>Ga0164242_10004526_pt1 | contig 15609 bp, 12 predicted proteins | sample OricomgcompostMG_FD_108783 | JGI IMG/M metagenome (GOLD analysis project Ga0164242, IMG submission 108783) | Miracle-Growth compost microbial communities from Emeryville, California, USA - Original compost - Miracle growth compost (MG) ... | reverse complement strand
CGGGACCGGCGTGTAGAGCTCGATGGTGTCGAGCACTTCGAACTTGCCAGCTTCTTCTTTCACCCCGCCGGTGACGAGGACCGAGCCGTCCTGAAGGACGGTGCAGGTCTGCCACTTGCGCGAGTCGAGAAGTGCGGGAGTTGAGAACGGCGGAGTGAAGTCGTCGATCTTCGCGCCAGCGTCGCTCACGTGAGGAGCCAGCAATTGGTAGAAGGACTCTTGGTAAACGTCGACGGCGGGGCTCGTCGCGGGCGGCACTTCGGCGAGCTCTCCGCCGATCACCACTGCGCGACCGTCTGGCAGGGTGACCGCACAGCCGTCACTTCGGCCGGCGACGGGAGCAAGGGCGAATTGGGTGCCTGCAGCCGTGGCGTCCATCACCCCGGAGCTGGTCAAGAGACTGCCGTCGCTGCCAAAGCCACCCGCAAGCACCACCAGAGTTTGTTCCGGACCGAGCCCCGCAATCACGCCATGCGAGCGCGGCGGATCCGCGGCTGATGAATCGAGGCCGCCCGCATATGCGAGCCAGCCACCGTCGTCTGCGAGATCGAAGAACACAACTGGTTGGTCCGCAAGGCCGCCGTCGAGAAGGTCCCCACCACCGACCGCAATTGCCGACCCGCCAAGCACGAGGGTCGCCGAGGCATTCGCCCTGGCGAACGAGTACGCGCTGCCATCCTTTTGGGTCACCGCCTGAAACTGCCCGGTTGCGGGATCGATCCAGATCGGCTCCGACGCCAGCGTTGGCTGTCGTGTGCTTCTGTCGTAACGAATGCCCCCCGCAATCAGCACCTGACCATCACTATTGGTGACTTGGATGTGGTGACTTCGCTCGAGGGTCCGCTGACCGCCATCTGGAAAGTCGAAGCCCGGCGCGCTCATGATCCCCTCGTACCAGCTGTTGCTCGAAGGATCGTAGGTCATGGTGTTGCTGCGGGCGCCGAATCCAAAGCTGTAGGTCTCCCCGCCCGAAATCATCACCGACCCATCGCCAAGGCGGGAAGCCGCAGCGAAGGCGCCTGGGCTGTCATAGCCAACAGAGCTGAGGTTGAACGCCACCATCTTGGCGACCGACTGGCTGGTGTTCGTGGCCGGATCGAAGATCTCGGCCTCATCATGGAATGCCCAGTTCCGCGGGTCGCCGCCGGCATCGATGCTCGAGTCAGTCCCGGGATTGAGGGAGAACCCGCCGGCGATCAGCACCCGGCCGTCGTTCATCAAGGTCGCGGTGTGCCCCGCGCGCGGGATGGTGAGCTTGGCGCAGGTGCTCGGATCCTCGACGGTCGGCACGCCCGCGAAGGTGTTCACCTTGCGCAGCACCACCGTCGCGGTCACCGGCGAATCGGGGTTGTCGGGCACGGTGAACGGCACGGTCTGGCCGAACGCCAGCGGCGTCCCGCCGTTGTCCGGATCGCCCGCGTAGCCGGTGAGCGCGAGCACCCGCCCTTCTCCCGGCGGGATCTGCTCGAACTGCACCTGGCCGCCGGCGGCGAAGGTCTGGGTGATGGGCTCCATCTGCGAGCCGGTGATCACCGCGCGGTAGGTGTCCACGCCCTCCGTCGGCTTGGCCGCGCCGCCACAGCTCTCGGTCACCACCGTGATCCCGATGGAGACCACGTGGTTGCTGCACCCGACGAGCGGGACCAGCGCGAGCACGGCGAGGCTTGCGAGACGGTTCATTGGAAGTTGAGCTGGGCCGTGCCGGTGGTCGGCGTGGAGGCGTTCTTGTAGAGGAAGTAGCCGCCCACCGCGCCGCCCGCGACCACCGCCGCGCCGGCGACGATCCACACCCAGGCGTGGCTCTTCTGGTCGCTGGGGATCTCGGTGACGGCGGGCTCGGGGTTGGGCTCGGTGAGGCCGCCTTGCGGCTCCGGGTTTTCGACGGGATTGGGCTCGACCTGCCGCGCCGGCGTGACCAGCACGATCTTGGGCTGGTCCTCGGGCGCCTTGACCACGATGGGCTGCGTCGAGGTGGGCTGCGGCTTGGCGGGCGGCGGCTCGATGGCGGCGACGGTCGGCTGCACCTTCAGCTCGCTGGCCACCAGCCCGGGCACCGCCTCGCCCGGGCGCGGAAAGGCGCGGGTGAGCTGGTTCACCTGATCGGCGAGCTTGTTTCCCTCGATGCCGGCGGAGATGAGGTCGGCATCGACGTGCAGCGTCTGCAGCGCGGTCGAGTGGTGCGTCCGCGCGCTGTACAGGTGCGCGGCCACGCCCACGCCATCGCCGCTCTTGTAGACCGCGCCGAAGACGATGAAGTCGACGCCGGCGCTCTTGGCCAAGCCGCCGAGGCCCTGAAGCACGCCCGGGTCGATCCGGTTCTTCTCCAGCGGCGCGAGCTCGGGCACGCTGGCCACCGCCGGCGAGCTCGATTCCCCGGCGGGGATGGCCACGCCGTTGGTGCCGTCGGTCACCGCGAGCTTGAGCCCCCAGATCGAACCGTCGGGCCGCACCACGCGGACGAAGTGATCGCCGGCAGGCACGCCTGAGACCTGGGCGGGCGAAGCGCCCACGGTCCGGCCGTCGAGCTCCACCTGGCCAGCGCCGGAGAACGAGACCGTGCCCTTGTCCCCGGCGTTCACGCGGCGCTTGGCCTCGTTGAACGCGGTGCGGAACACCGGCGGGTAGTTCCCCGAGAGCCGGGCGGCCGGCGAGATGCGCAGCGCGCTCTGCAACGCCGCCTGCGCAGAATCGTTCGCGCCCAGCCGGCTGTAGGCCACCGCGAGCTGCAAATAGGCCTCGTGGACCTTCTTCGCATCCTCATATGCGGGGAACGAAGCGTAGTCCTCCAGGCCCGCCTCGACCTCGGCGGCGCCGGGACGAAGCTTGAGCCGGCGGATCATGCTCAGGCCCCGGTTGATGCGGCCCAGCGCGGCCTTGGCGGCATCGGGCGTCGCGGCCGGCGCGGCGGCGACCGGCTTGGGCGCGACCAGCAGCAGGCCATCCTGGCCGTGGAGCTCGTCGGAGAGGATGTCGGAGAACTTGGGGCCGAGCGCGGCGGGAACACTGCCGTCGATCACCCGGAACGGCGCGACCAGCACCCGGGGGACATCGTCGGCGGTGGCCTGGGGCACGAACGGGAACCCGGCCGCGAAGACCGCCGCCAGGCAGGTCGAGAGCACGCGCGCGAAGGGACGACCGGGCATCGTTGGCACCAGCAAGCACGCAGGGAAGCGCGCCTCGGGAAGGCAGCACGGTAGCCCAGCTTCCGCGGCAGATCCAAACCCCGGCCGGCCTGCGCTGGTCTGGCGCGAGGCGTGGGGCTACGGTGCGCCTTTGGCCATGCGGCTCTCCCTCGCCACCAAGATCTTCCTGGGCTTCGCGCTGGTGGTGGGAACGTTCGGCGCGGTCTCGGCCTACAGCGTCATCACCTTGCACCGCGTGGGCGAGGGCATCCGGGTGGTGAGCCAGGCGTACCTGCCGCTCACCACCGTGGCCGCGCAGGTGGAGACCTTCCACAAGAACCGCGCCCGCGACATGCAGCGGCTTCTGGATGAGAAGGACGTCCGCACCCAGCGCACGCTCATTCACCTGGCCGAGCGGCTCTACTACCCGCAGGAGATGCACCGGCGCATCGACCAGGGGCGGAGCCTGGCCCAGCACGCGATCCCCAACGCCACGCCGGCCGAGCGCGCCTTCCTGAGCGATCTCGACCGGCGCTTCTCCGATCTCTCCAGCCACTACGACGTCTACGACGCCAAGAGCGCGGCGCTGCTCGATCTCCTCGAGGCGCCGCAGCGCGACGACGCGGCCATCAGCCAGCACGGCCGCGAGCTTCTCGCGGTGCAGCAGCAGCTCGATCGCGACATCAAGCTGCTCTCCCAGACCCTCGACGCGCGGGTCTCGTACCGGGTGGTCACCGCCAGCGCCGAGGAGCGGCGCGGCGCGTGGGCTATCATCGTGCTCACCATCGGGGCGATCCTGCTGGGGCTCATCGTCACCGTGGGTTCGCTTCGCGTGCTCGCGCCGATCCGGACACTGACCGAAGGCGCAACCCGCATCGGCCGCGGCGACTACTCGGCGCTGGTGCAGGTGGCGGGCACCGATGAGATCGCGCTTTTGGCCCGGGAGTTCAACGCCATGGCCGCGAGCCTGCGCCAGCGCGAGGCCCAGCTCGAGCAGAAGCAGCACGAGCTCTTGCGGGCGGAGCGGCTGGCGGCGATGGGCCGGGTGACCGCGCAGATAACCCACGAGATCCGAAACCCGCTCAGCTCGATCGGGCTGAACGCGGAGATGCTCGAGGAGGCGCTCGGGCAGGCGAAGTTCGGCTCGGCAGAGCAGGCGCGAGAGAGCGTGGAGCTGCTCCGGGCCATCGCCCGCGAGGTCGACCGGCTCACCGAGGTCACCGAGCAGTACCTGCGCTTCGCCCGGGCGCCCAAGCCGCAGCTCGGCAGCGAGGATGTCTCCGCGGTGGCCGGCGCGCTGCTCGACTTCCTCGCGCCCGAGCTTCAAGCGGCCAGCGTGACTGTCGAACGTTCGCTCGAGCCGGGCGTGTGGGCGCTCTGCGATGAAGGCCAGCTGCGCCAGGCGCTGCTCAACCTGCTGCGGAACGCGCGCGAGGCGCTCGAGGGCCGGCCGGGCAAGCTCAAGGTGCAGACCTCGGTCGCCGGCGAGAAGGTGGAGCTGGCGGTGGAGGATGACGGACCGGGCATTCCCGCCGAGGAGCTGGCGCGCATCTTCGATCCGTTCTTCTCGACCAAGCAGCGCGGCACCGGGCTCGGCCTGGCGGTGACCCAGCAGATCATCCGCGAGCACGGTGGCGAGCTGAGCTGTCAGAGCGTCCCCGGGCGCGGGACGCGGTTTGCGATTACCCTTCCGCGGTCCGAGCCGCCGGCGCAGACTGCGACCGAGCCGGCGAGCGCCACCCCTTCGCCGAACGGCTGATACGTGCCCACTTCCCGCGCCTCCCACGCCCTGCACCGCCGCCGCGCGACCGCGCTGCGCCGGGATCCGGCCTCACCGGAGGTGGCCCAGCGCACCTTGAAGAACGGGATCCGCTGCGTGGCGGTCCGCGCGCCGGGGCTGCGCACGGGGATGCTCGCAGTCTACGTGCGGGTGGGCTCGAGGTACGAGGCCGCGCGGGTGAACGGGGTCTCGCACTTCCTGGAGCACGCGTTCTTCCGCGGCAGCGCGCGGTTCCCCTCGACGTTCGAGCTCAACGTGGCGGTGGAGGACGTGGGCGGGTCGCTGAACGCCTCGACCGGGCGCGAGTCGAGCGCGTACTACACGCCGGTGCACCCCGGGCACCTGGAGCGGGCGGTCGAGGTGCTCTCCGACATGCTCTCCACCCCGCGGTTCGGGCAGCTCGAGCTGGAGCGGGAGATCATCCTCGAGGAGATGCTCGACGAGGTCGACGAGTCGGGCCGGGACATCGACCTCGACAACATCGCCAAGATGCAGCTCTTCCCCAAGCACGGGCTGGCGTTGAAGATCGCCGGGACGCCGGCTTCGGTGAAGCGCATCGGCGAGCGCGAGCTCCGCGCGCATCTGGCCGAGCACTACCACGGCGGCAACCTGGTGCTCTGCGCCGCGGGGGACTTCGAGCCCGAGGCGCTCTTTGCCGCGGGCGCGGCGCACTTCGGCGGCTATCCGGCGGCGAGGCGGGTGGCCACGCCCAGGCCGCCCCGGCCGCCGCGCGGGCCGACCTCGGTGTTCCAGTCGCACTCGGAGAGCCAGGCCGAGTTCCGGGTGAGCTTCCCCGCGCCGCCCGAGTCGAGCCCGGAGTTCTACCCGCTCATCCTCATCGGCCGGGTGCTCGACGACGGGCTCTCCTCGCGGCTGCAGCGGGCGATCGTGGAGCAGCGCGCGCTGGCCTACTCGGTGGGCGCGGGCGTGGATCGTTTCCGCGACGTCTCCATCTTCGAGCTGGAGGCGGCGAGCACGGTGGCCAAGGCGCCGCGCGTGGTCGAAGAGATGGGCAAGCTTCTCGGCGAGCTCTGCGAGCGGCGCGTCTCCGAGGAGGAGCTGGAGCGGGCCAAGCGGCGGCACGCGATCGCGCTGGAGTTCGCGCTGGATTCCACCACCGAGCTCTGCGGCTGGTACGGCTCGGGGGCGCTCTTCGGCAGCCGGGAAGACTTCGCGGCGCGGCGGGCGCGGGTGGCGGCGGTCACGCCCGACGACATCCTCCGCGTGGCCCGCGCCACCTTCCGGCCCAACAACCTGCACTTCACCTACGTGGGGCCGCGCACCCGCCGCGAGCGGGCACAGCTCGACCGCTGGGTCGCGAAGCCTACCGGCCTGATCTGATCGGTCGGGTCGAACGGCGGATTCCAGCCGAAGGCGATCACAATCGGGACCGGCTTCGGCCAGGGGCCGGCCTTCGGCCGGAAGTGCGCCGGCTGAACCGAAGGCGAGGACGCGGGCCACGAGGGCGTCGAGTCCGGCCGTTGGGGGATGGGCCGGCTTCGCGAGCGGCACCTCGGCCGCCAACCGGACTCGGGCGGCGGGGGCTCCCAACGCCGAAAAAAATCCTCAACCTTCTGGTTCAGGTGGGAATTCGCCACAGGTCTCGTGCTGGCGCAGCGCCTGGCAGCCGTGCTCGCCGCCTGAGCGCCGCATTCCTTCTGGGAGACTCGAGGTGGTGGCCTCCCGAAAAGAATCGGCCGGGCGCTGTGAATCGTGAACCTGGAGGTTGAGATCCAAAATCGGCCTGAGGAGCCCCCCAGGGCCGGGTGGCGAAGCGGAACGCGCGGGGCACGAGAGGTGAGCTTTCCCCAGAAGGCCAGCGTCGAGAATCCCTGCTCCGGGTTCAGAACCGCTGGCGCGAGGGGGCCGAGCGACGCGGAGCGGAGCCGAGATCTCAGCTTTGCGCTCCCTGGCACGAAGCAACGCCAGCCGCGGCGCTCGGGTCAGAACATCCAGCCCAGGCCCAGATCGAACCAGGTGTCGCTCAGCTCGGAGGCCAGCGGGTAATCGAAGCGCCGCACGTCGGCCTTGAGGCTGATCTGGCTGATGGGGCGCCAGGTGAGCCCGCCCTCGAAGATCTGCACCTCGGCCGAGTTCGATGGCACCGCGCTGCCTTCGACGCGGTAGTTGGTGTCGACGCGCTGGTACTGCCCGTAGACCACCAGCCGCTGCCCCGAGCGCGGCGCGAGCGCGTGCAGCAGGTCGTAGCCGACCATGCCGTAGAGCCCGTACTGGGTGCTCCCCACCGGCGCGCCGTCCTCGGTCGCGATCTGGTCGGCGCCGGAGACGTGCAGAAACGCCAGCTCGCCGCGCGCCTGCAGGCCGTGCCAGTCGAGCTGCACGTCGAAGTCGCCGAGGGCGAGCTTGCCCACGCCGTCGGGGAGCTCGCCCTGATTCGCCGAGCCGTAGTAGCCGGTCAGTCCGAGCTGAAGCGCGTTCGCCGGCTGCCACTCCAGCCGCGCGATCCCCGCCCCCGAGTTCGCCAGCGCGAACTGCGCCTCCTGGTGACCGTGGCGGATGCTGTCGGAGCCGAAGCCGCTCGCCCGGAGACCGTCGACCAGGTACGCCTGGTAGCGGAAATCCCCGAGTCGTCCCCAGATGCCGATGCCGGGCTCGCGCCAGGTGCTGGGGATGATGAGCGTATCGGCGAGCGGCCGGTCCACGCCGTTGAAGGTGGGCGGCTCGTGCTGCTGGTTGATGATCCCCGCCGGCATCAGGATCACCCCCGCGCGCACGTTGAAGGCCTCGGAGTGCAGGTAGTCGAGGTAGGCCTGCTCCACCTCCACCTCGCCCTGGTCATCCGAAGAGGCCACCGCGTGCTCCCACTCGAGCTCGCTGTACATCCGAAAGTGCTCGCCGAAGTTGTGCCCCACGAACACGACCATGCGCCGCAGATCGACGATGGGATCCGAGAGCGTGGGGTGGTTGTAGGTGAGCTCGCCGTAGCCGCCCACCGAGGTCGCCGCCAGAAAGCTCTCCACCGCGCCGGGTTCCGGCGGCAGCGCGCCCGCATCCGGCTGCCCCTGCGCCTCCGCCACCGAGCCCCACGCCAGGACCATCGCCACCGCAACCAGCAAGCCACCGCGCATGTCACGTCCCTCGTTTCTGAATTTGATTCTGCGAATCGTTCTCAACCGTTTGGCCGCGCATGGTGGTCTCGAGCGCGGCGGCGGTCAAGCGGGAAGTGGCGGGAGTTTGTGTCGCTCCGGGCTGGCCGTTACCTTCGTCGCATGGGTCGGCCTCCCGCCAGCGACGCGCGCGACACCCAGAAGAGCATCCTCGACGCGGCGCTCGATCTCTTCGCGGAGCGCGGGTTCTTCGGCACCAGCATGCGCGAGCTGGCGCGGGCGGTGGGGGTGCGCGAGAGCGCCATCTACCACCACTTCGCCAACAAGGAGGCCCTGCTCGACGCGCTGATGACCGAGGTGGGCGAGGACCGCGCCCAGAAATTCGAGCTGGCGCTGGAGCAGTGGCGCGCGCTGCCGGTGCGCGAGCTTCTGCACAACGTCGCCAGCCTCCTGATGGAGCAGTGGGAGGTGCCGCGCGAGCAGAAGCTCTGGCGGATCATGTGCATCGAGGGCTTCCGGCTGGCGGAGAGCGACAAGTTCCAGATGGACGCGAGCTTTCGCAGATCGCGCACGCTTTTGGAGAAGCTCTTCGCCGACCTGGCCGAGCAGAAGCGCATCAAGCCGGTGGCCCCGGCGATCGCCTCGATGGAGTTCATGGCGCCGATGTTCCTGGTGCGAAACCTCGCCGCCTCGCCGAAGAGCTTCCGGCTGCCCGAGGGGGTCAACCCGCGGCAGATCCTCGAGGCCCACGTGGCCTTCTTCTGCGCCGCGCTCGGCGCCTGAGCCGATCTGTACGAGCGCCGACGCCGCGCGTTTTCTTGGTGAACCGTCTGGCGCGCGGGCGGAGTATCCGGACATGGCCCGCGCCCCCCGGCTGCTGCTGCTTCAGCCCACGATCAGCCGGGCCTTTCTGCGCAGGCTGCGCTTCGCGCCCTTGCTGGAGCAGTTTCCCGAGCGGATGGTCTGGGCCGCGTTCGTGTTCGTGAACGGCTTCGTGACCATCGCCATCCTCTCGGCGCTGGCGATGGTGACCGGCACGCCGCTGGTGTTTCCCTCGCTCGGGCCCACCGCGTTCCTGGTCTTCTTCACCCCCACCTCGCCCTCGGCCTCGCCGCGGCACACCCTGCTCGGACACGCCATCGGGCTTGTCTGCGGCTACGGCGCGCTGTGGATCTGCGGGCTGGAGCACGCCGGCCCGGCGCTGCAGGTGGGCGTGAACTTCTCGCGCGTGCTCGCCGCCGCGCTCTCTTTGGCCAGCACCGGAGCGCTCATGATCCTGCTCAAGGCCGCGCACCCACCGGCGGGCGCCACCACCCTCATCGTCTCGCTGGGGCTGGTCACCCGGCCGCTGTACCTGGTGGTCATCGAGCTCGCGGTGGCCGCGCTCGCGCTCCAGGCCATCGCCATCAACCGGCTCGCCGGCGTGCCCTACCCGCTCTGGGCCCGCTACGAGGACGAGCCCGGCGGCGGCGGCGGATCCGGCGGCGGCTCGGGCGGTGGGGCCGGCGGCCCTTCGCCGAGGCGGCCGGAGCTGCCCGCGGCGGCGCTGGCGGTGGTGGCGGCCGCCATCCTCTGCCTGCTCATCTACGTAGGCTCGCGCAGGCTCCGCGACTTCGACTCCGCCCTGGTGGGCTACGCCATCGCCACCGTGTTCGCCACCGCGGCCATCGTGTACCGGTACGCGCTTTGGATCACCCGGCCGCCCACCTGGCGCTACTTCATGGCCGGCTGGCGCAACTTCTTCTCCTTGGCCAACTTCCGCCGCTACGCCACCTTCATCCCGGTCACGCTCTGGAAGGAGATCTTCGCCCAGACCTTCATCGCCAAGCGGAGCTGGAGCCGCTGGGTGATGCACCAGTTCCTCTTCTGGGGCGTGCTCGGCTCGCTGGCGGTCACCTTGCCGCTCACCTTTGGCTGGGTGCACTTCAGCCTCATCCCGCCGCAGGGCTACCAACTCTGGGTGGTGGGCATCCCCGTGATGCAGTTCCCGATCGCTTCGGGGACCGGCTTCTGGCTCTTCCACGCGCTCGACATCACCGCGGTGATGGTGCTGGTGGGCCTGGGCATCGCCTTCTGGCGGCGCTTTCGCGACACCGGGCTCCTCACCAGCCAGCGCTTCGGCTTCGACCTCACCCCGCTGGTGCTGCTCTTCGCCATCTGCGTCACCGGGCTCGCGCTCACCGGCTCGTCGCTGTGGTGGCACGGGCGGTTCTACTGGTTCATCTCGCTGGTGCACCAGGCGGTGGTGGTGGGCTGGCTGCTCTCGATCCCGTTCGGGAAGTTCTTCCACATCGTCCAGCGGCCGGCGAGCGTGGGCGTGCGGCTGTACCAGACGGTGAACCAGAACCTCGAAGGCACCGAGAAGAGCGACGGGGCGAGCTGCCGGAGCTGCGGAAAGCCGATGCCCTCGGCCCAGTTCGTGCGCGACGTCCAGGGCACGCTCGGCGACCTCGGCCAGAACTACGCGCTCGGCGGCGAGCTGGGCTCGCTGCACGCGTACTGCCCCACCTGCAAGCGCGTCCTGCGCGGGCGGGCCTACAACCAGCTCCTGGGCGGAAGGTTTCTCTGATGAGCACCGTCAACAAAGACTTCTTCAAGCTGCGCGTCTTCAACGAGGACTTCCAGAGCACCGGCGCGCCCGGCGAGGGCTGGGAGAAAGCCGCTCGGGCACCGGATGTGCTGGTGCCCACCCACTGCAGCTTCTGCGGCGTGCAGTGCGCGATGTACCTCAAAGTCACCGACGGCCAGGTCACCGGCGTCGAGCCGCGCGAGTACCCGCATAACCGCGGCTGTCTCTGTCCCAAGGGCGTCGTCGCCTACCAGCAACAGAACCACCCCGAGCGGCTTCGCACCCCGCTGATGCGCCGCGGCGGCAAGCAGGGAAAGCTCGAGCCGGCGAGCTGGGAGGAGGCCCTCGGGTACATCACCGAGAAGTGGAAGGCGCTCCAGGCGGCCCACGGCAAAGACGCCATCGCCATGTACAGCGGCTCGTCGATGACCAATGAGAAGTGCTACCTCGCCGGCAAGTTCGCGCGGGTGGGCTTGGGCACCCGCCACGTCGACTACAACGGGCGGCTCTGCATGTCCTCGGCGGCGGGCGCGTACTCGCGCGCCTTCGGGCTCGACCGCTCGCCGGTGCCGATGCCCGACATCGAGCTGGCCCGCTGCATCCTGGTGGTGGGCTCGAACGTGGCCGAGTGCTTCCCGGTGCTCACCCAGTGGATCTGGCGGGCGCGCGATGCCGGCGCCTCGCTCATCGTGGTCGACCCGCGGCAGACGCCGCTGGCCCGAACCGCCGACCTCTGGCTTCCGGTGCGCCCCGGCTCGGACATCGCCCTGCTCAACGCCATGCTGCGGGTGATCATCCATGACGGCCTGGTGGACGAGGCCTACGTGGCCGCGCGCACCAGCGGCTGGGAGGCCGTCCGCGCCGAGGTGGAGGCCTACACGCCGGACCACGCGCAGGCGCTCACCGGCATTCCCGCGGAGAAGATCGTGGCCGCGGCGCGGCTCTACGCGCGCGCCGAGCCCTCGCTCATCATGCACGCGCGGGGCATCGAGCACAGCAGCCACGGCGTGAACAACTGCCTGGCATGCATCAACCTCGCGCTGGCGCGCGGTCAGGTGGGCAAGCCGGGCGGCGGCACGATGATGCTCACCGGCCAGGGCAACGGTCAGGGCGGCCGCGAGATGGGCCAGAAGGCCAACCAGCTCCCCGGCTACCGCCACGCCGACAATCCCAAAGACCGCGAGGAGGTCGCGAAGCGCTGGGGCATCCCGCTCGAGGAGCTTCCGCAGCCGGGCGCCGCAGCCACCGAGATGGTGAAGCTCATGGCCGACGGCGACATCAAGAGCTGCCTGGTGATGTGCTCGAACCTGATGGTCTCGCTGCCGGACAACGCGGTGGTCGCGCGCGCGCTGGCCAAGTTGGATCCGCTGGTGGTGGTGGACTTCTTCATGTCGGAGACCGCGGAGAAGGCCGACGTCGTACTGCCCGGGACGGTGTGGTGCGAGGACGAGGGCACCACCACCAACCTCGAGGGCCGGTGCGTGAAGATCAACGCCGCCGCGGAGCCGCCGGGCGAGGCGCGGCGCGACTGGGAGATCCTCTGCGACCTGGCGACGCGGATGGGCCGCGGCAAGTACTTCGGCTTCAAGACCGCGCGCGAAATTTGGGACGAGGTGCGGACGATGACCTCGGGCGCGCCGGTGGATTACGCCGGCGCGAGCTGGGAGAAGATAGACGCCCAGGACGGCGTGTTCTGGCCCTGCCCTTCCGACGACCACCCCGGCAGCCCGCGGCTCTTCACCGAGCGCTTCGCCAACCCGGACGGCCGCGCCCGCTTCATCGCGGTGGCCCACGCGCCGCCCGCGGAGGAGCCCGGCGGCAGCTACCCGCTCCGGCTCACCAGCGGGCGCGTGGTGTACCAGTACCTCTCCGGCACCCAGACGCGGCGGCTCGGCTTCCTCAACAGCCAGGCCCCGGAGCCGTGGGTGGAGGTGCATCCGCGCACCGCCGAGCCGCTGGGGATCAAGAGCGGCGAACGGGTGCGGGTGCGCACGCCGCGCGGCGCGATGGAGCTCAAGGCGCTGGTCACGCCCACCATCCGCCCCGACACGATCTTCATTCCCTTCCACTACGGGCACGCGCAGGCGGTGAACCAGCTCACCAACCCGGCGGTGGATCCGACGGTGAAGATCCCCGAGTACAAGGCCTGCGCCGCGAAGCTCGAGCGGCTGGATGCGCCCGCCGAGGCCAACCCGCAGCCGCCGCGCATCAACCTCACTCCGGAGAGCCACCCGGAGATCTTCCCGTACGAGAAGAAGCCCAAGAAGCCGACCACCGAGCCCGAGAAGGAGCACGCATGACCATCAAGACGATGTTCGTGGATCCGTCGCGCTGCATCGGCTGTCGCGCGTGCGAGGCCGCCTGCCGCGAGTGCGAGACCCACAAGGGCGAGAGCATGATCATGGTCGACTTCCTCGACCGCTCGCTGGGCGTGGCCACCCAGCCCACGCTCTGCATGCACTGCGAGGACCCGGTGGCGCCGTGCGCGCAGGTCTGCCCGGTGATGGCCATCTTGGTCACCCCGGAGGGCGTGGTGCAGCAGGCCGATGCCTCGCGCTGCATCGCTTGCCAGAACTGCGTCTACGCGTGCCCGTTCGGGGTGCCGAAGATAGACCTCGAGGCCAAGCTGATGAAGAAGTGCAACCTCTGCTACGACCGCACCTCCGAGGGCCTCAAGCCGTGGTGCGCGCAGGTCTGTCCCACCCAGGCGATCTGGTACGGCGACTTCGAGGAGTTCTCGAACGAGCGGCGCGGCCAGCCGGTGCGCGAGACCCAGTTCGGCGAGCAGACCGTGCGCACCCGCGTCTTCCACGTGCTGCCCGAGGGCACGGTGCGGCTCGACGTCGCGGCGCTGCTCGAGGAGGCGCGCAAAGAAGTGGGCGCGCCGGACTCTCGCGACGAGGACTTCCTGCCATGAGCGACGACGCCAAGGACCGCAAGCCGGGCTGGGTGGAGGCGTTCCCCTACCACTGGGACAGCGATGATCTCGTCGCCCGCCGCGAGCTTCTGCACTTCGCGGTCTACGCCTCGGGCGCGCTCTTCGCCGGCGCGGCGGCCATGGCCCTCATTGGCCGCGCCGAGCACGCCTCGAAGGTGGCGCCGCTGCGGATCGCGCGCGTCGATGCGCTGCCCATCGGCCAGGCGCACTACTTCCGCTTCCCGGGCCCCGAGGACGAGGCGATGCTCCTGCACCTCCCCGGCGATCTCTTCGTGGCCTTCAGCCAGCGCTGCACCCACCTGAGCTGTTCGGTGGTCTATCAGCCGGAGAGGTCGCGCCTGTTCTGCCCCTGCCACGAGGGCGTGTTCGAGCCGCGCACCGGCGAGCCCATCGCAGGTCCACCGCGGCGGCCGCTCAAGCCCATCGCCATCCGCCGCGAGGGCGCGTGGATGGTGGCGGTGGGAGAGCCCGCATGAGCGCGCCCGTTCGACCGCATCGCCCGAGCACCTGGCAGATGCCGCTGGTGATGGCGGCGCTCACCGTTGGACTGGTGCTCATGGCGCTCCAGCTCTGGGTGCTCACCACCGCGCTCGACCTCTTGCTCGGCGGGCATCCCGACCAGGTCTGGCAGCTCACCGTGGTCTCCGGTGTCATCTTCGCCGGCGGCCTCGGCGTGCTCGCGCTGCTGCGCCGTCCGGACCGCGGCCCGCCATTCCGGCCCGACCGCTGAGGGTTGGTTGACTGAGTCGGGATCGCTGGCTAACCCTCACCGGCATGCGGAAAGTCAACGTCCGCGAAGCGAAGACCCACCTCTCCAAGCTGCTCGATCGCGCCCACGCCGGCGAGGAGATCGTCATCGCCAAGGCCGGCGAGCCGTACGCCCGCCTGATGCCGCTCGAGCCGAGAAAGACGCGGACGCCCGGCTTGCTCAAAGGCAAGCTCGATCCGCGGTTCTTCGAGCCGTTGCCCGACGAAGAGCTCGAGGCCTGGGAGCGGTGACCTACCGCCTCGACACCCACGTGCTGCTGTGGTGGCTCTTCCACGACCGTCACCTCTCCGCCAGGGCCGCAGGCGTGATCGCCGATCCCGAGAACCGCATCCTCGTCTCGAGCGCGAGCGCCTGGGAAATCGCCACCAAGCACCGCATCGGCAAGCTTTCAGGGGTCGATGCGCTGGTTCGCGACATCCCCGAGTGGATCGGCAAGGCCGGCTTCGAAGAGCTTTCGATCACCGTGCGTCATGCGCAGAAGGCGGGAAGCTGGAAGCTCGTCCATCGCGATCCCTTCGACCGCATGTTGGCCGCACAGAGCGCGCTCGAAGGCTTCGCGCTGGTCAGCTCCGACAAGGCGCTGCGCGCGTTCGGGCTCAATCTGGTGTGGTGAGAGGCGACCGCCGTCCATGGAGCCCTGATGCAGCCGCCTCGAACCGGTATCGCTCGAAGAGCTCGCTCCGCTGCACGCCGCCTGAACGCGGTTCAGCGCTGCTCGCCCAGCAGCGCCTTGATCTCGTTGATCCGCCGGGTGATGTCCTCCCGGGCAAGGTCGCGGTAGCGCTCGGGGATGAGCTCGCGGCTGGTGCACTCCTGCACCGCCACCAGGTTCTGCAGCTCTATCTCCAGCGGATAGCTGGGCGGGATGAAGTCGGCGATCACCTTCACCACGTCCTCGTCCTGGACGACTTCGCGGCCCTCGGCCACCGCGCGGAACTTGGCGCGCACCAGCGCGGCCTCGATGTCCGCGCCGCTCATGCTCCCCGTGCCCTTGGGCACCAGGCTGCTGAAGCTGCCCACCTTGGAGACGTTCACCCCGGCCTTCTTGGCCACCACCGTGAACAGCTCGTCGCGCTCGGCATCGGTCGCCGGATAGAAGAGCGCGATGTGCTCCTCGGCCCGGCCCTGGCGCTTGAGGTCGATGGGGAGCAGGTCCGGCCGGCAGGTGAGCAGGAACCAGACGATCTTGCCGCGGTACTCGGTGTTGCCCATGAACGAGGCGATTTGGCTGAACACCCGCGCGCTGGTGCCCGAGTCGCCGGAGGAGCCCCGGTTGCCCAAAAACGCGTCGGCCTCATCGACGATCACCGCCCCCGGCCACATCGCCTTGAGCAGATTGAAGATGCGCTCGAGGTTGCCCTCG
>Ga0164242_10004525_pt1 | contig 15612 bp, 17 predicted proteins | sample OricomgcompostMG_FD_108783 | JGI IMG/M metagenome (GOLD analysis project Ga0164242, IMG submission 108783) | Miracle-Growth compost microbial communities from Emeryville, California, USA - Original compost - Miracle growth compost (MG) ... | reverse complement strand
CCGCACCTGGCAGAGCCGTCGCTGCAGCGCACCCCGGTGATCTTCCAGGCGGGAGCAAGCAGCGCAGGCAAAGCGTTCGCCGCGAAACACGCCGAGGGCGTGTTCGTCGGCGGCACCACGCGCGAGAGCTATCGGGACAATATCGCGGATGTGCGCAGGCTCGCCGCGGAGAATGGGCGTGGTGCAGACGCCATCCGCACGTTCGCCAGCGCGGTGATCGTGGTGGACAAGGACAGGGAATCCGCGATCGAACAGGCAGAGGAGTACAAGCGGCTCTCCAGCGCCGAGGGATACCTGGCACACGCCGGTGGGGGAGGAATCGACCTCGCGGCCTATCCGCGCGAGGCGCTGATCAGCGACATCCTCGCGGCCGAGAACCGCCCTGGACGCGACAACTCCGCGTCGAACCGCCGGTACGCACCAGGGTCGACGGTCGGCGACGCACTGGACGCGCTGACGAACTTCGATCGAAGCGCGTTCTACGTCGCCGGTTCGCCGACCGAGGTCGCGGACGCCATCGAAGGCTGGGTTCGCGAGACCGATCTCGACGGTTTCAACCTGCGCCAGTTCCTCACGCCGCGTACGGCCGAGAGCTTCATCGAATACGTCGTGCCAGAACTGCAGCGACGTGGGCTGTATCGCACCGCGTACGAGGAATCCACGCTGCGCGAGCGCCTGTTCGGACCAGGACAGACGCGACTGCCGGAGGCGCACCCCGGGGCCCGCTACCGCGGCGGAGCACACTTGAGCGACGACGCCGCCGCGCGCTGACGTATTTCGTCATCCGCTGTCACATTTCGTCAACGCGAATTGGCGCGCCACCTGCGTCGCGCAATGCTTGAGAAATCCGACGACCGGCTCACAGCGCACCGGCCGTCGCCCAGAATCCACCATCCGATGAGAGGCCATCCGAATGTCCAACCAGACCCCTCCGCCCGCCGATTCCGGCCAGGCGCTTCCACCGCGTCTGCCCGAAAACAACACGGGCGGCCGACGCAAGACCATCGGCTGGATCATCGCAGCTGTCGTCGTCGTGGTCGCCGCGATCGTCGTGACGACCGTTGTGGTCTCCAACAACTCAGCTGCCCCAGCGGCCGCAGATGGCGCGAAGCCACAGACGGTCAGCATCGGCGTGGCCGACGCGTCCCAGCCGTACTGGAAGACGTACAGCTCGCTGGCGAAGAAGAAGCTGAACGTGACGATCAAGCTGGTGAACTTCACCGACTACAGCCAGCCCAACCCGGCACTGAGCCAGGGGCAGACGGATCTGAACGAGTTCCAGCACATCCAGTTCCTCGCCAACTACAACGTCAGCAACGACGACAACCTCCAGCCGATCGGCGCAACGGCGGTCTACCCGTTGACGCTGTACTCGCTCAAGTACACCAAGCCGGCAGACATCCCAGTCGGATCGCAGGTCGCTATTCCGAACGACACGATCAACGAGGCTCGCGGACTGCTCGTGCTGCAGGCCGCGAAGCTCATCACGCTCAAGAACGGCGGCTCGGCATTCTCCAGCCTCGCCGACATTCAGACGCACAAGGTGAACGTCGTCGCCGTCGACGCGGCGCAGACGGCAGTCGCATTGCAGAACGGATCCGCTGCCGCATCCATCGTCAACAACAACTATGCGACCGAGGCGAAGCTCCCGGCGTCCAAGGCGATCTACCACGACAACCCGTCCAGTGCGATAGCGGCGCCATACGTGAACGTGTTCGCCGCGCGCGCCAAGGATGACAAGAACGCCCTGTACCTCAAACTCGCTGCGCTGTACCACAACCCGACGGTCGAGAAGCAGGTGCAGGCGGCCAACGGCGGCACGGCTGTCTTCCGCACCACGTCGGCGGCCAAGCTTCAGGCCGACCTGAAGAAGGTCGAGGGCGACGCGCGCGCCGCAAAGAAGTAATGGCAGCACTCGTTCGGCTCGAGCACGTCACGAAGTCATATCCGGCGCTTGGAACGGCGGCGGGGCACGTGGTCGCGGTCGATGATGTCAGCCTCGAGGTCGAGCGAGGCGACATCTTCGGCATCATCGGGTACTCGGGCGCAGGCAAGAGCACACTGGTGCGGTTGATCAATGCGCTCGAACTGCCGACGTCTGGCAAGGTGTTCGTCGGAGACAGCGAGATCACGGCGCTCAGCGAGCGCGAACGTCGGGCTGAACGGCGTGACATCGGAATGATCTTCCAACAGTTCAACCTGTTCCGCTCGCGCACGGTGGCCGGCAACGTGGCGTATCCGCTGAAGGTCGCAGGAGTCAAGCAGCCCGAGCGGGACCGTCGTGTGGCTGCCCTCCTGGATTTCGTCGGTCTGCTCCCCAAGGCTCACAGCCACCCCGAGCAGCTCTCCGGCGGCCAGAAGCAGCGCGTGGGAATCGCCCGCGCGCTGGCGACGAACCCGCAATTGCTCCTGGCGGATGAGGCCACCAGCGCCCTTGACCCGGAGACGACGGCGGACGTGCTCGCCCTGTTGCGCCGTGTGAATCGCGAGCTCGGCGTGACCGTGATCGTCATCACGCATGAGATGGATGCCATCCGCAGCATCGCCAACCGGGTTGCCGTGATGGACTCGGGCGCGATCGTCGAGCACGGCCCGGTCTATGACGTCTTCACCAAGCCGTCAACGGATGCCGCGGCACGATTCGTGCGCACCGTGTTGCGCGATCGTCCGAGCGCTCAGACGCTCGAACGGCTCCGTCGCGTGCACACCGGGCGGATCGTCAGCATCGAGGTGCAGGAGGCGCGCGGCTTCCAGTCCTTGATCAACCGAGTGTTCGCCGAGCACAGCGTTGACGCCGAAATCATCTTCGGCGGCATCAGCGAACTGCAGGATCGGTCCGTCGGCAGCCTGACATACGAGCTCACCGGAGACACGGATGCTCTCCAGCGCGCCCTGCAGCAGTTGAGCGGATCCGGCGTCGTCCTCACCGAGGAGAAATGATGTGAACGAGTTGCTGTCGTGAACGAATTTTTGGCGAACCTGCCGATCTTCTTCCAGTCGATCTGGGAGACCATATACATTGTGCTGATCTCCATGGTGGTCAGCGGCATTCTCGGCCTTGCAATCGGCGTCGGACTCACGGTGACACGACGGGGCAACGTCCTGGCGAATCGCGGCGTCTACGCGATTCTGAACGTCGTGGTGAACATCGTGCGGCCGGTCCCGTTCGTGATCTTCATCGCCGCCGTCGGACCGCTGACCCTTGCGGTCGTGCACACGACAATCGGCAACAGCGCGGTGATCTTCGCGCTGTCGTTGGCCGCGGCCTTCGCCGTCGCGCGCATCGTCGAGCAGAACCTGGTCACGGTGGACCCGGGCGTCATTGAGGCCGCCCGCGCGGTCGGCGCTGGCCCGTGGAATATCATCCTCACCGTGCTGATCCCCGAAGGGCTCGGCCCGCTCGTGCTCGGGTACACGTTCATTTTCGTCGGCATCGTCGACATGTCGGCGCAGGCGGCACTGATCGGCGGAGGCGGCCTCGGAAACTTCGCAATCACCTACGGATACCAGCGCTACAACTGGCCGGCCGTCTACATCACGGTTGCCGTGATCATCGTCATCGTGCAAGCCGGGCAGTTCTTCGGCAACTGGCTCGCCAGGAGGGCGTTGCGACGCTGACGGTTGCGTGCGGTGTCTGGCGCGGTGGCGTCAGACGATTACGCGCCGGTCCAGGTCTCCACGTTGGTGACCTTCACGGTGATCTGGCGCCCGTTCGGAGCTTCGTAGTTCGTGGACTCTCCGACCTTGAGGCCGAGGATGGCCTCACCGAGCGGACTCTGCTCGCTGTAGACGGGCAGGTCCTTGCCGCCGGCGATCTCGCGGCTTCCGATCAAGAAGGTCGACGAGTCTCCTGCGATGACCGCGGTGACAACGGTGCCGGGTTCGACGACGCCGTGGCTCTCGGGCGCGACGCCGACCTTGGCCGTGCGCAGCAGCTGGGTCAGCTGCACGATGCGCGCCTCCTGAACGCCCTGCTGGTCTTTGGCCGCGTGATAGCCGCCGTTCTCCTTGAGGTCGCCTTCTTCGCGAGCCGCCTCGATGCGCTTGGCGATCTCGATGCGGCCGACGGTGCTGAGCTCTTCAAGCTCCGCGGTCAGACGGTCGTATGCCTCCTGGGTCAGAAAAGTGACCTGAGTGTCCTGGGACATGCTGAACCTCCTGAAGAGAGAGAAAGTGGGCCTACTACCATCGACGCCCCGACGTATCCGTCAGGGCGTATCGAATCAGCTTAGGTCAGCCAGCAGGAATCGACAAACCCTGCCGTGCTCACACTGGTCGTGCGCAACTGTTCCGTGAGCGTGTGTGATTGCTTATCGGACGGCGGAATGACCACGACTTTCCAGCCGACGATGGTGAAGTCCTCCGACTTGGCGTTGACGGCGCAAGCGACCTCACGATGGGCGGGTGCGCTCACCGTGAACGTCACGCCGATGTGGTGAGCGTCCGTCACGTTGCTGGCCGAGACATCTGCCTGCACACTCGTGTCTGCTGGGGGAGCACTCGCTGGCCCTGCCCAGACGTACCAGGCGACGCCGATGGCCGCGAGCGCGATCACGGTCCCGGCCAGCCACCACGATCGGCCGTTCGTTTTCCGGGTACGCCCGTACCGTGCATCCAACCCACCGATTGCCTGGGCTTGTTCGCGCACAGCGGTTCTCCTGTTCACGGTGGTGTCGCACCGACCGATTAGTCTTGGAATACAAGATTACGGGCAGAATCTGAATGAGAATGGTGCGAGGCAAGTGACACAGCGCTTGATGGCGGTTCACGCCCACCCCGATGACGAATCGAGCAAGGGCGCGGCGACATACGCGTATTACGCCGATCGCGGCGTGCAGGTGCAGGTGGTCAGCTGCACCGGCGGCGAGCGCGGCGACATCCTCAACGAGGGACTGCAGAATCGCGCAATGGCAGAGCGTGACCTGCCCGGGCTGCGCCGGCTCGAGATGGCGGCAGCGCAGGCCGTGCTCGGAATCGACCATCGCTGGCTCGGATATCAGGATTCGGGCATGCCGAACGATGACGGAAGCGTGCCTCCCGGGTCATTCGCGGACATTCCGCTCGAGATCTCCGCCGAGCCGCTCGTGCGGCTGATTCGTGAATTCCGCCCGCAGGTTCTCCTCACGTATGACGAGAACGGCGGATACCCGCATCCTGACCACATCCGCTGCCACCAGGTGTCCGTCGAGGCATATCACGCGGCTGCCGATCCGAATCGATATCCGGATGCCGGGGCGCCCTGGCAGGTCTCGAAGCTGTACTACGACCGGATCTTCAACTACGAGCGCATGTCCAGCATGTACAACCTGCTGCGCGAGACCGAACCTGATTCGCCGCTGCTGGCCGAATTCGAACAGATGAAGCGGTGGTCGGAAGAGACCCCGTATCTGGCCACGACAAAGGTGCCAAGCGGTGAGTTCTTCGGCGCGCGAGATGATGCGCTGCGTTCGCACGCAAGCCAGGTCTCGCCCGACAGCTCGTTCTTCTTCTGGCCGAACGAACTGCAAAAGCAGGCGTGGCCATATGAGGACTATCAGCTCATCGAATCGAAAGTCGAGACCGACGTGCCCGAATCCGACCTGTTCGCGGGAATCGAGGACGACGAATGATCGGCCAGAGCATGCTCGGAGCCTGGGTGTCCGTGTCGAACCGATGGCTGACGAGCGGTTGGGCCGCGGCGACGCCAGCGCCGAAAGCGCCGAATGCCGACTCTGTCACCCCGGGCGTGTGGGGATTCGTGATCACTTTCTTGGTCGCGGCCGCCACCGTACTGTTGATCATCGACATGACCCGCCGGGTTCGTCGTACCAGGTACCGCGCCGAGATCGCCGAGAAGCTCGACGCCGAGGCTGAAGCGGCGCGGGCCCAGAACCCGTCGCGAGGCTCCATCACGGACTGAACCGCGACCTCAGCGGTGATACGCCGGCGCCAGTGCGATCAGCAGCACGGCGGCCCAGTGACAGAGGAATGCCAGCACCGTCAAGGTGTGGAAGATCTCGTGAAAGCCGAAACGCCCAGGGAAAGGGTTCGGCTTCTTCACCCCGTAGATGACGGCGCCCGCCGTGTACAGCAGACCGCCGACGAGCACGAGGATCATCATCGCCGCGTTGGCGTTCCAGAGGTCGACGATGTACATGATCGCCCCCCAGCCCATCGCAACGTACAGAGCGACGTACAGCCAGCGGGGTGCGCCGATCCAGAACACGCGGAACGCGATGCCGACGAGGGTGCTTCCCCAGACCAGGGCGAGCAGCAGGATGCCTTTCGCCGGCGGCAGCGCGAGCACGGCCAGCGGCGTGTACGTTCCCGCGATCAGCAAGAAGATGTTCGCGTGATCGATGCGCTTGAGGATGATCTTGGTGTGCGGTTTCCAGGTGAAGCGGTGGTACAGCGCCGAGTTGCCGAACAGCAGCATCGAGGTGAGCATGTAGACGGCGCATGCCCACTTTCCCGCGTCGCCGTGGGCCAGGCAGATCAGAACGATGCCGGCCGCGATCGTGACCGGGAATGTGCCAGCGTGGATCCAGCCGCGCCACGTCGGCTTGACCTCCGCCCCATCGGTTGTGGCAGCGTCCGCTGTCGCGGAATCCAGAAGCGGAATGTGGGGCAGATCGGGCCCACGAGCGTCGTCGACGGCTACCGCCGCGTCATCCGGTGTCTGCGGTCGGCTTTCGGGCATAGTGCAAGGATACGCAGGGCGGTCAGGCGAACCTGTGGGAACCGAGCGTCGTACCGTGCGCTAACGTAGCGTCGTGAGCACGCGGCACGAACCACTGGGGCGAGGCTTCCTCTACGACCTCTACCAGAAACGGATTCGGCGCAACCTTCCGACAGCCTCGCTGCCCGGACACGTGGCGATGATCATCGACGGGAACCGGCGATGGGCGCGGCAGGCCGGAATGGACACCGTTGCGCACGGCCATCGCGCCGGTGCAGCCAAAATGCGCGAGTTCGTCGAATGGTGTGATGATCTCGGAATCTCCGTGGTCACCCTCTATCTGCTGTCGTCGGACAATCTCACGAACCGGGAAAGCACCGAGCTTTCCGACCTGATCGAGATCATCGCCGACCTTGCGGAGGAGCTCTCGCGTTACCGCGATTGGCGTGTGCAGCACGTCGGGTCGGCCACCGGGCTTCCCGAGCCGCTGATCGCCGCGCTGGCGGCGGCCGAAGCTCGCACCGCATCCAACGTCGGGCTGCACGTGAACCTCGCGGTCGGATACGGAGGCAGGAAAGAGATCACGGATGCGATGCGCAGCATCGTGGCCGAGCATCACGCCGAAGGCAGAAGTCTGGAAGACCTCGCAGAGCGGCTCACGCCCGATCTCATCGGCGCGCATCTGTACACCGGAGGGCAGCCGGACCCTGACCTGGTGATCCGCACGTCCGGAGAGCAGCGACTGAGTGATTTCATGCTGTGGCAGAGCGCTCACAGCGAGTTCTATTTCGTGGAGGCCCTCGGCCCGGATCTGCGCGAGGTGGACTTTCTGCGCGCGCTGCGCGACTACGCCAGACGCAACCGCCGCTTCGGAGGATGAAACACCGATGACCACGCCACCGTCAGCCGGCATCGATGCGTTCGCTGCCGGATTCCTGGAGGAACCCGGATATCTCGACTTCGGCCGGGTCGGACCACTTTCCGCGGCCGTTCTAGCCGAGTCCAACGGCCAGGCGGAGCTTCTGAGCCGCGCTCGCTTCGGCAGTCTGGATGCATTCGCACAGGAAGACCCGCGGATGCGCTCAGCGGTATCGGCGGTCACCGGTTTTCCCGCAGATCAGATCGTGGCGCAACCGAACACCGGTGCTGGCCTGATGCACGCGATGTTCGGTCTGACCGGCGGTGCGCTTCTTTCCGCAGGCGAGTTTCCCAGCCTCACCCTTGCCGCGACCCGCGCCGCGGAGGCGCTGCACGTTGTGACGCCGCTGTGGCTCGAAACCGACCACGGCAGGGTGACGCCAGGGCAGATCCGCGAGCAGGTGACCGCGAACACCGCGGCGGTCGCGGTGAGCCTGGTGGATTCGCGCACCGGCTACCTGGCCGACATCGAGGGGATCAGACAGGTGATCGGCGACCGGTTGCTGATCGTCGACGCGATCCAGGGATTCGGAGTCGTCGATGTGCCGTATGAGGCTGCCGACGTCGTCGCATCCGGGGGCCACAAGTGGACGCGCGCTGGCTGGGGGACCGGTTTCCTGGCGCTGAGCGAGCGCGCGATCGAACGCATCACTCCGGTGTTCAGCGGCTTCGCAGGCACCAACGCGCGCGAGCCGTTCGATGAGATCGTGCCGCCGGCGCACGGAGCACGCGCATTCAGCGTTGCCAATCCGGATCGAATGGCCCAGGCACGCTTCGCTGCAGCGCTCGAGGAGATCGCCATTGTCGGCACTGCCGCCATCCAGTCTGCGATCTCGGATCGGGTCGATGCCGTCATCGATCTCGCCGACGAATTCGCCATACCTGTGGTCTCGTCGCGCGACAAGAGCGAGCGAGCGGGAATCGTCGTGCTGGAGCCGGCAGACGGCCGTTTGACCCTGCTGACCGCCTCCCTGTTCAACCACGGAGTCACCACCACAACGCGTGGCAGCACCGTGCGGCTGAGCGTGCACGTGTCAGCAGGCGAGGAGACGCTCAGCATGCTGCGAGCGGCTTTCACCTCGTTCGCCAGCGCGTACTGAATCGTTCGCCTGCCGGTAACCGGTCGCGCTGGCGTGTCGAGCCGCGGCATCCGGCCACAGGCCGTAGCGTCGGAGCTACCGGGCATGGCGCCCGGTCGAGACGGCCACGTAAGTTCGTCCCGCGGACAACCGGCCGACTCGCCAAGATGAACCGCCTGCCGCATGGCTCGCGGGGTGGGAGTGGTTGTGGCCGCATCAGGTACTCGACAGGCGAACATCCAAACCGAAGGGAAGACGCAGAACACCGCAACAGCCGCACGAGGCATTCAGATCGATCAGACCGAGCGTACCTATGTACTGGATACCTCGGTTTTGTTGTCTGACCCGAAGGCCATTTTTCGTTTTGCAGAGCACGCGGTCGTGATCCCCGTCGTGGTGATCAGCGAGCTCGAGGGCAAGCGAAACGACCCCGAGATCGGCTACTTCGCGCGCCAGGCGCTGCGCAACCTCGACGACCTGCGCGTGCAGCATGAACGGCTCGACTTCCCCATCCCGGTCGGCGACGGCGGCTCGCTGCGCGTGGAGCTCAATCACTCCAATATGTCTGTGCTCCCGAGCGGGCTGCAACTCGGAGACAACGATTCTCGCATCCTTGCCGTCGCCCAGAACCTGTCGAACGACGGGCTGGCCGTCACGGTCGTCTCGAAGGACATGCCGCTGCGTGTGAAGGCGGCATCGATCGGTTTGGCGGCAGAGGAGTACCGTGCAGAGCTCGCGGTCGATTCCGGCTGGACGGGTCTGGCCGAGATCACACTCGGTTCCAATGACATGGCACTTCTCTACGAGCACGAAACCATGCGTTCGCCATTGGTGACCGACCTGCCCGTCAACACGGGGCTCGTGGTCCACTCCGACCGCGGTTCGGCTCTCGCGCGCGTCACAGGCGAACGCGAGTTCAAACTGGTGCGGGGTGATCGGGATGTCTTCGGGCTGCACGGTCGATCGGCCGAGCAGCGGCTGGCGATCGACATGCTGCTGGATCCCGAGATCGGCATCCTGTCGCTCGGCGGACGAGCCGGAACGGGCAAGTCCGCCCTCGCCCTGTGCGCGGGGCTCGAGGCGGTGCTCGAGCGGCAACAGCACAAGAAGATCATGGTGTTCCGGCCGCTGTACGCGGTCGGCGGGCAGGAACTCGGCTACCTGCCCGGAGACCAGGGCGAGAAGATGAACCCGTGGGGGCAAGCGGTGTTCGACACATTAGGCGCCCTGGTCTCAGACAACGTTCTCGAAGAGGTGCTGGAGCGCGGCATTCTCGAGGTGCTGCCCCTGACGCACATCCGTGGACGTTCGCTGCACGATGCGTTCGTAATCGTCGATGAGGCACAGTCGCTGGAACGCAATGTCTTGCTGACGGTGCTCAGCCGCGTTGGCCAGAACTCGCGCGTCGTGCTCACCCACGATGTCGCACAGCGCGACAACCTGCGCGTGGGTCGTCACGACGGAGTCGCGAGCGTCATCGAGACGCTCAAGGGGCACCCGCTGTTCGCTCACATCACCCTGACACGCTCTGAGCGCAGCGCGATCGCCGCGCTCGTCACCGAGATGCTGGAGGGCAACGACCTGAGCTGAGGCGCTACCCTGTGCATAACTTTGACGGGTGCGCGCGCGTTTTCGGTAGTGTCTGCGCATGGCGTTCGATGTGCGTTCCAGTCCTGCCCGCGCCGCCCGCGCGATCTGGCAGGCGCCGGTGGCCATCGGGCTGTGCGCGCTCGCGGTCGTCGCGGTCGGTGTGCGGGCAGAGCTGGTCGGATTCCTCTACCTGGCGGTGGTGACACCACAACTGTGCATGGCGGATGTCCGTGCACACCGGCTGCCGAACGCGATCGTGCTTCCCGGCTATGCCGTGACAGGCGTCGGTGTGATGTTCGGCTGGCTGCGCACGGGAGCGGTGCCGAGCACGGCTCTGGCCGCCTGCGCCGCGACCTTCGGCTTTCTTCTCCTCCTCGGCCTCGGCGGGGGGATGGGCATGGGCGACGTGAAACTCGGCGGCCTGCTGGGCTTGAACCTCGGCGCGCTCGGCGTCGTCGCCGCGATCGCCGGACCGGTCCTCGGCTTTGTCGCCGGCGGCGTCGCCGGGTTGATCACGCTCGCCCTGCCTGGAACGGACACGCTCCGGCGCATCCCATTCGGCCCGTACCTCTTATTCGGCTTCTGGTCGGCGAGCACGCTTCCCATGCTGACCTAGCGGTGCGCCTTAGCCCGGGTGGGTCATCGACAGCACGTCGAGAGCGGCATCCAACTGTTCGATGGTGACCTCGCCGCGCTCGACGAACCCGAGATCGATGACGGCCTCGCGCACCGTGATGCCGTTCGCCACGGAATGCTTAGCGATCTTCGCCGCCGACTCATATCCGATGACCTTGTTCAGCGGCGTGACGATCGACGGTGAAGATTCCGCGTAAGCGCGGCCGCGCTCGAGGTTCGCTTCCAGGTTCGTGATGGTCTTGTCGGCCAGCGCCCGGGAACTGTTGGTCAGCAGCCGGATGGACTCGAGCAGCGCCGTTCCCATGACCGGGATCGCGACGTTCAACTCGAATGAACCGGACGCCCCGCTCCAGGCGATCGTCGCGTCATTGCCGATGACACGGGACGCGACCATCAAGACGGCCTCTGGGATCACGGGGTTGACCTTGCCTGGCATGATCGAGGAGCCGGGCTGCAGGTCGGGGATGCGAAGCTCGCCGAGACCGGTGTTCGGCCCGGAGCCCATCCAGCGCAGGTCGTTGCAGATCTTGGTCAGACTGACCGCAAGCACGCGAAGCGCACCGGATGCTTCGACCAGGCTGTCGCGATTCGCCTGCGCCTCGAAATGGTCGCGTGCCTCCGTGATCGGCAGCTCCGTTTCCTCGGTGAGCAGCTGAATGACCAGCTGGGGGAACCCCGCAGGAGTGTTGATGCCGGTGCCGACGGCCGTGCCGCCAAGGGGAACCTCGGCCACCCGGTGCAAGGCGCCTTGCACACGTTCGATGCCCAAGCGGATCTGCGCCGCGTAGCCGCCGAACTCCTGGCCGAGGGTGACGGGAGTCGCATCCATCAAGTGGGTACGCCCCGACTTGACGGCCGCCTTCCACACCTCAGCCTTTTCTTCCAGCGCGACGGCGAGGTGGTCGAGAGCCGGGATCAGATCGTCGATCAGCGCGCTCGTCACCGCAATGTGCACGGAGGTGGGGAACACATCGTTGGAGGATTGCGATGCGTTCACGTGGTCATTGGGATGCACCGGGCTCCCGAGGCGCCTCGATGCAAGGGTGGCGAGCACCTCGTTCATGTTCATGTTCGACGATGTGCCGCTGCCGGTCTGGTAGACGTCGATCGGGAACTGATCGGCGTAGTTGCCGGCGATGACCTCGTCGGCGCTTGCAGCGATCGCGTCGGCGACTGCGCCGTCGAGCACCCCAAGACGCGCATTGGCGAGGGCGGCCGACTTCTTGATGCGGGCCAACGCCGCAATCTGTGCCGGCTCGAGCCGTGAGCCGGAAATCGGAAAGTTCTCGACGGCCCGCTGTGTCTGCGCTCCGTACAACGCGGATGCGGGGACTTTCACCTCGCCCATCGTGTCGTGCTCGATGCGGTATTCGGTTTCGCCTGGGGTGTCCACCACGGTGTGTTCCTTATCTGCTCAAGTTCTTCGTCGGCTCGCCTCAGGCGAGCCCGACCACGATGTCCGGCACCGCACGACCCTCGAGGAGTCGATAGTTGGCGCCCACGATAGCCAGGTTACCGTCGGCGACTGCAGCGCTGATCATCTCGGAGCTTTCCAACATCTCCGCGACGGTGTCGCGAAGATGCTCGCGACCCACCTCGCGCGATTCAACGGTCGCCGGGTCGACGGTCGCGCCCTCCTGGGTGCCTGTGACGCGGTGCACGGCGGGGATGATCGGCGCGATCAGATTGGCGATGTGTGGAGGCAGTGGTGTCGCATCAGCCGCTTGGGAATCGATGGCCGCACGCACTGCGCCGCACTCGTCATGCCCGAGCACCAGGATCAGCGGCACCTGCAGGATGTCGACAGCGTATTCGAGCGAACCGAGCACGGAGCCCGAGATGACCTGACCGGCGTTCCTGATCACGAACGCGTCACCCAGTCCGAGGTCGAAGATGATCTCGGCGGCCAGCCGGGAGTCGCTGCAGCCGAAGATCGCGGCCACTGGGTGCTGTGTGTTCGCCAGTTCCTCTCGGCGTTCGACGTCCTGACGCGGATGGTCCGGGTTGCCCCCGATGAACCGTTTGTTTCCGCTTTGCAACGCTTCCCATGCCTGAGCCGGAGTGAGTGTCACTGATTTCCCTTCGAACTTGTTGCCGTGATCTGTGCCGCCAGAGCCCGAGCGACGGTGTCGAACTCACCGGTGCTCGCCGTCCCGAGCAGAACGTACGTGCTGTCGCCTGCCTGGGTGCTGAGTGCGTATTCGACGTTGCCGACATCACGCGACGCGTGGCGGTTGTCGTAGACCGTCCATTTGATTCCGTCGATTGTGACGGCGCCGGTGCCCGCGGTATTCTCGAGCAGGTTCGCGAGCCAGGTGTCATTGGCCTTGAAGCCCTGAGTGAAGCCGATGTACTGCTGCGACGGCGTGATGAGCCCGATATACCACGCGTCGATCGAATCGGCGCTGCCGGTCTTCAACTCGGCCGAGTTCGATGTCCAGCCCTTCGGCAGCGTCGGGCTGGCGAGTCGATCCGGCTCCGAGCCCTGTCCCTGCGATGCCACCGCAGCATAGTTGACGTTGGTCTGCTCGGTCGGCGTCGCGCGGGGGACGATCAGCACGATGACCGCGACGAGAGCGAGTGTCGCGATCAACGCGTAGACGAGATTGTTGACCGTCTGCCTGGCGCGATGATTGCGGGAGGACTCCGCCTTGCGAGCTGCCGTCTCCTGCGGTGTCTCCGGTCGGCCCAGTTCGGCGACGATCGGAGCTTTCTGATTCTGACTCATTCGCCGCCGTCGTTCTCGGATGCGCCGGCGCGCGCGGCATCCAGACGCTGCTTGGCGCCGATGAGCCATTCCTCGCATCGCCGCGCAAGCGCTTCGCCGCGCTCCCACAGCTTCAAGGACTCTTCCAGCGTCGCGGAGCCGGCTTCGAGCTCGCCCACGACGCGGATGAGGTCATCGCGCGCCTGTTCGTAGCTCAGAGAAGTGAGATCGTCTGTCGTGCCGGGCATGATATCCATTCTATTCGAGCGCGTCAGGGCGGGCGCTGTGTGTGTCGACGCCATGCGGACCGGCGCTGACCGCATCGAGCGCACCGTCGGCAACGGTCACCGTCAGCGGGGTGCCGGATGGAGCATCCGCCTGCGTGCGCAACACCGCACCGCCTGCCACCTGCACGATGGCGTATCCGCGGTCGAGCGTGCTCTGCGGAGACAGAGCGCGCAGCCGCGCCGTCAGCTCGCGGGTGGTGTTCTCGGCACGTTCGACGCCGCGCCCGACGAGCTCGACGCCGCGGGCGACGTAGCGGGTCAATTCTTCGGCACGGGAGTCGACGATCCAGTCAGCGGCCGCGAGCACTGGGCGCGATCGCAACTGGCCGATCCGGTCGATCTCGTGGGTGATCAGTGCCGTCAGCCGCGTTCCCAGCCGCGTGCGTGACTGCTGAACGCGCAGCAGTTCCTCCGCAATGTCCGGCACGACGCGCTTGGCGGCATCCGTCGGTGTCGATGCGCGCAGATCTGCGACCTCGTCCAGGAGCGGGCGATCCGCCTCGTGGCCGATCGCGCTGACCACAGGGGTGACGCACGCCGCGGCTGCACGCACCAGTTTTTCGTCGCTGAACGTGAGCAGGTTCTGAAAGTCGCCGCCACCGCGTGCAACGATGATCACATCGACATCGGGGTCGGCGTCGAGCGTTCCGATGGCCGCAATGACCTCGCCGACGGCACGCTCGCCCTGCACCGCGGCGTGCACAACGCGGAACGACACGGCGGGCCACCGCAGCTGCGCGTTGCGCAACACGTCCTTCTCGGCATCGGAGTCTTTCCCGGTCACCAGCCCGATGCAGTGCGGCAGGAACGGCAGCGGTTTCTTGCGCCCGGCCTCGAAGAGTCCCTCCGATGCCAACTGGGCACGAAGCCGCTCGAGCCGTTCGAGCAGGTCACCCAGCCCGACGTGGCGCATCTCGAAGACCTGCATGGTGAGCGTGCCGCCCTTGACCCAGTAGTTGGGCTTGAACAGCGCGATGACCCGATCACCCTGCTTGAGGTCTGCCGGCAGTCTGCCGCGCACCGACGACCAGATGGTGAAACTCACCGTCGCGTCCTGTTCGAGGTCTTTCAGCTTGCCGTAGACGTTGCCGCCTGAGACCCCCCACTGCGTGATCTCTCCTTCGACCCACGCGGTGCCGAGGCGGTCGATGTAGCCCTTGATCTTGCCCGCCAGCATGGCGACGGGCCACGGAGCGTCTGCGGTGGGTGGAGCATCCGTCACGTGCAGTCGCCTTCCGTCCGAGGGTGTGATCCGGCGCAGTTTCCTGCGCAGCCGCCGTACAGCGCCCCGGCCTAGACTTGAACCGTGAACGAGACGATCATCAGCCTTCCGATGCCGAAGGTTCCGCGGCAGCGCGGCAGGCTCCACGATACCCCGGTCGTCGGACACAAGCGGGTGCTGCTGGCCGCCCCGCGAGGTTACTGCGCCGGTGTCGACCGCGCCGTCGTCGCGGTCGAGAAGGCGCTGGAACACTATGGCGCTCCTGTGTATGTTCGCAAACAGATCGTGCACAACATCCACGTCGTATCGACTCTCGAGGAGCAGGGCGCGATCTTCGTCGACGAGGTCGACCAGGTGCCGCCTGGCGCCCACATCGTCTTCAGCGCACACGGCGTCGCGCCCACCGTCGTGCAGTCTGCCGCCGACCGCGGCCTGCATGCGATCGACGCCACGTGTCCGCTGGTGACGAAGGTGCACCGCGAAGCGGTGCGCTTCGCACGAGACGACTTCGAGAT
>Ga0164242_10004524_pt1 | contig 15618 bp, 23 predicted proteins | sample OricomgcompostMG_FD_108783 | JGI IMG/M metagenome (GOLD analysis project Ga0164242, IMG submission 108783) | Miracle-Growth compost microbial communities from Emeryville, California, USA - Original compost - Miracle growth compost (MG) ... | reverse complement strand
TCATTTGTCCAACGAGATTAACGATTGACCCGCACGGCTCAAACCCGTTGTTCGGGTACTGCATGGGAAGCGGGTCAAGTCCGAGCGGCACTAGTACCTTTTCGTTAATTTCCGCGTTGTCCGGAAAGCGTGCAGACGTGACCTTAGTCTGTCCGACCTTGAAAGTGATGCTTTGCATTTTGTATCTCCTTTGTTCTGTTCCCGGATGAACAAGTTCATCATAGCATAGGTTTAACCACAGTGTCAAGAGGGGAAAGGAAACCGCGCCGCCAAGGCCAAAGGGGAGCGCGTAGAGGAAACCCTCTTGACACTGTGGAGTCTTTACTTGACGGTTAGTTTCTGGCCAATTTCGATATGATCGGGATTCTTAATCCCGTTCGCCTTGGCTAGTGCCTTAACCGTTGTCCCATGCTTCTTAGCGATAGCGCTTAGCGTATCGCCAGACTTGACGGTATACGTCTTAGCTTTACCCTTGCTAGTGGTGCCACCAATCTTGATTTTCTGGCCTACGTAGATTACGTCGGGATTTTCGATATTGTTGGTCTTGGCTAGCTTCTTTACCGTTGTCCCATGCTTGGCAGCAATGCCGGAAAGAGTGTCGCCAGACTTGACGGTTACCGTCTTAGCCTTAGTTGTCTTCTTCGGCTTGGCGGCAGGCTTGCTTTCTTTCTTCGGCTTGGCAGACTTGGCAGGCTTTTTCTGTCCGCCGGGGATAATTTCACTGCCGAGCTTATGCACCGCGTTCCACGCGGCGCGGCGCGCGCTTGCCCCGTTTGGTGTCGCTGCTGACCATGGGTTGCCGAGATTTACACCGCGACCGATCATGTCAGCGTTACCCTGATCCGCAATTTCAACTAACGAGTGTCCGCTAAACTTTACGGCTGTGAAATACCATACCCCGCCGAGTGCTGCCCATTTGGCATGTCCCAATGCTACGGGATTTTTGACAAAGTAATCAGGGTCGGAGACGAGACCGTGAGATTTGCACCATGCCCCGAACTTTGCGTAATTGCTTTTCCACGTTACTTGGATGAATGTTCGACCAATGTATGGCGCGTACGATTGTCCTGTATGTTGGTACTCAACTGTTGTACGAAAGTATGCGGATTCCATCATGCACTCGGAGACGAGGGCGGTAACACGGTTTACTGTGTTGAATTGTCCACCGCCGTATTTGACCATGGCTGTATTGAAGAGGTCGGCAATTTCAACCTCGTTAATGACGGTTGGCCCGCTTGCTCCGGCTGCCGCGCGCATGGCTTTAATGTCGTTGGCAGTGATCCCCTGATTAGCCATTTTTCTTATCCTTCTCCTGATTGTCCATTACTTCTTTGGCCTGATATAGCGTTAGTTGCCATTCCAAATCTCGGATTCGATCTTGCAGAATCTTAATCACAACTTCCGCATTTACTTCTGCCATGAAAAGAGCTCCTTTTTGAGTAAGAGGCTATTAGGCTTAGCACTCTTAAATTTCCTTTTTGCCTTGACCTTTACGGGCTGTGCTGCCCCGTCCAACACGGTTAGACGTTTGTTCATATCTGCCACTACGCCTATCAGATACGCAATGATCCTATCATAGGCAACGCCAGTTAATGCCCCATCATCGTTAAGCTGTAGTAATGGATCAAAGATTCCGCCGTATGTAGCGGATACGTCTGCTACCTGTTCGGCAATAACTCCAGCCGATCTAGTAGTACCGCCCTCGTCATAGACTGTTTTGTCAACCCATGTCATGCCGGGAACGTCTAGAATCCCGTAATGTACGGGGATTGGCTGTTGATCTTTTTTCAGTGCGGAGAGTGAACTTGCTTGCCAGAGTCTACCTTGTGCGCCGATCATAACGGTTGCATAGCTAGAAGACTGTGCCGCCACACCGTATAGCCATATGGTCGATCCTGATAGGTTTAGGTCGGCGCTTGACGCCAGCCCCATGCTGCCGGATGATCCGATATTTGCGGGTCCGGCGGTTGCCTGCAATCGGAATCCGGCAGAGTTACCTAACGAGATTGACGATTGTTGACTGCCTGACGTATTGGAGACTTGCATAAATACGCCAGTAGGTGAGAGGTAAAGCTGTGACCGGTCAACGATACGGTTAGACGTATTGTTAACCTGCTTTGATTCTAGAACAAGGGTACCCCTGCCCCAATCGCCTTTGTCGTCACTGTAGGCATATACGGCAGGGTTAAATTCTCCGATCTTGCCCTGTGTCTCGAATGCGATACCGAAATAGGGCCCGCTAGAGAATAGACTATTAGACATATGCAAACGGGGATTATTATCTTTGTCGGTTAGTATCTCGCCTGCAACGGTTAGGGTTTGGGTATTTACCGTGTAGTTAAGATATGCTCCGGAACTAGGGTCGCCTACTTGAAAGTAACGGGTAGCGTCTTTCGGATTGACTTTAAGGAACGTGTTTCCGTCAGGATCATTAACGTTGGCGTATCCATCGCCTTGGAACCACCAACCCTGATTCGTATCATTCCACGCTGTGCGAGTTCCTACAGTAAACTGATTTACTGCCGTCAGTGTCGCGCCTGTAATGGTGAAACCGTCGATAGCTCCTGCCGCGATAGTCCCGGCAACTACAGCATTGGCAGCAAGCTTAGGGGTAGTGATTGATCCGTCAGCAATCTTAGTCTGAGTGATTGCCCCGTCCATAAGCCGATCAACGCCAACCGCCAAGTATAGCGATTGTTCGCCAACGTAGAATACTTCCCCGTCTGTCGCGCCATACAGGGTCAAACGAGGGGTAGCGGAAATACTGCCTGCCGGTAGGGTGACGAGACCGGACATCTTCACCCATTGTTTAGTTGGGAATGTTCCAGCCGGATAATCTTGCGCGGTCCCGTTATACAGTGTCCCGTCCGTGTTGCGCGCGTATGCGCGTAGACTTACGCGCGCGTCAGCATAGGCTGTATTGTCGTCACAGTAAACCCATGCGACATACAAGTATGTTTGTCCTGCTTCTGCCGGGACGCCATACGGCACGCTTGGAACGAGTACCGGGTTAGGATATCCGGCATAATTCGAGCCGCTACTACAGACAATTTTGGTTGAGTACGTATGACCAGGGAGAGGCTTATCTGTTGATTGCAACATACTGCCCGCGCCGCCAGATACGCCAAACCAATAATCGGCGCTATCAAACCACGGATCACCGATAAGATTATCCGGTTGTATGGCAACTTTATTAGGCTGTATAGACCATGCCTTAAGTAAAGCCCCGTTAATCTCGCCAGATAGTTTGCTACCGTCTAGCGAGTCAATCAAACTACCCTTAACGGTACCGGATAGCTTGGAACCGTCTAGCCCGCTAATCTTGGAATTGCCAACGGTTCCGTCTTTGATATCGCTCCCGTCGATCCCGTTCGGGAATGACGGACTACCGATAACGATAGACGAGAATTGCGCGCTCCCATCTTTCCCGATACGCCAACCAGAAACGCCGGGAATGTAGTTAACCGAATGTATGCCGGAGATATAAAGCTGTTCTCCTACTACAATCGGATTTGGGAACGCCATTAGTAATTAATCTCCCCTGTAATGTTGATAGTGGCAACGCCGGTTCCGCCGGTCCAGACGAACAGAACGCGCTCACCCTCTAACAACGTGTAGTCAGTTTCAGACGTTGATTGACTACCGTCTGCTGACGAATCAATCATGTTAGACGGATTCTCGGCGGAACGGTAGACGTATAGCAAAATGGTTTCATCGGGGTTACCTGCAACGGTTACCATTCGCGTTACATGCCATGATTGCCCCGCCCGATCCGGACCGATTAGCGTTTCAGCCCTACCGTTGACAAATGGCACGGTTGACGACGTGACAAGAGGGACAGACCGCCCAACCGCTAGACGCGGTTGATATTGTGGCGGGCTCCCTGCCGGTAGAAACATGATCAGATTGTCAAATCGAATTCTTCGATAACCCGTACCCCGATAGGGTCAGAGCCCGTATCCGCTTGACCATAAATCGCGCTAATCGTGTTGAGCTCGAAATACGTACTCGGCGCAACAGGGAAACCGGACATAGGGTTAGCGGTTGACGGATCATCGCTAATCCAAACGGTCTTATCCCCGCTGTTGTAAAGCCGGACGCGGGAGCGGGAAAGGTGCTCGCCAACGATTCGACCGGGGCTGCCCGCCACTACTGCGGCATAGATTGCCCGAAAGCTCCGACGCGTTTCGACCGGGGCTGCGGTGCTGACAAGATAGACGGGAACCGGAGTTACCGGCTTTGGCTCTGCATCATAATGCAAAAGCTCGTCTTCATTCATCTTGTCTGTTAGTTCGGTGTTGTAATCCTTTGACCGAACGGGTGCGCCATGGTCGATATTGCCGAGATACGGGCGGAAAGTATCTTCCTCTACCGTATGGTCTACTTCCGGCACTTGCCGGTCCGGCGGATTTTGCGAACTAGAACGCGCGTCCAAACCCTTTAGGGTTGTCATATTAGCCATGGTTTCACCTGATCCTGAGTACGTTTCCGTCTGTACCGACCACACTACTACTGACCGGCTCTGCCCTGAGTACCGATTCATACAGGCAGACAATCATAGCGGCAGTGACGAGGGAGACGGCTGCCGGTAATGCGCTTTTCGTCAGTGCAGAGCACACCATACCAACACCGAACGCGACCACTACCCCGCCCGCTTCTCCGGTACGAATGTCGGCCACCGCTTCCGGATCGCGCTGCGTAGCCCGCCGAACGTCTGTCAGTTTCGGCAGGAAGTACGTAAAACTCGCAATCCCCTGCGTCAGTGCAAGGGTAGCCACTCCGATATTTTCACTCATGACGCTACCTTTCCGGCAATCTTAATTGCATCATTCCCACCCATGCGTCCCAATGCGATAAGACACAGGATTACTCCGAGAATGATATAGAGAATGTTAATCCAATGTTGCGCATCACTTGCCCAACTCAAAGCCTTATCTAGGTTGGCAAAATCTGCGGTGTAGCTTGTTCCGGCAGGGTCAGGAGTCGACCCGTCAGCAGTCTGTCCCGTTTGTAACCCATTTTCGATAACGCGGCGCGCGTGCCAAACTTTCCCTAATGGACCGGTTCGGATTGGCACGCTAGGGTTAGCTGCTTCGATAATTTGGTTATTGCCGAGATACATTTGGATATGTCCAGCGTTGGGAAAAATCCAATCGCCAGGCTGTAGCTCGGAACGGGAAACTTCCCGGCCCATAGCAACCATGGTATACGTGGTTGGCCGACCGGTAAACTTCATCCCCGCGCCGACTTCATACGCTTTCCAAATGAGCCCCGAACAATCGTAGCTATTCGGTCCGGCAGTAGCCCAAACGTACGGCTTGCCTAGTTGTGCTTTGGCGTAGGCAATGGCCGCGTTAACCCTGGCATTGCCGTTCATTGAACTAGGCATTACCAACTTCCCGATCCGCCACCGCTTCCGCCGTGGCCAGCTTTCCCGCCCGTCTTGCTATTACCATTGCCGGGATTAGGGAATGCAGACTCTGACGTATCGGTTTCACTTTCTGAAACCTTTTCGTTGGCTTTGGAACCGGTGATAATCTCCTGCAGAGCCTCTTTCGGGGAAATGCCCTTAATGCCGCAATAGATCAAGATTCCGCCGAGCGTCAACATGGTAACGTTGATAATGTTAAAGTTGTTCACTTCTGACCAATCCCTAGACCGTTGACAACTCCGGGAACATAGAGAAGCATTACCCCGACCATGACGAGTACGGCAAACTTTTGCGCAAGCCCCTGATCTACTTCATTAACTCCTGCCAAGAGGATAGCGTAAATACCGATACCGGCAACTTGCCGAAACGTAATCCCCTTTTTCTGTATCAGGTTGGCAACGGTCACGATTCCGCCAGTAATGACGGCACTAGACAACGGGCTCATTTCATCACCTTACTAGCGACCTTAACCGCTTTCCCTTCGGGCAGTGCATTAACGGCAACCTTAGCGACCTTTTGAACGCCGGACATACGGGTCAGCGCGATAAGACAAAGAATGATCCCGATAGTCACGTACGCTATGCGAATCCAAAACTGCGGATTTGTGACCTTGCCTGCAAGATCATTTAGTTGGTTCAACGTATCCGAACCGGGAACGTCGATACCATATGAGCCTGGCTCAAAAGGTGCCAGCGGGTCAATCTTTTTCCCGCCGATAGTGATGTCGGCATTTACCCCGCTACCGGCTGCCGCCACCGCTTGCGTCATGTACTTTCTGTACGCGCCATTGGTGTAGGTTGACCAACCGGCCCAACCCTGATCTTGCCAAATCGTGTAAGCGGCATGCGCATTATTGACAGGATTTTTCAGCCATTCTGTCGTCCATTCGGGATGCGCTGCTGCATGCACTTTTTGATAGACTTGCCATGGTCCGACACAGCCGAGAAAATTTACAACGTCTGTCCGACCGGAGGATTCCGCCTCGGCAACCGCACCCGCTATGGCAATATTGTTTCCTGTCCAACCGGCACCGCGTGCCAAAGTGACAAGCTGTGCCATAGTGAGTACGGCCACCGAAACCCCTTACTGACCGATCTTCGGAGCGAATGCCTTAAACATTGGATTTTTGCCGAGAGATTCCAGAGCGTCGGCAACTTGCCGCATAGTCGACAGAATTTCATCGACCTTTTCCTCTAGGCTCATAGCGTCCAACAACTTACGACCCTTTTCGTCCATTTCCTCTAACCTTTCTCTCAACTCGCCGGAATGGTGAGCTTTTGGCCTGGCCTGATAAGATTCGGATTCGATATCTTACCCTTGTTTGCATTGAAAATACGTTGCCACGAAATGCCGAACTTATGTCCAATGTTCGTCAGATTGTCGCCAGACTTAACCGTATAGGTTTTCGTCTTAGGCTTCGGCGTGGCTTTCTTCGCCTTTGGCTTTGTCGTTGTCTTTGGCTTTGCCGTGGTTGTCTTCTTAGCGGTGGGATGCGTCAAATTACTAGTGGGGTAATAGTAGTTGACTGACCGCGCGTAGCTTGTCCCGTTGATCGTACCCCATGACACTACTAGCACGCCGTAGTTCTTTGGACGAGAGACTTTAGCGGTGCCGTACTTATCGTATGCCTTACCGGCAGCCTTTAGGTGCCAGCCGGTCCCTACCGGTCCCTGAGACTTGCCAGCCTTAAAGGCAGGCTTGGCCTTGGCTGCCGCCTTTGTCGGATTCGTCATAGACAAATCACTGTACCGGTAGTAGTACGTACGTGAACGCGCGTACGTGCTGCCGCCAATGGTTCCCCATTGTTCAACGATGATTGCATAGCCCTTTGGACGGGTAATGCTTGTGGCCTTACCGTCTTTGGTGTATGCCTTTATGCTGCCCTTTGCGTACCATGTTCCGGTACGGGTTTCGGTAGCCTTGGCCTTAAATGCGTTCGTCGTCGGCTGTGTTGACGGGGGATTGTTCTGTGTCGGAACAGGTGACGGCATAGCACCAACGCGCGTCAGTGCTACACGGATCATTGCCCATTGTGTCGCTGTAGGACTGCCGCCATTCATATAAACGCCGATTGCTGCCGCTGCGGCTGCCGAATCGTAACCCAACGCGATTAGCTCATTGGTGGCCGCTTGACCCCATGATTCGTTATCGGTAATGACGTACGACGAACCGGTACCCGTTGACGTCGAATCGTCAGAATCATCGTCCGTATCGTCGCCTGTATAGGTGTATCCGGCAGGAACACCACCTAGGCCAACGTTAGGATCAGTATCGGTATCTGTCCAGTCGGAACTGTCGTCGGTAGCGGTTGACTGATTACGCTGATATAGCGCGAAAGCCAATCCGCCACCAACTACGATGATCCAAGCGCCAAGCGGGAGCGGCCCGTACATTTTTCCAAGCTGTGCTTGGATATTTTCGAGTCCAGCCATTATCCCAACCTATACGCGCGATTACCCGGTTCCGGGGATTCCGTTACCGTGTAAACTTCATCCGGGTATTCCGTTTGCGGTGCCTTATCGAAAACGTTCGTTCCCCATGGTGCAACGTCCAAACGCTGCGATGAACGCATGGCACGCGGTGGTTGCATGCCGTAAATTTCTGCGTCCATCCTACGATGATCGGCTAACGAGAAATGGTTACCGTTCAAACGAACAGGTGTGCCGCCAGTCATAGGACGAGTAAATCCGTACGTTGACGGGGAAAGTTGTTCCGTCATACGGGTTTCTGGTGGTGGAGTCAACGCGGGGTTTGGCGCAAACCGCGTGCCGCCTTGACTAGCCCGTTCGTCCTTCTGTTCGGTAATCTGTTCCCGCGTTTGAGTTACAGATTCCCTGGCCTTTCGGTCAGCGAATAGACGAGACCAGAACCGCGTTGGGTGCTGCGGATTAGATCGGTAAGCCCAAATCTTTTCCTTTTGTTCCCGCTGCGGGTCAGGAGTCGCGCCGATAGTTTCCGAAAGTTGCTCCGAATATGGGGAACCGGGAAGTGCATACGGGCCGGTATCCTCCGGGGCAATATATCCCGGATCAAGCTGCTCGTTTGCCGGATACTCCGGTACAACGTCAACCTCTTCTGGGGTGATGGTATATGGATTGTTAGCCATGCCCGTATGCCTCCATCACTTACCGGTAGCGGCCCGGATAGCACCCGAAAAGGCACTACCAAGAGACCGAATGACATTCGCGCTATTGCCATGGCTAACGATGGTCGTAACCAACGCCACAGTAACAATAGCCCCAGCGACATTAAAAACCTTGTCACCCATTGTCAGACTCCTTTTTCTTTGCTGTAGTACGTCGTCGCGTCGGCTTGGCTGCCGTCTTTGACGCCTCTACTACAGCGGCAGGCGAGACGAGATTGGTGGTCGGTTGGTTCGTGTAGCTAGCGATAGCCTTATTGGCTGCCGCTTCTGCCATTTCCCCAACCTTTGCGGAAAGCACGCCGTTGGTATTCTTTTCCAATTGGGCCGTGCTATCTTGGATCGGCTTAACTGCGCTGTTCGTAAACAGTAGTTGGACTACCGGAATACAGAACAAGAAAATACTTCTGGCATCGCTTGCGTCGCTATGCAATGCCAAAAGGATTACATAACCCATAATCGAAGCCACTAGCACACCAGCACCGATACTAGCGGTTTTGGTATCCAATTTCATGCACTCTTCCCCGATCCATCCCCCGCCGACTTCCGAGCGCGCTTAACCCTGGCAGTCTTGGCCGGGGTATCGTGCTTCTCTTCCTCGTCATGGTCTTCGGAATTGTCCGATTCGTCAGACTTGACGGAAGACGGATCGACGGAAAAGTAACCGTCTGCCGCCTTAGTGAAAAGGTCACCCTTTTTCACGGACCGACGCATGCCGTCAACAATCGCGTTAGGATTGTCTTCGGTAGCCTCTAGGAAAGTTTCGCCACCGCGCTTAACTTCCCTCATGAGTTATCAGAGCTTCCACCGCTCCGAATATTCGTCACGAATGCGAGGATTCGGGGCAGAACGAAATACGCCAACAGTGCGCCGACGATAATACTTTTGAGATTCAAACCGAAAGGCATAATTACCCCTTAACTCCGAGTGAGACTCCGCCGACGTTAACGCCGCGAAAGCCATGCTTAATAAGAATGAGCAAGACGAGAGCACCGATAATGACAACGGCAGCCGCACGCTCTGGGGTAAGTCCCTGCGTTACCGTACTGTTGGCGTCGTCATAATCGTAATCGTAAACGTCAGCCATGATTCCCCTTAGATGAAGACCGAACCGGCGACGGCAACGTCGTTAGTCAGCACGGTAAGCGTGCCAGCTTCGGCAAAGTTGCCCTGCAATTCAAGTCGGGTAGAGGTCAGGGTCGGCAGCCACAAATCGCGGTTTTCACGTCCCAGACCGCCATCGAATTCGTGCATAAAGTCATACACGAAAACGCCGGAGTCAAGCCCCTTGGCAGTGTCAATGGCTTGATCGTAACCGGTTCGCTCCCACATTTGGTTTTTGAAATTGTTACGCTCAACAATATCAAGAGGGCGAGTGTCCAGCTGGACAGTCAACGGATCGGGGAAGTCCGCATCCCCGTTAACGCGGGTGCTAGACGTACGCTGACCGATTAGGATCAGGTTCCGAATGTAGTTGCCAACGCGGGTAAGACGCAAGGTCTGCTGACCCGCGCCATAGTTGAGAACCTGCGTAGTCCAGAACTGCGTAGTGTTCATCGCGGGCGGGGTAGTAGCGTTGACACTGCCGCCCGTAGCTGCCTCCGGCTGATCCCATGCCTCCAAGAAAGCACGAACGCGAACGTTCGGGAGAGTAGTGGCGGGATCGGTACCGTAAATGGCACTCTTTCCAGCGAGAGCGAGACGCAACTTAAACGTCGCGGCAGCATTCTGGTTAGGCAGAGAACCGAGACCGTCTCGCAGGTTCAATTCCAGCGGAATGCGCAACAGGAACGAGAAATTACCGTTACTGTCGATCTTGGAATAAGCCGGGGAAGACTTCGGATCAGCACCCATGGGATCACGGTAACCACCATACTTGTTAGCAAGATACAGCGCAAAGCCGGAGTTGAACTGTGCAATCTGCGCACCATTCGGCTCAGTCAGCGCGATATTCTTGATAACGTCGAAAGCCCCGTTTTCCGTAGCAACGGCAGAACCGCCCGCGCCGCCGGTACCCTGCACCAACAGAACGATGGAACGGACGTAACCGTAAGCCGGAATGTCGAAAACCGAAAGATCCTGATCCGAACCGGTAAGGGTACGGGTAATGTCCAGACCGACCGGTTCGCGGTGCTCTGCCGACGCGCGGATAAACGGAACGCTAGCGACCGGCTGTGACGTGGAACTAGCAGAGCTAGTCCGCTGACGAGTGCCGCCGATAGTTGCGGGAGTAGGCATTGATTGTCTACCTTTCAGAGAGCGACGCTCATGGCGTCAGCGAATGGAGAATTTCGTTCGGCGAGTTTGGCCGCAGCCATTCGCCAGAAGAATGCGAAGATGATTACCATTAGACCTACGATAATCAAATTCAACGCGCTAGGTTGGATCATTTGCTAATCCCTTCGGAACCTTAACCCGGCACATTTGGCCGGAACGTGTATTGATATAAAGCGATTCGTAACGGTCTAGATTACTAACCACCTCTCTAATCAGTGTAGCAGACCGCGCACCAATCCCGGACAAAGACTTAAGATCAGTTTCGTCGTTTGTTCGCCAAAAGAAAAGATGCGTACATGACGTATACATTTCCCTAGGCACCCATGCGGGCCGCTGCACACCTGCAATAAGCGAAATATCCAAAGACCTTGCCTGCAAATAATACGTCTTGACAATGCCGCCCATGTTGAGAACATTAGTAAAGTACCAAAGTTCGTCAATTGCTACTGTCCAATTACCGGTACGGTAAATGCGTGCCAACGTGTCAGTAAAGACTTTCTCCTGCAAATCTTCCGAATCCAACCGCCGAGCGTCCGGCCAGATAACGCGGCGCGGATGATCCTTCGGTGACAGGAAACCCGGCCAACGATCAAACTTTTCGTAACCGTGTTTACTGATCAGGTTATCCATAGTCGAATCTTTAGGCTTAGTTGCCAAGATAGCGACATACTTATGCAACGGTAGGAGTGCCGTTAACATTGTCGTTTTCCCCTGACCAGTCGGCCCGATCAAACCGACATGCTCCCCCGGCTCCCAACGAAAACGAGTAGCTAGGAACTTATCCCATGGGATACGGGGAGCTTTACTGGCAATCTGTCCCGCTGTAACCCCTAATGCCGCGCGCCGATAATTGGCGCGCGGCAGTGGGGGAAGTGCGAAACCGCTAGTCCGACGCTGCGGCACTCCGACGCTCATTAGCTTCTGCCCTCTTGCTAGGTTCGGCTTTCTTAACGGTTCGCTTCTTAGCTACCGTACGCTTTACCGGCTCCGGCTTAACCCGGCTTTCTGGCTCCGGCTCTGGCTCCGGTTCCGGCTCTGGCATTCCCGGCAAAGACGGGAGCATTCCGTGCGCTCCCATGATTGCCAAAGCAACGGGAGCATGGGCCGCGATAACCCCGGCCCATGCGCCGCCTTGCGTCAGCTTTCGGAGTGTCCGCCGAACCGCCTCATTCTTTTGAGCTAGTTCGTCCCATGCCGTAGCCATAGACGTAGCGTTTTGAGCAATGACGGGACCGCAAACCCCGTCATTGTCCACCATGCCAACGCCAAGGCCGAGCATGACGTAAATTTGTTCCAACGGCTCAACAAATTCGCCAGGCTTGCTAGCAGGTTCTTTTTTCTTCGGCTCTGCCGGTTTGCGTGGTGGCCTTACACGGTCTCGGACACGTTCACGCCGTGGTGGTTTCTGTTCCCGCGCGTTCGGCGGTTCGTTCGCTGTGTCGAATGCCGAAAGGTCGATACCCTCGTCAGGAAGATTGATCGGGCCTTCTGCGGTTGGCGCGCTCACTTGCCAAACCACCATTCACCGAAAGACTTCTTCTGCGGCCCGTTATCCGTCTGTTGCTGCGGCTGTGCCGCCTGTGCTGCCGCTTGCTGCTGCTGCTGTGTCGCTCCTGCCTGTCGCAAGGCGTCAACAATCTTGTCTGGCATGGCAGCAACGGTCTCCTGCAACTCGTCAAACTGCTTTAGAAAATCATCCGGGGAGCGCGTCTCGCTTGGCTGCTCCTGCGGCTGCTCCTGTTGCTGCGGCTGCTCCTGTTGCTGCGGCTGCTGCTCTGGCTGCTGCTGTGTCATGACGTTCCTTTCCCGGTCCGGTTCGTTGGTATGCACAGCCGCGCGTCAAGCCGGGGTATGCCTGACACGTCGGCGGGAGATAACTAACACCGAACGCTCACAATCTCACATGGTGAGACAAGAGGGTAGACACCTTGCCGCGCGGCTGTGCTATGATCAGTGTATCGCACCGAACAGGGGTTTGGTGCATTGATCCGACAGGAGATAACCCATGTCACAGTCTACCGTTGCAGTGCGCACTTTCACCGCTGACGAGTTGCGCACGGTTGAGAGTCTGGCAGACTTTCAGAAGTTGGCAGCCGAGCGCGGCGTCAGTGTCGCCAATGCTGCCGACGTTTTGGGAGACGGTTTCGAGTTGTACGCCACGAACGAAAAGGCAAAGTTGGTCGGTGTGCCATTCGTGATCATTGATTACCGGTTTACGGAAGGCGATAACGGGGAATTCGTGACCGTTCGCCTTATGACAAACAAGAATGACAAAATCATCATTAACGATGGTTCTACCGGTATCCGTGATCAGTTGAAAGCCTTGCACGCTAACGGCGTCGCTTCAATGTACGTTCCGAGCGGACTTCGGGTCAGCGAATACGAGTATGAAGATGATAAGGGCGAAAAGTCTAAGGCAAAGACTTTTTACCTTTCCTCGTCCAAGTAAATAAGTAGTAGCGGGCGGGGTGAGTTGTTCTCACCCCGCCCGTTTTGTATCTGTAAGGGGATACTATGGCGAGTTGGTATAACGAGCGCGAAGACGCGCGTTACTATGCCTCCGAATTTCTCGGAATCCCTTTCCATTTAGTCGAAGACGCTAAAGCTGAAACGGGCTGGACATGGGCGCAAGTAGCTGACCGTCTGGCTGATCAGGTAGAAGCTAAACGCGATTTTGACGATGGTTACGACGTATCAGATTTATATGACGAGGAATTGCCAGATATCTTTAACTACTATCATGGGGCTAGTAGTGACTAAGGAGATAACAAATGAGTATGTCGAATGCGGAACGCGCTAAGAATTACCGGAAGCGACGCAAGGCTACAGGTTGGCAAGATCGGCGGGGAAACCGTCACCCTCTACGCTCCCAACTTCCGTTTATCGGTGTAGATGGAGAGGGTGGGGAAGTAGTCTATAACGGCACCGAATGGGTCAGCGCAACAGACGGTAAACCGCATCACGAGTATCTATGTTTGCGTATTGGCGAAGAATTGCTAACCAATCGTGGTTACGCGCCGCTCATTGCCGAACAGTGCCTAGAATTCATCGCTGACCAAAATCCCGAACAAGGGGTTTACGTCTCATACTTCTTTGACTATGACGTAACAATGATTCTACGCGAATTGCCACGCGAACGCCTGCAAAGGTTAATGGATCGAAACGCTCGGACATTCCGAATGAAGCATAACGGCATGAGTTACACGTATCCTGTAGAATACTGCGGATACGAATTCGACTACATGCCACACAAAGAGTTTAAAGTACGTCGTAAAGGCGGGAAGTTCGTAACGATTAACGATGTCGGTACGTTCTATCAATGCGCATTTTTGAAAGCGCTGCAAGCGTGGAAAATTGGCACGCAAGAGGATTGGGATCATATCGCGGAAGGCAAATCGGGCCGCGTCAACTTCGGAGCGTTAACGCAGGAGACTATCCGATACAACTATCGGGAAATTGTGCTACTGCAAGAATTATGCGAATCATTCCGTGACGCTACGCGCGCGGCAGAGATGGAACCGAAAAAATGGCAAGGTCCCGGTAATATCGCCTCTGCCCTCTACGATTCGCACGACATGATTAAAGGTCAAGACGTACAGGAAGCCTTGCCCGAACCGCTATTGATTGCTGCTAATGAGTCTTACTTCGGAGGTCGTTTTGAGATTACAGCCGTTGGACATATCAACGATCCGGTTTATCAGCACGATATCAATAGCGCTTATCCCTACGCAGAGACCAACCTACCATGTCTACAGCATGGCAAATGGCAGTTACAAACTGTATCCGAACTTTCGGATAACGTACCTTTGCCCGGTGAGTTATCGCTCTGCTATGGAACGTTTACTGCCACAGGAACGCCAGTTACCCTCTATGGCTTACCCGTACGCGATAAGCTAGGCAGAATTTCATGGCCTGCAAATGGTGGCTACGGTTGGTATTGGTCCCACGAAATACGATCAGCGGTTTATCAGAAATTCCACGTAGAAAAGAAATGGGTTTATGAAAAGCGCTGTGACTGTGAACCGTTCGGTTTCATTCCTAAACTTTACAATGAGCGTGCAAAGTTGGGGAAAGAGTCTAAGGGGATTGCGATTAAATTGGGGCTTAACTCAACTTACGGTAAACTGTGTCAATCCGTCGGCTCACCGAAATACGCAAACCCCATTTACGCATCGCTTATTACGTCTTTCACTCGCTCGCAACTCTACGATAAATGCGTCCGTTTGGGTACTGATCAGGTTCTCATGCTCGCCACAGACGGTATCTTTACCACGTCTCAGATTGATAAAGACCATTCCCCGAAAGAAACGAGATGGGACGAAAACGGGAAAGAGTACACCTTAAAGCCGTTGGGCGATTGGGAAGTATCGGAATGGCCTAACGGAATCTTCATCGTTCAACCGGGGCTGTATTTCCGGCCCGGAGAAAAGTACGCGAAAACGCGCGGCGTGCCGCTCAACAAGTTTCTGGAATCGACTGATCAATTCATCGCCAATTTCGATGAACTATACGAGAAATTGCGGCTGCATCCGGTAACCGTTGGTGTGCGTAAGTTCGCTGGAATGAGGTTCCCGTCTGCTTTCGAGGAAACCGCTATAACAATCAATGTCCGTAACTTTATGGGAATTCGCTTAGGTGTCCATATCAACTCTGACGTAATCGGGCAATGGAATGCAGAGGAAAAGCGAATTTCTTTCGACTGGAAGACAAAACGCATTCCAAGGCATGAGCTTAAAGATGGATACATTAAGCTATTCCCTTACCCCAT
>Ga0164242_10004523_pt1 | contig 15626 bp, 17 predicted proteins | sample OricomgcompostMG_FD_108783 | JGI IMG/M metagenome (GOLD analysis project Ga0164242, IMG submission 108783) | Miracle-Growth compost microbial communities from Emeryville, California, USA - Original compost - Miracle growth compost (MG) ... | reverse complement strand
GGAGTCGAGCTGGTACTACGCGCGCTACACCTCGCCCGGCGCGGCGACCCAGGTGGACGGGCGCGCCGACTACTGGCTGCCGGTGGACCAGTACATCGGCGGCATCGAGCACGCCATCCTGCACCTGCTGTACTTCCGCTTCTACCACAAGCTGATGCGCGACGCGGGGCTGGTGCACTCGGACGAGCCGGCCACCAACCTGCTGTGCCAGGGCATGGTGATCGCCGAGACCTTCTATCGCGACAACGCCGACGGCTCCAAGGACTGGATCAACCCGGCCGAGGTGGAGATCCAGCGCGACGACAAGGCGCGGGTGACCGGCGCGGTGCTCAAGGCCGATGGCCAGCCGGTGCGGATCGGCGGCATCGAGAAGATGTCCAAGTCCAAGAACAACGGCGTCGATCCGCAGTCGATGGTGGCCAAGTACGGTGCCGACACGGTGCGCCTGTTCTCGATGTTCGCCGCGCCGCCGGACCAGTCGCTGGAATGGAACGAGGCCGGCGTGGAAGGCATGGCGCGCTTCCTGCGCCGCTTCTGGCGCGAGGTGGTTGCGCATGCCGCGCAGCCGGACCATCCCGCGGTCGACCCGGCCAGGCTCGACGCCGCCCAGAAGGCGCTGCGCCGCCAGCTGCACGAGACCATCCAGAAGGTCGGCGACGACTTCGGCCGCCGCCATGCCTTCAACACCGCCATCGCCGCGCTGATGGAGCTGCTCAACGCGGTGAACCGGTTCGCCGACATGAGCGAGCAGGGCCGCGCCGTGCGCCACGAGGCGCTGGAAACCATGGTGCTGCTGCTCAACCCGGTGGTGCCGCACGTCAGCCACGCGCTGTGGCAGGTGCTGGGCCACGCCGAGACCGTGCTGGAAGACCAGCCCTGGCCGGCGGTGGACGAAGCGGCACTGGTGCGCGACTCGCTGACCCTGGCCGTTCAGGTCAATGGCAAGCTGCGCGGTACCATCGAGCTCGCCGCCGGCGCCCCGAAGGAAGAGGCCGAGCGGCTGGCGCTGGCGCATCCCAACGTCGCCGCCTTCATGGAAGGCCTGTCGGTACGCAAGGTGATCGTGGTGCCGGGCAAGATCGTCAACATCGTCGCAGGATGAAAGCCATGAGCCGTCCGTTCCAAGCCACGCTGGTGCTGCTGTGCGGCCTCGCCCTGGGCGCCTGCGGCTTCCACCTGCGGCGCAGCGCGTCGCTGCCGCCGTCGATGCAGCACGTGCATCTGGTCGTGCAGGGCAGCAACACCTTGCAGCGCGAGCTGGCGCGGACGCTGGAGGCCTCCGGCATCGACGTCGAGGACGAGGGCGGCCCGGGCATCGCCGAGCTGAACATCCCGGTGGCGCAGTTCAGCAGCAACTCGCTGACCATCAACGGCGCCGCCCGGGTCACCGAGTACGCGGTGCGCTACCACGTGGAGTTCAACGTCAAGGACGGCAGCGGCAAGCTGCTGATACCCAACCAGCACATCGACATGTCGCGCGAGTACAGCTACAACGCGGGCGACACCGTGGGCAGCACCGCCGAGGTGGAGGAGCTGCAGCGCAGCCTCAACGACGACATGGTGCAGGCCATCCTGTTCCGCCTGCAGGCCGCCGCCAGGCATCCCGAGGCGGAGAAGAACCTGGTGGACCCGGCGGCCACCGGCTCGGTGCCGGCGCCGGCCGATTCCATGCCCTGAGCCGGACCGATGCCGCTCAATCCCGCCCAATGGCAGAAGGCGCTGGCCGCGGACAGCCTGCGGCCGGTCTACCTGCTGGCCGGCGAGGAACTGCTGGTGCTGGAGGCGGCCGACGCGCTGCGCGCGCAGGCGCGCCGGCTCGGCTATGACGAGCGCGAGGTGCTCGACGCCGGCCAGCACTTCGACTGGAACGAGCTGGCCCGCGCCGGCGCCGGCATGTCGCTGTTCGCCGCGCGCCGGCTGATCGACCTGCGCCTGCCCGGCGGCCGTCCCGGCAAGGACGGCGCGGCGGCGCTCACCGAGTTCTGCGCCGACCCGCCGCCGGACGTGACCCTGCTGGTGACCGCCACCACCTGGAGCAACAAGCACGAGGGCGCGTGGAGCAAGAAGATCGATGCCGCCGGCGCGATGGTGGTGTTCAACCCGCCGCGGCCGAACGAGTGGGGCGCCTGGATCGGCGCGCGGCTGGCCTCGCGCGGGCTGTCCGCCACGCCGGACGCGGCGGCGCTGCTGGCCGAGCGGGTGGAAGGCAACCTGCTGGCCGCCGCGCAGGAGATCGACAAGCTCGCCGTACTGCGCGGCGGCGATGCCGCGCGCATCGACGCCGCCGCGATGGAAAGCCTGGTCGCCGACAGCGCCCGCTACGACGCCTTCAAGCTCACCGACGCCGCGTTCGCCGGCGACGGCGCGCGCGCGCTGCGCATCCTCGCCGGCCTGCGCGCCGAGGGCGAGGAGCTGATCGGCCTGATGGGCTGGCTGGTCAACCAGCTGCAGCTCGCCCTGCGCCTGGCCAGCGCGCGCGACTTCGCCGCACAGGCGCGCGCCGAGCGGCTGTGGCCGGCGCGCGAGCAGCTGTTCCGCAAGGCGCTGCGCCGTGCGCCGCGCGAGCATTGGCTGGCCTGCCTGTCGCGCGCCGCGCGGATCGACCGCATGGCCAAGGGCCGCGAGGCCGGCGAGCCATGGCTGGAGGCCGAGCGGCTGGTCGCCGCGATCGCCGAGCCGCGCGCGGCGCCGGCGCTGGCATGACGGCGCGGGAGGCCGCAGGCGGCGATGCCGCACATGCCGGGCAGGGCGCGATGAAGCCCCTGGCGGTCTTCGGCGGCACTTTCGACCCGGTGCACATCGGTCACCTCAGCGTGGCCTGGGAGGCCGCCGAACTGCTCGACGCCGAGGTGCGGCTGATGCCGGCCAGCGTGCCGCCGCACCGGCCGCCGCCGATCGCCAGCGCGGCGCAGCGCGTGGCGATGCTGCGCGCCGCATTGCGCGGCCAGTCGCGGCTGACCCTGGATACCCGCGAGCTGTCCCGGCACGGCCCGTCGTACACCGTCGACACCCTGCGCGAGCTGCGCGGCGAGCAGGGCGAGCGCCCGCTGCTGCTGCTGCTGGGTGCGGACGCGTTCGCCGGCCTGCCATCGTGGCATCGCTGGCGCGAGCTGTTCGAGCTGGCGCACATCGGCGTATTCGGCCGGCCCGGCGTGGCGCCGCTGCCGGCGGGGGAACTGGCGACGGAAATCGCCGGTCGCCGCGCGGAGGCGCTGGCCGCGGTAAAGACCCGCCCGGCCGGATTAGTGGTCGAACTGGCGGTGACCCCGCTGGAAATCTCCGCCACGCGCATTCGCCAATTGCTGGCGGCCGGGCGCGACCCGCGCTATCTGCTGCCCGAGGGGCTGTTCGAGGACGCCGGGCTACTGCGGCCCTATCGCGGCAGCACGGCCTAAGGTCTGCACGCCGCTCGCCCGCGCCGAGCCGGCCTCAGCCGGCGCGCGGCACGAAGCGCAGCGCCACCGAGTTCATGCAGTAGCGCAGGCCGGTGGGGCGCGGGCCGTCGTCGAATACGTGGCCCAGGTGGCTGTCGCAGCCGGCGCAGCCGATCGCGGTGCGGTCCATGCCGAAGCTGCCGTCGCGTGCCTCGAGCACGTTTTGCTTCGCGATCGGCTGCCAGAAGCTGGGCCAGCCGGTGCCGGAATCGAACTGGGTGGCGGCGTCGAACAGTGCGGTACCGCAGCCGACGCAGCGGTAGAAGCCGCGTTGCCGCGGCTTTTCGTGCGGGCCGCTGTAGGCGAATTCGGTGCCGTTGCGGCGCATCACCTCGAACGCCAGCGGCGACAGGCGCCGGCGCCACTCGGCGTCGCTCAGCACCAGCCGGTGCACGGCGCAGGGGCCGAGGTCGCGGCCGTCGTCGTCGCCGAAGCATTCCAGCCGGGCGTCGCCGGGGCGGGTGCGGACCAGGCCGGGCTCGCCGGCGCCGGCGCCGGCGGCGAGCAGCCGCGGCAACATCAGGCCGCCGCCGACGGCGAGCATCGCGCCGCCGGCCAGCACGGTGCGCAGGAAGCGGCGGCGGTCTCCGGCCAGGGTGTCGTCGATGCGTGACATGGCGTGTCTCCTTCGATCAGCCGAAGGTGAAGGCGTAGGCGCGTACGCCCGGGTCGAGGAAGGTGATCTCGAACACCCGCTCGCCGGTGCCGTGCGCCTGGCGCACGAGCTGGTACAGGCGCTGCGTGGTCACCGTGCCGTTGCCGTCGGCATCGGTGTCCATGCCGTGGTCGGCGCCGGGCGCCTTGCCATCGAGGGTGATGCGGAAGCGCACCGGCTTGCCGTCCTTGCCCGGACCCAGCACCAGGTGCAGGTCGCGGCCGCGGAAGCGGTAGCTGATGCGGCCGCCGGCCCGCTCGAGCGCGGCGTCCTGGGCATGGATGGTCCAGCGCCCGTCGAGCGCCCACTGGTTGGAGGCCAGGGTGGACGGGGCGCGGTAGTCGAAGGCGTCGTCGTGGGCCACCTGGCCGCTGGCGAAGTTCTCCGCGCGGGCGTAGCCGACATAGGTCTCGGGCGAGCGCTCGTCGTCGTTCGACGCGGCCGCTTCCGCGCCTTTCGCGCCCGGGTGCACGTAGCCGCCGGGCAGGTTCTTGTAGCCGGCCTCCGCCAGCAGCCGGCGGATGGTGTCCTCGCCCTCGGCATAGCCGCCCTCGCCGAAATAGTGATGGCGGATGCGGCCCTTGGCGTCGACGAAGTAGTCCGCCGGCCAGTATTCGTTGTTGAAGCCCTGCCAGATGGCGTAGTTGGAATCCAGCGCCACCGGGTATTTCACGCCCAGCCGCTTCACCGCGGCGGCGACGTTGGCCGGATCCTTCTCGAAGGCGAACTCGGGCGAGTGCACGCCGAGCACCACCAGGCCGTGGTCCCTGTACTTGTCGTACCAGGCCTCGACATAGGGCAGCGAGCGCAGGCAGTTGATGCACGAATAGGTCCAGAAGTCGACCAGCACCACCTTGCCGCGCAGCGACTGCGGCGTCAGCGCAGGGCTGTTGAGCCATTGCGTGGCGCCGGCCAGCGAGGGCAGCTCGCCTTCCACCGGCAGCGGCTGGCCGGGGCGGGGCGCCGGCTCGGCCGCGGCGGCGGCGGGCATCGGCTGCACCGCGTCGATCAGTTTCTGCTCGATGCGGCTGGTGCCGGCCAGCGAGACGCGGGTGAGCAGGCCGGTGTCCAGGCCCAGCGCGATCGCGGCCACGCCGCACAGCACCAGCGCGCCGAGGCCGCGGCGCACCCACTCGCCGGCGCCCAGCGAGCGCTTCATCAAGGCGAACACCCGGCCGCCGATCGCCAGCGCCAGCGCCAGCGAGGTGGCCGCGCCGGCGGCATAGACGAGCAGCAGCACGGTGGTCGCCGCACTGGCGCCCTTCAGCGCCGCGCCGGTCAGCAGCAGGCCGAGGATCGGCCCCGCGCACGGCGCCCACAGCAGGCCGGTGGCGACGCCCAGGCCGGCGGCGCCCCAGACCGAGTCCTCGCGGCCGGAGGCGCGCTGCGACAGCCGGTTGCCCAGCGCCACGAACGGCCGCGCGATCCACTCGGCAAGATGGCTGGACAGCAGGGTGAGGCCGAGCAGCGCCAGCACCACCAGCGCCAGCGCACGACCGTACTGGTTGGCGTGCACGGCCCAGCCGCCGCCTACCGCCGCCAGCGTGGCGACCAGGGCGAAGGTGAGCGCCATGCCGGCCAGCATCGGCAGGCCGTTGCGCATGAAGGGACGGTCGGCGCGTGCGAACACGAACGGCAGCACCGGCAGGATGCACGGGCTGAGGATGGTCAACACGCCGCCGAGATAGGCGAGCAGCAGCAGGATCATGGCACTTCGTCCTTGGGTGGAAGCGGGTTCACTGGCCTATTCGCCGCGGCGGCGCGGCGGGTTACACCCTGTGTGGGTACCCATGCCGAAGGTAACGGTTGACGCGTCCGCAGCGAATTCATCTCCAGGGTATGCCTGTATGGAAGGGACATGTTGCTCTTGACCGGAGCCGGGTCGTCGGTATTGGATGGTGGCCTTTTCCTGCCATCGGACAGCCGCGGGCCCGTGCAAGCCGATTCCGCCAGCGACGACGAACCGTCGCCCGACCGCCGCCGCGCCGCCTGGATGGCCGCGGCGCAGGCCGGCGACCGCCGCGCCTACGAGCGCGTGCTGGCCGATTCGGTGGCGTTGATCCGCGCGGTGGCCCGCCGCCGGGGCGTGCCGGCCGACACGCTGGACGACGTGGTGCAGGAAACCCTGCTCACCGTGCACCGCGTGCGCCACACCTACGACCCGGCGCGCTCCTATGACGCGTGGCTGGCGGCGATCGCCGGCCGCCGCGCCATCGACGCCCTGCGCAGTCACGGCCGCCGCGAGGGGCGCGAGGTGCACGACGACGGGCTCCTGCAGCGCCAGCCCGGCGGCGACGACGCCAGCGCCGCCAGCGAGCGGGACGACCAGGCGCGCCGCCTGCGCGCGGCGATCGCCGAGCTGCCGCCGGGCCAGCGCCAGGCGGTCGAGCAGCTCGGCCTGGCCGAGCGCTCGCTGGCCGAGGCCGCCGCGCGCACCGGCCGCCGCACCGGTGCACTGAAAGTGAATTTGCACCGCGCCCTGAAGGCGCTGCGCGGGCGCCTGCACGGAGAGCCGTAGATCCCATGACCGATTCCCGCCACCAGACCCTGATCGATGCGCTCGGCGCCGAGCTGAGGCCGGTGCGGCGCTTGCTGCCGCCGTGGCTGCGCACGCTCGGCTGGCTGCTGGTGGTGGCCGCGTTCGCCGCGGTGCTGCTGATGCGCTACGGCGCCGCACACATGCTGCAGCGCTGGGCCGGCGCGCCCGACCTGGGCTGGGCCGCCGCCGGTGCGGTCCTCACTACTGTCTGTGCGGCGTGGGCGGCCTTCGTGCTAGGCGTGCCGGGCCGTTCGCGCGCCTGGGCCTGGCTGCCGGTGCCGGGTGCGCTGTTGTGGATCGGCGCCAGCGGGCTGGGCTGCCTGCGTACCTGGCTGGCGCCGGGCACCAGCATCGCCACGCTGCACCAGTCCAGCGACTGCCTGGTGTTCATCCTCGGCTTCTCGGTGCCGTTGTCGGCGCTGCTGATCTGGCTGCTGCGCCGCGCCTGCCCGCTGCGGCCGGTGCTCACGGCGGTGATGGTGGGCCTGGCCAGCGCCTCGGCCTCGGCCAGCCTGCTGGAGATCTGCCATGCCTTTGACGCCGCCGCCACCGACCTGCTCACCCACGCGCTGGCGGTCGGCATCGTGGTGGCGGTGAACGCGGCGATGGGCGGGCGGCTGCTGACGAGGCGCTAGGCCGGACGGCACCCGCAGGCATGGCGTCCCGACCGGCAGCCTCGCCGGAGCCTGTCGTTCGCGCGGAGGTAACCGCCGGCGTGTTCGCGGCGAATGGACACGGGGACGGGGCGGCACGGCCGGCCCCGTCCTTCCCATTCCACAGACTTGAAGGATTCCCTCCCATGAACGCACGCATGCTCGCCGTCCTCGCCGCATCCGCCCTCGCCGGGGCGGCGGTTTTCGCGCCGGTCCTGGCCCAGGACGCGATGGCGCCCGGTTCCAGCGCCGCGATGGCGCACCCGGCCATGTCCAAGGACGGCGCGATGATGAAGAAAGACGCCATGAAGCACGACGCCATGAAGCCCAAGGCGATGACGAAGAAAGACGACGCGATGAAGGGCGATGCGATGATGAAGGGCGGCGCCATGAAGCCGGACTCGATGAAGATGATGAAGAAGGACGGCGACGCCGCGGCGGGCAAGGGCGGCTGAATCGTGGCCCGGCGTGGCTGCGGCCGCGCCGGGCACGAGGGCGGACGCGGCCCGCCCAGCGGTCGGCGACGACTTCATTCGCGGCATCGGGCCTGCGCCGGACCAAGCCCCGATGGTGGGCGCCGGTGGCCGTGGCATCCGGCGCGGGCGAGCCCGGTTCGTCGGGTGTCGGTCGCCTGGAGCCGCGGCCGTCCTCGATCGGGCGGCGCAGGTACCGGTGCTGAGGGTCGTCCGTTCGCTGGCCACCAGGGGCGGCTGGCCCAACGAGTTCGGTCCGGGCCGGGCGGCAGCGGCGCGGGCCGCGGGGAGGCTTCGAACAGGCCCCGAGGCCCCGCGTGGATGGCCACGGCGCCTTGACGCGCGCGTACGGTGGGGCCGCTATACTTTGCCCGACACCCGACGGTACCCCCGCCACGACACGAGGTCCTAAGCACTTGAGCACAACCCGTAACGCCCTGGCCGCTTCCACGGCCGCCCTGCGCAAGTCGGTCGTCGGCGCGCTGGAGGAGCTGAAGGCCAAGGACGTCCGCGAGATCGACGTGCGCGGCAAGACATCCATCGCCGACCTGCTGGTGATCGCCTCCGGCACCTCGGCCCGCCACGTGAAATCCATCGCCGACGAAGTGGTCAAGTTCGCCAAGAAGGCGGGCGTGATGCCGCTGGGCGTGGAAGGCGAGCGGGAGGCCGAATGGGTGCTGGTGGACCTGGGCGACGTGATCGTCCACATCATGCTGCCGCGCATCCGCGAGTTCTACGGCCTGGAGCGGCTGTGGACGGTCGGTGGAGAAGCGGACCTGGACGCCGCGAGCGCGGGGTGAGCGCCCGGCTTCTTCCCTCGCCTGTGCGAGTGGGAGGCTGCTTTTCTTTCTCTCTCCTGCGGGGAGACGGTCGGTGTGAAGGGCCAACCTTGCAGCGGCTTCCAGCGTGGTGCAGACCTTCTCCCTCTCCCCTGCGGGGAGAGGGCTGGGGTGAGGGGGCAACCTCGCGACACGCTTGCCACGAAGCGAAGTGCCGTTTCGAAGGACGCTTGCGCGAGCACCCGCCCCTCACCTCAATCCTCTTCCCGAAGGGGAGAGGAGGGGTACGCGGCACTGCGCGCACGTCATTTCACAAGGGCGGGCGCTGATGCGCGCGCGCATCATCGCGATCGGCGAGCGCATGCCCGGCTGGGTGGCCGAAGGCTTCGCCGAATACCGCAAGCGGCTGGCGCACGAGCTGCCGCTGGAACTGGTCGAACTGAAGCCCGGTGCGCGCGGCAAGGGCCGCGACGACGCGCGCGCGATGCAGGACGAGGGCGCGGCGATCCTCGCCGCGCTGCCGCGCGACGGCCATGTAGTGGCGCTGGACGGGCGCGGCAAGCCGTGGTCCAGCGAGCAACTGGCCGGGCAGTTGGCGACGTGGCGCATGGCGGGACGCGAGCTGGCCTTCCTGGTCGGCGGACCCGACGGCCACGCGCCCGAGGTGCTGGCGCGGGCCGACCAGCGCTGGTCGCTGGGCCCGCTGACCCTGCCGCATATGCTGGTACGGCTGGTGCTGGCCGAACAGCTCTACCGCGCCGCCACCATCGTGGCGGGGCATCCGTATCATCGAGCCTGAACGCCGTCGGGCCGTCGCATGCTGGGCCGGGTGCGGTTTTGGGTTTAGCCTCCCAGGATCGTCTCCAGAGCCTGCGTCCGCTATGAGCGTCCACGTTCGCCAAGCCACCATCCACGACCTCGACGCGCTGGCCCCGCTGTTCGACGGCTACCGGCGGTTCTATGGCCAGCCAGGCGACCCGGAAGGCGCGCGCGGTTTCCTGGCGGAGCGTTTCGCGCATCACCAGTCGTTGTTGCTGCTGGCGCGTAGCGAGGCGGGCGAGGCCATGGGGTTCACCCAGCTGTACCCGCTGTTTTCCTCGGTGCGCATGGCGCGCATCTACCTGCTCAACGACCTGTACGTGGCGCCGTCGGCGCGGCGGCAGGGCGTGGGCCGGGCGCTGCTGCGGGCGGCGGCCGATCAGGCGCGCGCCTTGGGCGCCGTGCGCCTGACGCTTTCCACCGCATTGGACAACGCACCCGCCCAGGCGTTGTACGAATCGCTGGGCTGGCAGCGCGACCGCGCGTTCTGCGAATACGCGCTGGGGCTTTGAGCGGCAGCGCGTATCATGGCCGGACGACACGTCGATGCCGCCTGGCCTGGCCCGGCGAAAGCCGCGTCGAGTACGGCATCTTGCGGGCGCACCGCCGTCGTGGTGGAGTGCCGCCCCGGCGCTGGCGCCGCGAAACTTGAATGGAACGAAACGCATGCTTTTCCTGGCCTCGCAATCGCCGCGCCGGCGGCAGTTGCTGGAACAGCTCGGGCTGGATTTCCGCGTGGTGGACGTGGCGGTGCCCGAACACCGCGCGCCCGGCGAGGCGCCCGCCGACTACGTGAGCCGGGTGGCCCGCGACAAGGCGCGCGCCGGACTGGCAGCGCTGGGCGACGCGGCGGGCGATGCAGTGGTGCTCGGCGCGGACACCGAGGTGGTGCTGGACGACGCGGTGTTCGGCAAGCCGTGCGACGCGGCCGACGCGGCCGCGATGCTGCGCCGCCTGTCCGGCCGCGGGCACGAGGTCGTCTCGGTGGTCTGGCTGGTCGCCGCGGCGCGCGAGGCCAGCGCCGCCTGCGTGTCGAAGGTGCGTTTCGCCGCGCTGGACGAGGCGGCCATCGCCGCCTACGTGGCGACCGGCGAATCCTTCGGCAAGGCCGGTGCCTATGCCATCCAGGGGCGCGGCGCGGCGATGGTCGAGCACCTGGAAGGCAGCTATTCCGGCGTGATGGGGCTGCCGCTGTTCGAGACGGCGCGCCTGCTGCGCGAGGCCGGCGTCGTGCTTCCCTGAGCGTTTGTGAATTTTCAAACGCTCAGCCCGGCTAGGGATGGCCTGGCGCGGATCAGCCACGCAAGTGACGGCTCCGCACCAGGCGCGTACGGACAGGCGCCGTACGCGCCGATGGAACATTCCGCACGATGCGGAAGTTTTCACAGGCTCTGAGCCTTGGTGCCAAACGCTCAGCCGTGGTGCTGCGCCAGCGAGGCGAACAGCGCCACCATCGCCACCGCGTTGTTGACGCCATGGGCCAGCACGGCCGGCCACAGCGAGCCGGATTTCAGCCGCAGCCAGCACAGCGCCACCGCCAGCAGCATCAGGTCCGGCAGCGCGTACCACTTGAAGTGCAGGCCGGGCAGGTGCGCCGCGCCGAACAGCAGCACGCAGGCCGCCACCGACCAGCCCAGCGGCAGCCGGCGCAGCAGCGCCGACAGCAGCACGCCGCGGAACAGTACTTCCTCCACCAGCGGGCCGACGCTGACCACCATCAGCGCCAGCGCCAGGCGCAGGCCGGGCGTGGCGCTGTGGCCCATCTGCTCCACGTTCTGCGTCACCGGCTGGCCGTGCGCCAGCCATTGGGTGACCAGGCCGCCGAGCGGCGGCAGCAGCAGGCCGCAGGCGAGGGCCGCCAGGTAGAACGCCGGCGACGAGGGCCTCGCCATGCCGAAGCCGGGCGGCGGCGACAGCGACCACAGCGCGGGCCAGCAGCGCCAGGCCAGGTACAGGGAAATCAAGGCGGCCAGCGGCACGGTAACCACGACCATCAGGGTCAACGCATCGGGGCGCTGCATCAGCGCCGCCGCGTACTGGTGGATCCGCGCGGTCGGCTCGCCGCGGTGAAGAAGGGCCTCGACCAGGCCGATCGCGGCGCCGGCCAGCAGGCTCAGCGCCAGCTGCAGCAGGAAATACGTCGCCAGCATGCCCAGCGCGGCCCACAGGCCGGGGGCGCGCGGCAGCGGCGGCGGGAGCGCCGGCGCGTTCATCGCCGGCACCCGTCGCGCCGGCCGGTGGTCCGGGGAGCGCGCATGAACGGATCGTCAGCCGGCGACCAGCGCGCGCACCACGCCGATGACGGCCATCGCCAGCAGCGCGGCCCAGGCCAGCATGCCGAGCAGGAAGCCGCCGCCGCGCCGCGCCGGATCGCGCAGATAGCCCACGGCGTACCACACCCGTCCGGCCACCCAGGCCAGTCCCGCCACACCGGCCCAACCGGCGAAGCCGTAGCGCGCGGCCAGCCACAGCGTGGGCAGGAACATCAGCGTGCCTTCCAGGGTGTTCATCTGTACCCGGTAGGCGCGCTCGAAGGCGGGATGGCCGCTGGTGGCCGGCGCCTTGACGCCATATTTGCCGCGGGCGACGCCGGTCACGCACATGGTGCCGAACAGCAGCAGCACGGTAAGCAGCACGGCGAGGGCGGGAAGTTGCGCGAACATGTACGATTTCCGGGAGTGGCGAGGCGCCACTTTACCGGTTTGCGGCACCGGCGCGCGTGGCACTATCGTCATGGTCGGGGCGGCGGCCGCGGGATCATTCAGGCGAGGGAACGACATGGATTGGCAGAAAGGCGAGACCAGCAACAACGTCGAGGTGGACAGCGGCGGCGGTGGCGGCCCGCGCTTCGGCGGCGGCCGGCGGATGGGGCTGGGCGGCCTGCTGATTTTGGCGATCATCGGCTGGGTGTTCTTCAAGAACCCGTTGGCGCTGCTGGGCCAGGCCGGCGGGTCGCAGGACGCCGGCCATGCCACGAGCGGGCAGCCGGCCCAGGTCGACCCGCAGCAGAAGCTGTTCGTGTCGAAGATCCTCGGTTCCACCGAAAAGACCTGGGGCGACATCTTCGCCTCGATGGGGCGCAGCTATACCGATCCCAAGCTGGAGCTGTTCCAGGGCGGGGTGAACACCGCCTGCGGGGCGGCGTCCACGGCGGTGGGGCCGTTCTATTGCCCGGCTGACCAGAAGGTCTACCTGGACCTGGACTTTTTCCGCGAACTGCAGGACCGCTTCCACGCCAGCGGCGACTTCGCGCGCGCCTACGTGATCGCGCACGAGGTGGGCCACCACGTGCAGGAGCAGCTCGGCATCTTCGACAAGGTGCGGCAGTTGCAGCGCCGGGGCGCGCCGATGGACGGCGCCGACGGGCTGTCGGTGCGGCAGGAGCTGCAGGCCGACTGCTTCGCCGGAGTGTGGGCCAACCGCACGCAGCAGCGCCTGCAATGGCTGCAGCCGGGCGACGTGGAGGCGGCGCTCAACGCGGCCAGCCAGATCGGCGACGATACCCTGCAGCGCGAGGCGCAGGGCACCGTGGTGCCCGACTCGTTCACCCACGGCACCTCGGCGCAGCGGGTGAAATGGTTCAAGGCCGGCCTGGCCGGCGGCGACATCGGCAGTTGCGATACATTTGCGGGGAATCCGTAGCGGGTTTCCCGGCCGGTAAGGCTTGGCGATTGGGGAGTATGGCCGCATCGACCGACGGGAAACGGCTCGCGAGGCCGGCAGGATCGGCGCGCAAGGCATAGGCGGGCCGGCATTCGCGCCAGCCGGGACAACGGCCGCTTTCCCCGGCCGCCGGCGCCGCCTAGAATCCGCTGGCCGCGCGCCCCGGGGTGCGCATTCGCCGATGCCCATGGACCATCCCTGCCTGCGCTGCGGCGCCTGCTGCGCCTATTTCCGGGTCGCCTTCCACTGGTCGGAGGCGGAGGCCGCACTGGGCGGCGTGGTACCGCCCGGGCTCACCGAAAAACTGGACCCTCACCGCCTGGTGATGCGCGGCACCCAGGCCGCCCGTCCGCGTTGCGTGGCGCTGCAGGGAACGGTGGGCGAAGCGGCCTGTTGCGGCATCTACCCGCAACGGCCGTCGGTGTGCCGGGAGGTGGCGCCGGCATGGGAGTCCGGGACGGCCAGCCCGCAATGCGACAAGGCGCGGGTCGCCCACGGCATGGCGCCGTTGACCCCGGCGGACTGGTCCGCTCCGCCGCTCGCGGCAGGCTGACCGGCGCGCCGTACTGCTTTGCGACGCGGCTGCGCCGCCGCTCCATGCGCCAGCGCAGGAGCCTTGCGCCGTGGCGCGGCCCGGCGCGATCAGGCGTGGCTGTCGTCGTCCGTGCCGTCGAAGCGGTAGATGTCCATCGCCAGGAAACCCATGTCGACGCCGGCGTCGATGCGCCGGGCCCGCGCGGCGTCGCCGGCCGCGCCGAGTGCCACGAACAGGGGCAGCAGGTGCTCGTCGGTGGGATGGGCGCGTTCGGCGAAAGGGGCCTGGCGGCGATAGTCGAGCAGGGCGTCGGTATCGCCGGCGGCAAGGCGCCGCTCGATCCAGGCGGTGAACGGGCGCAGGTAGGGCGCCTCGCGTCCTTCGCCGTAGCCGGCGCGGAAATCGTGGAGATTGTGGGTGATGCTGCCGGAGCCGATCAGCAGCACGCCGTCGCGCCGCAGCGGCGCCAGCGCGCGGCCGACCGCATAGGCGTGACGGGGGCCCAGGCGGGGCTGGATCGACACCGGCACCACCGGGATGTCCGCCTCGGGATAGAGCAGCCGCAGCGGTACCCAGACGCCGTGGTCCAGGCCGCGTTGCGGATCGAGGTGCGGTGCCAGGCCCGCGTCGTCGAGCAGCGCGGCCACGCGCGCGGCCACGGCGGGTGCGCCGGGGGCGGGGTAGTCCAGTTGGTAGAGCTCGCGCGGAAAGCCGTGGAAATCGTGGACCGTGGCCGGCCGCGCCGCGCCGCCCACCTGCGGGGCGTGGGCCAGCCAGTGCGCGCTGGCGACCACGATGGCGCGGGGGCGCGGCAGCGCGGTGGCCAGCTCGGCCAGCCGCGTCCCGCTGAGGCCGGGATGCAGCGCGGTCATCGGCGAACCGTGCGAGACGAACAGGCTGGGCAGGGCAGGCATGACGGACATGGCGGAGGGAAGTCCCCTCAGGATAGCGGCGGCGGCCGTGGTTGCGCTGGCAACGAAGCGAGCGCGGTGCGGCGGCAGAGGATCGCTTCGGGGCGGTTGGGGCACCCGCCGGGCTGGACGGATCAAAAGCCGGCGGTCCCCGGCCCCGGGCTTCCGGGCAGGTGCTTACTTGTGTCTCGGCGGCTTGCCGTGCGGCTTGCGTGCGCGGGGCTTGAACCCCGCGTCCTTGCGAAAGCCGCCGGGACGATGCGCGGAAGGGGCGCCGTGGTCGCCGCCGGTGTCGTCCTTGCCGTCCCACGCCTTGATGTCCAGCTGCTGCCGCGCCACCCACACTTTTTTCAGGTGGGCGAAGATTTCCTGCGGCATGCCCTCGGGCAGGTCGACCAGGCTGTAGTTGCCGCGGATGCTGAGGCGGCCGATGTACTGGCTGTCCAGCCCGGCCTCGTTGGCGATGGCGCCGACGATGTTGCCCGGCTTGACGCCGTGCTCGTGGCCGACCTCGATGCGGTAGGTGATCTTGCCCGGCTCGGTGGCATGCGGGCGCGGCGCCGGCTCGCGTGCGGGATGGCGTCCGGGCGGCGCGGGCGCGGCGGCATCGCGCTGGCGCGGCGGGCGATCGCCTGCCGCGGGCTCGCGCGCCGGCCGTTCGGCGGGCGGCGGCAGCAGCAGCGGGCGCTCGCCCTGGGCGATGCGCGCCAGCGCGGCGGCGATCTCGACCGCCGGTACGTTGTGCTCCTGCTCGTACTGCTCGATCAGTCGCTGGAACAATTCCAGCCCGCCCATCGCCAGGGTGTCGCCGATGCGCTGCTTGAAGCGGGCGATGCGCACGTCGTTGACCGCCTCGACGGTGGGCAGCTTCATCTCCTCGATCTTCTGCCGGGTGGCGCGCTCGATCGCGCGCAGCATGCCCTTCTCGCGCGGGGTGACGAACAGGATCGCCTCGCCGCTGCGGCCGGCGCGGCCGGTGCGGCCGATGCGGTGCACATAGCTCTCGGTGTCGTAGGGGATGTCGTAGTTCAGCACGTGGCTGATCCGCTCCACGTCCAGCCCGCGCGCGGCCACGTCGGTGGCGACCAGGATGTCGAGCTTGCCGTCCTTGAGCTGCTGGATCACCCGCTCGCGCTGCGGCTGGGCGATGTCGCCGTTGATCGCG
>Ga0164242_10004522_pt1 | contig 15628 bp, 14 predicted proteins | sample OricomgcompostMG_FD_108783 | JGI IMG/M metagenome (GOLD analysis project Ga0164242, IMG submission 108783) | Miracle-Growth compost microbial communities from Emeryville, California, USA - Original compost - Miracle growth compost (MG) ... | reverse complement strand
TGGTCAGGTGCCCGGTCGGCGGCTCGTACCGGTGCAGCGTCGACCGGCCCTGATGGGTGTGCACCACCAGCAGGGCGGAGCCGTCCGGGTAGAAGCCTGCGTCCAGGTCGCCGGGCAGATCGATGACCAGCTCGATGAACTCGCCCGTCGACAGGTCCCAGATGCCCAGCTCGTCGCGGCCCCGGCGCTCGTGCCCCACCAGTAGTCGCTGGTCGCCGGCCACCGGGGAGAATTCGATGGCCGTCAGGCCCTTGCCGGGAGTGTCGTCCAGCTCGCCGATGACGGAGCCGTCCGCGACGCGCAGCGCCCGCAGCGCCGGGTAGCGCGAGTCGCCGTGCTCGGAGTGCGAGAGCACCCAGATCGACTCGTCGACCGACAGCGCCCCGACGCCGCCGTCGGTCTGGTGCCGGTACACGGTGTCGATGCGTCCGTCCCGGGCCAGATGGACGCGAGTGCCGTCGTCGTCGACGAATCCGGCCAACGCGAGGGTCCGGCCGATCTCAACTCCCGCCGGATAGCCGGGCGGCACCTCCGGCAGCGCGGGCGCGGCAGTTCCCGGGCCTTCGCCGAACGGCTGGCACTTCCAGCTGCCGAACTCATCGCCCTCGGTGTCGTCGAACCACCACAGCGACCGGCCGTCGGCGGACAGTGCGCCGTGCACGGTGCCATCCGGGCGGTCGGTGGCGGTGACGGATTCGCCGGTCCGCGCGTTCCAGGTCACCAGCTCGTACCGGCCGGACGCGTTGGACAACTGGACGGTGTGGTCGGGCTGGTCCCGGGCCGGAGCGGGCAGCGACAGGCGCACCGCGGTGAACCTGCTGCGCCAGCGAGCCTCGGCCGCAGGGTCGTCGAAGAGCCGCTCGGGGACGGCAGCGGAGGTGGCATCGGCCGGCGCGACGTCGGGAAGGGCAGCGTCCTGCGGATCGTTGCGTCCCCCCGGACGGCCGGCCGGCTGCGACCACGCCGGGGCGGCGGTGCTGTCGGCGTTGACTGTCATGGCGCCCATCCTGCCTGGCCGGGCCCGTCTCGGTCACATCGGCGAGGGTGAGTTCACGTTCCGTGACGTAGTTTTTCCCGAATCCGTCCCGATCGCGAAGATCTTGCCCTCGACCGGTTTGCCTGCGTGATCACGCCGGTGCGTGCGAGACTGTCCGTCATGACGTCACCGACACCCGCCGGGTGGTACCCGGATCCGGCCGGCAGCGGCGCGCTGCGCTGGTGGGACGGAGCGCAATGGACGGAGCACCTGCAGCAGCCGGCCGCGGCGCGCGGCCAGGCCACCGACTGGCAGCAGCGCTCGGCCGCCCAGCACCTCGGCGGCGGCCAGACCGCGCAGGCGGTGCAGGCCCAGCCGCAGCAGCCCGGCGTGGTGCGGTCCCCCTTTACCGAGCAGCGGCTGTTCGTCTCGCAAAAGCGCAAGCTCATCGAGTTGACCAACGAGTACGCGGTGTTCGGCGCCGACGGGACCCAGGTGGGTGCCGTGGTGGAGGTCGGGCAGAGCGGGTTGAAGAAGGCCGCGCGGCTGCTGACCAGCCTGGACCAGTACATGACCCACACCGTGCAGGTGCACGACTCGCAGGGCCAGCCGATCATCATGCTGACTCGGCCGGCGAAGGTGTTCAAGTCGACGATGGTGGTCTCGCATCCCAACGGAGCGGAGATCGGCCGGTTGGTGCAGCGCAACGTGTTCGGCAAGATCCGCTTCGGCATGGAGTCCGGTGGCGTGGAGATCGGGTCGCTCAACGCGGAGAACTGGCGGGCGTGGAACTTCGCGATCCTGGACCACACCGGAACCGAGGTCGCGCGCATCACCAAGACCTGGGAGGGCCTGCTGACCACCGTGTTCACCACGGCGGACAACTATCTGGTGGACATCCACGTGCCGCTCACCCAGCCGATGCACTCCCTGGTGGTCGGTGCGGCGCTGACGGTGGACACCGCGCTCAAGCAGGACTCGCGCGGCTTCGGGTGAGCCGACGGCGCCCGACCGTCAGGCCGCCGTACAGATGGCGAGGACGAATACCGCTGCGGAGAGCAGGCCGATCGTGGCCCGCAGCGCGGCGGCCCGGCGGGCACCGGCCGTGACCGCGTGCCGCGCGGGGTTCCCGTCACCGTCCGCGGCGTCGTTTCCGGTCCTGGCCTGCTCGGCCTGCCGGAGCCGCCGCATGGCGCGCGCCTGCCGAACCCCGAACGCGAGCGCCACGACCAGTGCTGCCACCACCACGACGATGGCGGTGGCCAGGGCGTCCCAGCCGCGCGCGATCAGCAGTACCGCACCGCAGATCACCGTCACCGCCAGCGCGGTGCTCGCCACCGTCAGATAGCGGCGGCCGAAGTCCCGGAACAACGCCGTTCGCGCGGCCGGTTCCAGCGTGCCGCGCGAGACCATCGACAGCACGGTGACGGCGGCCATGCCACCGATCCAGATCGCGGCGCCGAGGATCAGCAGGGCGAGCAGCACCAGCCGTAGCGGCGTCGGCAAACCAGAGTCGGCGCTCGTCTCCCGGGCGGCTGCTGCGTGCGCGAGTGCCGTGTCGACGACGGCCGAGAAAGGACCGAACACGTCTCGAGTCTGCCCGAGCGGGAACGACTCCGGGTTGTGAGTTCAGTCGCCCCGGGCTCACACCGTGAAGACGATCTTGCCGGCGGTCTGGCCGGTGATCATGCGCTCGAACCCCTCGCGGGCGTCGCGCAGCGGAATCTCGGCGTCGATCGGTGGGCGCAGTCCGGTGAGTCGGCACATTTCGACCAGCGAGCCGAGCTCCGCGCGGGTACCCATGGTCGAGCCGATCACCGACAGTTGGGTGAAGAAGACCCGATTGAGCTCGGCGGACGGTGCGAACCCCGTGGTCGCCCCGCACGTCACCAGCACGCCGCCCGGCTTGAGCGACTTGAGGCTGTGCGACCAGGTGGCCTCGCCGACCGACTCCATCACCCCGTCCACCCTCTCGGGCAGCCGCGCTCCGGGCTCGAACGCCGCCTCCGCGCCGAGCCTCAGGGCGGCGTCGCGCTTGGCCTCCGAGCGGCCGGTGGCCCACACCCGCAGCCCAGCGGCGTGCCCCAGGCCGATCAGCGCCGTCGACACCCCGCCGCTGGCACCCTGCACCAGCACGGTCTGACCGGGTCGGAGCCCCGACTTGACGAACAGCATCCGGTAGGCCGTCAGCCACGCCGTCGGCAGGCACGCAGCCTCGGCGAACGACAGCTCGGCGGGCTTGGGCAGCACGTTGGCGCGTGGCACCGTCACCTTCTCGGCGAACGTACCCTGATGCAGTTCGGACAGCAGAGTCCTTTTCGGATCTAGGGTTTCGTCCCCGGCCCAACCGGGGGTGGCGATCACGCTGTGTACGATCACCTCGTTGCCGTCGGCGTCCAGTCCCGCCGCGTCGGTGCCCAGGATCATCGGCATGCGCTCGGCCGGCAGGCCCACGCCGCGGAGGCTGAACACGTCGTGGTGGTTCAGCGACGCAGCCTTGACCTGGACGGTGGTCCAGTCCTCGGACGGCTCGGGGTCGGGTCGCTCGCCGATCTCCAACGCCGACAGCGGGTCGTCGGGACTTGCCTGGGAGACGAAGACGCTCAGCATGGTCCCGAGTATGCCGCCCGCCGGCGAGCGGGTCGGGCTGCGGGTCCGGGCATGAGGCACGATCGGTGTCGGCACATCGCTCCAGGAGGTCCGGATGACGCACGCCACGCCCGGGACGGCCGGGCGCCATGCCCTCTCGGCCGGCGTCGTGCCGGGCACGCCACGGCACCGGACACGGCACGATGCCCGCAGCAGGAGGTCCCGATGACCGAGCCATCCGGGTGGCGGCACAACCCGACGGCCCGCTCGTGGTCGGCCGAGCCGCTCGCCGACCTGCCCCGGGACTTCCATCGGACGCTGGCCGGCTACGTGCCCACGCCGTTGCTCGACGCGCCGGATCTGGCGGGCCAACTCGGGGTGGGCCGCGTGCTGGTCAAGGACGAGTCGCACCGTCTCGGCCTGCCGGCGTTCAAGATCCTGGGCGCCTCCTACGCCATCGCCCGTGAGCTGTCCCGCCGGGTGGGCTCGGACCGCCCGCTTCCCGTGGCGGAACTGCGGCGCCGGCTGGTCGCCTCGGCGCTGTCCCTGGTGGCCGCCACCGACGGCAACCACGGCAGGGCGGTCGCACGCATGGCGGCGCTGCTGGGCATTCCGGCCACCGTCTCGGTTCCGACCGGCGTGTCGGACGCCGCGCGCGAGGCGATTTCGGCCGAGAAAGCGACGCTGATCGAGTTCGACCTGCCCTACGACGACGTGGTCCGGCGCGTGGCGGAGGGTCTCGCAGCGGACCAGGTGCTGATCCAGGACACCTCCTGGCCCGGCTATCGGGTGGTGCCGCAGTGGATCGTGGACGGCTACGACACGATGCTCGCCGAGGTGGACGAGCAGCTGGGGGCGGGGCCGGACCTGGTCGTGATTCCTGCGGGCGTCGGATGCTTTGCCCAGTCGGTGGTATCGCACTACCGCCGGGACGGGTACCGGCCGGCGCTGCTGGCGGTCGAGCCGGACACGGCGGCCTGCGTCGGCGCCGCGCTCGGCTCTGGGGAAATCGTCACCGTTCCCACCGGCGCCACCGTCATGACGGGACTGAACTGCGGCACCGTCTCCGAACTCGCCTGGCCCGTGCTGGCCGGCGGGCTGGACGCGGCGGTCACCGTCACCGACCGGCAGGCACTCGACGCGGTGGCGACGCTGGCCGCGGCGGGCGTCGATTCGGGCCCGTGCGGGGCGGCCACCCTCGCCGGCGCCCGGGCCGTGTGCGGTGACGGGGACCACCGGGCTGCGCTCGGTCTGGACGCGGACGCGGTCGTCGTGCTGCTGAGCACCGAGGGCGGTGCCGCCAACCCCAAGACCGCCTGACCGGACCCTGTCGCGAGGTCGCAGCCGGTCGCGGCGGCGTGGAGTGCCGGCCCGCTGCGTCAGTCTCGTCCCGAGATGGCAGACCCGGCAACGTGATTCGCATGCCGGTCTGGGCAGTGGCGTCGTCCTGGTCACACCCCGATGGGGCGCGGCGCAATGGTGCTACGGTGCAACTGGCAAGGTAAGGCTTACCTATTTTTACCGGAGGTTGCTATGCGCTTCATCGGTCACGGCACGGCACCGGTCCACTCGCCGAACATGCCGGGAACCCCGCGGGTCAGCGTGCTGTTCGGTGGCGACGGCGACGAGCCGGCGGACGTGGGCATGGTCATCGTCGAGGTGCCGCCGGGGGCCGGGATGCCCCCGCATCGCCACCATGGCTCCGACGTCATCCTGGTGCCGATCCGTGGTGCGGTGCGGGTGACCAAGGACGAGGACGGCGTGGACGTGCGCGTGGGCGACGCGTTGCTGATCGACAAGGACGAGGCCGTGGGGCTGACCAACACCGGTGACGAGGTCGCCGAGCTCATCGTGGCCGCCGGTCCACCGGCCTTCGTCACCACTGTGAGCCGATGGCCGCTGGCCGAAGTAGCCGCCGAGCCGGTGACGCCCCGCTGAGCAAGGCCGGTCAGACCCGATCGCCCGGATCGGACAGGTCGATCCCGAACAGGGTCTGCAACGCCTGCAGATAGTCTGCCGCATCACCGCTGCGCGCGAGCTGCCGGGCACGGACCGTCGGGGTGTGCAGCAGCGAGCGGGCCATGCGGTGGGCGGCGCGCTGCACTTCGGGCGCCACCTCGGGCGGGACCCTGGTGAGCAGCCGGTCCATCTCCTTGCGTACCGCGGTGGTGACGTGGTTGCGCAGCGCGACCACGGCCGGATCGAGTTGCCGGGCGGCCAGCTCGGCCTCGAACGCCGTCACCGCCGACACGACCGCCCGCTCGGCGGCGCGCACCGACTTGGCAGGCGCGGTTCCGGCCGCCCTCGCCGCGGTGCGCAGGTCGATGATCTGCACGTCCGGCATCCGCCGCACGGCTTGGGGCACGTCCTGGCGCAACGCGAGATCGACTACGCACAAGGCACTGTCACGACGGCCGAGCACCGACTCCACCAGGGTCGGGGCCAGTGCCGCGCGGCCGGTCCCGCTGCACGCGACCACCAGGTCGCAGCGAGCCAGCACCTCCTGCAGGTCGCGCTCGCGCACGGCCCGCAGCCCGCGCCGGGCCGCGAACGTCGTCTGCCGTCCGCTCGCCGAGTACACCGACACCCGCGTGCAGCCGCGATCGTGAAGCGAGGCGGCCACCACCCGGGCGTACGCGCCCGTCCCGATCAACAGGACCTCGCTGGCGTCCAGCGGTCCGAGCCGCTCCTGCGCGACGTCCAGGGCCACCGACGCGACCGATCGGCCGGCCGCACCCAGGTCGATATCGGTGACCACGCGCTTGGACAGGTGCGCCGCCGACTGGAACAGCAGGTTCAGCGTCGGTGTCACGTCTCCGGCCCCCTGTGCGCGACGCAGAGCGGCGGCGACCTGGCCGGAGATCTCGGCCTCGCCCACGACCATCGAGTCCAGCCCCGAAGCGACCTGGAACAGGTGGGCGGCCACCTGCGTCCCGGCGCGGACCTGCAACAGGTCCGAGGTCCGTGCCGGCGGGATGCCGGATGCGGCGGACACGGCGTCGACCACCGCGTCGACGCCGTCGTGGAACCGGGCCGCGTCCAGGTAGACCTCCACCCGATTGCAGGTGGTCAGCATCACGAACCCGGTGATCGGCGCACCGTCCCGCGCGGCCAGATCGCGGAGCCTTGCGGACAGTTCCTCCGGCGCGGACAGCTTTTCCAGGTCGGCGAGGTCCACATCGTGGTGCGACGCACCGATGACCACCAGCACGGGCCCAGGCTACCGGCGCGACGGCTCGGGCCCGCCCGGCGCCCCCTGGCCGGCGCCTGCCACGATGGTTGGGCCATGCCCCTTCCGACCCCCCGGCCATCGCTGCCACGCGAGCACCCGCTGCGCGACGGCCGCACCGGCGACGCTCCGTTGCTGCGCGCCTATCGCGGCGAGCGCACCGCCCGGCGTCCGGTCTGGTTCATGCGGCAGGCCGGCCGTTCCCTGCCGGAGTACCGTGCGGCCCGCTCGGGCACCGACATGCTGGACGCCTGCCTCACCCCGGAACTGGCGGCCGAGCTCACCCTGCAGCCGGTGCGACGGCACGGGGTGGACGCGGCGATCCTGTTCAGCGACATCGTGGTCCCCCTGCGGCTGGCGGGCGTTCCGGTGACGATCGTGCCCGGCCGTGGACCGGTGGTCGCCGAGCCGGTGCGCACCGCCGCGGACGTGGCCAGGCTGCCCGAACTGGACCCCGACGCCCTGGAACCGATCGCGCGGGCGGCGTCGCTGGCCGCCGATGAACTGGGCCGCATCCCGCTGATCGGCTTCGCCGGCGCGCCGTTCACCGTGGCCAGCTACCTGGTCGAGGGCGGGCCCAGCCGAGACCAGCTGCGCACCAGGGCGATGATGCACGCCGACCCCGACGCCTGGCACGCCCTGGCCAGCTGGGTGGCGCGCGGTTCGGCGGCGTTCCTGCGGGCCCAGGTGCTGGCCGGGGCGAGCGCGGTGCAGCTGTTCGACTCCTGGGCGGGCGGGCTATCCGGCGCGGACTACGCCCGCTACGTGATGACCCATTCGGCCGAGGTCTTCGCGGCCGTCGCCGATCTGGGCGTCCCGCGGGTGCACTTCGGACTGGGCACCGGCGGCATGCTGGCCGCCCTCGCCGCGGCGGGCCCCGACGTCGTCGGCGTGGACCACCGCACGGATCTGGCCGACGCGATCGACGACCTGGGCGGGGACGTCCCGGTGCAGGGGAACATCGATCCGGCGCTGCTGTTCGCCGGCGAACGGGCGCTGCGTGCGCACGCAGATGCCGTACTGGCGGCCGGTGCCGACGCCCCCGGTCACGTGGTGAACCTGGGCCACGGCGTGCCGCCGGACACCGATCCCGGGGTGCTCACGGCACTCGTCGAATACGTCCACGCCCAGCGGGATCCGGATGCCTGACCGGGCGCTCGCGGCCGAGGTGATCGTCGTCGGCGCAGGGGTGGGTGGGCTGGTCACCGCCCTGGAGTTGGCGCGCCAGGGGATCGGGCCGCTCGTGCTCGAGGCTGCCCCGGAGCCCGGCGGATGCGTTCGGTCCCATACCGTCGGCGGTTTGCGACTGGACCGGGGTGCCGACTCGTTCGCCACCGGCCGTCCCTCGGTCGCGGACCTCGTCGCCACGCTCGGCCTGCCGGTCCAGCAACCGGCAGGCGGCGCCGCCTGGGTCCGACACGCCACGGGCGCCGCCCCGCTGCCGTCCGGTGCGCTGCTCGGCATCCCGGCGCGGCCGTGGGCCGGTGACGTGCGCCGGATCGTCGGCACGACCGGCGCGCTGCGCGCCGCCCTGGACCGGCTGCTGCCCGCCCGCGTCGGCGCTTCGAACGGGCTGGGGCAGCTGGTGCGCCGGCGGATGGGGGAGCGGGTGCTGCACCGGCTGGTGGAGCCCGTGGTCGGTGGGGTGTATTCGGCGGACCCGGCCGGTCTCGATCTCGACGTGGTGGCACCTGGGTTGCGGGCCGCGCTGGCCGGCGCCGGGTCGTTGTCCGGCGCAGTCGCGCGAATCCGCGGCGCAGCCCCGCCGGCGGGCTCTGCGGTGGCCGGACTGACCGGCGGAATGGGGACGCTGACCGCCGCGCTGGTGGACGCGCTGCGGGCGGCCGGCGGTGAGCTGCGCTGCGGCGTCGCGGTGCGCTCCGTCGCCCGGGCGGACGGGGGATGGGCAGTGACGGCCGAGTGCGGCGACGGGCCCGATCGGATCGGGGTGTTCGCGGCTCCGCGGCTGGTGCTGGCCACGCCCGCCACCGTCACCGCCCGGCTGCTGGACGCGGCCACCGGCGGCACCGCCTCGCTTCCTGTCGCGCCCGCCTCGGCTGTGGTGTTGGCCACCGTGGTGCTGGACGAGCCCGCGCTGAACGGCGGACCGCGCGGCACCGGGGTGCTGGTGGCTCCGAGCGTGACACAGGTGAGTGCCAAGGCCCTGACCCACGCCACCGCCAAGTGGCGGTATCTCGCCGACGAGGCCGGCCCCGGCACCCACGTACTGCGCCTGTCCTACGGCCGCGGCGGCGCGGTGCCGCCCGACACCGCCTTCCCTGCGCTGGCTCTCGCCGACGCGTCGGACCTGCTCGGGGTCCGGCTCGATCGTCGGCGACTGGTCGACCACGCCTTGGTGCACTACCCCGACCAGCTCGCCGCACCCCGCTCCGGGCGAGCCGCCGAGGTGTCCCGACTGCGCCGGGACCTGGCCCGCTGGCCGGGACTGTCCGTCACCGGTGCGGCCGTCGCCGGCACCGGGCTGGCGGCCGTGGTGGCGGACGCCACGGCCACCGCGGCCACCCTGGCCGCCGAGCACCGAGTAAGGATGGAGACATGAGCGAAGTAGCGTCCACGGACCGGCCCGACGAGGGCGAGATCGTCCGATACACCGGATATTCGGTGTATCGACGTGCGAACGAGATCGCTCCGGGCGGCACCGACCCGGCCGCCGAACTCGGCGACTTCGTCGAGGCGCAGGCCGAGCGCGACGTGGTGGTGCGGGGCTGTTACGACGTGTCGGGCATGCGGGCCGACGCCGACCTGATGGTGTGGTGGCACGCTCCGACTGCGGAGGACCTGCAGGCCGCCGGGCGGGCGTTCAGGGCCACGGCGGTCGGGCGCAGCCTGGCTTCGGTGTGGTCGGTGATCGGCTTGCACCGGCAGGCGGAGTTCAACAAGGCGCACGTGCCGGCGTTCCTGTCCGGCAAGGCACCGGGCGGCTGGGTGACGGTCTATCCGTTCGTCCGCTCGCACGAGTGGTACCTACTGCCGGAGACCGAGCGGCGGGCGCTGCTGGCCGAACACGGCTCGCTGGGGCGCGCCTTCCCGGACGTGCTGACCAACACGGTGGCCGGATTCGCCCTCGGCGACTACGAGTGGCTGCTGGCCATCGAGTCCGACCGGCTGGACCGGATCGTGGACATGATGCGCCACCTGCGGGTATCGGCCACCCGCCGTCACGTCCGGTTGGAGACGCCGTTCTTCACCGGGCGACGCATCGACCCGGCGGCCGTGCCCGAGGTGCTTGCGTGACGGTCCCGAGCGGCCGCCCGGGCCGTGCGGCGGCAGGCGCGGCGGGCTACGACGCGGTGCTGCTGGCGGGATTCGGCGGTCCGGAGGGCCCGGACGACGTGATGCCGTTCCTGCGCAACGTGACTCGTGGCCGGGGCGTTCCCGACGAACGGCTGGCCGAGGTCGCCGAACACTACCTGGCGCTGGGCGGCATCTCGCCCATCAACGCCCAGAATCGCGCGCTGCGGGAGCATCTGGAGGCCGCGCTTCGCTCACGGGGGATAGACGTGCCGGTGCTGTGGGGCAACCGGAACTGGTCGCCGTACCTGTCCGACGCGGTGCGCGAGGTTCATGCGGGCGGACGGCGCTCGCTGCTGGCGGTGGCCACGTCCGCGTACTCCAGCTACTCGTCCTGCCGCCAGTATCGGGAGGACTTCGCCGCCGCGCTCGTCGACACCGACCTGCTCGGCGCCCTGCGCATCGACAAGCTCCGCCCCTACTACGACCACCCGGGCTTCCTGGCCCCGTTCGCCGAGGGCCTCACCGTCGCGCTGGGCGAGGCGGCCGATGCCGGGCTGCCCACCGACCGGGTGCGAATCGTCTTCACCACCCATTCGATCCCGCTGGCGATGGCCGACGCCTCCGGCACCGACGCCGACGGCAGGCTGTACGTGGAGCAGCATCGTGCGGCGTGCGCCGAGGTCGTGCGGCTCGTCGGACTGGTCGGCACCGACCGCGGGGGCGGCGCGGCGTGCGATGCGGGGCCGGCTTGGCAACTGGCCTACCAATCGCGGTCCGGATCGCCGCAGATCCCTTGGCTGGAACCAGATATCGGTGACGTGATCTCCGGGGCCGCAGCCTCGGGTGCGCAGGGCGTGATCGTGGTGCCGATCGGCTTCATCTCCGATCACGTCGAGGTGATCTGGGACCTGGACACCGAAGCCGCCGCCGTTGCGGCCGAGCACGACCTGTGGTTCCGCCGGGTCCCCACCCCGGGGGTGCATCCCGACTTCGTCGCAGCGCTGGCCGATCTCGTCGCCGAGCGCCTGACCAAAGAGGCGGACCCGATCGCCTCGACGACGGGGTTGCCGGCACGACCTGGCTGCTGCCCGGCGGGCTGCTGCCGCCCCCGCGCGGTGCGCCCGACCACCGCCGGTGCCGACTCCGCCGCCGACTGGCGAGACGTCGACGTCGACCCCGGCCTGCTGGCGGGATCCGGGATCGCCGGAACGGTGCGCGTATGACGACCGAGCGGCCGCTGCGGATCGGCACCAGGGGAAGCGCCTTGGCCATGGCGCAGTCCCGGCAGGTAGGCGAGCGTCTGACCGAGCGCACCGGGCTCGCGTACGAACTGGTCAGGATCACCACCCGCGGCGACACCGACCGCAGCCCGCTGACCCGCATCGGCGGAACCGGAGTCTTCGTCACCGCCGTCCGAGAGACGTTGCTGAACGGCGGGATCGACGTCGCCGTGCACTCGTTCAAGGACCTGCCCACCGCCGGGCAGGCCGGCATCCTGCTGGCGGCGGTACCCACGCGCGAGAACCCGGCGGACGTGCTGTGCTCCGCCGGGGGCGGCGCCGGCGCCACCCTGGACCAGTTGCCGACCGGTGCTCGCATCGGCACCGGCTCGCCCCGCCGGGCCACGCAACTGCTCCGGCTCCGGGACGATCTGGCGCCGGTTCCGATCCGCGGAAACGTCGATACCCGGTTGGAAGCGGTGAGCTCCGGCGAACTGGACGCCGTCGTGCTGGCGTACGCCGGGCTCGCCCGGCTGGGCAGGCTGAATGCGGTGACGCAGACCTTCGCGGCGCTGGACATGCTGCCGGCACCCGCCCAGGGAGCGCTGGCGATCGAGTGCCGCCCCGACGACGATCGCACGGCGAGGGCGCTGGCCGCACTGGACGACGCCCCCAGCCGCGCCGCGGCGCTCGCGGAAAGGGCCGTGCTGGCCGGCCTGCAGGCCGGATGCGCCGCCCCGGTCGGCGCGCTGGCCACCGTCGTGGCCGGCAACCTCATGCTGGCCGCCCGAGTCATCTCACCCGACGGGCGCCGGACGGTGGAGCGCCGATCCCGCGGACCCGTCGCCCGCGCCGCGGAACTGGGGGCGGGGGCCGCGGACGCCCTACTCGCGGCCGGGGCCGCCGGCCTGATGGGCACGGGATGACCGGTAGCACAGGTGGTATCGGAGGCGTGGCCCCCCTCTTCGGGTGGCGCGTCCTGGTGCCACGGCCCGAAGGCAGCGCCGACGAACTCGCCGAGCGGCTCCGTCGGGTGGGCGCCGAACCGGTGCTCGCCCCGCTGATCGAGATCCGTGCCCAGTCCGGCAGTTCCGAGATGCGTCGCGCGGTAGACGAGCTCGCCGTCGGCGCGTTCGACTGGGTGGCGTTCACCTCGGTGGCTGCGGTGTCGGCGACGCTGGATGCGGCCCGCCGGGCGGGGTTGGCGTGGCCCGTCGGCGGCGGCACCCGGGTGGCCGCCGTCGGAAGGTCCACGGCCGGCGCGCTGCAGCGAGCGGGCATCGCGGTGGACCTGGTCCCGGACGGTGCCGGCTCGGCGAGATCCCTCGTCGCGGCGTGGCCCGTCGAGGCCGAGGGGCGTTCGGTGCTGCTTCCGCGCTCGGACCGCGCGCTGCCGGAGTTGCCCGACGCGTTACGCCGGAAGGGCTATCGAATCCGGGAGACGGTCGCGTATCGCACGGTGACACTGCCGGTACCGGCGGCGGTCGCCCGCGATCTCGTCACCGGGCGGATTCGCGCGGTGCTGCTCACCTCGCCCAGCACCGCCGGCGCGCTGACGGACGTGCCAATCGCTCCGGACGTCGTCCTGGTCGCCATCGGAGCCAGCACCGCCGCCGCGGCCCGGGACGCCGGGCTAGTGGTCGCCGTCACCGCGACGCAGCCCAGCGCAGCCGGCCTGGTGGATGCGCTCACCCGAGTCTCCGTCACCGACACTCCGGCCCGGCCGTAACGCCGGGCGACCGCACCGAAAGCGAGCACGACATGCCCTTCCCCGAGCAGCGACCGCGCCGTCTGCGCCGCACCGCGGCCCTCCGGCGCCTGACCGCCGAGACCAGGCTGCACGCAGCCGATCTGGTGCTGCCGATGTTCGTCAAACAGGATCTGGCCGAACCGCACCCGATCGATTCGATGCCCGGCGTCGTGCAGCACGGCATGGACTCCCTGCGCCGCGCCGCAGACGAGGCGGTGACGGCCGGGGTCGGCGGACTCATGCTCTTCGGTGTGCCCACGCACCGGGACCCCGAGGGTTCCGGCGCCACCGACCCGGACGGAATCCTGAACACCGCCGTCGCCGCGCTGCGCGCCGACCTCGGCGATGCGACGGTGCTGATGGCCGACCTGTGCCTGGACGAGTTCACCGACCACGGCCACTGCGGAGTCCTGGCGGCCGACGGCACCGTCGACAACGACGCCACCCTGCGCCGCTACGCCGACATGGGCGTCGCGCTGGGCGCGGCCGGGGCGGACCTGGTGGGCACCTCGGGGATGATGGACGGCCAGGTGGGCGCGGTCCGCGCAGCCTTGGACGGCGCCGGACGGAGCGACGTCGGGATCGTTGGCTACGCGGCCAAGTACGCCAGCGCCTGCTACGGCCCCTTCCGCGACGCGGTGGACTCGGCGCTGACCGGCGACCGGCGCAGCTACCAGCAGGACCCGGCCAACCGGCGCGAGGCGGTCCGCGAGGTGGCGCTGGACATCGACGAGGGCGCCGACGTGATCATCGTCAAGCCAGCCGGTTGGTATCTGGACGTGCTGGCCGACACGGCCGCGTCCAGCGCCGTCCCCGTTGCCGCGTACCAGGTATCGGGGGAGTACGCCATGGTGGAGGCGGCCGCTGCCCGGGGCTGGATCGATCGCGATCGGGTGATCGGCGAGTCGCTGACGTCCATCCGCAGGGCCGGCGCGGACATCGTGCTGACCTACTGGGCCGTCGAGGTGGCGCGGGGACTGGCAACCGGGAGGTTCGCATGACGAGCGAGGCACGCAGCGGGGCGCTGTTCGATCGGGCGGCGGCCGTGATCCCCGGTGGGGTCAATTCCCCGGTCCGGGCGTTCCGCTCGGTCGGCGGCACCCCGCGCTTCATGGCATCCGGCCGCGGCGCCATGCTGACCGACGCGGATGGCAACTCCTACGTCGACCTGGTGTGCTCCTGGGGTCCGCTGATCCTCGGCCACGCACATCCGTCCGTGCTGGCGGCCGTGCATGGCGCCGCCGATGCCGGCCTGTCCTTCGGCACGCCGACCGAGGGCGAGGTGGCGCTCGCCGAGGAGATCGTCGCCCGGGTCGAACCGGTGCAACAGGTCCGGCTCGTCTCCTCCGGCACCGAGGCGACCATGTCCGCGGTGCGGCTGGCCCGCGGGTTCACCGGCCGGACCAGGATCGTGAAGTTCGCCGGCTGCTACCACGGGCACGTGGACGCACTGCTGGCCGCCGCCGGATCCGGTGTCGCGACCTTCGCGCTACCGGACTCGGCGGGGGTCACGGCCGGCACGACCGGCGAGGTCATCGTGTTGCCCTACAACGACAGCGATGCGGTTCGGGCAGCGTTCGCGGCGCACCCCGGAGAGATCGCGGCGGTGATCACCGAGGCGGCGCCGGCCAATATGGGCGTGGTGCCGCCGCTGCCCGGATTCAACGCGGAACTGGCCGCCATCGCGCATGCTGACGGCGCTCTGTTGATCAGCGACGAGGTGCTGACCGGATTCCGGGCGTCGGCCGGCGGCATGTACGCGCTGGACGGCGCGGTGCAGGGCTGGGCGCCGGATCTGATGACGTTCGGCAAGGTCATCGGCGGCGGGCTCCCGGTGGGGGCGTTCGGCGGTCGGGCCGACGTCATGGCGCTGCTGGCACCGAACGGTCCGGTGTACCAGGCGGGGACGCTGTCCGGGAATCCGGTCGCCACCGCCGCGGGGCTGGCCACGCTGCGCGGCTGCGACGACGCGCTGTACGCGCACCTTTTCGAGATGGCCGGCACGATCGGCGATCTCGCGTCGCAGGCGCTGTCCGCAGCAGGGGTCCCGCACGTGGTGCAGCGCGCCGGGACCCTGTTCTCGGTGTTCTTCGCCGACGGCCCGGTGACCGACTACGACTCTGCGCGGACGCAGTCCACCGATCGGTACGCCGCCTTCTTCCACGCCATGCTCGACGCGGGCGTGTACCTGCCGCCGTCGGCGTTCGAGGCCTGGTTCGTATCCGGGGCGCACGACGATGACGCGGTGCAGCGCATCGCCGACGCGCTCCCGGCCGCGGCCGCCGCGGCGGCGCGGGTGGGCTGATCGGACCAGGTCCGTGCCTCGGCGTCGCAATCTAGCGAGCGGGACTCTCTACGGGTGGATGTTCGCGGCCCCTGGCGCACCACCGTCGGGGTGATTCCAGCGCATCCGACCGGGTCGGTAAGCACGCCGAAAAAGCAAGAGCCCCCGGCATGACCAGGGGTTTTCAAGTGGTCGGGGTGGCGGTGTCCTGGCTCAGGACATCGGAATAGGGTGTCTCGCGTCATCGGCATAGCGTGTCGCGGGTCATCGGCATGGCCGGTCGGCGGCAGGGTCGACCATGTCGAACTCCGCCAAGCGCCGTCTC
>Ga0164242_10004521_pt1 | contig 15629 bp, 20 predicted proteins | sample OricomgcompostMG_FD_108783 | JGI IMG/M metagenome (GOLD analysis project Ga0164242, IMG submission 108783) | Miracle-Growth compost microbial communities from Emeryville, California, USA - Original compost - Miracle growth compost (MG) ... | reverse complement strand
GGCCTGTCGCAATTGTTCGCGCAGATTTCCGCCGACGAGATGATCCACTGGACCACGCTGAACAGCGCGACCGGCGGATCACTGCCCGAACCCTTCCAGTTCGGGTGAGCCGCAGCGCCCTCGAAGGGCGTGGAAGTCGGGTAACCACTGGGTTCAGGCTGGCCGCAAGCCGGCGCACCGGTGAATGACTTCGAATAGCCGGTCGCAGGATTGAGCCAGATTTCTCGTCGGCGTGGTCGCGACGCCGAGCAGGAGCCCGTCCTCAGCGTCCTCGGGCGATACGTACCAGGCCGAAATCGGCGTCGGCGCCAGCCCGAAGGCCGAAGCTTCGCGCGCGACGACCATGTCCGACGTGCCGCGCGGCAATTTCAGCAGAACGGTGAGGCCCGACGCGACGACCTGCGCGGGCTCGGCAGTCGCGCGCAGGCATTCGAGGAGCGCCTGCTGCTTTGCGGCATAAGCACGCTTGGTGCGGCGGAGGTGGCGCAAATAATGGCCTTCGCGCATGAACTCGGCGATGGCGAGTTGTTGGGCAGGGGCGGGCGCCGGGGCGAGACATGCCGCCACCTCGGCGAACCGGGAAGCCTGATCGGGCGGCACGACCAGAAAGCCCAGTCGGACGCTGGGGCTGAGCGTCTTGCTGAACGAGCCGATGTGGATGACGCGCCCGCCGCGATCGAGCGACGCCAGCGCGGGCGCGGCACGGCCGGCTAGTTGCAGGTCGCTCAGATAATCGTCCTCGATCACCCATACCCGGCGCTCGTTCGCCCATTCGAGCAGGCGAAGGCGCCGTTCGAGCGACAGGGTTACGCCGAGCGGCGCCTGCTGGCCGGGGGTTACGAGGACCAGCCCGGCGTCGGGATGGTGGCGTCTGCCGTACCCGACATCGATCCCCTCGCCATCGACCGGGATCGGGGCGAGCGACAGTCGGGCGAGCTCGATGCCTTTCCGGGCCCAGGGGAAGCCCGGACTTTCGATCCAGGCGCTGCGTCCGGCGAGACCGAGGACGCCGAGCGTCAGGCCGAGCCCCGCGCTGAAACCGCCCGTGACGATGACTTGCGAGACCGAACAATTGATGCCGCGCGTGACGGCGAGATGGCCGGCGATTTCCCGCCGCAGGTCGAGCTCGCCGCGCGGGTCGGGATAGAGCGGCGGCGCGCTCGCTTCGGCGCGGATGGCGTTGGCGCTGATCCGCGCGAACAGGGTTGCGGGAAAGGTCTCCATCGCCGGAATCCCGACCTGGAAAAGCGCCGGTCCCTGCGTCATCTCCTGGTAGGTGCGCATGAACGAGCCTTGATCGGGCGGCGGCTCGGCTTTGGCGACGGCGTTGGGGCGGGGGGCGACGCGGGTGCCGGCCGCGCGCGAGGCCCGGATCAACTGGGCGGCGGCGAGCTTTTCATAGGCGCTCCGCACCGTGCCGCGGGCAACGCCGAGCTGCGCCGAGAGATCCTGCCACGACGGCAGGCGCGCGCCGGGTTGCAGCACGCCCTCGGCGATCGCGGTGGCGATGCCGTGGCGAATCTGCTCCGCCAGCGGTGCCTTCGCACTGCGGTCGAGATTCAGGTCGAACGGGCGGTTCACGCGCATTGTGGTACATGATTTATTCGGGTTCTTGGTGCTTTTTTATGGCCTGGAAATGCGCATTTTCGTGGGCGAAGGAGAAGCCCCATGTGGATCAGCGCCCCTATCGCCGCCATTTGCACCGCCGCCGCGTTCGCCGGCCCGGCATCGGCGCACGCCGGTCAGGCCGAAACGGTCGTGACCAAATTCGATCAGGCGATCCCGAACATTCCGGGGAAATCGCTCATCGCCGTCGAGGTCGATTATGCGCCGGGTGTGGCGTCGCCGTCGCACACCCATGCGAAGTCCGCCTTCATCTTCGCTTATGTCCTGTCGGGCGAGATCGAATCGAAGGTCAATGACGGTGAGACCCGCATCTACAAGGCGGGCGAGAGCTGGTCCGAAACGCCGGGCGCGCGCCATCAGGTCAGCCGCAACCCGAGCAAGACCGAGCCGGCCAGGCTGCTCGCCGTTTTCGTCGTGGATACCGGCGACAAGCCGCTCACCACCCCGGTCAAGTGAGGCTGGAGAGACGGGACCGATGGTCAAGAGGCTCGATTACAACCAGATCGCCCCGATCGGCGCGAAGGCGCTCGGTGGCGTTTATGGTTATGTCGTGCAGAGCGGCCTTCCCGCCGAGCTGGTCGACCTCGTCTATCTGCGCGTCTCGCAGATCAACAATTGCGCCTATTGCCTCGACATGCACGTCCGCGACCTCATCAAGGAGGGCGTGGATATCGGCAAGATCGCGCTGGTGCAGGCGTGGGAGGAGGGCGGTGCCCTGTTCAGCCCCACCGAGCGCGCGGCGCTCGCCTGGGCCGAAAGCGTGACGCGCGTTGCCGAAACCGGCGTGCCGGACAGCGCCTATGAGGCCGCTCGCGCGGTGTTCGAGGAGAAGCAACTGGTCGATCTCACCATCGCGATCGGCCTGATGAACGCCTACAACCGCATGGCCATCAGCTTCCGCAGAACGCCGCAGGCCGTCCTCGAAAGTGGCGGAGCATAGATCGTGCAGCGCGCCCGCCCGCTTCCCCGATTCCACGAAGCCCTGATCCGTTCGCACGGAATACGGAACGCACCGATGATGAGACTAGCCTCCGCAGCCCTGTTCCTGCTTCTGGCCACGGCCTGCCAGCAAAAACCGCAATCGAATGTGGCTTCCGCGCCCGCCGGAATTGCCGCAGCGACAGCGCCGACGCCCGGCGATCCCGCCTATATCGCCGAAGACCCAGCCCTCACGCGGCTGGTCGGGCAGCCCGGGCCGGCGATCAAATTGCAGATGGTCGACGGGCGGAAGCTCGATCTCAAGACGCTGTACGGGACCAAGCCGGTTTATCTGAAATTGTGGGCGACCTATTGCATCCCGTGCCGGGCGCAGATGCCGGGTTTCGAGAAAATCTACGAAACCTATGGCGATCGCATGGCGGTGATCGCGGTGAACGCTGGCGTTGGCGACGACATGGCGAAGGTGAGGGCCTTCGCGCGGCAATATGATATGCACATGCCGCTGGCGATCGATGACGGCACGCTCGGCGCCTGGATCAAGCTGCAGGCGACGCCGGTGCACATCATCATCGGGCGCGACGGGCGTGTCACCTATGCCGGCCACCAGGATGGCCCGCAACTGGACGCGGCAATCGAAAAGGCCATCGCCGCCAAGGGGGGTGAACCCGTCACTACGACGGACGTCGCGAGCATCGCCGCGATCAAGCCCGGCGACATGGTTCCCGCCGTCACGTTGCGGGACGGCCGGGGCCAACCCGTCGAGCTGAAAAGCGGCGCCACCGCTCGTCCGCGCGCGATCCTGTTCACCTCGGTCTGGTGCGAATCCTATCTCAAGGACACCGAGCCCGAAAGCGTGCCGAAATGTCGGCACGCCCGCGAGGCGGTCGATCGGCTGGCCGGATCGAGCGGGATCGACTGGCTGGGCATCGTCAGCCACCTATGGACGGAACCGAAGGATCTGCGGCAATATGAAGCCGAAGCGAAGCCGCGCATCGCGATGGCGATCGATACGGACGGCATCGCCTTCCGCGCCTTTGGCATCCGTCGGTTCCCGGCCATCGCGCTGATCGACAAGGAAGGGCGCCTCGTTCGCGTAGTCGGGCCTGACGAGACGGATATTGCCGGGGGCATTGCCGTTCTCACCCCGCATGACGGGAGGCGGATGGAAAGCGCCGATCATTCGTAGCGATCCGGGCTGAAGCCGGTCGCGGCGAATCCCTTGTTCGAGCCGGCGCTTGTTCGCCGGGCTTGGGCGGCCGTCTGCCGGGTGTCGCGGCTGGCCCGCAATGTTTCGAATGCGGTGAAGTAGTTCGGCGCAAGCGCCGGCGTGCGCTCGCCGATAGCGGTGAAAGGAAACCTCAAAATGGCAACGTCGACGCTTGATGCGCTGCTTGGCGCGCTGTCGGTCGAGATCGAGGCCTTCGCGGTCTGCGAGATCGGTGAAGGCGTCCGGCTCATCATTCCGCCGGTCGATATGATCGAGGTTCACCATGTCCTCGAAGGCAAGCTCCACCTGACGATCGACGACAAGGAAACCGTCGAGGTCGGCCCCGGATCGATGCTGATGGTGCCGCCGGGGCGCAAGCAATATCTCGCGACCTCGCTGGAGGCGGTGACGAACAAGGACAGCCTCGAAGTATGCGTGCCGGTTCGTGACGGGATGCTGGTCGTCGATGCGACCGACGGCAAGGAGCCGACCCTGCGGATCGCGTGCGGCGCCGTACTGCCCGACGCGAGCGGCTCATACGGCCTGCTCGATAATCTGATGCGGCCTGTCGCCGAGAATTTGTCCGACGTGCCGGTGGTGGCGGCGGCGTTCGACGCGCTACTCGAAGAGGTCGCCGCGCCGACCGACGGCACGCGGGCGCTGACCAGCGCGCTGATGAAGACCTGCCTGGTGGTGTTGTTGCGGCGGCACCTGCAGACCAGCCGTATCGCGGGGACGACGCCGGCGCTGTTCGACGATGTCCGTCTCGGCCGGGCGGTTGCCGCCATCCTCGATCGTCCCGCCGCCGATCATTCGGTGACCAGTCTCGCCAGGGAGGCCGGCATGAGCCGGTCCGGCTTCGCCCGCGAGTTCAAGGAAGCGCTCAACCTGACGCCGATGGAATTCGTCGCCCGCGCACGCCTGAGCCTCGCGCACCGGCTGCTGCTGACGACGGGCATCCCGGTGGAGGGGATTGCGTCGATGGTCGGCTTCAGCAGCCGCAGCCATTTCAGTCGGCTGTTCCGCGAACATTACGGCGCCGATCCCTCCAGCGTCCGCCGCAACGGCAGAGAACAGGCATAACGCGAACGATCAGCTTTCGCCGCTGCCCAGCCGGCGGACGGCGTCGGGGTCCTCGTTCGGGATCGATTCGAGAAACGCCTGATCCTGCTCGTCGATCTCGTGTGCCAGATCGAGCGCGCGATCGAGGTGGATCGCCGGGATGACCGCCGCACCGGCGGCGTCGGCATAGATATAGTCGCCGGGCACGATCGTGACGCCGCGCAGGCTGACCGGCACGTTGACCGCGATCGGCATCAGCGCGCGTGAGCCGGCCGCGACCGCCTCGCCGGCGCAATAGAACACCGGATCATAGCCGGCCAGTTCATGGAAATCCCGAATCCGGCCATCGGTGATAAGGCCCGCCATCCGGTGATGATGCAGGCGCGAGAATTTGACGCCGCCACCGATCGACGTCTCGGCCCGGCAGGGGTTGTTGAGGACCAGCACGGTTTCCTCGAAAGCGCCGGTCACCGCCTCATAGAAGGAGCGCGCAAAGCCGGGATGCTGCGTGTCGGATAAATCCTGACGGTAAGGCACATAGCGGATGGTTGCGGCGCGGCCGAACAGCACTCTTCCCGGCGTCGGCGAGACGAGATCGAGAATATGCGCCCGGTGCGAGGATAGCCGCGCCATCGCGTCGGTCAGCGAGGCTGCCGTCAGCCCTTGCAGCCTCGCCTCGGATGCGCCGCCCATGCCGCCTCTCCCGGCCTATATGACGCGGTCCACCGTGAAGCGGCGGCCGTTGAAGGTGCAGGCGTCGCCGGCGGCCTTGCCCTCGATGGCGTGGAACAGCGGTGCGTGGACTGAAACGCCCATCAGCGTGGTGCCGTCGCAATCGAACCGGTCGGTGGCGACGGCGATGACGAAGGTGCGATCCATGATCGTCACGATCGCGCCTTCCTCGACCCTGTCCTTTGGGCCGAAGTCGATCCGACGCAGCCGCACGATCTTGTCGGCGTGTGAATGGACTGGCTGATCGAACGCCTCTGACAGATCGCTCGCAAATTCGGCCTGCGCCTGCTCGTCGGCCTCGATCGGCTCGGAGGGATCGAGGTGCGCCGACGAAACATAGCCGAGATACGCCTCGCGCGAGGCGTCGAAATAATGCTGCTCGAGGTCGAGCATGGTCTGCTTTACCCGGTGCTTGTCCATCATGTCCTCTTGGGGTTGGGGTTCAGGGCGCCGAGCGATGCGTAGTCGTGTCGGCAAGGATCAGCAAAAAATCGCCCGCCGCGTCGGACCACTCACGGTTCGGCGTCCAGCCGCCGGCCTGGAGCAGCAGGCGCGCCTGATCGGGCGTGTATTTGTGGCTATTCTCGGTATGGATCGTTTCGCCCTTGCGCATGGCGACGCCGCGGTCGCACACGGTGAAGCAAAGGTCGTCCAGGGCCTCGAGGTGCATCTCGATCCGCGACCATTGGTCGCTCCACCGCGCGACATGGCGAAATCGTTCCAGTGGGATGTTGCCGCCCAGCTCGCGATTGATCCGTTCGAGAAGGTTGAGGTTGAATCGCGCGGTGACGCCCGCGGCGTCGTCATAGGCGGCGATCAGGCGTTCCACCGGTTTGCGGCGATCGATGCCGACGAGAAGCTGGGAATCGCCACCCAGCGTGTCGCGCATCGAGCGCAGCAGATCGACCGCGGTGTGCGGCACCATATTGCCGATCGTCGATCCGGGGAAGAAGCCCAGCCGCGCTCCCTCCGCCACCGCATCGGGCAGGCGGACGGGGCGCATGAAGTTCGCCTCGATCGGGATGATCGGCAGACCGGGGAATTTCGCCGCCAGCGCGCTGCTCGCCTGACGCAGGAACTCGCCCGATATGTCGAGCGGCACATAGGCCGAGGGCGCCACCTCGCGCAGCAGCAGCGGCGTCTTGACCGAACTGCCCGAGCCGAACTCGACGACCACCCGGCCTGCGCCGGCAAGCTCGGCGATCTCCGGCGCATAGGTTTCAAGCAGCCCGGTCTCGACCCGCGTGGGATAATATTCTGGCAGAGCGGTAATGTCCTCGAAAAGCGCCGAGCCGGCCATGTCGTAGAACCAGCGCGCGGGGATGGCCTTTTGCGGCTCGGACAAGCCGCGCAGCACCTCGGCGCGAAAGGCGAGGTCGACGCCGTCCTCGTCTTGTTCGACCAGCTTGAGATCGGCGTGCATCGCCATGTTCAGAGGTCCTTTGCCGGGCGCAGGCCGGTGAATTGCCAGCGCCGGTAGGGGGGAAGAAATTCCGGTAGAACGTGCGCAGATGGCCGCGGCCGCTCACCCTGTTTCGCATTGGCGGCAATGCCCATCACGCTCCGTTCTTTCTACCGGAAAACCTAACCGGAACGCAGCTTCGCTTGCCGTGGTTGCGCAGCTCCTGCCTTACAGACACGCGCCAATGCTCGATCGGTTACAGCGCGCGGTCGTGCCCCGGCCGCTGTAACCGCAGCCAGCGCGCGTTCGGTAAGAAGGGAGAGCCTGGCGACCTGCTGGGGAGGACGGATGGATCGGTCGCCGGTCTTCGGCGTTCCGCACCACGTTCGAAAAGGATCCGAGCCATGCGCGCATTCATCGATTTCGAAGCGTCTTCGCTTGCCCGCCACGGCTATCCGATCGAGGTCGCCTGGGTGTTCGAGGACGGCCGCTCGGAATCGTTTTTGATCGCGCCGATCGAGAGATGGACCGACTGGGATCCCGCCGCCGAAGCGATCCACGGCATCTCCCGCGAGCGATTGGCCAGCAACGGCGTCGCAGCCGAGGTGGTCGCCGGGCGACTGGTGGCGGCGCTGCAAGGCCATGAGGTCTTCGCCAGCGCGCCGTCCTGGGACGGCAAATGGCTGAGCAAGCTGCTGCGTGCCGGCGGTTTCCCGCGCCATGCGGTGCGCCTGACCGATACCGACGCCGGCCTGTTCGACCTTGCCGCAGCGCTGCTCGCGCCGTTCGTGCCGTCGTCCGAAATCCACCGCGCGACCCGCAAGATCCTCGCCGATGCCGGCGAGCACTTCTCCGGCCGGCAACACGCGCACCGCGCTCTTGCGGATGCCGAACTGGAGCGGCAGCGCTGGCTGGTCGTTTCCCAATTGGCGCACGCCTACGGCAAGGAGGGCGGCGATCGTCCACCGTTGACCGTGCAACCGGTCCTCCGAAGGCCGGCATTGTAACGACCGGCGGGGGTAGCGCGTGCTCTCCATGTCGCCACATGGGCCATTCTGGAGAGAGACGATGTTTTCGGTGATTTTCGAGGTCGAGCCGCAGGCCGGGCAAACGGACGCCTATCTCGACAGCGCGGCGATGCTGCGCCACGAGCTCGACGATTCGCCAGGCTTCGTCGATAACATCCGCTACAAGAGCCTGACGCGGGACGGCTGGATTCTGTCGCTGTCGAGCTGGCGTGACGAGAAATCGGTGGTGCGGTTCCGCGCCGACGCGCATCACCAGGCAGCGCAGGAGCAGGGCCGCGCCGGGCTGTTCGCGGATTATCATTTGCGCGTCGGCCAGGAGATTTACGACACGCGCCTGCCTGAAGGCTGCGAGTTGCTCGAGCAGCGCCTCGATGAAACCGAGGTGGGGGAGGGCAAGGCGGTCACGCTGATCGACGCGCGCCAGACCGCCGATTGGGTCGCCGCGCACAACCCGCAGGAAATCGCGCTCTATCTCGGCTTCGACCTCAATTCCTATGGCGACTGCATTTCGTGGGACGTGTTCGACGCCGTTGCCGCCTCGGGCGACATCATCCTGCTCGTCCTTTGGAAGGACCGAGAGACGGCGATGGAATTCGCGCAGTCGGCGCTCGTCCCGGACAATGCCCGCGTCCGCGCGATCCGGGTCATCCGCGACTATGCGATGTTCGACCGGCGCGAGGCGCCGCAATATTATCCCGACGCGCCGGGCCGCGACGCCCTGCACGCCTGATCCCCGAAAAAGTGCTTGAAGGAGACGAAAGATGAAGGCGATCGTGGTGACCGATCAGGCCGCGGGAACGGCCGGGATGAAGCTGGTGGAACGGCCCGATCCGCAGGCAGCGATCAACGATGTCGTCGTGCAGGTCCACGCCTCGGGCTTCACCGGGGATGAGCTGACCTGGGAACCGACCTGGGTCGATCGCACCGGTCGCGACCGGACGCCGGCGATCCCCGGGCACGAGCTGGCCGGCGTCGTCACCGCGCTCGGTTACGGCACGACCGGGCTGTCGATCGGGCAGCGCGTGTTCGGCCTGACCGACTGGACACGTGACGGCACGCTGGCCGAATATATCGCGGTCGAGGCGCGCAACCTCGCGCCGCTGCCCGGCGATGTCGACTTCACCGTCGGCGCGGCCCTCGTCATGCCCGGGCTGACCGCGTGGCAGGGCCTGTTCGATCACGGCCGGCTCGAAGCCGGGCAGCGCGTGCTTGTGCATGGCGCGGCGGGCGTCGTCGGGTCGATGGCGGTCCAGCTCGCGCGCGAGGCCGGGGCCTATGTCATCGGCACCGGGCGCGCAGCCAACCGCCAGGCGGCGCTCGACTTCGGTGCGCAGGAATTCGTCGATCTCGACAACGAGGCGCTCGAGGGTATCGAAGCCGTCGATCTGGTGTTCGATGTCCTCGGCGGCGACATCGTCAAGCGTTCCGCGCCGGCGGTTCGCGCCGGGGGGACGCTGGTCACGATCGCCGGCCCCACCGACGCGCGGCCAGCCGGCGGCCGGACGATCGACTTCGTCGTCGAGGCCGATCGCACCCAACTGACCGAGATCGCCCGCCGTATGCGCGAGGGACGGCTGCGGTTGAATATCGGCACGGTCGCCTCGCTCGACGACGCCGTCGCCGCGTTCAACCCGGTCGAGCGCCGTCCGGGCAAGACGATCATCCGCGTTCGTCCGTAAGCGCGCGGACGGCACCGCTATCAACCGATAAAAGATCGAGGAGACGCTTGCCATGAAAGCGATCGTGGTGACGGATCAGGCCGCCGGAGCGGCCGGCATGACGCTGACCGAGCGGCCCGAACCGCAGGCGGCGATCAACGACGTGGTCGTTCGGATCCACGCATCGGGATTCGTCGGGACCGAGCTGAGCTGGCCTTCGACCTGGGCCGATCGCGCCGGGCGCGACCGTGCGCCGACGATTCCCGGGCACGAGTTGGCCGGCGTCGTCACCGCGCTCGGCTATGGCACGACGGGGCTGTCGGTGGGACAGCGCGTGTTCGGCCTCGCCGACTGGCACCGCGACGGCACGCTGGCCGAATATGTGGCGATCGAGGCGCGCAACCTCGCGCCGCTGCCCGGAGACGTCGATTTCACGGTGGGCGCGAGCCTGCCGATCTCGGGCCTCACCGCATGGCAGGGGCTGTTCCAGCACGGCCGGCTGCGTGCCGGGCAAACCGTCCTCGCGCACGGGGCGGCGGGCGCGGTGGGGTCGATGGTGACGCAGCTCGCCCGCGAGGCCGGAGCGTATGTGATCGGCACCGGGCGCGCCGCCGACCGTCAGGCGGCGCTCGATTTCGGCGCAAACGCGTTCGCCGATCTCGAAACCGGCGCGCTGGACCGCCTCGGCGGCGTCGACCTGGTGTTCGACGTCATCGGCGGTGACATCCAGAAGCGGTCCGCGGCGCTGATCCGGCCCGGTGGCGCGCTGGTCTCCATCGTCGGGCCGGTCGAGGCGCCGCCGGTGGACGGGCTGGCGATCGACTTCGTCGTCGAAGCCGATCGCGGCCAGCTGGTGGAAATCGTCCAGCGGGTGCGCGACGGCAGGCTACGGACCAATATCGGCGCCACAGCCCCGCTGGATGAGGCGATCGCCGCGCTCAACCCGACCGAACACCGGAAGGGCAAGACCATCATCCGCATGTGTTCCTGAGGTGGTGGGGAGGGCGCGGGTGTCCGGTGCCTTCCGCTTTCGGTCGTCGGGATCAAACCACGTCGTGCCACACGCACCGGACGCCGGCGTCGCGCTCGGCCACCCGATCGACGTGGCGGGCGACCGATTGCTTGGCGGCTTCGAACATTTCCTTGTCCGATCCGGTCAGCCGCAGGGTCAGGCTGTCGCCGTCGGCGGTCATGACGAGCTGCACGCCGGGGAGGTCGACCTCGCCGGTCAGCGTGTCGTAGCGGACGGCGTAGGTGTGGTTCCAGGCCGCCGCCACTTCGGTGAGGTATCGGCTGGATTCGAGCGTTGCGATCCGCGCTTCGGCTTCGAGCATTGGTGTCTCCTCAGAGTTTCGAACTGTGCTTTTACTCGTGGTCTGCCGCTGCGGCGTTACATCAATGCGGCGGCGTCCCCGGAGCGGCCGACCAATCGGGCCGGACGATCTCGATTCGCACCCGCCCCCGACGCTTGAGCAACGCCAACAGCCGGTCCGACGCAGCCTCAAGCTGCTCCCGATCGCCGAACAGCTCGATCGTATAGGCATGCCTGGCGAACATCCTCAGCTCTTCGGCCGCGCTCGTGAGATCGGGCGGCCAGCGGCACAGGATGCCATAAGGCCAGCCTTCGGTGGGCGGGCCGTAATGCGCGACCGTGATATGGTCGTTCGGCAGCATCGAAGGGCGTGACGCGAACGGATCCGGCGGGCACGGCTGCTCGTACTCCTCTTCGAGATAGGTTTCGAGTTCGCGTTGCTCCGCCGCCGTTTCGACCAGGATCGGGCAATAGCGCCCCAGCGGCAGGCTCGGCTCGCGCAATCCGACGGGCATGTCGATCATCAGGATATCCGGCATCGCGAGGATTGGCCGCGGATAGAAGACTCGGCGACGCGCGACCCTGGTGCTCAGCGAGACCATATGCGATCCAGTCCTTCTCCCCGGGGAGACACGGCGCAATCCCCATCCGTGGCATGGAAGTCTGAAGAGGGCACGCCTATTCCGGTGTCGGCAGGGAGAGCTTCAATGGGTCTCCTCCTCCTTCGCCATTCGATCCGCCGACGCTGCGGATGCCGGCAATATCCTCCTTGTGAAAAGCGACGCGTATCAGATCTAACCAGTCGAAACCTCGCCGCGGTTACAACCTGTTGCCTGGAATCCAACAAAATGCGCATCGCCAATCATCGACGATCGTTGTGGAGGGGTGTAACGCCGCCGCGCCTTCCAGCGTGCTTCCCGTCGAGCCGCAACCCGCGGCAGAGTCCCCGGCTTGAACCCGATGCAGCGAAAGCCTCGCCCGATGAACGATGAATACCAGCTCCAGCGTTTCGTAGATGCACAGTCCGGCACCTATGACGATGCGCTTCGACAGCTGCATCAGCGCGTTCTCGATCCGGCATGGATGGCGTTCGTGTTTCCGCGCTTCGTGAATTGCTACCACGACGTCTCCACCGAAGCCTTCGCCATCGGTTCACTCGATGAGGCGCGCGCTTATCTCGCGCATCGGCTGCTCGGCGGGCGGCTGCGCGAAAGCCTCGTGGCACTGGGATGGCTGCACGATCTCGATCCTGAAAAGGTGCTTTCCGAGCGAGACCGGCAGAACCTTCATTCGTCGCTCACCCTGTTCGGGGAGGCGACAAACGAACCACTGATGCGCCAGATGCTCGCGATCTGGTTCGGATGCCGTGCGGACGAGACGACGATCGTCCAGCTGGACCTGCGGGCGTAAACGCGTACATCTTGGAGGAGCTATGGTTGTCACCCGCGGATTCAGGGGCCGGCCGAGACAGGACAACGCGACACGATCGCGGGTGCCGCCGGGCCAGTATGTGACGTCGGACTTTCCGGTCCTGACGGCCGGCCCCACCCAGCATACGCCGATCGAGGACTGGACCCTGTCGATGCAGCTCGGCGATCAGCTGCTGGCGACCTGGTCGTGGCGGGAATTCGGGATGCTGCCACAGACCGAGATCACCACCGATATCCACTGCGTCACCAAATGGTCCAAGTTCGACACGCGGTGGCGCGGGGTGACCTTCGACGATCTGCTGCGCGCGGCGGGTCTGGACGCATCGCCCACCGCCTTCGTGATGGCGCATTGCGACGGCGGCTACACTACCAACCTGCCCGTGGCGGACCTGATCGCGGGCAAGGCGATGGTCGCCACCCATTTCGACGATCTGCCCCTGCCGGCCTCGCATGGCGGGCCGGCGCGGCTGCTGGTGCCGCACCTTTATTTCTGGAAGAGCGCGAAGTGGATCCGGGGAATCGCGTTTCGCGACCATGACGGCCCCGGTTTCTGGGAATCACTCGGCTATCACCTCTATGGCGATCCGTGGCGGGAGCAACGCTACGACGGGGACCCCTGATGCCCGAACCCCGGGCGGGATTGCCGTGGCTCATCGCGACTGTCGCCGAGCTTCGATCGGAGACGGCGACGGCGAAGACGATCGCGTTCGACGTGTCCGATTGGCGCGGGCATCTGGCGGGGCAGCATATCGACCTGCGCCTGACCGCCGAGGACGGCTATGTCGCGCAGCGCAGCTTCTCGCTGGCCTCGCCGGCGGGCGAGGGCACGACGATCGAAACCACCGTCCAGCGCGTCGAGGAAGGGGAGGTGTCGCCGTTCCTCATCGACGAACTTCGCATTGGCGACGAGCTCGAACTGCGCGGCCCGATCGGCGGCTATTTCACCTGGTCTCCCCCCGCCGCGAAGCCGCTGATGCTGATCGCCGGCGGCTCCGGGGTCGTTCCGCTGATGGCGATGCTGCGCACCCGTCGCAACGCACGCGACGAGGGGCCGGCACTGCTGCTCTATTCCTCGCGCGCGTTAGACCAGATCCTCTACCGGGCCGAGCTCGACCAACTAGCCGCCGCGGCCGGCGCGCCGGTGATCGTTCACACGCTGACCCGTGCCGCGCCGTCCGGCTGGACCGGCGAGCAGGGGCGCATCGACCGGGCGATGCTCGCCCGCCGGGGAATCGCGGCGTACCAAGAACCCGACATCTTCGTCTGTGGCCCGACCCCGTTCGTGGAGTCGGTCGCCGATCATCTTCTCTCGCTCGGCCATGCGGAGGCCCGCATCCGAACCGAGCGCTTCGGGCCCACGGGAGAAACGCATGAACGACGATGATATGGTCCTCGACGGCAATGCGGCGGCCGGCGCGCTGGGATCGCTGTTCGCGTTCGACGTGACGATGGCGGTCGTTCGCTGCGGCAATTGCGGCGTCTCGGGGCCGCTCGCCGAACTTCGCCTTTTCGGCTCGCCGCAAGCAATGGTGCTGCGCTGCCGGCATTGCGATGCCGTCAACATCCGCCTTCTGGAAACCGGTCGCACGATCAATCTCGATCTCGCCGGCTCGGCTCGAATCGAGATCGGCCGCGCGGCCTGATTCCGAGTCGGTTCGCTATCCCGGCCCGGACCGCCCATTCGATCATTCCGCGTGCGGTATCATCCAGCCGGTGTGCGCTGTCGTCCAAAGTTGGCCGGCAAACCCGCAAAGCAATGGAAACGACATTAATCGGGATGCATGTTCGATAGCAGATAGATGCACCGGCAATTGTCAGGTGCGCCGCCACGCTATTTTGAACATATGGTCGTCTCCAGCGAAGTATGGTGTTGGATATTGTTTCAGATGATACTTCCCGGTTCTGTCATGAATGCGGGTTGATTTCTATCGCTCGTCTGAAACCATTCGACATGTTGCTGCTCGGCCCCGAGACGAGGCAGCCCGAATGCCAGGAGAAATCCGCAAGAGATCGCGCCCGTCATCCAAAAGGATCGCGAAAAATCGGGCAGATGGCGCACCGTCGCTCGATGATCGCTGGAACATGTTGATGAAGGCCGCGCAGGACGGCGACAATAGCGCCTATGAGCGATTGATGGGCGAGGTCAGCCGCTGGCTTTCGCGCTATTTCCACAGGCGGTTGCCGGCGGCGGCGGCGGAGGATGCGACGCAGGAAGCGTTGCTCGCGATCCACGTTCACAAGCTGAATTACCGGCCCGATGCGCCGATGACACCCTGGTTGAAGACGATCGCGCGGTTCAAATGGATCGACCAGCTTCGCGGGCATCTGCGCAGCCCGGACAGTCTGGGGGAGACCGACGTCCCCGTTTCCGATCATGGCCCGGCGGTGCGCGCGGCGATCCTGCTCGAGCATCTGCTGGCCGAGGTGAAGCCGGCGCAGGCGCAGGTCATCAAGCTGGTCAAGTTGCACGGCGCGTCGGTCGAGGAGGCCGCGCGGGTGTCCGGGCAGTCGCCGTCGCTCGTCAAGGTCAACGTCCATCGCGGCTTGAAGCGCATCGGCCGATCGCTCGCCGAGTGATCGTCGTACTGGCCAGCGGCGATTTGGTGGAGATACCCGTTATCCGCGGAGATTCGAGATGCAGATGGGAATAGCGGGCCAGCTCGCACCGCCGCTGCGCGAGGTGCGGTGGATCGACGGCAGCGGCGCTGCCCGCGCTCCGGTGTCGCTGGGCGATCTCGGCGACGGTTATCGCATCCTGTTTTTCTTCCAGCATTGGTGTCCGGGGTGCCACTGCCACGGCTTTCCGACGCTGGTGAAGCTGGTCGCCGAGCTGGCGAAAGAGGGCGTCGGCTTTGCCGCGATTCAGACGGTGTTCGAAAGTAGTGAGGTCAATACGTTCGAGCGAATCCGCGACGATCAGGAGCGCTACGGCCTGGCGATTCCCTTCGGCCATGCGGCGCCCGCGGGCGGCACGGCGCTGCCGGCGCCGATGGCGGATTATCGCACCGGTGGAACGCCATGGTTCGTGGTCATCGCGCCGGATGGCAAAGTGGTGTTCGACGGTTTCCAGCTCGATTCCGAAGCACTCATCAAGGCGCTGAGATTGGAGGCGGCGTGACCGATCACGCCGCGAGCAGGGGGCTCGCGATCCGCGCTCGTTGACGATCGGCCCAGGCGGCCACCGCCTCCGGGGAGATGCCGATGGCGATCAGCAGCGCCTGCGCCGCCTCGAT
>Ga0164242_10004520_pt1 | contig 15629 bp, 14 predicted proteins | sample OricomgcompostMG_FD_108783 | JGI IMG/M metagenome (GOLD analysis project Ga0164242, IMG submission 108783) | Miracle-Growth compost microbial communities from Emeryville, California, USA - Original compost - Miracle growth compost (MG) ... | reverse complement strand
CCCCCCCCCCAATCTCCTAAAGCACATGGAGGAGCATAAAGATTGGACGATATTCTCGATCCTGGATTATTTATCTCTTTCATGACCATGTATCTTGGCTAGGCGCTTTGGCTTCGTCCTGTCGCAAGGCGACGGACCGACCCTGCCACGAAAGGAAGAAGACCACTTCCCTGCCTCCATGCCTCATCCCCTTACAGCGATGGGGCAAGTCGAGTTCGTCGAGCCTTCTCAATGTGCCAAGTCTAGGTAGCCAGTAGCTACTATTGTTGCGGAAGTTATTTTCTTACATACCTAGGTACCTGCTATGCATATGGGATCTAGGAATGCCGCTTGTCCCTGGTTGCCATGCCCTTTTGTTGTCAATTCTAGTATTGCTTTCTCCATCCCTATTTGTTCTAACAATACAATTCATTTAGGTCGATACTCAATAAACAGTGTTGTCCATGCGCTGACGTGGTGAATTGGCCTTGGGTGATCATCCTCGCGCAAACTTCATATTTGATCAGCCATGGATGATATCGACAACGACATCGTCATGGATGGCGATGTCCAACCGGTGGACAATGTTGGCCCAACAAACGGCATCCTCCACCAAGAAGAGCTATCTAGGGAGGGCCAAAATAACTCGCAAAACGGTCAGAGTGCGGACAGTGGAGACGCAATGCCCGATGAAGTCGATGACTCGGTAGGATACCCCAAGGAGCTCAGCCGGCTGGGCCAACTGCCCACCGGCTGCTGCTACGACGACAGAATGAAGCTGCACGCCAACGCGGACTTTGGCCCCAACCCACACCACCCCGAGGACCCTTCGCGTATCGAGTACATCATGAAGATTTTCAAACAGGCCGGGTTGGTATATACTGGCACCGATGCCGAACTCGTCAACATCATCCGTACCTGCCCAACCAAATTCATGTGGAGGATCCCTGCTAGAGAAGCCACCCGGGAAGAGATTTGCGTCGTCCACCACCCAAAGCACTACTCATGGGTCGAGAACCTCTCTCGCACACCCACCCATGAGCTCCGTCGCCTCACCAAGGTCATGGACCAAGGCAGGGATTCTCTGTATGTGGGCAGTATGACCTTCGAGGCGTCGCTTGTCTCTGCTGGTGGAGCCATCGAGACCTGCAAGAGCGTTGTAGTCGGTTCGGTCAAGAACGCGTTTGCAATCATTCGTCCACCTGGTCACCATGCGGAATTCGACGCGCCCATGGGCTTCTGCCTCTTTAATAACGTCCCCATCGCAGCCAAGATCTGCCAGGCAGATTACCCCGACCTGTGCCGCAAGATCCTCATTCTAGACTGGGACGTCCACCACGGCAACGGGATCCAAAACATGTTTTACGAGGATCCCAACATCCTCTATATCTCCGTGCACGTCTACGAGGACGGCACCTTCTACCCTGGGAAGCCCGATAATCCAAACACCCCTGACGGAGGTCTTGAGCACTGCGGCGGCGGTCCTGGCCTCGGGAGGAACGTCAATATTGGCTGGCATGAGCAAGGTATGGGCGACGGCGAATACATGGCAGCTTTCCAGAAGATTATCATGCCCATCGCACAGGAATTCAACCCGGACCTGGTCATCATCTCGGCCGGCTTCGACGCGGCCGACGGTGACGAGCTGGGAGGCTGTTTTGTAACGCCGACCTGCTACGCCCAAATGACGCATATGCTCATGTCCCTTGCCGGGGGGAAGGTTGCCGTGTGCTTGGAGGGCGGCTACAATCTGGAAGCCATTTCGCAGTCCGCGCTGGCCGTCGCCAAGACGCTGATGGGAGAGCCACCACCGAAGCTCGAGTTGCCTAAACTGAACAAGGAGGCAGCCAAGGTCCTCGCCAAGGTACAGGCTTACCAGGCGCCGTACTGGGAGTGCATGCGGCCTGGTATTGTCGACGTACAGGAAATGCAAGCACAGGGATCGACTCGACTCCACGATATTGTTCGCACGTCACAGCGGCACGTCCTTTCGGAGAAATACGGCATGATACCGCTATATATCCAGCGGGAGTCGCTCTTCAGGTCCTTTGAGAACCAAGTCTTGGTGACCAGGGGCATTCAAGCCGCCCGAAAAATCCTGCTTATCGTCCATGACCCGTAAGTAATTGGACCTGGGGCTCGCGTCGAGCTAGGTATAGGATTGTCTGACTGACTTGTGGGCGACCAGGCCCGAACTGCATGCCCAGCCGGATCCAATCGATAATACCGTTGAACCTCACAACGCTTGGGTAGTGAGTTTTATCCTTTCCGCAGCGGACTAACGTAGTACACCGACTAAATATCAAATAGACGGATGGTGTCGAGCAATATATCGACTGGGCCGTCCGACACAAATTTGGTGTCATTGACATCAATGTCCCCCACTATATCACTCATCCCGAGGTAAGATTGACTGAGCATGGACAACATGCATGCTTGTGATGCTCGTCATCACTAATGTCCCACAGGACACAGACTCATTCACCCCCTCGGTGGACGAGAGAACACTCCAGGCTCAGCTTCAAGAGCTGATGTGCTATGTATGGGATAACTACCTCCAGCTCTACGACAGCGCAGAGGATATCTTCCTGATGGGGGTGGGGAATGCGTACCTAGGAATCAAGGTCCTACTTATCAACCGAGGTATGCCCAATCCAGGTTTCTACTTTTTGCAGTGCAGATCTCCCTAGCTAACGTGTCTGAAATACAGACGTCAAATCCGGGATCTCAGGCGTGGTAAACTTCGTGGACGGGAATCTACGACCTGTCAAGTCTGACGTTGATCATGACCTATCGTCCTGGTACAAAGAAAACTCCCAGGTCTACGTTGCTAATGACCACGCGTGCTGGGCAGACCCCGACCTGACCCGGAAGGTGATGAAGCGGCGGTTCGGTACTGTGAAGCGGAGCTCGGTGAATGGGTTGACGCGGATGATGACGGAGCATGCTCCAGACGCCCAGCGATGGATCTTGGGCCGGGTGACCGAGGGCCATGGAGATACCACCGACGAGGAGGTGACGGCCTGAGGCCGAGGAGAGAGGGAGATCGCGGCGGTCCTTTGTACCGTAACCGCCAGTTGGGCAAGGAAACGTGTAATTTGTATTGCGACTAGGTACTTCGTTGAATTGGAACCCCATCTTCCGACTACATGGTCCACAATACGGCGGGTTGATGTGAAGCTCAGCTCAGTGGTACCACTTGCTCCAGGGGGAGTTCCATCGGAGGATCGCTTGTAACTGGCACTAACAAGGGCGTACTTGTCGACCAACCTAAGTTCTCTACCTCCCATGCCTTACCAAAGTACCTCCTCCGAAAGGTACACTGGGTAACTTACTACGCGTAGAAGAATCCTATATCGACCATCTTCCCACATGAGAACGGGGGAGCACACAACTAAGGCAAGGGGGTCGGCCACTCCCGCTTTACAGGCTGGGGTTTTAGCCCCGTGCCTCCACCCCCGAAAAAGCAGCGTCGATGCGTAAAATGTTTTTGCTTTTTGCCCTGCTGCTGCGGAGAAACCACACCAAGGACCACACCTAAGGAGGGATCCATCCAATCGTCAAGCTAGCAATGCAGGGAATGCAGGCGGTATGCGGGTAGCTTGGACAGCTCTGGAAACGAAGCAATCGGACTGGCCCACGGCATCGAGTCTGTTTGGAGGTTGGAGCTGCAAACCCTCTCTCTGTCACACGACGCGGGAGGAGGCGAAACAAGCTCCGCGCACCTGTCTCCTCGCTCGTTGTGAGTCCTATCCTCTCTCTCCTATCTCCTCTATCCCCCCACTTTTACCTACTCTAGCCTGCTGCCTTTTTTGTTTTTGTCTGACCGTGGCGTTCGCCGAGAGCCGCCACAATCGGAAGAAAAGGGCTCTCGAACTTTATTACCTCTTTACGGCAGCCGATGTTGATCCCCTGTGCTGAATGCGGTCCCGCCCTCGCCTCTCTCCTGCTTTCTCTCCTTTATCTCTTTAATACCTCTCCTCAAGGTGGCGGCAAGACCTAAGAGAGTCTACCTGAGAGAATCTAGACTACTTTCCTAGGTTAGCACTGGCTAGTTTGCCTTGGGCAAAAAAAACGTAGCACTTGTTCGGTGAATGCGTCAGAGAGATATTTGACAAGACCGATCTCGGTGGTGGCGCTTCGAGGAAGATCCGGATCCATACGGACGGTCCGCAGCGCCGCGGCGGTGCATGAGACCACATGCTAGTGCTGGGCCATGAGTCAATGCGCTTGGCCTTCTTAAATCATGCCACCAACTCCCTCGCACCTTGCGATGCCCCGCGAGGAGTCACACCATGAGCACACTTACTTTACAAATATGTACTATAAATTAGATCAGGGCACCTTACCCGACGTGGGCGCCCGTAATTCGGTACCGCCAATACCAGACGAGCCTGAAGTACCTAGGTACCTAGTAGATAACTGTTGGATATAATTACGTGCATAAGCATATGGCGATCCAGAACCAGATTTCGGGCAGGACTGAAGTCTGTACGAATATGAGTGGTTCATTGAATTAAGTAGGGACTAGAACTAATTTTTGATGTGCTCTCAAACCGAAGTCTCCCTAGCTTCTGCCTTCTCTTCGCCCCTATTTGCCAGCGTCGACCTTGGCGACGTAGGCAAGGAGGTCCAGAACACGGCGGCTGTAACCCCACTCGTTGTCGTACCAGCTGACGAGCTTGACGAAGTTCTTGTTCAGCGAGATGCCGGCCTTGGCGTCGAAGATGGACGAGTTGGAGTTACCGTTCATGTCGGTAGACACGACGTCATCCTCGGTGTAGGCGAGGATACCTAAATATTGGCATGGTTAGCGCACCGTCTCTTTTTCTTTGGCAGTACCGAAAGTAAGTGGGGAAGGGGGATTTAATAACAAAATAAAAATGAAGAAGCTTACCCTTAAGGGGACCGTCGGCAGCCTCCTTGATGGCGGCCTTGATCTCGTCGTAGGAGGCGCCCTTCTCAATACGGCAGGTCAGGTCGACAACGGAGACGTTGGAGGTGGGCACGCGCATGGACATGCCGGTGAGCTTGCCGTTGAGGTCCGGGATGACCTTGCCGACGGCCTTGGCGGCGCCGGTGCTGCTGGGGATGATGTTCTGGGCAGCACCACGGCCGCCTCGCCAGTCCTTGCCCGACGGGCCGTCGACGGTCTTCTGGGTGGCAGTGTAGGAGTGGATGGTGGTCATCAAACCCTCGATGATGGTGAACTTGTCGTGGATGACCTTGGCCAGGGGCGCCAGGCAGTTGGTGGTGCACGAGGCGTTGGAGATGACGTTGGCGCTGCCGTCGTACGTCTTCTCGTTGACGCCCATAACGTACATCGGGGCATCGGCGGAGGGGGCGGAGATGATGACCTTCTTGGCACCGCCCTTCAGGTGAGCCGAGGCCTTGTCGGTGGTGGTGAAGACACCGGTAGACTCGACGATGTACTCGGCGCCGGTGTCCTTCCAGGGGATGGCAGCGGGGTCCCGCTCGGTGTAGAACTTGACCTTCTTGCCATTGACGACGAGGTCGGTGCCGTCGACGGAAACGGTACCCTTGAAGTTACCGTGGGTGGAGTCGTACTTGAGCATGTACTCCTAGAATGGAGATGAGGGGTTAAACCAGGCCAACAATGATGAAGGGCTCATCGGCGGAGGGGGACCCGAGCTTAGCTCTATAACTTACAGCGTACTTGGGCTCGATGAAGGGATCGTTCACAGCAACGATCTGAACATCGTCGTGCTCGACAGCGTTACGGAAGACGATACGACCGATACGACCGAAGCCGTTGATGCCAACCTTGACGACCATTTTTGTCTGGGAAGAGGTGAACTGGGCAATGGTTTACCTGAGCTGTTGGTTGACGTTGTGGGAAGTGTGAAGAAGAAGAGCGAAGAAGAGTTGAGTCAAATTATCTCGTTAGCTTTGAAGAGAGAAGGTGAGGGAAAAAAAAGGAAGGGAGAGAAGAAAAGAGGTGTGTTAAATATACCTCTTTAATCCCTCCAGGAGCCGCCCCGCAGCGGGCAGCAGTTGAAAGGTTTGGTCAGAAAAGCGCGCCTACAAAAGTAACCCCTCACCCCGCCACTGACGAGGTTACTACGTAGTAAGCAAACTCGTGCCAACCTAAACCCTACCAATAAACCTTATATAAGCTCCGCCTCCGACCAGCCATTTGACCAGCCATTTGACGGCGCAGGTGGCGACCCCAAGGTGGTGTAGCAGGTGAAGGTCGAACTCCCCCCGCAGTTCTCTTTCCCCCCCCCTCACGCATCGCACTCGACGCTCTTCGGCGCGTCCACTCCTTCATCAGAGAACAAGACCAGAGTCCAAGACCAGAGAACAAGATGCTGTTTTCCGACCTATACAAATCGCCCCGGTCGCCTTTGTCTAAGCTCCGCAACTCGCTGCCGCACGCCGCTCCCATACTCTCGACAGACTACGACGCGGACCTCGTGAGCAAGGACAAGGCGAAGCAAAAAGAAGCGGTCAAGAGATTTCTCGCTGAGAAGGTCCGCAATGATTGGGATTTCTCTTGGCCACCGCCGCCTACAGAAACGCCCGCATCTGTAAATGGGGCCAGGGCGGCGGCCAGCTCCGACGCCGGTGCCAGCTCTGGTGCCGGCTCTGGTGCTATCCCTTCTACTGCCGCGGCCGGTGCGACCCCCGACGACGACGACGATGAGAACGACCGGCCAGTAACAACACTCCCAGCTCCCAAAGAGGAGAAGAATGGCCAAGAAGTACCACGAGATTCGGGCGACGTCGTCGATCCCGATACGGACACCGACTCCGCCTCTGTCTCAGAAGCCGAATCAATCTACTCCACTATCTCGGAGGATGCACTACGCTTCCGGCCCCGCGCCGAGTGGGCATCCGACCTCTCGGGCGACGACCTGCCGCGCGCCGGCGCCTCGCCCTTCCGCTTCGACAGCCCCGACGCCGTCGGCACCGCTGTGCAGGCCTCCATCGTCGCGGGGAAGGCCAAGCGCCGCCGGGAGATGCGCGAAGAGGCCGCTTGGAATGACGGGCTGGCCTGCTACATGGCCCGCCGCGACGCCTGGACCGGCGCCAAGACCGTCCGCGTGAAGCCAAAACCGGCTTCGCCTGTGCCCCCTTCCTCTCCTAGGCGGCTGTTCTGGCGGTCACACTCTCGGACCGAGTCCGGCTCTTCGTTTGCCGTGCCGGCACCCGTCCCTCTCAGTACCGTAAAGTCCGCCCCGACACCCACCATCGCATTCCCGCTGTCTCCCATGACTACCCACCACTCTCATCACTCTCAGCCAACCGACGCTGAGACCATCACGCCCCCGCCCTCGGAGCCAGACTCCTTCATCAGGCAGCAGAACCGCGCCCTCTACCCCGTCGAGACCGTCCTGCCCATCGCCCCGCCCCTCATCCCCCCGCAGAACCCCATGCGCGCCTCGGTCACTTCGTCTATATACCCGTCCCTCTACGACAAGGTCGTCGTCAGCGGCCTGCAACCCTCGTGCCCAATCAACCTCGGCGATATGCTGCGTGCCTGCGTCGTCGGCTGGAAGCGCGACGGCGAGTGGCCTCCCCGACCCGCCGAGCCCATAGCCACCGCCTCGTCTGCCGCGGCGGCCGCGGCGGTCGTGGTCGTGCGCCGCCGGAGGGAGAAGCACGCCTCCATGTCCGCCATGCCTGCAGCCGCTGCGCACGGCAGAAAGGGCAGCACCACGACGGCTGGTGCGGCAAGGCGGATGAGCTTCGGGGGTTTCCTCGAGAGAGTTAGCGGTGATAGGGATAAGGAGAGGGAGAAGGACGGCAAAGAGAACAAGGAGGAGGAGGTGGTCACCTCACCAACCGGGAAGGGCATCAGGAGGAGCCTGCAGAAGGTTCTCGGGCTCGGCATCGGGCACACACACGCCGCTCACCCGCAGCCTGGGGCCGACGAGAAGAATGAGCATCGGCAAGTGAAGGAGGTCACGGCCGCAGGTTGAAATAGGAGTTTTTATTCTTTCCGGTTGTCCCTACGGGGACTGGAGTTTTCTGGACGCGCATCATTCTTCGCATTTGGGACAGTGGATGATGAAACGAAAGGGCGGGGGGTCGATGAGCTGTCACGGGCTGGACGTGCCGGACTTGCATACCTATTTACATGTCGCATTTGCTATGTCGTCTTCTGAGGTCATCGCCATGATACCCCGATTCGAGGCCTCGAGGCGTTGCGTTTTCATCTTGTTTCACATTTTTTTTGCGTTGCTATTATCTTGAGGAGGAGACAGGCGGGCTCATCTGGGCGCGAATCTACTCCTTGCCCACCTTATCTATTATGGCTATTCTGATGGGGAATGTTGTGCACCCTGGCTGCAGTTAATGGAACAGCGAAGAGACGTACTCATGCAATACACAGCGTGACATTACCCCAATCTATATTGCCTGTGCCAAAGTGAATCGAGGTTGTCCAAACAACCTATCAATCGCTCTATAAGGTCTAAACAGTCATCTACCCCTTTCCCCCTTCCCGTTGTACGCTATGCTGGTGAGTCGTCGTTACATGCCAGTAATCCTCATTGCTCCGTAACCGACGGTGATGACCACGACCAAGGTAGCCAAGCTACTAGGTACACCCCTGCTGATGAAATGCTTCACTCGCAGATATCTTTGGCCCGCAGGGTCTTCCTTCATGATAGCAGCTGGTGGGTCGCCGTTAGTATCAATCTCGACGCATTACCGGTGGAGGTAAACGGGAGAAAAAAAGACTTACTCATATTTGGAAACCCACTCGTGGGCAACGCCATCGCCGCGCTGCACATCAAGACGCCCGCCATGACCAAAATGTTCGGGTGCGGTTCTTCCATCTTCATGCCGACGTCGGCCACCAGCGGTAGGAGAATGAGGGCCGCAACGGTGTGGCTGATGAAGGTGGCAATGACGAGGATCAGGCAGGAGAAGACGACGAGCACGCCGTACAGGCTCATGCCCTGCACCTCGCGAGAGATGCTCTCGGCAACGGCATGCAGAAGGCCCGAAGACTTGACTGCCTTGCCTAGCGAGAGACCGCCGGCGGCAAGAATGATGATTGTCCAGGGGAAGTTGTTGAAGTCTTCCTTGGTCAGGATGCCGACGCCGAAGAACAAGACGATCGGGATGATGGCGACTACCCCCATGTCACCAAACACCGGCTCGAGCTGGCTGCTCGCACACCAAAGGGCAATCGTGGCAAGCGTAACGATCGACACGTACCACTGGATGCCCGTGAACGGGTCTCGGACCGGTCGAATGGCAACGATTGTCGTGCCTTTGCCCGGCTTGAACGACACGAGGAGGAGTAACCAGATAATGAGGAGGGAGATGATACCGACAGGGATCACAATGAAGAACCACTGGCCCCACGTCGGCGGCGGCTCCATGATGCCAATCGCGACGACGTTCTGGGGCGAGGCAATCGGCGACAGCATGCCGCCGATATTCGAAGCAAGGGCAATTCCCATAATCACCGCTTTGGACATGTTCGAGCCGGCCGGTAAGTTGCGAAGCATGGGCTGCAAAATGTTAGTTCTGAACCGTCAAACTCGCGTCCACGAGTGGGATATATGTTGGCATTTTACCTCGATGATACCGAAGCACAATACAGGTGCGGCAACGTTGCTGATCAACATGCTTGCGAATGCAGCAACAAGCATGTTCGCTATAAGAACCGTCCTCGGCTGGGTTCCTGCCTTGCTCAGGACGAATGTCGCTATCCTCTTATCGATCATGCACTTGGACAGGGCCGCGGCTAGCGTAAAGCCGCCCAGGAGAAGCATGATGACAGGAGTCCACATGGCAGAGAAGATATAGTTCGTGGCGTCTTTGGAACCCATCCTCTTGTAGGGTTTATCCTCTTCACGCAGAACCCGAAGCACAACGCACAGGAAGGGTATTGCCATCGAAGTCACAAACAGCGGGATGGCCTGCCGAACAACTGTTAGCTCTCAGGACGTGGGAGCATGGAGTGTGCTGAGACACGACAAGGCTTACCTCTGTGGCCCAGAGAAGGCTGACAAAGACGAGCAACGCCAGACAATTCTGTTGTTCCGACTTGGCCATGATAGGGATGAATAATAATGCTAGGAAAATGGCGATTATTGCAATGAGAGTCAACATGGTCGAGCCTAGCAGCCATGTTGGACATGTAAACCTGCCAAGGGGCGTTGATATCTCTTTCGAGATGGGCAGTCGTTCGTCGTCGCCTTGGAGGATGGTCGGATCGGCCTCGCGACCAAGGAGGGTGCGGCCGAGGCTCGCCGCTTCTGCACGCCGTTCCATGCCGATCATGTCTCTCCAGACGGTGTTGCGTTCCCAGACGACATGTTCCCGCAGGTGAGACCGCAGGTCTCTCCTCGCAGCCTCTTCGTCGCCGTTCGTGACAACTTGAGTATATGCCTTCTCCATTTCGGTGATGCTAGCCTCCAGCTCCTTCAAGGTCTCTGGTCGGAAGGGGTAGGCCGGTTCGACAAACGAGTCCATATACTTGGGCCGTAGTTGCCTATCCATGATCTTGTCGAACTTCTTGAGGACTTTCCTGAAGCCGGTCTTGTTGAGTTGGATGTAGGATTTGAGCTCACACAGCGAGACGTAGAGGCCGATGATTCTCTTCTTGAGCATGATTCCAGATGAGTATAGCGCCGCTTGCTCTGCGTAGTCGTCAAATGCTACGCTATTTCGATGGGCCGATCTTGTGAATTCCGTCGAGGCCGTCATTTCCGTCGGCACTAGAAGTGATCTCCGTTTGTCGGGGAGGCTTAAACGCCTTCGCCCCGACGTGAGGCCGGTGGTCTCGCCCCCCTCATCTTCACTCTCCTCAGAGGCCTCTTCATCGGAGGGCGCACTGGGCGCGCTGTCGGCTCGTAACCTGGCGGGGCGTGCCCTATCTCCCCCGCGGCTCCCTGGCGGCGCGGGGGCTTGCCTATCAAATTCGAGCTCATTTTCCTGCGCCCCTATATCTCCTATGAGCTCGTCCACCTCGTCGAATAGCTCTCTCTCTTTAACATTGTAGAATGACGATATCTTTTCGAGCTCCACATCGAGTGCCCGCGCCAAGATGGTCTCGGGATCCTCGCTCTGGATGAGAGGTCGTGACTCTGCGTCGCCAGTGCCCTGTTGGTGGACGGACTTCTCAAGCTGGTATATTCTTGCGTGGTACGTCAGCAACCGGCCAAATGTGTTGGGATTTAAGGAGGGGGGGGGCATAGGGGGCCATTACTCACAGCTTCTTGAGGTTGCTATATGCGATGTAGTGGCTGCTCCAATCTGGAACAGCGTTGAACTGGATGCTGTGGGAGAACCTCATCTCGTCTTGCTCGCGGAGCCAGCGCCGCTTTTCAACTCTCTTGGACTCTTTGCTGAGTTCTCTGGCCTCTCGATCTCGTCGAACTTGAAGGCGGGCGTAATCAATTAGCTCGTACTGTTCCCCGCGCTGCGATCCTTCGCCGGCGTAAGTTGTTCTCCCTCCCCCTTCCAAAGAGTCTGATGGCGGCGGCGGACGGATTCCGGTGGACGGTGTCCTGGCAAGACCTTCTTCTTCACGGCTAGAGGAGGGGATCCCGAACTGGGGCCGGGGGGTTATTTTTAAAGTTTGTCGGCTCGAGGGCCTTTTAGAAAACGAGAAGCCGAGTCATTAGGAGAGGGATTGCTGCAGAGCTGCAGAGAGGATGGACTGGCCCACCACTAGCACCGCGGGCATTAGCAAAAACGAACAAGCCTATGAGGTGCTTGCCTTAGCGGCGTTTGGGGTCGGTCGTTGGTCACCTTCCACTGTCGGGCAAGCGCAAAGTGTGTAACTTATTCAAGGTTTCGTAGAGCTTGAGCGTCTGCCTTCGCCTGTGCTACCCCAAGTCAGGCCCTCGCGATCCTATCAAAAAGTTAAGGGCAAATAATCCCGAGATCTGTACCTCTAACCCGCTACAGACAGAACATTGCTATGCACGCCAGGCAGTCGAGGTAGGTACTTAAATGGCCCCGTACATGCAAAAAGAAAAGCGTGGACACGTGCGCGAACCACTCGCCTGGAAGAACCCACCCGCAATCTCATGGCCAATTAATTGCATTCCAACAGCCGCTGACACAAAGTTGAGGTTCAGCCTCAGGTACCTCTGCTTGGTACCTTACCTGGTGGGTGGGACAGGTATTGAGGTACCTCGCCAAGGGTTAGGGATGGGGTTAGACGTGGATGCTAAGATGCAGTATATGTACACCCAAGACATGCACAATACCATCATCAGGTATACCTGAACAAAAGTACCTTCAGAGTCGGCCTGAGAGCAAACCGCAAAGACCGCTGCAGTTGCCTGGGATTCATCTCTTTGTAGCACTGAAAACTTTCTAGCATATATTATACGCATTCGTAAGTAAAGTGCCTAACCACCTAAGGAGGAGCATTTATGGGGGTGCATACGTCCCCGGGAGCTTGTATCCCATGTAGTAGTAGCTGCTCGAAAACGGTCGTCAACCGAGGCGAGCCGTCCCGTCGATCTGCCTCATGCCCATACCCCCATCCCGATCACAGCTCTGCAACCCTGAGTCTCGATCGCTGACCACCATCCCGCTCCTATCAGAGAAGCGCCGTCGATTCTGATACTACCAGTTCTTGGGCAGCCCAGTCCCGAGTCTCGAATGCATTGCCGACCGTGATAGGAACCCGATAGCTGATGAGCTGGCGTTCGCCATGCTCTCCGCATTCACGGCTCGGCCCATTATCGAGCTCAAGCAACGCGATAAGTCCAAGATCGAGACCATCTTAGCCTATGGTAAACACTAGATGCATAAGGACACACTCTCCTCAAGTCGCCGGCTAACACCGCTCTTCTGACTAGGCGATCGCGTGCTCGTTGGGCTCAACACGGGCTCGCTCCGAATATATCGCGTGAACGAGTTTCGACCTCCCTCCCCATCCAAGTCGCCCACGAACGGTGCCTCGGCGGCCTTCACATCCGCCCAGGCTGCAGAGATACCGGGCGGCGCAAGTTCTACACCGAACACCAACCCCGATGATATCCCTCCCCCGAGCGCTCGGCCTGCGCCGGCGACCAAGCCAACCGATCTCCTCCGGGAAGTAGAGAAGTTCTCTACGCGCGCTATCGAGCGGCTCGCCGTAATCAAAGAAGCGAACACCCTCGTATCCCTCTCCAACTATACAATCTCCCTCCACGACCTCCAGACCTTCGAGCCCATCGAGTCTCCGCTCCCGGGCACCAAGAATGCCTCCACCTTCGCCGTGACAAGCAACATCGTCAAGGACCCCGCCATGGGGATCCCCGAGATTATCTCTCGCCTAGCAGTAGCCGTCAAGAGGCGGCTACTGCTGTGGTCGTGGCGCGAGAGCGAGCTTATCCCAGACGTCGCCGAGATCGTGCTCGCAGAGTCCATCCGGTCGGTCACATGGGCGGGCGCTACGAAGGTTGTCTGCGGAATGAACGGGGGCTATGCCCTCGTCGATGTCGAAACCCACGCCGTGGAGGACATCCTTACGCCTGGCACTGTAGGCAGCACGGCTGGAGCTCAAGGGAGCAGGTTTGGCGCAGCCAGTGTGGCCGGGATGGGGTATATGGGGTTAGGAGGTTACATGCCGAAGCCGATGGCAGCGAAGCTGGCGAATAGCGAGCTGTTACTAGCGAAGGACATCAATACCCTCTTCATCAGCGATACCGGCGAGCCTCTGGAGAAACGACAGATTCCGTGGCAGAGCGCCCCGGAAGATATTGGCTATAGCTACCCTTACATCCTCGCCCTGCAGGCCCCCGCAAAGGGGAGTCTTGAGGTGCGAAACCCGGATACGCTGAGCCTGCTGCAGACCATCAGCCTCCCCGGCGCCGCAGGCCTGCACTTCCCTCCGCCGACCGTTAGCTTGGCGCATGCAGGAAAGGGCTTCCATGTTCTCAGCGACAGGGTAGTATGGAAGATGGATGCAACTGATTATGACTCTCAGGTCGAGGAGTTGGTCAAAACCGGCAAGCTAGACGAGGCGATCAGCCTCTTGAATATGCTGGAAGATGCCCTGCTCAAGGACAAGGTGGAGACGTTAAGGGAGGTGAAAATGCAGAAGGCGGAGCTATTATTCAAGCAGAAGAAGTATCGCGAGTCAATGGACCTCTTCAACGAGGACGAGGTTCATGCTCCTCCGGAAAGAGTGCTCAAGCTTTTCCCGAGGAACATCGCCGGCGACCTCACGGGCGTCCAAGAGGACAAGGACGACGAGCTTGAGCACGAGGGAGCCAACGGGGGCGCCAACGGCGAGGCCTCGAAACTCGACGCTCCCAAGCCTGACGCCGTCGTAGAGGCCGCTTCCCCCCAGAAAGGCGGCGGGGGCTTTGCAAAATATCTGATGGGCCACCGAAAAGCCAACCCGGAGACGGCCTCGATCGTTTCCTCCAAGAAAAGTCAGGAGGAAGACGACACAGCTAGCACCAAGGGCAGCATCAAGGGCAGCATCAAGGGGAAATCTGCAGAGGAGCAAGCGCAAGCAGACAAGGACGCGATGGCTGCTGTCTTGGAGCTGAACAGCTATCTTGCCGGCACAAGAGCTAGGTTACAAAGGGCAATTGACCCAGCAACAGGGAAGTTGAAACGACGAAAAACCCAAAATGTGTCCACAGAGGAAGCATTCAAGTCGCTCCTACCATCAGATGACGACGAGGCCAATAAGCGACTAGAGAACGAGCTCAAAGGCACCTTTAAGACGGTCGACACGGCACTCTTCCGAGCTTATATGTACTCCCGTCCCGCCTTGGCCAGCTCCCTATTCCGGATCCCCAACTTCTGCGACCCAGACGTGGTTAATGAGAAATTGGTCGAGCACAACCGCTATAACGAGCTTGTAGATTTCTTCTACGGGAAGAAGCTCCATAAACAGGCTCTGCAGCTTCTGAAGAGGTTTGGAGCCCCCGAAGAGCCGGACGACGCGGCACCATCGTTGCACGGCCCGCAAAGGACTGTCATGTATCTCCAGAGTCTGCCCCCAGAGATGATAGACCTGATCCTGGAGTTTTCTGACTGGACCCTGAGGATGGATCCTAAGCTTTCCATGGATGTATTCCTCGCGGACTCCGAGAATGCCGAGACATTGCCACGGGATCGTGTCCTTAGGTTCCTTGGCGATATTGATGCAGCTCTCGAAGTGCAGTACCTGGAACACATCATAACAGAACTGGGCGATAAGACACCGGACTTCCACAATCGCCTAGTGGAGCTGCTCGTCCGGTCTCTCAAGGAGAAGCCACACGATGAGGCGTGGAGTGAGCTGATGGGCCGACTGATCCAGTTCCTCCAAGACAGCCAGGAGTACGGCCGTCTACGAGCCTTTGGGCTGATACCCAGAGACGGTATGATCGCGAGTCTTTTTTAACACATGACGTTGGACCTTGCTAATGAATTGCTACAGACCCAGCCTTCTATGAAGCCCAGGCCGTAGTACTGAGTAAGATGGAGCAGCACAAGCAAGCGCTAGAGATTTATGTTTTCAAAATGCAGGACTATGAGAGAGCCGAAGAGTACGTCACAAAGCCCCTGCGAATCGCAACACTCCGATAATCTCTAACCATGACACAGCTACTGTAATCGAATCCACATGGCTCAGGAATCCCAGCCGACGTCAACAGCACAAGGACAAGGCGATGGGGCCGAAGACGCAAACGACGCACAGCCGTCTATCTACCACACGCTTT
>Ga0164242_10004519_pt1 | contig 15629 bp, 18 predicted proteins | sample OricomgcompostMG_FD_108783 | JGI IMG/M metagenome (GOLD analysis project Ga0164242, IMG submission 108783) | Miracle-Growth compost microbial communities from Emeryville, California, USA - Original compost - Miracle growth compost (MG) ... | reverse complement strand
TTCCCCACCCGCATTTCCTTCCAGGTGACCAGCAAGATCGACAGCCGCACCATCCTGGGCGAGCAGGGCGCCGAGCAGCTGCTCGGCCAGGGCGACATGCTCTATATGGCGGCGGGCGGGCGCATCAAGCGCGTGCATGGCCCCTTCGTCTCCGACCATGAGGTGGAGGATGTGGTGCGCTTCCTGAAGGATCAGGGGGTACCCGAATATCTCGACGCCGTGACGGAAGAGCCGGACGAGGACAGCGATGACCCCTATGCCGTGTTCGGCCAGGGCAATGGCCAGTCGGGCGACGATCTTTACGACAAGGCGCTGGCGGTGGTGGCGCGCGACCGCAAGGCCAGCACCTCCTATATCCAGCGGCGGCTCCAGATCGGATACAACCGTGCCGCCAGCCTGATCGAGCGCATGGAAAATGAGGGCGTGGTCTCCGCCCCCAATCATAAAGGCGTACGGGAGGTTTTACTTCCCGACCACGACGGCCGGTAACCCGCTCCAAAAGGGCGTGACCGCGCCCCGGCGGGAGTCCGCCGCCCCTCGCGGAGGCGGCGCGCCAGCGCGCCTGCCTGAGCGAAAAATAAACACGCGGCCGTTCGTACCAACCGGCCTTGTGCCCGCACCGCAAACCCGGCAAGGATCGGCGCGCGGCTGAACGAGGCTTCGCGCATGGCATCCTATCTGGAACGGTCCCTGGGCGATGGCGAAACGATTATCGCCCGGGCGCGCTTTCCCTGGTTCTATGGCCTGGCGGCCTGGGCGGCACTTCTGGTGCCTGGGATCGCCTTGCTGATTTTTGCCGCCGCTGCGCGGCAAGAGCCGGTACCTTTCGCCCTCAGCGATCCCAAGACCTGGGCGGCGATCCTGGCCGGGCTTTTGACGCTGGTGGGCCTTTGGACTTTCATCGCCATGATGGTGAAGCGCGCCACCACCGAGATCGGCATCACCAGCCACCGCTTCGTGGAGAAGCATGGCCTCCTCGCCATGCACAGCAGCGAAATCTCGCTGCCCAACATCGAAGGCGTGAAGGTCGAACAGAGCGCCGGCGGCCGCATCCTCGGCTATGGCACGGTGCGGATCGAGGGCACCGGAATCGATGCGGTGACCACACCCGCCATCGCCGATCCGGTGGGTTTCGTGCGGGCGATCCAGACCGCCAAGGAGCATGCCGCGCGGCTCTAGCAGCGGGGCGAACCGCGCTGCGCTTCAACATGTTGGGTCCGGTCCGGGGCGGGGCTGGACAGGCGGTGGGGCATGGCCTATACCCGCGCTCCCTTGGCACCACCATATGACGCGGGGTGGAGCAGCCCGGTAGCTCGTCAGGCTCATAACCTGAAGGTCACAGGTTCAAATCCTGTCCCCGCAACCATCAAAATCGCCGACAAACAAACGAAATGGCTCCCGAAAGGGGGCCATTTTGCTTTGGAGGACGTGGTGGACACGCGCATGGTTATTTTCCCACTGATTCCGCGCTTTTCCGTCCCGCTACCACAGCGTTCTTTGGCGTCCGTGGCACTATTTTGGCACTACGAATGAGAGAGCCTCAGGGCGGCTCCAGACCCCTATTTGCAGCCGGTGGGCACTCCGGATCAGGCGAGCCGCCACGCGAAACAGAGGCCGTGAAACAAACCATACACAGGCGCGTGCGTCGCTCTAGCCGTCAGGCACCTTGACCTAATAGACCCACGTCGCAATCGTTCGTGTGCGGACGGACTCACTGTGCCGCTCCTCTCGCCCAGCGCCCAAGTTGGCCCGGGGGCGCATAGGGCGCACCGGAGTGACAGGCTCAGTCCTGTTATCTGACGGAGGAACGACATGGTGATCCATGTCCGCGCCTACGTTCGGACCCGCTACGGGCGCGTGGAGCATGTAATTGCCCACACCCGTAGCTGGCCGAACACGAAGTAGGCTAATCGCAGCAACTTGGCGGGGGCTTCGGCCCCCGTCCTTTTATGGATTCAACTGAATCAGACTCGGAATCCGGCGTCAACCTCCACTACTCTACGTCAACGCGACCGGAGCCAACTTCTCACGGAACTATGTAGTTTTCCCGCCTTGGGTTACGCTGGTGCCGCTGAGGGGTTGCGATGCCGACGATTCACCTTGTCCCACAAGACTTGCGGGACCTTTACCATGTCCATGAATGGCGCAATGCAGCGGGAATACTCGAAACCGCTTGCCCGGCAGAGTGGGGCGAAATCATCACCGTCCTTAGGGACTTCCGGCTCTACAGGTCCGAGGTAAAGAAGGCGGGCGGCAATCGATCTCCAATATCAGATCGACTGGATTATGGGTTTTATACGCGCGACTGGCTCGAAAAACATTTTGAGACAGCCATCATACTTGACGAAACTCGTGTCGAGAGCCCTACCCACAAGATCGACTGCTTCAAGGGACGGGTAGCCCTAGAAATTGAGTGGAACAACAAGGACCCCTTTTACGACAGGGACCTGAACAACTTTCGCCTGCTCTTTGAATTGAGAGCCATTGATGTCGGCGTGATCGTAACGCGCGCCACGGAATTGCAGGCGATTTTTAACAAGCTTGGCAAAGGTAAGTCCTATGGAAATTCAACCACCCACCTCGACAAGCTACTGCCCCGCCTCGATGGTGGCGGCGGTGGCGGCTGTCCAGTTCTGGTATTCGCGATAACTGAAAAGCTGTACGTACAAGACGATCCGCCCGTACAATCGGTGCCGAAGCTGCCGAAAAACAAGACAAAGAAGCCGAAGAAGAAAAAGAAAAAAACTACGTAGCGGCTATTCTGCTGCGATCAGCACGCCGCTGTTATTCTTGTAAGTAGGCCAATTCGGGCGGTAGTCGGCATCAGCCTGATTACCCCATGACTTCCATCCTTTTCGTTGGCCGCGTGCGAACAACTCTAAGTAGGGGCCGCGTGAGCAGGCTTCGATAATTGGATAAAGTTCGTCCGGCTTCCTTGAATGCTCACGCTTCCGCGTAGCCAAATAGTTCACTTGGCTGCGTCCGGGAGCCAGCGTTCGTGCATTTTTGCCCCGCACACCGAACAGCACGATTTCTGTTACATTGCGAAAATAGAACCCAACACCGCGACCATCCGATCCGCCATCTTTCCGGATTTTGTGCCAAACGATATTGGATTTGTACGTGAAGCCCCAAGCAGACATCACGGCAAGTCCCTCCGCTAGGAGCGCATTGGGAACCCACAAATAGAGATGAGCGGTCGGTGCAGCAATGTTGCTAACGCCGAGCCCCTTAATTTCTTCGAGCGACATCGTTCCATATCTGGAGAGACGACGATGCTCTGGAGCAACCTTGCCAGTGCTATTTTGGAATCGCCATGGAGGGTCAGCTAGTATTGTTGCAAAACGATCTTTCCCGATAGCCGAAAGCAAATCATCCGATGCCAGTGACTGGACATTGGGGCTGCGCAATTCTTTGACGTTGGCTTTTTTGCGATTCATTTGATTGTCCTAATCGTCAGCCAAGTGAAGCGTCTTACAGCCCACTGCTTCCAGACATTGAACGAAGAAAATTGCAGTGAAAGTCCCACGAGCGATTTTGTTCGAGATGTTTCGCTCGTTGTCCTTGATTCCGATTGCGGCCAAACGGTCCGTAAGATCGGCATAGCTTAGGTCTCTGCGCTTTAGCTCGGCCTTCAAGAGGCCCTTAACCTTAGCTTGCCAGTCCCTGCCTTTGCCTTTTGCGGCACTCATATTGCACGCCTGATTCGATGAGAAAATCATCGTATATGATGACATTCCCCTTGACAACGACCACTATATCATCATATACGATGATGTATAGCACCGAATATGATGTTATCCACTGGTAAGGGGAGTTCCGAGTTTTGGCGAGCAATCTTCCACGCATTACCGTGATTCCAGCCGAAATGGTGGTTAACGCGGAGGAGAAAATCCCCTGCGCGCCCGGTGTCTACATGTTCTTCATCAGGGGCGGACGCGAGCTTCTTGAAGCGACCTCGTATTTTGAACTCGATGGTCGTCCTGTGCTGCGATCCCGCCGCCGGGAGCATCTTTATACCGGCGCTGCAACCAACCTCCGCCGCCGTTTGAAGCAGCACATGAGCTTCGTGGCGGCTTCAAGTCTGCGGCGGTCGTTGCTTGCGCTTGAGCACGAGACTCGGGCCATCTCCAAATCCAAAACTCCCGAATGCAACGTGACTGGTGAGCAAAGCCTGACGGCATGGATATGCCGGAACGCACTCATTGGGATCGAGATCGCGCGAAAGCCTCTGGACCGTGAGCGCATCTTGCTTTCGCAATACGCGAGCCCTCTCAACCTCACGCTGCGACGGCGTCAGCCCTATGCGCGCGCACTCACGCAGATACGACTGGCCGCATTTCCAGCTTGGGATGATGGATGCGTAGAGCGCCTGAGGGGAAAATGATTACGAATATTTCATCAGCGATTATCGCCTTTCCTAAGTGGCTGGACTCGCGAGCCGTTTTTTTCGACTGCCGCGATCCGCGACACTTAAGGCTCCGAATGTCAGAATCCACGGCACAACGTCATGGATCATATAACAACTTCAATGGGTTAGGTGCTTGCCAGATCGCGCAGGCTGCCCTATCTGACTTCCATCATGGATGCCAGAGATCGCGCGCACAGATGACCAACAATGGAAACGATACCTGCGCGATCTCGCGTGGTCCGCCGCCGACCTAACAGTGAAGGGCTCGGCTGATCGCGCCCTGATTTCCTTTCAATCGATTTAGCAGCGGCCCGGCAAATGCCGATTGGACGAACGGGCAGCTTTTGTTCGGAGAACAGCACATGAGAAAAGTTTTTCTTGCCAGCCAAACTCCTACCAGCGACGTCGCGCTTCTTCCCCCTGACGACCTCCTGCGCGGCGCATCTGCCATCGCCTTTTTCCTTCTCAACGATCCCGGCCAGCGGCGCGTGGTCTATCACCTTTTTGAAAAGAAGCGCCTTCCTGCATTCCGGCTTGGCAAGCGCATTTACGCGCGCAAATCGACTCTGTCCGCGTGGATTGAGGCTCTTGAAGCCGAAACGAACGCGCAATCGCCCAAATTTAGCAAGCCGGCGGCTCCATGCTGACACACCGGCCTAGCCAGAGCAGGGCACCGCCACCCTAACGCTCCAAGGCGCACATCAATCTTATCCCAATCCAACGTTCGCAAAAGCCTTGCGAGCGAACGGGGCAAATTTGTCGAAGGAATTACCATGACCAAGCACGCTATCGAATTGATGAGCCGCGATCAGGGCGGCGTCCGTGTTGCAGTTGGAACGGTTCTCTGGGACCAACGTGACCGCCCCTTGATCGTTCCGCTGAAAAAGCATCTGCCGAAGAAAGGGGGCGTCCGCTAATGAAGGTTGTCGTCCGCAAGATTCAGGTCAAGCGCAAGGGCAAGACTGCCACCAAATGGCGCACCGACTATTTTGATCAGTTCAGGAAACGGCATCGTAAGGACTTCGACTCCAGCGCCGAAGCGCATCAACATCGCCAGACTATCGAAGAAGAACTGCGAAAGGGAACTCATCGCCCTAATGCGCAGAAAAAGACAGTCAAGGAACTGGCTGATGAGTATCTCGAATATATTACGGGCCGCCGCGAACGGGGCGAGCGGATGACGAGGGGCTCATACCAGTTCTATGTTGGTCACCTGAACAATTACATTCTCGCCACGCCCGGCAAGGTGCGCGATGACCGATACGCGTACTTGATGACTCAATTTGAGGCCGGGATCGGGGAGGTCAAGTTGATGCACCTGACGCCGCGAGTCGTCAGCGATTTTCGTGACCGACTGAGGAATGCAGGTCTCACGGTTATCACGACGCGCAAGGTATTGGTTGCGTTGAGTGCCATGATGCAGTTCGCCCAAAATCGCGACTACATCGCTAAAAATCCTTGCCATGGCGTGCAAGTGATCGGACCGCGTAACGAGGTAAGTCAACTCGTTGATGCACCAGCAAAAGAGGATTTGGCGGCGGTTATCGCGGAAGCGACTCCGCAAATGCGTATCCGCATTTTGTTTGCCGCGAGCACGGGTGTCCGCGCTGGCGAAATGCACGCGCTACGCTGGGAAAAGGTGGACCTCGAAAAGCGCGAGGTTAAGATCGATACCAGTTTGGATAAATATGGAATTGAGGACGGTCAGGGGGCGAAAACAGCGGCAGGCAATCGTGTCATCCCGATTGGTGCCGAACTCGCGGAAGCTTTGAGCGAATGGCGCAAGCAGACCAAGCATCCGGCGGACAGCGATCCAGTTTTTCCCAGCCCAAATGGTTGCCTGCAAAAGCACAGCACCATGCTCCAGCGCCAATTTTTTCCCATTTTTGATCGACTCGAAGCCAAGCATCGCGCTGACCCTGCCAATCATCGCGCCGTGACACAGTTCCGCTGGCACGCTCTCCGCCACTTTGCAATCTCGTCATGGATTGAAGCCGGTTTGGCCCCGAAAGTGGTCCAGAAATATGCAGGGCATTCATCGCTGGCTGTGACGATGGATCGGTACACTCACGTCTTCAAGTCGGCTGATCATCACAACGCGATGGATCAAGTCACTATGAGCCTGTTCGGCGCTTCTGCTCACGCGGTTCCGTAACCCAAGCATATCCGGCAGGGTATGAACCCAGCTTCACGAGCTTCCGCGCTGTCCTCGAATTCAATGCGATTGCTGCCGTATAGATACGAAGCGTAAGTGCAGTCCGGCTTGTGAAATACTTCTCGCCGCCGCCCTCCAATTACCATCCCGGAGTTTTTCTTTTTCTTCGGCTTCTTTTTCGCCATGTGGGCACCCTTCCATGCACTTATTATCCCAAGGTAGACATTAAGTGGAGGGGGCACCGGCGTTCAACGAACCGAAATGCGACGTGGGTTGGGCCGGAGCTTACATTGCCAAGCGCGACTGGCATTTCCATAGGCAGTTGTTTTTGCGTTATGGCGTCGTTCTGGCTCCCGGACAGTTCACTCAGATAATTGCCGCTATACGACGCGGACAAGCCCGCTTTGTTGTGCGTAAAGGCAAACGTGGTTCGATCTACTCCCTGCGCATAAAAGAAGCGGACGGGCGCGTGTTTATGTTGGTTATCAAGGGCGTTCCGATCACGGCCTGGCCGATCAAGGCGTCGAAACGGCTGGTCAAGAAGACCGCACCGCCTAAGCAGTCGGACCCAATTTAGGAAGCCTTTCCACAAAGTCGAATGCACGCTGGGCGTGTCAGCGCCAATGTGGTATTGCGTGGAAAAACATCGATTGGGATGCCTTTATGCCGATCAAATACGATACTGATGTCTCCGGGCAATCTGCTGACACTGTCACCGATCCTCAGAAGCTTTTCCAAGCATTGCCTTCAAAGGCAAAAAAGTATGCGTACTTGCGTGATGTGCAAGGAGATGTTCTCGCGAAATGGCACGCATCGCCGAAGGGGCGAGATGCCGTAATTAAAATGAACACGGGCGGCGGCAAGACAACCGTCGGCCTTCTCATATTGAAGTCCTGCTTGAATGAAGGTGTCGGCCCCGCCGTTTACGTCGCACCCGATCACTATCTCTGCTCTCAGGTGGAACAGGAGGCGTCAGACCTCGGCCTCAAGTTCACGTCAGACCCAAGATCGTCTGATTTTCAAGCGGGTCGGGCGATTTTGATCGCGCCCGTACACGTGGTGTTCAACGGCAAGTCAAAGTTCGGCGTAGGGCACGAGCAAAATATCCAGATAGGGAGCATAGTGATCGATGATGCTCATGCTTGCCTAGCAATCGTCGAAAGACAATTCACATTACGGATTGAGAGATCGGAACCCGCCTACGAGGCGCTGATAAATCTGTTTGTGGCCGACATGAGAACACAATCGGTCACCGGCACACAGGAGATCATTAGTGGTGATCCTCAAGGCTTTGTGCAGGTCCCTTTCTGGGCGTGGCAGGAAAAGCAATCTCAGGTGGTCGATATTTTATCGAAGCATCTTGTTGAAAAACAGAAAGACTTCGTTTGGCCGCTCGTTAAGGAGGACATCGCGGCAGCCAGATGTTTTGTATCGACCTACGCGATTGAGGTTTCCTCCCGCTGCTTGCCCGTTGATAAAATTCCGAGCTTTGAACAAGCCAAACGCAGAATTCACATGACTGCCACGTTAGCAGATGATTCTGTGCTCGTTTCTGATTTTGGGGCCGATCCCGCAGCAATTGCATCGCCAATTACTCCCAAGACGGCATCTGATCTTGGAGAGCGAATGATCTTGGTCCCCCAAGAAATCAATACAGATGTGACGGATGATGAGATCAAGCAATTCGTTGCCGAACTCAGCGAAACCGAAAACGTCGTAGTGATTGTCCCTTCCGGCCCGCGCGCAGATTTTTGGAGCGATGTGGCGACTGCTGGGCTGACGTTGACGGCGGACAATATTGAGGATGGCGTCAAACAGTTGCGCTCCTCCAAAGGCAATCTGGCCGTCCTCGTGAACAAGTATGACGGGGTCGATCTTCCAGACGACACGTGTCGCATCTTAGTCGTGGATGGGCTTCCCGATACGCGCCGGTTGTTGGACCGATACGAGCAAGGCACCCTGTCGGATAGCGACCGATATTTAAGCCGCCAAGTCCAGCGAATTGAGCAAGGGATGGGGCGCGGTATCCGTTCTAATGAGGACTATTGCGTCGTGCTTTGTATGGGGTCGAGGCTGTTGAAGGTGCTGTACGCCCAAGGAGCCATCAAGCATTTTTCTCCAGCCACAAAGCGCCAGTTGGAACTCTCTCGGAAAATTGCCGCCCAAATATCAGAAGAAGGGTTGGTTGCTATGGGGGAGCCGATAAAGGACGTGCTGACGCGCAACAAGGGATGGGTCTCTGCCGCGAAGAACGCCTTGATCGAGGTAACGTATACCAATCCCGCTGTCGATCAGGTTTCCGTGCTCCAGCGACGGGCCTATGACGCATTCAGGCGTGGAAAGTACGAACAAGCGACACAGCTACTTCAAGAGGCGGCGGATTCGGCGGCAGACCCGCGTGTCAAAGGTTGGCTCTTGGAACAGGCCGCAGAAGCTCTTAACCGACTAGACAAGGCCGGGAGCCAGACGTTGCTTGCTGCCGCAGGAGATAAGAATTCCCGCGTGACCAAGCCACTGGCCGGTATTGCCTATAAGAAGATCAGCACGGATGGAATGAATCAGGCGCAGCAGGCCGCGAAGTATCTAGCCGCCAAATACCCGTCCGGCGGGAATTCGGTCATAATCGGAATGAATGGAGTTCTGGAAAATTTGGCGTTTTCAGAGGCTGGCTCGGACGAATTCGAGGAAGCACTGATGGAACTGGGACTACATCTCGGGTTTCTTGCCCAGCGCCCAGAGAAGGAAAAAACTGGGAAGCTCGATGTGCTTTGGGGAATCGGGATAGGGCAATACATCCTATTTCCGTGCAAAAGTTCAGCAACCACGGACACCATATCGAAGCAATATGCCGATCAAGCGAGCGGCAATATGAACTGGTTCGCGAGCACGTATGGCACCGGTAACAAGGGCACTGCCGTCATAGTTCATCCATCGACGACGCTCGATACGGACGCATTTCCTCCCGGTGGCACCCGCGTCATGGGAAAAACTGAATTGGCTCAATTTCACGCGGCCTGCGCGGCATTTGCCACCTCCGTCAAAGACGACGTGGGAAATGTGACGAAGGTCAAGGCAGCGCTGACGGCGAACTCCCTGTTGGGCGAGCAACTGCTGACAAAGTTCACGGCAATTCCCAAAAAAAAGAAGGTGAAATGACCCCAGTCCCGAGGGTAAGCGGGGGTAGCGATGGGGGAGGTCTCAGGACCGACCGGCCCAGAATCGGGCGCACGCGTTAGTTTCGACCGAGGCTCCGCCGAGGTGCACCGACCCGATAAGTGGGGTATTATGTTGGTTAGCCTTCGGAGGGCTCCCCTCGGGTTGCTGACCCGGTGGCTCCAAATTGGCACTCTACCTCTGCCTGACCCCCGAAATCCCTGGATTTGAGCCCAAAATCAGTCAGGTTGCATGGCTGAATATCAGCCTCATAACCTGAAGGTCACAGGTTCAAATCCTGTCCCCGCAACCAAATAAGCAGTAAAAATAAGGGGTTGAGCGAAAGCTTAACCCCTTTTTCTTTGGGAATAGACTCACACAGCGCTCACACAAAAGCGCTGCGCTCGATCAGTCGGCCGCCAAAAAGACCAACCCGAGTATCCTGGCCGTGCTCGGCGATATGACTTTGATGCCCGACCAGCCGGTCCCGAATCATTTGAGGAAAAGAACCTCGACTGCCAGCATCAGGTTCATCTGCTTCACCTGAACATGAAAACCGGAATGGCGCAGCCTTCCAACATATCCTCAGTGACCCCACCCAGCACATATTCACGCAATCGGCTGTGGCCATAGACTCCCATGATCACCAAGTCCGCGTCCCGGCCGTAAGCCATGTTCTGGATCGCTTTGGTGGTGGACACAGACGGGGAATATTCCAACTGAACCTCTGCCTTGATCCCGCGCCAACAGAATTCGGCCGCAAGCCTGTCCGCAGAAACCCGATCCCGCTCATCGTAAGCCGGATCTTCGGAAACAGATAGAATCGACACCCGCTCCGCCCGCGCCAGCAATGGGGACGCCGCCGCTACAGCTCTCGCCGCTTCCGCGCTTGCTTTCCATGCTATAGCGATATGCCGCCCCAGCGCCGCCGCAGGCTTAGGCGGCGCTATTATCAGCGGGCGACCGGACTGCATCAGGACACTCTTGATGCGATCCGCAGAAAGCTCCTGATCCGTTCCAAGAACGGTTAAATCGTGATAGCGCGCTTCATCCAACGTTTCGTTGAAAAACGACTTAGTCTCTTTCCAGGACGCGGACAGTCTGGACGCCTCGCGATATTTCTGCTCTTGGGGCACTTGATGGCGTCGACACGTTTCGTCGAACGCTGCCTTGGCGTGCCGTGACCGGTCGGCTTCCTCCTGGCTGATTTTTTGGACAATCCGCCCGAGCTCATCATGCCGCTGCGGGACGGTTACCTCAACCAGAGCGGCGGTTTCTATGACATCAATCCGCGCATGCAGCCCTTGAATATGGCCGCCATCGATTTTTGCCGCGGCCACGGCAGTTTCCATCACCGCATGATCCGTGCTTAAGCCTGTCAGGGATGCAAGTATGGAATTCGGCATCGGCGACCCCCTAGCGCGAAAGAAATACAGGCAGTAGCGGGTCGCCCAATATGCCCCGCGTGGCGCCGCCGAGAACGAATTCCCGCAATCTGGAATGGCCATACGCCCCCATCACCAACATATCGGCGTTCAGGTCCATGGCGTATTGCATCAGGAATTCGCCGATAGACGTTGATTTCAATGTCTCCTGATGGCGGACGTATTTTATATTGTGGACAGCAAGGAACCTGTCGAAATCGCTTACCGTGGAAGTCGTGTGAATACCTTTTTCGCCAAACACTGAAATGACATGCACCTGCTTTGCCGATGCGAGTAACGGCATTGCATCGGATAGAGCGCGCGCAGCCTCGCGGCTGTAATCCCAAGCCACGACCAGCCTGTCGAGCGATTGGAGACTTTTGCGATGAGAAGGGAGAAGAACGACTGGACGACCGGTGTCGAAGATTGCCGCTTGAATAGCGGAATGTTCGAAACCTGGCGATTCGGGAGCTGGAAGTACGACCAGATCGTGCAGGCGAGCGAGGTCAACCATATCCTCGTTGCTCGCATGCAGGGTTGTCAGGCATCGGCGAAGATCCAGATTCAGTTTCGATTCCGAGCATAGCTTTATCAAAGCAGCACTCATGGTTGCGGCATTTGCTTCACTCTGTACGACTGCTTCGTTCATCAATTGCTGAAAATCGAGGAGAAAGGTGCCCATCACCGCGGGCCATGTCGCTTGATCGCCGCTGAGCTGGGGAATCTGCGCTGTAAGCCTTCCGCCCAAGATGCGGGTCAATGCGCAAGCACCTTCCAGCACCTGCTCCGGCGCCACATCAGGAAATGAGGGAAGCGATAAAAGGATTTGGCTTATGGACATCAGCTTCTTCCCGACATTGCCCGGATGTTCATGCGGCCGACCAAGCCGTCCCGCAACACATATTGGTGGTAAAGCGCCGCCAATATGTGGCCGGCGGCAAGCAGGACGAGCGCATAGGCCGCAAGTTCATGGACGTCCGTGAGCGGCCGATAGATTTCCGGGGTACGGGGGACCAGCGGCGCCAGTTGCAGGATGCCAAAATCAATGCCGCGGCCCCGATATAGCAGCGTTGGAATGCCAATGAGCGGAACCACGATCATCAAGATATATAGCGACCCATGGACCAATTTCGACGCGGCCTCCACCATACGGCCGGTTCCGCGTGGCAGGGGAGGCGCGCGATGGGCCAGACGCCAACCGACTCTCGTCAACGAGAGCAGAACCACTGCGAGCCCGATGATGGCGTGCGTATTCACGACCGTCCCTTCATAAGCCTTAGGGAAATCATCGACCGTCAATCCCAGAACAAACGCCGCGGCGATGAGGGCCGCTATGCCCCAGTGGAGACCAATTGCTACAGGATCGTAATGCGGAGTGGACATCGCTTATTCCTTGCTTCTTTTTTGCAATTTACCGATTCGAACGCCTCTGTTGATTGCGTTCAATCAAGTTCTGCTCGACGCGAGCCTGTTCCAAACAGCGCCACCAACTGTTCCCAGGATCAACCCGATCACGAAGGTCAAGCCGGCCAAAACAAGGGTGCGCGAGAAATCGAATGCCGTAACGCGATAGGGCGGATTGATGAAATGGGCCCAAAAAGCGAAATCCAGGATCGCTTGTGCCCACCCTAACGCCACCATTAATGCCCAAGTAGCGTGGCAAAGAGCGAGCACGACCCCAAATGCAAGGCCAAGACGGAAGGGATTGGTCTGCATGGCTCCTCCCTTTGTTATGGCCAGAGTAGGAGCGGATGCGCGTTTCGGCTTTGCGCCGGATCAAGGCGGGACAATAAACTTCGTCGAGATTTGTCAGTGACTTAACATTCAGCCGCTGAAGCGCAGACCCGGGACCGCAGCTCGATGGATCAGACAACGGAAATTGGGTTGACTTCGGCGGGAGCCGCAGCTCGCCTAAAACGGTTCGGGCCAAATGAACTTCCTAGCCCCGATCGGCGACGGTTCGGCCGCATTGTTCTGGATATCGTCTGCCAGCCGATATTCGCGCTGCTTTTGGGAGGGGGCGTCGTTTACCTGCTGCTCGGGGAGCCGGTCGATGCAGCAATGCTCGCACTTTTCGCGACCCTGTCGGTATCAATCAGCATCGTGCAGGAGAGTCGCAGCGAGCGAGTTCTTGAATCGCTCCGCAATCTGGCCAGCCCTCGCGCTCTGGTGATGCGTGACGGAAGGTTGCAGCGCGTTCCGGGGCGCGAGTTGGTGCCGGATGACATTATTGTTCTTTCCGAAGGCGACCGGATCCCTGCCGACGCCCTGTTGCTGACTGGAGATGAGGTGCTGGCCGATGAATCCCTCCTGACAGGCGAGTCAGCGCCAGTTCACAAAAAGCCTGCAAAGGCTGCGCCCGCGCACCCCTCTCCCGGCGGGGAACATTTGCCTGTCATCTTTGCTGGCACTTTGATCGCACGCGGTAGTGGCACCGCCCGAGTGATGGCCACCGGCCTTCATTCCGAAATGGGAAAGATTGGCCAGGCGCTGCAAAAAATCACTTTGGAGCAGCCACGTTTAAAAAAGCAGCTCGATTGGCTCATTCGGGATTTCGCTTTTGTGGGGTTCGCCGTGGCCGGCCTGGTGGTTTTGCTCTTTGGGCTCCTGCGTGGGTCATGGCTTCAGGCTGCCTTGGCGGGCATAGCCGTCGGCATGTCTGTGCTGCCGGAGGAGATTCCGCTCGTCCTAGCCGTCTTTATGGCCATGGGGGCGTGGCGAATATCGCGGGCGGGCGTCTTAACGCGACGCGGAAGCGCGATCGAGACGCTGGGCTCGGCCACTGTTCTTTGTGCCGACAAAACCGGCACGCTTACGGAAAACCGCATGCGTGTCGAACGCATTGCCGTGAACGGGGAAATGTGGCGGCGAGGCGCCCCTCTTGGGGAACGAATACGGGATCTGCTTCACGCGGCGTTAGGCGCCAGCGCGACCACTGCCACAGACCCGATGGACCGGGCCATTCACGAGGCCGCCGCCCCCGCCGAACTGATATTGCCGCCGAACTTGCTCAAGACATATGGGCTGCATCCTGATCTTCCGGCAACCACCAACCTGTGGAGCGGAATGGATGACATGACCGCATCCGCCTATGTGAAAGGAGCCCCCGAGGCAGTCGCTACTCTCTGCAATCTCAGCCCGGCGGAAATCGATCGCCTACTGAAGCAGGTGGATCATTTCGCGATGGAAGGCCTGCGCCTGCTCGCGGTTGCCGAGGCCCAGCTTACCCTTACCAGCGGTCGCTACCCCAAATCCCAAAGGGAAATCCCATTCCGGTATATCGGCTTGATCGGTTTCGCCGATCCGTTGCGCGAAAACGTGCCGGCTGCTGTCAAGGAATGCCGGCAGGCAGGCATAAGGGTGATTATGATCACCGGCGATTATCCCGCCACGGCACGCACCATTGCTCATCAGGCCGGTATCGATAGCGGGTTTGTGATATCCGGTGATGCATTGGAGCAGATGAGCGACGAAGCCCTCGCGAGCGCGATGAGGACAACTTCCGTGTTCGCGCGCATCCGGCCGCAACAGAAGCTCCGCCTGGTCAAGGCACTTAAGCGAGATGGGGAGGTGGTTGCCATGACCGGGGACGGTGTCAACGATGCCCCTGCGCTCAAAGCAGCACACATTGGCGTTTCCATGGGTGGCCGGGGCACCGACGTGGCGCGCGAAGCCAGCTCTCTGGTCCTGCTGCAAGATGACTTTGCCTCTATCGTCCAAACCGTCAAATTGGGCCGCAAGATTTATGACAATCTTCGCAAGGCCATCGCCTATATCGTGGCGGTTCATATTCCCATTGCCGGGTTGGCATTGCTGCCTCTTTTTTTTGGGCTACCGCTGATGCTGTTCCCAATCCAGATTGCCCTCCTTGAAATGGTTATCGATCCCGCCTGCTCGATAGTGTTTGAGGCCGAGCAGGAGGAGAAAGACGTGATGCAGCGTCCGCCGCGGAAGCCGAACAGCTCGATCCTGCCACCTGGAAACGCACTTTGGGCTTTGCTTCAGGGAACAGCGGCATTGGCAATCGTGGGTTTGGCACTTTTTCTCGGGGCCCGATTCGGCATGCCTGAAAACGACCTGCGCGCGCTGGTCTTCACCACACTTGTCCTGATGAACATCGGACTCATCCTGGTGAACCGCTCGTTTCGTTCGTCCTTACTGGATGCCATCACGCGCCCCAACACGACATTATGGATCCTCGTGACCATGGTATTTGTGGTTCTGATCGCCGGCCTCTATTGGCCGCCCGCTCAAGCACTATTTCATTTCGGGCCGCTTCATGTAGATGACCTGGCGTTATGCCTCGCCGCGGGTACGGGCCTGTTGGTCGTTTTGGAATTCGCAAAGGGTTTGGCACGAATGCGAAGGGCTCTCGCTTAATTGGAGCCCTGTCACTTACATTTGCGGTTGCGGCGGTCGCGACCCATGGCCTGCTCGGCGGCCTGGTTTCAGCCTGATCGATCGACAAATTCGGCCAAGCCGTCAG
>Ga0164242_10004518_pt1 | contig 15632 bp, 12 predicted proteins | sample OricomgcompostMG_FD_108783 | JGI IMG/M metagenome (GOLD analysis project Ga0164242, IMG submission 108783) | Miracle-Growth compost microbial communities from Emeryville, California, USA - Original compost - Miracle growth compost (MG) ... | reverse complement strand
ATGCCGGCATCGGATTGTCGCTCCAACTGGCGCCGCTCACCGGCGACGCGTTGCAGGATGCGCTGCGCAAATACTGGCGCGGCCAGTATAACTTCATCACGGTCCAGTCGGCCGGTGCCAGCTACGACCCCGCCACTCACGAGGAAAAGATCGTGATGGACGGAACGGCCAAGATGGACTGGAGCAGCAACCAGTACGAAACCGACGGCACTGGCCTCGGCTACAAGGCGGATTTCACCCGAACGCCGGGACCGGACCAGGACGCGCCGTTCGCGGTCGATTACCCCAGCTACTCGAAAATGACTGAAACGATCGTCCTGCCCAATTTGGGCAAGGGCTTCAACTTTGCAAACGGCAACAGCATCGACCAGACCGTCGCCGGCATCGCCTATCGTCGTACCGCGACGATCGCCAGGGGCATTGCAACGATCGTCACCACCGCCCGCGCGGTCGAGCCCGAATTTCCGGCAAAGGACGCGCCCGCTGCGCAAACCGCGCTTCGGGCGCTCGACAAACAGACGGTCTATCTCGACGAACCTGCCAACTACCAGCCGACGGAACAGGAGGTCGCGGCCGCGCTCGCCAAGACGCCGACGACGGCAGAGGGCTTTCTCGACCGCGGACTGATGCTGATGCATAGAGGCGACAACGTCAGGGCAATCGCCGATTTCGACCAGGCAGCGAAGCTCGATCCCAAGTCGGCCTGGGCACCCGCCGACCGCGCGCTGGCGCATCTCAACCTTCATCAGCTCGACACCGCGCAGAAGGATGCCGAGCAGGCGGCAGCACTCGACCCAGACAATTACGTGGTATGGCAGGCACGTGGGACGATCGCGCTCACCAAGGGCAAGTTCGCTGACGCGGTTGCCGCCTTCGACAAGGTACTGGCGAGCCAGCCCAATGACGGATTCTCGCTAGGTCAGCGCGCCGTCGCCAACCAGATGCTAGGCCATAACGACAAGGCGTTCGCCGATGCCGACCAGCTGATAGGGCTCGGCGATGATAGTGCATTCGTCCGCGGCGCCCGAGCCAGGGCGGAGCGCGGCGCCGGCCGGATCGACGAGGCGCTGGCCGATGCCAGTCGCGCCATCGCGCTCGATCCGCAGCAAATCGACCTCTACCTGCTGCGCGCCAACATCTATCGCTTCAAGGGCGACAAGGAGGCCGCCCTTGGCCAGGCAGCGGAGATGGTCGCAGCCAATCCCCACAGCGACTATGCCTATACCGCCGCGGGGGCGATTTATGGAGCGTACCGTGAGACGGACAAGGCGATGGCGGCATTCGACAGGGCAATCGCGATCAAGCCGACCGCTTCTGTCTATCTCACCCGAATGCATTGGCGGCCCAAGACCGATGTCGGCGGACGCAAGGCGGACGTCGCGGCGGCGCTCAAGCTCGAGCCCGATCTGGTCGAGGCGCTCGAAGCCGAGGCCGAGATCGACCAGGATTCGGGCGACTTTGCCGAGGCGATCGCTGACCTCAATCGGGCACTCGCCAAGCGGCCAGGGGATGCCTGGCTGCTCGCACAGCGCGGCATCTCCCATGCCCGTGCGGGTGAGGCAGCACTCGCGATCAAAGATTTTGAGTCAGCGCGCGGCGCAACCGCCAGTCCCGGTCTCCTCAATAACATCTGCTGGAGCAAGGCGACTGCCGGCGTGTCGCTGAATGATGCGCTCATGGACTGCAACGCGGCCCTTGCCAAGGCGCCCAACGATCCCACAATGCAGGACAGCCTCGCCTTTTTGCTGCTGCGGCTGGGCCACTATCAGGATGCCATTGCCGAGTACGATAGGGCGCTGGTGACCCGCCCGAACCAGGCTGCATCCCTTTACGGACGCGCAGTCGCAGAGGCACGCGCCGGCCGCGCCGCGGACGCCGATCGTGATCTTGCGGCCGCCAAGAAGGCCGACGCAGGCATTGTCGACGAGTTCGCCGATTATGGCGTCAGGATATCACCACCGGCACTGGGCAAGATGGCCTCGACGCCGACAAGCATCAGCGAGCGCAAGTGAATAGATTTGCGTGAGAATCTGGTGGGCGGTGACGGGCTCGAACCGCCGACCCTCTCGGTGTAAACGAGATGCTCTACCAACTGAGCTAACCGCCCGTGCTCGGGGAGCCCGGGTAATAGCGTCCTTTTCGCGCCGGACAAGTGGGCCGATTTGGGCGCCAGACGGACTCAATGGGAATCGAGCGGAGCTCCTAAGGGTCGGGTTATGCCCCAAACGGTAGCGGATCAGCCGACCGGATACCGCAATCGGCCGATGAAGCGTGACAGGCTGGGCAAATGCTCGCCGCGACGGGTAAAGCTTGCCTTGGCCTTCTCGAAGCGAAGGATGCCGTCGATACGGCGACCAAGGAACGCCTTTGTTTCGGCGTTGCCGTCGCTGTCGTCATCGAGGAACACCGCGACCGTGGCGGCATAAACGCCCGACAGGATGCCGCGCTTGGTATAATGGTTGTAATCGGTCGCGGTATCGCCAGCTCGGCGCCACATCAAATCGGCTGCATGCCACCCGAGCTTTGCCGCGCGCCCCGCGTGCTGCGGCATGGCAAGAATCGCAATTGCCCGACGCAACGCCTCGCGATCGGGCGCGAGCGCACGAAGCCGCGCCTCGACCTGCGCGGCGATTCGCTCACGGACCTTCATCGTCGCCAGCCGCTCATCCGGTACTGCCGCGATCATCGCGCGATCGATGCTCTCGAACCAGGCCGTAATCATGTCGACTGCACCGCCGCCGAAGGCGAGCCGCGCGACATCACCGTCAATCCCGCTCGTAGCTGCAGCACTGTCAACCGCCGCATCGGTCCAGCCGTCGAATGCCGCGTTGCGTGCGATCGCCGGGGCGAGCGCGGCGCGAATTTCGTCGAGCGTTGCGTCGGGAGCAATAGCGTTCATGCCTCGACCTTAGGCCGCCGCGTAGCCCCCGGCAATTGCCGCGGGGGCGGCCCGCGGCGGACGAGCACCAACGCCGCAGCAACAAGCACAGCGCCGGTCAAATCGGCGGCGCCCAGTGCCTCCCCATATACCAGCCAGCCGATCGTGCCGGCGATGATCGGCTGGGTTAGCAACGCGATGCCGACGACCAGCGGCGACAGCTTGCCCAAAGCGTAAATCATCATACCCTGACCGAGCACCTGGCTGGTAAGCGCGATGCCGACCAGCGGCCCCCAATGTTCAGGCCAGATGCGCTCGCCGAGAGCCATGGAGAACAGAAGCAGCGGCGCGATGCTGGCGAGCGACGACAGCGCGAGCGTTGGCAGGGGGGCGAGCACCGCGCGAGCCCGCGCCATCAGGATGAAATAGGTGGTATAAAGAATTCCCGCGAATAAGCACAGAGCATCGCCAGCGAGATTGCGCGATGAAAGCTGATAGGATCGTCCCATCAGCAATGCCGCGCCTATTGCGGCGAGAAGCAGCGCCAGGCCCTGCATCCGCGTAGGCAGCGCACGGGCGACGATGAAGCCATAGACCGGATAGAACAGCGTCGCGGAATTGCCGAACAAAGTCGCATTGGCGAGCGTCGTGCGGAGGATGCCGACATTCCAGCTGGCGAGATCGGCGGCGAAGCACACTCCGCCGACGATCAGCGCTCCCCATAATGCTCGCCCGAGCCCGATCGGCCGCCAGCCACCTCCAAGCGCAAGCGCTAGCAAGATCGGCTCGGCCAGTGCGACACGCCAAAAGCCGACCGCGACCGGGCCGACATCGGCGAGCCTTACGAACCAGGGCCCGAACGCAAGCGCGGCATTGGCAATGATTAGTGCGGCGAGCGGCAACGCATGGCGTTCGCTTGCCGGCGCGCTAGAAAATCTATCGTTTGTTCGATCGTGCATGGCGGTGGCGGCGCCCCTATCTCGCCGCGGCCCCGGTAGCAAAAGGAAACCCGATGCCAAGTCTTTTCGATCCGATCGAGCTCGGCGCGATCCATGCGCCAAACCGCATTCTGATGGCACCGCTGACGCGCGGCCGCGCGACGCGCGAGCATGTACCGACCCCGATCATGGCCGATTATTATGCGCAGCGCGCCTCGGCTGGCCTGGTCATCTCGGAGGCGACCGGTATCAGCCGCCAAGGGCTGGGTTGGCCCTATGCACCCGGGCTTTGGACCGACGAGCAGACGGCCGCGTGGCAGCCGGTAACCAAGGCGGTCCACGATGCCGGGGGCCGGATTATTGCGCAGCTCTGGCATATGGGCCGCATCGTCCACCCGGATTTCCTGGACGGCGAAAAGCCCGTGTCGTCCTCGGCGACCACCGCGCCTGGCCAGGCGCACACCTATGCCGGCAAGCAGCCTTATGTCGAGGCGCGGCAGATCGACGTGGCCGAAATCCCCAGCCTGCTCGACGACGATGAACGCGCAACCCGCAACGCGATTGCCGCCGGCTTCGACGGGGTGCAACTCCACGCGGCCAACGGCTATCTGATCGATCAATTCCTGCGCGACGGCGCCAACTCGCGCGGCGATCGCTACGGTGGAACCCCCGAAAACCGCATTCGCCTACTAGTAGAAGTGGTCGAGCGGATCGCTTCCGTTGCAGGCGCTGATCGCACGGCGGTGCGTCTCTCGCCCAATGGTGACTCGCAAGGTGTGATCGACAGCAATCCCGAATCGGTTTTCGTCCCCGCCGCCAGGGCGCTCGACGCGATCGGCATCGCCTTCCTCGAGCTGCGCGAGCTAGCGCCAAACGGCACCTTCGGCAGCACGACCCAGCCCAAGGTGTCGCCGGCGATTCGCGAAGCGTTCGGCCGACCGCTCGTGCTCAACCAGGACTTCCAGCACGATGATGCGCAGGCGGTCCTCGATTCGGGGCTGGCGGACGCCGTGGCTTTCGGCCGCACCTTCCTTGCCAATCCGGATTTGCCCGAACGCTTCCGCCGCCGCGCGACACTCAATCCCGATGTGGTGGCAACCTGGTACAGCCAGGGGCCGGAGGGCTACGTCGACTATCCCGCGCTGGAGGACGAGTCGGAGGCGGCATAGCCAAGCCGGCCAACCCGGTCGCTATCGGGGGAATTCAAAGCGATTCCTCGCGCGTTGCCCGGCGCTTCGACAAGCGCCGGCAAGGCTGCGCGACACCTCGGACGAAGAAAAACCCCGGCGACCGAAGGCCACCGGGGTTTCTCTTGCGCCCCGCCTGCGAGCGGGGAGCCGGTCGGCCCCGACACCCTCAGGGGGGCGGCGCCGGAGCCGTCTACTCGATTACTGGAGCAGCTTCAGCACGCTCTGCTGGCTCTGGTTCGCCTGGGCGAGCATCGCCGTCGACGCCTGCGTCAGGATCTGGGCCTTGGCGAGATTGGTCGTCTCGGCCGAGAAGTCCGCGTCCTGGATTCGGCTGCGCGCATCGGTGAGGTTCGTCGAATCGCTGGTCATGTTGTTGACCGCCGACTGCAGCTGGCTCTCCGACGCACCGTAGCCGGCACGCGCGGTGTTGACGGCGGTAAGCGCCGTGTCGATGGTGGACAGCGCAGTATTGGCGGCAGTGCCGTCGGTGCCGCTGACGTCAACCGAAGACAGATCGAGCGCCGTGGTCTGGTCAGCAAACGTGATCGAGACGGTATCGGCGGCGTTGGCTCCGGTTTGGATCTTCACGGTGCCGCTGGCGCCGGCGGAGCCGTCGAACAGGTTGACGCCGTTGAACTGCGTGTTGGTGAGGATTGAATTGATCTGCGTCGTCAGCTGGCCGACTTCCGTCTGCATGTTGGTGCGGTCGCTGCTGCTATAGGTCCCCGAGGAGGCCTGCACGGCGAGCTCGCGGATGCGCTGCATCATGTTGGTTACTTCGTCGAGCGCGCCGTCGGCGGTCTGGGCCATGGCGATGCCGTCGTTGGCATTGCGGATGCCCTGGTTCATACCGTTGATCTGCGACGTCATCGAGTTCGAGATGGCGAGGCCGGCGGCGTCGTCCGACGCTGAGTTGATGCGCTTGCCGGTCGACAGGCGCTCCATGCTCTGCTGCAGGCTCATCGACGCCGAGGTGTTGGCGTTCGACGCGCGCAGAGCGGCGATGTTGGTTCCGATAACAGTCATGGCTTCGAGTCTCCGTTCGTAGCTGGCGTGTCCCCGCCGCCCCCTGGCGAGGGGCCGAGCCGCCAACCCGGGTAACGACCGCCTTCGAACGGACTTTAGCAAAATCGCATTTTTCGAGGAGGTGCCGCTAGGGAATGCACCGCTGTTGCGTCCATGCAACGGCAACGCAGGCAAAAATTTGCCGCCTGCCGGCAAGTCTTTACGCCTCGTTTACCAAAGATGCGGCAATTGGGGCTTCATCCACGGGGGGTTTCAATGCGAACCGTTTATCCATCCTCAGCGCTGCTGCGCCAGAAATATGCGCTTGTATCGTCGCTGAGATCCCAAGGCCTGGCGATCGGCTCGCTCGAGGACGGCCGTCCCGGCCCGGGCGACCTCTTCCTGGTTGCCGAGGGCGAGACGCCGCCGGCCCCCGCGTGCACGATTATCGTTGGGGACGAGGGCCGGATGGTGCAGCCCTCGCATGACGGCAACCCGGCGCGGGTCGCCTTCGGCAGCGCCGACGCGCCGGTCGGCAACGGCTTCGTTCGGGCGATGCTCGCCGGCCCCGAGGTGCCCACCGCCGCCGACCCCGAAAGCCTGGCGCTTTACGCGCTCGCAGAGCGCGTCGCCGCCGCCGACATCACGGTCCTGATCAACGGACCGACCGGCACCGGCAAGGAAGTGCTGGCGCGGACCATCCACCTCAATTCGGCACGCGCGCGAGGCCCATTCATCGCGGTCAATTGCGCCGCGCTGCCCGAGACGATGCTCGAGGCACTGTTGTTCGGCCATCAGAAGGGCGCCTTCACCGGCGCCTCATCGGGCGGCGAAGGCTTCTTCCGCGCGGCGAACGGCGGCACATTGCTGCTCGACGAAATCGCCGAAATGCCACTGTCGCTGCAGGCCAAGCTGCTTCGCGCGCTACAGGAGCGCGAAGTCATCCCGATTGGCGCGACCCAGGCCGAGCCGATCGACGTCCGCGTCATCGCCTGCGCCAACCGCGACTTGCAGGGCGAAGTCGCCGCTGGGCGCTTCCGCGCGGATCTTTATTACCGCCTCAGCGTCTTCCCTCTCGAAACCAAACGGCTCGCCGACCGTCCGCAGGATATTCCGGCGCTGGTCGCGACGCTGATCCTGCGCCACGCCGGCAGCCGCCGCACGGTGCCGTGGCCGAGCACGGGCGCGATCGCATCATTGATGGCGCACAGCTGGCCGGGCAACGTCCGGGAGCTCGAAAACGTCATCCAGCGTGCGCTGCTGTTCGCCGCTGGCGATACGATCGAGGCAAGTCACATTGTCTTCGACCGCGTCGCCGAGCCCCCCCGCGAGATCTCGCCGCCCGCGGAAGCACCGCAGACACTGGGCAAGGTCGTCCAGATGTCCGAATTCCAGGCGATCCGCGAAACGCTTGCCGCCTGCAACGGCAGCCGCACCGAAACCGCTCGCCGGCTCGGCATTTCAGAACGCACGCTGCGCTATCGGCTGGCGAAGGCACGCGAACAGGGTGAGGACATTGTCCGGGCGGCGTCGGCATGAGCGGCGTCGGCGGCATCGGTGGGCTGAGCCCCGTCGACAGGGTGATGGCGCTCCGCGCGCAGATCCTCGAACAAAACCAGGCGCTGCAGCGCGCCCAGGCAGCGCCACTTGGCGGCGCTACGGCGACCACGGGCGCGACATCGGCCAAGCCCGCGAGCTTCGCGGACACGATGGAGCAGGCGCTCAAGAGCGTCAACGACGGCCAGCAGCAAGCGAGCGTCTTATCCGACGCCTACGAGCGCGGCGAGACGATCGACATCGCGAAGGTGATGCTGGCGCGCCAGCAGGCGCAGGTCGGTTTTGAAGCCACCCTGCAAGTCAGAAACAAGCTGTTGTCCGCCTACAAGGACATCATGAGCATGCCGGTGTAATCAAGCCATGAGCAACGAACTTGCCCCTGCCGGCGCCGCCGCGTCGACCCTCGTTCCCGAACGCTTTGCCAATCCGCTGAAGCAGTTTGGCGGCATCATGGCGCAGCCCGCGGTACGCCGCGCGCTGCCGATGGCACTGATGATCGCCCTGGTCGGCGCTGCTGCGCTGGCCTGGATGATGCTGTCGACGCCGCCGCAGCGCACGCTGTTTGCCGGACTTGCCGACGTCGACAAAGCAGCCGTCACCCAGGCGCTGACCACCGGCGGTATCGCCAACAAGATCGACCCGGATACCGGCGCGGTCACCGTAGCCCGCGACGATTATGCCAAGGCGCGGATGCTGCTCGCCAGCCAAAACCTGCCCAAGTCGGCGCCGACCGGCTACGACATCCTGAGCGACATGCCGATGGGCACCAGCCGCGCGGTCGAGGGCGAGCGGCTGCGGCAGGCCCGCGAGAGCGATCTTGCGCAGTCGATCCAGCAGATCGACGCCGTCGACACGGCCCGGGTGCACCTCGCCATGCCTGAAGATTCGGTATTCGTTCGCGACAATGCCTCGCCTTCGGCATCGGTGGTGCTCAAGCTCGTCGCCGGGCGCAGCCTCGACGACGCGCAAGTCGCCTCGATCGTCAATCTGGTCGCCTCGTCGGTTCCCGGGATGAAGCCCGACGCGGTCACCGTCGTCGATCAGATGGGCAACCTCTTAAGCAAGCCCGGCGGCGTCGATTCGGCGACCCAGGCAAGCGACGACCGCATCGAATTTCAGCGCAAGGTCGAGGACAAGTATCGCACTCAACTGAACCAGCTGCTGACGCCGCTCGTAGGTGCCGGCAATTTCTCGGCCGAGGTGCAGGCCGACGTCGATCTCGACCAGACGCAGGCCACCCGTGAAAGCTACGACAAGGATGGCGCGCTGCGCGCCGAGCAGGGCAGCTGGACAACCAACGCCGGCGATAGCCAACCGCCGAGCGGCATTCCCGGCGCGCTGTCCAACACACCGCCCCCGGCGAGCCAGATCACGACGCCGGCCGCTAAGGCTGCCGCTCCGACGCCCGCCAATGGTGCTTCGGCAACCGCCGGCGCTGCCAACGGCACCTCCCCCGCCGCCGGCGCGATGCCCGACGGACGGAAGGCCAGCGACAATTATACCCGGGCCTATGACCTCGGCCGCGAAATCTCGGTGACGCAGGCTGCACCAGGCGCGATCAAGCGGCTCTCGGTTGCAGTGGTGCTACGCGACACGGGCACTGGCAAGCCCAGGAGCGCGGCAGAGATCAACAACATCACCCAGCTCGTTCGCGCCGCGGTCGGCTATGATCAGAGCCGCAATGACCAGGTGACGGTCATCCAGGCAAGGTTCGCCGGAGCCGACGCCAACGCCGATTCGACGCCCTGGTACCAGGCGAGCTGGATCCCGATGGTGCTTCGCAACGTCACTGCAATCGTGGTCGCGCTGATGGTGCTGCTGTTCGGCGTACGCCCGCTCGCCAAGGTGCTGCTCAAGAAGCGTGACGACGTGGTCCAGCCGCGCCTGGCGCTGGGGAGCGGTATCGAGGGCGATCCGGCCGGCCTGCCGCCGGTCAGCATCGACATGCTCGAAAGCGGCCGCGGCTATGACGATCGCGTTGGCCTGGTCCGCGGCTTCACCCGCGACAATCCCGCTCGTGCCGCCTTGGCAGTACGTGACATGATCCGATCGGACGCCCAGTCATGAACGCTCCCGCTCCCGTCAAATCCTTTACCGGCGTCGAGCGCGCCGCGGTGCTGATGATGCTGGTCGGCGAGGAGGAGGCTGCAGCCATCCTCCAGAAGCTCGATCCCGAGGAAGTCCGCCAGCTAGGCGCGGCAATGTTCGCCGTCGCCGATGTCGGCGAGCTTGAGGTCGAAAGCGTGCTTGACGATTTCGTCGGGCGCGCCCGAGAGCGTACCGCGATCGGCTTCGACCCGGCGCCCAAAATCACCGCGGTGATGAATCGCGCGCTCGGCCCCGAAAAGGCATCCAGCGTGCTCGCGCGCATTACGCCACAGGAGGAAAGCTGCGCGATCGACTTGCTCGACTGGCTCGAGGCACCCGATATCGCCGCGATGATCGAGAAGGAGCACCCGCAGGTCGCGGCATTGCTGCTTGCTAATCTCGATCCGGCTGTCGCCGCCAAGGTGCTGGAATTGCTGCCCGATGCGGTCCAGCCCGACATCCTGCATCGTGTCGCCCGATTGGGCCCGATAACGCCGGAAGCGATCGAGACGCTGAAGGCGATGGTCGCCTCGCGCACTGGCACCGTCAAGCAGGCGGCCGGCATGTCGCTAGGTGGCACGCGAGAGGCGGCAAAAATCATGTCGAGCGCGCGCAAGGCGACCGAGCAGCGCGTCATGCCCAAGCTCGCCAAGATCGATCGCGATACCGCCAAGGCGATCGAGGAGGCGATGTTCGTGTTCGACAACCTGCTCGACATGGACGACAAGAATCTCGGCACGCTGATCCGCAATATCGACGGCGACTTGCTTGCCCGCGCACTCAAGGGCGTCGACGAAACGGCGCGCGAGCGCTTCCTCGGCTGCATGTCGGCGCGCGCCGCCGACGGCATTCGCGACGAAATGGAGGCGCGCGGCCCGATGCGGCTTTCCGAAGTGCTGGAAGCGCAAAAGGCGATCATCCAGATCGCGCGCGCGCTCGCGAAGGATGGCACGATCATGATGGGTGGCGGCGAGGACGACTATGTCTGATTTCACCGCTGGCTTTACCGCGCGACACAATGCTGCCGCGGAAGCGCTGCACCGCGCCTTCAATCTTGCCGGGGAAATGTTCGCGCCGGCCGACATCCGCGAGCGGGCGACCGGGGGCAAGCGAGCTGCCTCCTTCTCGCCGAAGGATGCCGAGGCCAAGCCACGGCACTTCAGCCCGGCCGATCTGGAGGCGAATCCGACCGAGGGCTGGGACCCGTTCGCCGAGGCGGAACAGGGGCAGAAACCGGCTGGCGCCAGCGGGTTCATCGATCCGATCAAGGCGGCGCACGACATGGGTTTTGCTGAAGGCAAGGCCGCGGGGTTCGCCGAAGCGGCAGATAATGGTCTGCGTGACCGCGCATTGATCGAGGCGATTACCGCCGAACTGCGGCGATCGAGCCAGATCGACCGCGAGCGGCTGGCCGCGCAGCTCCGCCAGACAGTGATGCTCTTGGTCAGCCGGCTGGTCGGCGAAGCCGGCGTTTCGGGGGAACTGCTGGGGAAGCGAATTGCCGCCGCCACCGAAATGCTCGCCGACGATGCCGAATCTGCGCTTCTCAGGGTCAATCCCGACGACCTTGCGCTGCTGGAGGGCCATTTGCCCAAGACGGTATTCGCCGCCGGCGATGCCGCCGTCGAGCGTGGCAGCTTCGTACTCGAGTCTTCCTCGACGATCGTCGAAGACGGCCCCGATCTGTGGCTCGAACAATTGGGGCAGGCGATCGACCGCGTCGCGCTGCCGCGGGATTGATCGATGCTCAATCGCTTTACCACCGATTATCTTGAGACCCTCGCCCGCGCCGATTTCAGTCCGCGCGCCAAGGTATGCGGCCGGCTCGCTTCGTTCGATGGGCTATTGATGGAAGCGGTCGGGCTGACGCTGCCCGTCGGCACCATCTGTTCTGTCGGCGGCGATGGCGGCAGCAATCGTGTCGAGGCCGAGGTGATCGGTTTCCGTAACGGCCGCACCTTGCTGATGAACCTTGGCGGCCCGGCGCCGCTGCTGCCACACGCCCCCGTGCGCCCGATCGGGTCGCCCGGAGAAGCCGAGGTCGGCGCCGCGCTGCTCGGACGCGTCATCGATGGCGCCGGCAAGCCGATCGATGGCCTCGGCCCAATTCGTGGCGCGGAGCGCTGGCCGCTCGCCGGCAAGCTTCAAAATCCGCTTGATCGCGGCCGCGTGCTTGAACCCCTCGACGTTGGCGTGCGCGCAATCAACGGCTTGCTGACGATCGGCCAGGGGCAGCGCGTCGGCATCATGGCGGGCTCCGGTGTCGGCAAGTCGGTGCTGCTCGGCATGGTCGTGCGCGCCGCGCAAGCCGACGTGATCGTCATCGGCCTGATCGGCGAGCGATCAAGAGAGGTCGCCGACTTCCTTGAAACCAAGGTAGCCGGGGAGGCGCGCGCGCGCTCGGTTGTCGTCGCGGTGCCGGCAAACCACTCGCCGGTGCTGCGCATCCGGGGCGCGCTGCGCGCCACGGCAATCGCCGAACGCTTTCGCGCTGAAGGCAAGAAGGTGCTGCTGATCATGGACTCGTTGACTCGCGTGGCTCACGCGGGCCGCGAGATCGGGCTCGCACTGGGCGAGCCGCCCTCGGCGCGCGGCTATCCGCCCTCGGCAATTGCAATGTTGCCCAATCTCATCGAGCGCGCCGGCACCTGCGTCTCGTCGGGCGGCTCGATCACCGCAATCTACACCGTGCTCGCCGATGGCGACGACGGCAACGACCCTGTCGTCGATTCGGCGCGCTCGATCCTCGACGGCCACATCGTCCTGAGCCGCGCGCTCGCCGAACGCGGCGTTTATCCCGCTATCGACCTCGGCCCCTCGGTCAGTCGCGTGATGACCGACATCGCCGGGGGAGACCACGTCAAGGCTGCCCGCGTGCTGCGAAGGCATCTCGCCACTTATGAGGAAAACCGCGATCTCGTGCTGATGGGCGCTTATCGCACCGGCGCCGACCCGGCGATCGACCGAGCAATCGCCTGCCATGGCGCGGTGATGGAATATATCCGCCAGGATGCCAACGAGGTCGTACCGCTCGATGCCGCGGTCGCCGAGTTGGTCGGCGTGTTCGGCGATGGCTGATCGCGGCAAGACGCTCAACCGGCTGCTGCGTGTCCGCGAACTGCAGCTCAACATGGTCCGTGCCGACGAGGCGCGCGCGCAGACCAAGCTCGACAGCGAGCGAACCTTGCGCGAGCGTATCGCCGCCCTGGCCGATAATGTTGCGCCAGCCCGCGCGCCGAGCGGCGCGCTCAGCCTTGCCGCGGCGGCGCATTTCCGGGATCGCCTGCATCGCTCCGCGGAGGCCGCCGACATGCGCCTCAAAATTGCGCTCGAAACGCTAGAACGCGCCGCCGAGGCAACACGCGAGGCGAAACGCGATCACAGCGCAATCGAGAAGCTGATCGAGCGCGAGGCGGCCGAGCAAGCGGTCAAGGTAATCCGCGCACTCGAGGAACCGCCACCTGTCCGCAAATTTCGGCACGGTCCTTGCTGAGTAGCCTGACGGTACCACCGTCGGAGATGCTCTCGAATGCTCCAGCTCTCGCTATCGACCAGTTTGCCGTCGCCGCCGGCGCCGGGCGCGGGACTCAACCCCGCGTCATCCGACGCCTTTGCGCTGGTCCTGGCCGGTGCGCAGGGCCCTATCGAGGTGCCGGCGATGACCGGCGGCGCAATCCTCATCGAGAGCGATCCCCGGCAAGGCCCTGCCGACCCCGGCAAAGCCTTGCCGGACGGCTCGGCGGCGAGTGGCGATCAGGCCAATCCGCCCCTTGCATGGCTCGACATCGCATCACCGCCAGTGGCGCCGACCATGGCTGGCACTGGCGTGGCCATGACGATAACGATGCCGGCCGCCGAAACACTCGCAAAAGACGATACCCAGCAACAGGTGGTTTCAAGCCTGCCTAAAGACGCGAAAGCGATCGCTGCCGACCCGGAAAAGGAAGACGGCGCCGCGCCCAAGCCCGTCGCCCTTGCCGACACGTCCCCGGCATTTTTAATCACCACCGCTGGCCCACCTCCCGGCCGCACCGATCATGCCGGCCATGACCACAAGGCGACAAAGCGAGACAAAGCGCGGGCCACCGAGGCGGTCTACGACTCCAGTGCTTCCGCGGCGATTATCGTCGCTGCCACCGCGCCGGTCCCACCGGCACCAAACCGCATTGCCGCGCCTTCGCCCGATTCGATCGCTGCATCGACTTCGATTCTGCCGGCGGCTGTCATACCCACGCCGCCTGCCGCCTTGCCCCTCGATACGGAGGAGTCAGCGTCGACGTCATTCGCGAAGCTAGCGTTTCCAACGACACAAACGCCTACTCCGGACGTCGTAACTGATGGCTCGGTGGGGCAGATAGTTCCCGATGCCGCTGACGACACGCCGCCGACCGACGCCGCGCTGATCCGCGCCGAAGCGGGTGCAGGCTCGCCCCGGCCGATCGTGAGCCCAACATCGGCCACCACTTCGACGACGCCGGCCGCGCTGTTTCAATCTTCTTCCACGACGCCGGCCGCGCCGTCTCGATCTTCTCCGACGGCGCAGACACCGCCGCCGGTTCTGTCCACGCCGATTGTTACGCCCGGGGTCTCAACTGCTGTTGCCACTGCCGTTGCTTCCGCCGCGGCCGCACCAATAATCCCGGTATCGACCGCGCCGGCCAGATCGCAGGTGAGGCCAATCGTATCGCTCACCGCCGACGAGCCGAAAGCCGCCGCGCCGACCGAAGTGCGGGCCGCGGCAATTGCTTCCGGTTCGGCTTTGCCGACAACGCCGACCCAACAAAACCTCGCGGCGCCGCAAGCGACCGCGCCCATTGCACAACCGGCTGGCGTACTGTTCGGTATCGCGCTCGGCGCCGCAGTAACTGCCACTCAGCGCTCGGCAGCCGATGACAAGGCCTCACCGCGTGATGCTGCCCTCCAGGCGCTTACCGCCGCGGCCGGATCGGCTCCGCCGCTCGCGATGACCGCGACGGCCGGGGGAGCGCAGCATGGCGCGCTCGACATGCGGCGCGACGATTGGCCTCAAGCGATGATCGATCGTATCGAGGCGATGCGCGATGCGGCCGACGCCAATAATCTCAGCATCCGGCTCGTGCCCGATGCGCTGGGCAAAGTCGACGTTTCGATCCGCCACGACAGCGGCGCCGTCCATGTCCATTTCGCCGCCGAGGCGCCCGCAACCCAGCAATTGATCGCCGACGCGCAACCGCGGCTCGCCGATGCTGCCCAAGCGCGCGGTCTGAGACTCGTTCAGACCTCGACTGATGCTGGCGGCACCGGGACCGGCACCGGCGCCGGAGCCAACCAGCAGCAGGGCGATGCAATGCTGCAGTCCCGCACCCCGATTCGACCGGCCCAAACGCCGGCCGCGGCGGCGCACGAGAGCGCCGCCGCACCCGATTCAACCCGTCTCGCCTGACATTTTTAAGGAATTCCACAATGGCTGACACCGAAAAACCGAAGAAAAAAGGCAAGCTGGTCAAGCTGATCGGCATTGCCGTCGCGCTTATACTGCTGGTCGGCGCTGGCGCGGGCGCCGGCATGTTCTTTGCTGGCCGGATGGGCGCGGCCAAGGCAGACGCCAAGCCGGCAGACAGCAACGTGCCGCAGCTCGTTCCCAAGAGCGAGGAGGTGCGCGTTAGCGCTGCCGCCGGGTCGGGCACTGAAACCAGCGGCGGTGGCGCAAAGGAAGCCACGCCCCCGGGGGACGGCGGCGCCAAATATGCCTCGACCTATTACGAGCTCGACAAGGATTTCACGTCGAACCTGCAGGACAGCGTGCACTACATCCAGGTGGGCATCGCCGTGTCGACGCCCTACGACCAGCGCGTCATCGACAATTTGAAGACGCATGAGATCGCGGTTCGCTCGGCGATCCTGATGGCGCTCGGCGATACCACCGAGGACGAGGTGTTCACCTCCGACGGCAAGAAGCAGCTGCAGAAGCGGCTGGTCGCCGCGATCAACCAGGTT
>Ga0164242_10004517_pt1 | contig 15633 bp, 12 predicted proteins | sample OricomgcompostMG_FD_108783 | JGI IMG/M metagenome (GOLD analysis project Ga0164242, IMG submission 108783) | Miracle-Growth compost microbial communities from Emeryville, California, USA - Original compost - Miracle growth compost (MG) ... | reverse complement strand
CCGGCTCAGCTCGATGAGGTCGGTTCCACGCTTCGGGTCGCGATGCAACACCGCAATCGGGCTCGCCAGTAGCCCGTCCGGGTCGCTTGCTGCCACCCCGACCCGCACGCTGCCCACGTCCACCCCGAGTCGAACCCCGCGACGCATTACCAGCGTCGCCCCGCGACATCGGCGGGAAGAGCTGCCAGCACGTCGTCGAGACGATCGACGGCGGTACCGCCCCCCTGCGCCACATCATCCTTGCCACCGCCACCGCCACCGAGCTGGCCCGCCACGGCCTTCGCGATGTCGCCGGCCCGCAGGCCGCGTTCACGGCCGGACTCGTTGACTGCGACGACGACGACAGCACGACCGTCAGACACCGAGGCGACCGCCACGACACCCGCAGCGGCGGTGTCGAGGCGGTTCCGGACGTCCAGCGCCAGCTTGCGGAGGTCGTCCGCGGGAGTCCCGTCGGGTGTGCGGTGGGCAACGACGGCAAGGCCGTCGACCACGACGGCCGCGCTCGCGAGGTCGCCCGCCCCGGACAGGACCGCAGCGCCCCGAACTCGCTCGAGCTCCTTCTCGAGCTCTCGCACCCGTGCGACCACCGTCTGCACCCGGTCGACGAGGTCCTCCGAGTTCACATTGAGCAGCCCGGCGAGCTGGGCGACCAGCAGGTGTTCCCGTGCCAGGTAGGAGTAGGCGTCGGCACCCACCAGACCTTCGACACGGCGCTTCCCGGCGCCGATCGATGCCTCACCCAGGAGCTTGACCACACCTAGCTGGGAGGAGCGGTGCGCGTGGGTGCCACCGCACAGCTCGCGCGAGTAGTCGCCGACCTCGACGACGCGCACCCGGTCGCCGTACTTCTCGCCGAACATCGCGATCGCGCCGATTCGCTTGGCTTCTTCCTGCGAGGTGATGAACGCGTGCACGTCCAGGTCTGCGAGCAGGACGTCATTGACCTCGGCCTCGATGTCGGCCAGCACACTGTCCGGTACAGCACTCGGCGAGGCGAAGTCGAACCGGAATCGTCCCGCGTCGTTCTGTGAACCGGCCTGGCTCGCCTGATCACCAAGTGCCCGGCGGATCGCCTGGTGCACCAGGTGGGTCGCGGTGTGTGCCCGGGACACCGCCCCGCGCCGTACGACGTCGACAACACCCTGCAACGCCGCACCGACCGTCACCTCCCCCGACACGACGCGACCGCGATGAACGGTGAGGTCGCCGATGGGTCGCTGCGCGTCGTAGACCTCGACAATGGAGCCGTCCGCGAGCCGCAACAGCCCGTGGTCGGCGAGCTGACCGCCACCCTCCGCGTAGAAGGGTGTCCGATCGAGCACGATCTCGACGTCGGCACCCTCGCCGGCAGACGTCGCCGCGACGCCATCGACGAGCAGACCGGCAAGGCGGCCCTCGGACTCGACGGTGTCGTAGCCGGTGAAGTCGGTCGGACCGGCGGACTCGAGCAAGCCGCGATACACCGAGAGGTCGGCATGTCCGCCGCTCTTGCGCTCAGCACTGTCACGTTTCGCGCGTTCCCGCTGCTCGCCCATCAGTCGACGGAACTCCGGCTCGTCGACCGTCATGCCCTGCTCGCGGGCCATCTCGATCACCAGGTCGATCGGGAAGCCGTGGGTGTCGTGCAGCAGGAAGGCCGCGTCGCCGGGGACCGTCGTACCACCCGCGGAACGCACGTCGGTGGTGAGCCGCTCGAACAGCGCGGATCCGGTACGAAGCGTGGAGAGGAACATGTCCTCCTCCTGCGCCGCGATCGCCTGTATCCGGTCAGCACTCTCGGCCAACGCCGGGAACGACGGGCTCAGGACACCGCACGTCAGCCCGGTGAGCTCTGACATCACCGGCCGGTCGACACCCAGCAGCCGAAGTGTCCGAACGGTTCGGCGCAGCATCCGGCGCAGCACGTAGCCACGGCCTTCGTTCCCGGGAACGACGCCGTCGGAGATCAGCATCGTCGTGGTGCGCGCATGGTCGGCGACGACCCGCAACCTGAGGTCGGACTCCTCAGCCACGTGGTACGCCGTGCCGGCGAGCTCGCTCGTCCAGTCGAGAAGCGGCCGCAGCAGATCGGTGTCGAAGATGTCCTCGACGCCCTGCATCAGGACTGCCATGCGGTCCACGCCCATGCCGGTGTCGATGTTGCGCTTGGGTAGCTCGCCCTGGAGGTCGTCGACGTAGTCGTAGCCCTCGCCGTCGCCACGCACGTACTGCATGAACACGAGGTTCCAGACCTCGAGATACCGCTCCTCGTCGGCGATCGGGCCGCCCTCGCGCCCATATCCGGGCCCGCGGTCGAAGTAGATCTCCGAGCACGGTCCGCACGGGCCGGCGACGCCCATCGACCAGAAGTTGTCAGCTCGGTCCCGGCGTTGGACGCGCGACTCGGGAACGCCGACGTCCTTCGTCCAGATCCGGTACGCCTCATCGTCATCGAGATAGACGGTGGGCCACAGCCGGCTCTCGTCGAAGCCGAAGCCGCCGTCGCCGGTGCTCCGCGTGAGCAGCTCCCACGCGAATGGGATCGCACCCTCTTTGAAGTAGTCACCGAAGGAGAAGTTGCCGGCCATCTGGAAGAACGACACGTTGCGGCTGTTGGTGCCGACAATGTCGATGTCAACGGTCCGCACGACCTTCTGAATGCTTGTCGCGCGCGGGTACGGCGCCGGCTCCTGGCCGAGGAAATACGGCTTGAACGGCACCATGCCGGCGTTGACGAGAAGCAGCGTCGGATCGTCGGCGATCAGCGACGCGGAGGGAACGACGGTGTGGCCTCGTTCTTGGAAGAACCGCGTGAACCGTCCGGTGATGTCGACGGTCTTCATGCCGCGCTGGACCCTGGCCCCTCGTCGATGCCAAGCGCCTCGCGCAGCTCCGCCTCGCGGACCATGGCCTGGTCCTTCACGATCTCCCACCAGGTCGCTACCCGCTCGCCGACCCCGCCGGCCTGCTCCGCCAGGCCAGCCGGCGTCCATCGCTGGGCCGCCTGGCTCACCTTGCGTACCGCGAGCACCCCGATGGTCGCGCCCAGCGCGACATAGAAGACGCGACGCATCAGCCGGCCTTCCGCGCGGCCTTGCGAGCTGATCGCTCAGCCTTCATCTCGCGCTTCACCCGCTTTGCGACGTCCGCCGCGTCACGCTGCCGCATCGCCTTGCGTACGCCGTAGGAGAATGCCGCGACCTTGATCATCGGGGAGCCGACGGTCGCCGAGAACAGTGAGGTCATCGCTCGGGCGTTCGTCGAGATCTCCTCGACGTTGGCCGTGATGGCGTCGACGCGAGTGAGCTCGGCGTTGACCTGGACGACGGAGGTCGTGACCTCACCCAACAGCGGGACCGTCTGGTCGGCGACGCCGGAGACCAGCTTGGCGGCCTCACCGATGACCTTTCCGAGCTTGACCAGCACGTATGCCAGGAAGCAGACGAGGACACCCCAGAAGATCGCGACGATGAGACCGGCGACCTCGCCGCCGGACAACCCGCCGCTCGCCTGGATCACCATCGTCGCTCCTCAGCTCCGTCAGTCGGCGTCGCTCACGCCGCTCTTGTCACTTCCGCCCCGCAGGATCTCGCGAAGCGTGGCAAGCCGCGCTGCCGCCGCCCGCTCCGCACCGCGATCCGACGGGCGGTAGTACTCCCGGTCAGCGAGCTCGGCCGGCAGATATGCCTGCTGGACGACGCCGCCCGGGAAGTCATGAGGGTATCGGTAGCCCGTGCCGTGCTGAAGCCGCTTCGCGCCTGGGTAGTGCGCATCACGCAGCGCGGGAGGCACGCCGCCGGCCAGCCCGGCACGTACGTCCGCCGTCGCGGCGCCCAGCGCGCTGATGACCGCGTTGCTCTTCGGGGCAAGCGCAAGATAGATCGTGGCCTGTGCGAGGTTGAGGCGTGCCTCGGGCAGCCCGACGAGCTCCAGCGCGTGGGCGGCGGCGACGGCAACGCCCAGCGCGGCCGGCTCGGCGAGCCCGACGTCCTCACTGGCCAGGATCACGAGCCGCCGGGCGATGAACCTGGGATCCTCGCCCGCCTCGAGCATCCGAGCCAGGTAGTGGAGCGCCGCGTCGACCTCGCTTCCACGAATGCTCTTGATGAACGCGCTGACCACGTCGTAGTGCTGGTCCCCCTCCCGGTCGTACCGGACAGCGGCCCGATCAAGTGCCTGTTCGAGGACGTTCAGCTCGATCTGCGTGCCCCCGGCAGCGGTCGTCACCCCGGCAGCCGCCTCGAGCGCCGTCAGGGCGCGTCGTCCGTCACCGACAGACATCGCAACGAGGTGGTCGAACGCCTCCCCGGAGATCGTGACGGCGCCGGCGAGGCCGCGCTCGTCGGCCAGCGCCCGGTCGACGAGGGTGCGGATCGCCGCCTCATCGAGCACGTGGAGGGTCAGCATCAACGATCGGGACAGCAGTGGGGAGATCACGGAGAAGAACGGGTTCTCGGTGGTCGCGCCCACGAACGTCACCAGGCCCGACTCGACGCCCGGTAGCAACGCGTCCTGCTGCGACTTGGTGAACCGATGGACCTCGTCGACGAACAGCACGGTGCGCTCGCCGCCCATCCCGAGCCGGTCCTTGGCTTCCTCGATGGCGGCCCGAACGTCCTTGACGCCCGCCGTGACCGCCGACAGCTCGACGAACCGGCGCCCGGCTGCGAGCAGTCTTGCGAGCGTCGTCTTGCCGGTGCCGGGCGGCCCCCACATCAGGACGCTGGTCGCGGCACCGCCCTCGACCAGCTGGCGCAACGGTGATCCGACGCCGAGCAGGTGATCCTGGCCGACCACCTCGTCCAGGGTGCGAGGCCGCATCCGCGCGGCGAGCGGCGCCACGGCGCTCAGCGCGCTGGCCGCAGCGGCTGCGAACAGGTCGTCGGCCACGGTGGCGAGCCTAGGCGGGCCCGCCGCAGGGAGAGCAATGTGGCATTCCCCCCACGATCTAGCTCCAAATCCGCGATATCACGGGGGCAATGCCACATTGCTTACCGGACTTATGGGTCGGTGATGACGTCGATGCCGGCTTCCTTGCGCTGCTCCGCCGTGATCGCCGTGGGCGCGCCGGTCAGCGGATCGCCGCCACTCGACGCCTTCGGGAACGCCATCACCTCGCGGATCGCGTTGGTGCCCGCGAGCTCGGCGGTCAGCCGGTCGAGACCGAATGCGATGCCGCCGTGCGGCGGTGGGCCGTACTTGAACGCCTCGAGCAGGAAGCCGAACTTGCTCTGCGCCTCGTCGCGGGTCAGACCGATCGTGTCGAAGACGCGCTGCTGCATCTCGCCGCGGTGGATACGGATCGACCCGCCGCCGAGCTCGACGCCGTTGCCGACGACGTCATAGGCGCGGGCGAGCGCGTTCTCCGGATCCTCGTGGAAGCGCTCGGCCCACTCGGCGGTCGGCGCCGTGAACGGGTGGTGCACGGCCGTCCACCCGCCGTCGTCGGTGGGCTCGAACATCGGAGCGTCAACGATCCAGAGGAAGCGCCACTCGCCCTCACGCAGCAGACCGCGCTGCTTCGCGACAGCCAGTCGCAGCGCGCCGAGCATCTCCAGCGTCGTACGGCGCGGGCCTGCGGCAAACAGGATGGCGTCGCCCGGCTTCGCCCCAGCAGCGGCCGGGATCGCCTGCAGCCGCTCGGACTCGAGCTTCGTGATCGAGCCTCTCGGCTCGTCGCCCTCGGGCAGCAGGAGCCACGCGATCCCCTTGCCACCACGCGCCTTTGCCCACTCTTGCCACTCGTCCAGCTCACGCCGGCTGTACGCCGCGCCGCCCGGCACGACGACAGCGCCGACGTGTTCGGCCTGGAACACCCGGAAGTCCGTGCCGGCCATCAGGTCGGTGAGGTCCACGAGCTCGAGGTCGCAGCGAAGGTCGGGCTTGTCCGACCCGTACCGTCGCATCGCCTCGGCGTAGGTCATTCGCGCGAACGGCGTGGGCAGCTCGATCTCGAGCAGCTCGCGCCACAGCGCTGTGAGGAGCTCCTCCGTGAGCGAAAAGACGTCCTCCTCGTCGAGGAACGACATCTCGATGTCGAGCTGGGTGAACTCGGCGGTGCGGTCGGCCCGGAAGTCCTCGTCCCGGAAGCAGCGCGCGATCTGGTAGTAGCGCTCCAGCCCACTGACCATCAGGAGCTGCTTGAACAGCTGCGGTGACTGCGGCAGCGCGTACCAATGACCCGGCTGCAGCCGCACCGGCACGAGGAAGTCGCGAGCGCCTTCCGGCGTCGACCGCGTGAGGTACGGCGTCTCGATGTCGAGGAAGCCGTGCGCCTCCATGACTCGCCGCATGATCGACACGGCGGCGGCGCGGGTGCGTATCGCCCGCGCCGGGCCGGTACGGCGCAGGTCGAGGTAGCGGTGACGCCAGCGAAGCGTCTCGTCGACCCCCGAGTCGATCTCGTCGGAGCCCTCGATCGGGAACGGCACCGGGTCGGACTGGCTGAGCACCTCGATCGCAGTGGCGACAACCTCGACCTCACCTGTGGCGAGTGCCGGGTTGACATTGCCTTCACCACGCGCGGCGACCGAGCCGCGAACCAGGACGCACCACTCGCTGCGCAGCGCCTGTGCCTCCGCGATGTCGCGGCAGACCACCTGCACGATCCCGCTGGCGTCACGCAGATCGATGAAGGTGACCCCGCCGTGATCGCGACGGCGTGCGACCCATCCGGCCAGAACGACGTCCGTCCCGACGTCCGTGCTGCGCAGCACGCCCGCCTCATGGGTGCGGATCACGTCGCTCCTCCGATCATCGTGGGCCGCAGGTCGGCCCCGGGTGGGGTCCAGGTCGCCGGCTCGGCATCCACCTGTTCTCCGCTTCGGATGTCACGCACCTGATGCGTGCCGTCCGGCTGCGGGAACCACACGAATGGGATGCCGCGTCGCTCCGCGAACCGGATCTGCTTGCCGTACTTCGCCGGTTCCGGAGCCACCTGGCACGCGATGTCGCGCCCCCGCAGCGTTGCCGCGACCACGCGGCAGCGGTCCCGTGACTCGTCGTCGGGCAGCGCGACCAGGACGCAGGCGGGCACCTTCCGGGTGATGTCGAGCAGGCCTTGCCCGAACAAGCGTCCCAGCAGCCGGGTGACGCCGAGCGACAGACCGACGCCGGGATAGGACACCTCGCCATCTGAGGCGAGCGCGTCGTACCGGCCACCCGAACACACCGATCCGATGCCCTCGTGCCCGACGAGGACGGTCTCGTAGACAGTGCCCGTGTAGTAGTCGAGGCCGCGAGCGATGCTCAGGTCGGCGACGAAGAGCCCGTCGGCCTGCGCCTGTCCGGCGTCGATCACCCGGGTGAGCTCGTCCAAGCCCTCCTCCAGCAACGGATCGCTGCTGCCGAGGGCTTTGACCTTGTCGGCGAACGACGCGTCGGTCGCGCTGATCTCTGCGAGCGCGAGACACGCCGCGGCTTGCGCCTCGGTGCAGCCGATCTCAGTGGTCAGCAGGTCGCGCACTCGTGACGCACCGATCTTCGCCAGCTTGTCGACGGTGCGAAGTACGCCGAGGTAGTCCTCGATGCCAAGGCCGCGGTAGAAGCCTTCGGGGATCTTGCGCGTGTTCACCCGGATCTGGACCGGCGGCACCGGAAGGCGGCGCAGCGCGTCGGCGATGACGAGCGGCAGCTCGACCTCGTAGTGGAACGGCAGCGTGTCCCGGTCGACGACGTCGATGTCGGCCTGCAGGAACTCCCGGTAACGGCCTTCCTGCGGCCGCTCACCGCGCCAGGCCTTCTGGATCTGGTAACGGCGCAACGGGAACTCGAGCTTCCCGGCGTTCTCGAGCACGTAGCGAGCGAACGGGACGGTGAGGTCGAAGTGCAGGCCGACGCCCTGGCTTCCATGAGCGCTGTCGGCTTCCTCCGCGTTGGCCTGGAGCCGGCGCAGCAGGTAGATCTCCTTGTCGGTCTCCCCCTTGCGCAGCAGCTGGTCGAGCGGCTCGACAGAACGGGTCTCGATCGGCACGAAACCGTGCAGCTCGAACGTGTGTCGCAGGCTGTCCAGCAGCTGCTGCTCCACCATCCGCTGGTGCGGCAGCCATTCGGGGAACCCCGACATCGGGGCAGGCTTCGACATGACGCCTACAGACCCCGCGTCACGGGCGGGACCGAGGGGTCGCCATCCGCCGCAGCAGCGGCGATCTCGACGAGGAACGGGTTCATGCGCCGCTCCCGGCCGATCGTTGTGTCTGGTCCATGCCCCGGCCGGACAACCATCTCGTCCGGCAGCCGCAGCGGGACCCGGGCGAGCGACTCGAGGATCTCGGCGTACGAGCCTCCGGGCAGGTCCGTCCGTCCGATGGAGCCGGCGAACAGCAGGTCGCCGGAGAAGAACTCCATGCCGGTGGTGAAGGTCACCGAGCCCTTGGTGTGACCCGGTGCCCAGTCGACCTGCAGCTCGAGCCCGGCCAAGCTGACGGTGTCACCGTCACCGATCTCGCGGACGTCGCTCGGCTCGGCCCACTCGAGCCGCCCGAACAGCGGAGTCCCGCTCGGTACGCCGAGACCGGCCGTGGGATCGGTGAGCATCGGACGATCCGCCGGATGGATCAGCGCCGGAATGTCCTTGGCCCCGCAGACCGGAGTGACCGCCCACATGTGGTCGAGATGGCCGTGGGTGAGAAGGACCGCGACCGGGGCGAGCTTGTGCTCCGCCAGCACGTCGTCGAGGAGGTCGTCAGCACCAACGCCCGGGTCGATCACCAGGCACTGCTCGCCGCGCCCGGGCGCGACCACCCAGCAGTTGGTCTCGAACGGACCAGCAGGGAAGCCGACGACGAGCACGAAAATCCTTTCAGGAGGCTTTCAGGCCAGCCTATCGGCCGTTCTTTTAGACTCCCGTGTCGTTTGTTGAACGCGCATTGCGAAGGCGCATTGCTCGACCGAACCCGGAGGACGACTTGGCGACCAGCCGACGCCGCGAGCGCGAGCTCGCCCGCCGTAGGTACGAACGTCGCCGTCAGGCTGAGCTCGAACGCCGTGCTCGCGCCAAGCGTCGCAACACGATCGTCGGAGCGGTAGGCGGCACGGCCCTGATCATCGCGGTCCTGTTGATCCTGACCTTCACCGTCTTCACCGGCGGCTCCGGCAAGAAGTCGACGGTCAAGGCGGGCGCCACGCCCAGCGTGTCGGCCACGCCGTCGAGCACGGCGGCGCCGAAGGCGCCGAAGAAGTGCGCGGCCATCAAGCCGAACCCGCCGATCAAGGGCGCACCCGTCGTACCGGCCGTCAAGGGCAAGGTGCCTACCAAGCTGACAACCAAGGACATCAAGGTGGGGCACGGTCGCGCCGCCAAGAACGGCGACAGCCTCGACGTCCTCTACACCGGCGTCGCCTGCAGCGACGGCAAGATGTTCGACTCCTCGTACAAGTCGAGCCCGCCGACGCCGTTCACGGTCAGCCCGCTGGGCTCGGCAAGCGTGATCGACGGGTGGAACAAGGGCCTCGTCGGCGTGAAGGCCGGCGGGGTGCGCGAGCTGATCATCCCGGCCTCAGAGGGTTACGGTGCCGCCGGCAACCAGGGCATCAAGGGAAATGAGACGCTCATCTTCGTGGTTCAGGTGAAGTCCGTGAAGTCGGCATGAGGCGGGCCCTCATCGCTGCGGCCGCAGCGCTGGCACTGGCGGGATGCGGCGGCTCCAGCAGCGGTGGCGGTGGCGCCGCCCAGGTGAAGCCTGGCTCGGGCGCCTCGACCACGCCGGCCGCCACGAACGCGAACGGCTGTACGACTGTGGCGACGCCGCACTCGAATCCACAGCAGTTCTCCGCCGAGCCCAAGGTCACCACCGCTGCCGAGAGCTACACGGCGACCATCGTCACCAACTGCGGGACGATCGTGGCGACCCTCGACGGCAAGCACGCGCCACACACCGTCAATTCCTTCTCGTTCCTGGCCGGCAAGGGCTTCTTCGACAACACGATCTGCCACCGGCTCACCACCTCCGGAATCTTCGTCCTGCAGTGCGGGGACCCGACCGGCACCGGAAGCGGTGGTCCGGGCTACACGATTCCTGACGAGAACCTGGGTGGTGACCCGCGAAAGGTCGTCTCCTACCCGGCGGGCACCATCGCGATGGCCAACGCTGGACCGAACACGGGTGGAAGCCAGTTCTTCCTCGTGTACAAGGACACGAAGCTGCCCGACGCCTACCCGCAGTTCGGCACGATCACGAAGGGTCTCGACATCCTTCGGCACATCGCGGCTGCAGGAAGCAACCCGCCCGGCGACGGATCACCGGTTCAGCCTGTGGTGATCGAGTCCTTCACGGTTGCGAAGGGCTAGAGCCCAGACGTCACGCGATAGGCGTCGTACACCCCTTCGACGCCGCGTACGGCGCGGAGCAGGTGACCGAGGTGCTTCGGATCACCCATCTCGAAGGTGAACTTCGACAGCGCGACCCGGTCACGGGAGGTCGAGACGGCCGCCGAAAGAATGTTCACGTGCGCGTCGGACAGCACCCGCGTCACGTCGGCCAGGAGCCGGCTGCGGTCGAGCGCCTCGACCTGGATCGCCACCAAGAACACCGATCCCGAGGTAGGTGCCCATTCGACCTCGACGAGCCGCTCAGGGCGACCCTTGAGGTCAACGGCGTTCGAGCAGTCGGTCCGATGCACCGACACGCCGTGACCCCGGGTCACGAACCCGAGGATCTCGTCACCGGGCACTGGCGTACAGCAACGAGCGAGCTTCGCCCAGACGTCGGACTCACCCTTGACCATCACCCCGGGATCCCCGCCGGAGCGCTGCCGGCGCGGGGCGCGCGTCGCGGTCTCCGTCTCGGCGATGTCTTCGACGGCGCCCTCCGGCCCGCCCAGCGCCTGCACGAGGCGAGCGACGACGCTCTGCGCGGACACATGCCCCTCGCCCACAGCGGCGTACAGCGCCGAGATGTCGGCGTAGTGCATGTCCCTGGCGAGCGTGACGAGCGCGTCACCGCCGAGCAGTCGTTGAAGGGGCAGCCCGGCCTTGCGCATCGCGCGGCTGATCGAGTCCTTGCCTTCGTCGATCGCGTCTTCCCGACGCTCGCGCGCGTACCACTGCCGGATCTTGTTGCGGGCCCGCGGCGACTTGACGAAGGACAACCAGTCCCGGCTCGGGCCGGCCGACTCGGACTTGCTGGTGAAGACCTCGACGACGTCGCCGTTGTCGAGCGCTGACTCGAGCGGCACGAGGCGGCCGTTCACGCGGGCGCCGATGCAGCGATGCCCGACTTCGGTGTGTACGGCGTACGCGAAGTCGACCGCGGTCGCGCCGGCCGGCAGGCCGATCACGTCGCCCTTCGGCGTGAAGACGAAGACCTCCTGCGCGTGCAGGTCGAAGCGCAGCGAGTCGAGGAACTCGCCGGGGTCCTGGGTCTCACGCTGCCAGTCGACGAGCTGACGTAGCCAGCTCATGTCCGTCTCGCCGCCCGTCGACGCACCGGAACGCCGCGGCGACTCCTTGTACTTCCAGTGCGCGGCGATGCCGTACTCCGCGGTGCGATGCATCTGCGCAGTGCGGATCTGGATCTCGACAGGCTTGCCCTGCGGACCGATCACGGTCGTGTGCAAGGACTGGTAGAGGTTGAACTTCGGCATCGCGATGTAGTCCTTGAACCGGCCGGGGACCGGGGACCAGATGGTGTGGATCACGCCGAGCGCGGCGTAGCAGTCGCGCTCGGTCTCCACCGTGATGCGGAGGCCGACCAGGTCGTAGATGTCGTCGAACTCCCGGCCGCGCACGATCATCTTCTGGTAGATCGAGTAGTAGTGCTTGGGTCGACCGGTCACCCTCGCCTTGACCTTCGCGCCGCGAAGCTCGGCCTGCACTCGCTCGCTGACCCCCGCGAGATAGGTGTCGCGTGACGGTGCGCGCTCGGCGACGAGCCGGACGATCTCGTCGTACCGCTTCGGGTAGAGCGTGGCGAACGAGAGGTCCTCCAGCTCCCACTTGATGGCATTCACACCGAGGCGATGAGCGAGCGGCGCGTAGATCTCGAGCGTCTGCTTCGCCAGGCGCTGCTGCTTGTCCGGCGGCAGCCAGGCCAGGGTTCGCACGTTGTGCAACCGGTCGGCGAGCTTGAGGATCAGGACTTTGGGGTCCTTGGCCATGGCGATGACCATCTTGCGGATCGTCTCGGCCTCGGCCGACTCGCCGTAGCGGACCTTGTCGAGCTTCGTCACGCCGTCGACGAGGCGCGCCACCTCCTCGCCGAAGTCGCGGGTGACGTCTGCCAGGGACAGGGTGGTGTCCTCGACCGTGTCGTGCAGCAGCGCTGCGCACAGTGTCGGCTCTTCCATCCCGAGGTCCGCGACGATCTGCGCCACGGCCAGGGGATGCGAGATGTAGGGATCGCCGCTGCGTCTGAGCTGCCCGCGGTGGCTGCGCTCTGCGACGTCATAGGCGCGGACGACCAAGCGAGTGTCGGCCTTCGGATGGTTGGTACGCAGCGTCTTCAGCAGCGGCTCGAGCTCGCTCGGCGGCGGCATCTTCGACGCCGACTTCGAGGGAGAGAGCCGGGCGAGGCGTGCCCGCATCCGGGCAGCGGCCGCAGGCTCGGCGATCGGCTCCAGGACCGCGGCGCCCGGCATGTCCTCAGGCGCATGCTCACCGGCGCCTTCGGGCATGACGTCGTCCGTAACCGGGACGACGTCGCTCGACACGCTCCACCTCTCGCAGGTTCGTGTTACGAGTCTAACGAAGCCAAGCTCGCAGACGTTCCCGCCGAGACGCGGTCAGTAGGTGAGCAGCGCGTGAATGTCGAGGTCGGGCAACTGGGCGCGCCCGCCGAGTGCGGTGATCTCCAGCAGCACGCTGCAGCCGCTCACCTGTGCGCCACCGCGCCGGACCAGTTGCGACGTGGCCCCGACCGTGCCACCTGTGGCGAGCACGTCGTCCACGATCAGCACCCGATCCCCCGGGTCGAAGGCGTCGCGATGCACTTCGAGGACCGCCGTCCCGTACTCCAACGTGTAGGACGCGGAGTACGTCGCACTGGGTAGCTTGCCCGCCTTGCGCACCGGTACGAACCCCGCACCGAAGTGGTAGGCGACGGCCGCCGCGAGGATGAATCCCCGCGCCTCGACGCCGGCGACCTTGTCGATCGTCCCGCGGCCGTGGTGGCTGACGATCGCGTCCACGGCGCCCGCGAAGGCGACGTGGTCGGCCAGCAAGGGCGTGATGTCCTTGAACGTCACCCCGGGCGCGGGAAAGCTCTCGACGTCGCGGACGCGCGTGCGCATCAGCGCGTCGAGGTCGAGCGGGCTCACCGGCGCTTGCGAGACCTGCTGCCGCGCCCGCCACGGCGCCGGTTCGTCGGCCGCGCGCCAGCCTTCGGGCCGGGCCCGGTACGGCGCTGCGCGGGTTGCGCGATCGTCTCCTCGATGTCCTCCGGGGACAACACGGACGCCGCCGCCGCCGCGGGAAGGGGCCCCGCCGGAGTGGTGACGACCGGACCGCTGGCGCTCTCCCGGGAACGGCGGGTCGCGACCCGCTTCGCGAGCTGCTGGTAGGTCGGCTCGCGCTCCTTGAACTCGCACAACAGCGGAGAGGCGATGAAGATGGACGAGTAGGCGCCCGCCGCCAGCCCGATGAACAGTGCGAAGGCGAGGTCCTTGAGCGAGCCCGCGCCGAGCAGCACGGCACCGATGACAAGCAGGCCGATGACCGGCAGCAGCGCGATGATCGAGGTGTTGATCGACCGGACCAGGGTCTGGTTGACGGCGAGGTTCGTCGCCTGGCTGAAGGTCATGCGGCTGCCGCCGGCGATGCTGGCGGTGTTCTCGCGGACCTTGTCGAAGACCACGACGGTGTCGTAGAGCGAGTATCCGAGGATCGTCAGCAACGCGATGACGGTGGACGGACTGACCTCCAGACCGATCAGCGAGTAGATGCCGGCCGTGACGATCAGGTCGTGCAGGAGGGCGATGATGGCGGCCATCGCCATCTTCCACTCGTAGCGCACCGACAGGTACAGCACCACCGCGATCAGGAAGACGATCAGGCCCTCGAGCGCCTTCTTCGTGATCTGACTGCCCCAGGTCGCGCCGACCGTGGTGGGGCTGATCTGGTCCTCGGTGATCCCGATCTTGGCGACGAGGGCGGCCTGTATCTTCTCTACCTGCGGTTCGGTGAGGGTCTTGGTCTCGACCTCGAACTGTTGCGACGAGCCCGCCCCGACCGTCTCCACGGACTCGGGCGTGACGCCGGTGTCCTGAACGGCGGACCGCACATCGGACACGGAGTGGTGGTTGATCGGGCCGAGGAACTGTGCCCCGCCCTTGAAGTCGATGGAGGCGTTCAGCCCCTGGACGGCAAGGCTGAGGACTCCGACCAGGATCACGATGCCCGAGGCGATGTACCACCGGAACCGCTTGCCGATGAAGTCGTAGGAGACCTCGCCTCGGTAGAGGCGGGTGGCCAAGGACTCCTGGTTGCGCGCCACCTCACGCCTCCTTTCCGCGGATGCGTCGAGCTCGGGTCTCCGGGGCTTCCTCGCGGGTCACGCCGTCGCGAGCGCGACCGATCCCGGTCCACGCCGCTCCGGAGTCGAACGACGGCCGACGGCCGAGGACCTGAAGCAACGGTCGCGTGAAGAAGAACACGATGAACAGGTCGGAGATGGTCGACAGACCCAGCGTGAAGGCGAAGCCGCGGACATCACCGATCGACACGAGGTAGAGAACGAAGGCCGCAAGAAGCGACACGGTGTCGGCGGACAGGATCGTGCGTCGCGCCCGTGGCCAGGCCCGGTCGACGGCGCTGCGCAGCCGTCGTCCTTCTCGCACCTCATCGCGCAGTCGCTCGAAGTAGACGACGAACGAGTCGGCGGTGATGCCGACGGCGACGATGAAGCCCGCGATGCCGGGCAGGGACAGCGTGTAGCCGAGCGACGAGTGGCCGAGCAGCGTCGTGACCGCATACAGGATGGCGCCGGACACGGCGAGGCTCCCGACGGTCACCAGCCCGAGCGCCCGGTAGTAGAGCAGCGAGAAGATGATGACCAGCCCCAGGCCGATCGCACCGGCGATGAGGCCGCCCCGCAGCTGTTCCGAGCCCAGCGTCGCCGACACCGTCGTGACGTCCGACTGTGTGAACTTCAAGGGCAGTGAGCCGTACTTGAGCACGTCGGCGAGGTTGGAGGCCTCCGACTGGGTGAAGCTGCCGGTGATCTCGGCGAGGCCGCCGGGGATCCCGCCTGCGGACTGGATCGCCGGAGCCGACTGCACGATGCCGTCGAGCACGATCGCGACCGCGTTGCATCCCTTGGGAGGCGCGCATCCGGCGGTGAAGCCGCTGTCACCCGTGCCGGTCGCGTCGTACGCCTTCTTCGTCAGCGCGAGCCAGTCGCTGGATCCGCTGCCGGTGAACTTCAGGTTCACCTGCCATCCGACACCGTTCTGGGCCAGACCGGCGGAGGCCGTGCTCACCTGCGTTCCTTGCACCTCCGCCGGAGCGAGCAGGTACTTCGCGTTGGCATCCTCGGCCGTCGCGCAGGCGATGATGTAGTCGGTGGGGTTGTCGCTCCCGTTGGTCGGGTTCGGGTCCTTCGCGCAATCCCACGTCGCGAAGCTCTTCTCGATGTCGCTGAGCGATGAGGACTGGCTGCCCGGCAACGGCTCGTTGTTCCCGCCCGCCGCAGCGCTACTGCTTGACGACGCGGTCGG
>Ga0164242_10004516_pt1 | contig 15637 bp, 14 predicted proteins | sample OricomgcompostMG_FD_108783 | JGI IMG/M metagenome (GOLD analysis project Ga0164242, IMG submission 108783) | Miracle-Growth compost microbial communities from Emeryville, California, USA - Original compost - Miracle growth compost (MG) ... | reverse complement strand
CGGGTCGCCGTCGTCGGGGGAGCGGGGGACTCCCTGTTCGACGCCGTGCGCTCGTCCGGGGCCGACGTCTACGTGACCGCTGACCTGCGCCACCACCCGGCGTCCGAGCTGCGCGAGCGCGCCGAGCACGAGGCGCGCGCCGCGGGCGCGGGCACGGCGCGGCCCTTCCTCGTCGACGTCGCGCACTTCGCCTCCGAGTGGCCGTGGCTCGAGCACGCCGCCTGCGACCTCGTCCGCCTGCTCGGCGAGACCGCCGACGCCTCGCACGCGGGTAAGTTGGACGTGCGCGTCAGCACGCGCCCGACGGACCCGTGGACCGCCCGGTTCCCGTCGCCCTGATCCGTCCCGAAAGGACCGTTGTGGCCACTGCTCCTGCGTCCGACCAGCTCCGCCTCCTCGACGTCCAGGCTCTCGACACGCGACTCCAGCAGCTCGCGCACCGCCGGACGTCGGCGCCCGCGATCGCCAAGGTCTCCGAGGTGGACGCCCGGCTCGCCGACGTGCACACCTCGCTCGTCCAGTCCCGGACGGCCGCGGAGGACCTGCGCCGCGAGGTCGCGAAGGCCGAGCAGGACGTCGAGCAGGTCCGCACGCGCGCTGCCCGCGACCAGCAGCGCCTCGACTCCGGGGCCGTGGGCGCCAAGGACGCGCAGGCGCTCGTCGCCGAGCTCGCGAGCCTCGCGCGGCGCCAGGAGGCGCTCGAGGAGGTCGAGCTCGACGTCATGGAGCGGCTCGAGGCGCACGAGGCGGCGCTGGCCGAGCTCGAGTCCGCGCACGCGCAGCTCGTCGCCGAGAAGGAGCAGGCCGAGTCGGAGCGTGACGCGGAGCTGGGCGACATCGACGGCACCGTCGCCGAGGTCCGCGCGGAGCGCGAGAAGGCGGCCGAGGGCATCGACGGCGGGCTGCTGGCGCTGTACGACCGCGTCCGCGCGCAGGCCGGCGGCCTCGGCGCCGCAGCGCTGCGCGGGCGCCGCTGCGAAGGCTGCCGCCTTGAGCTCAACCCGGGCGACCTGCGCGCCATCGCGGCGAAGGGGCCGGACGAGATCGTGCGCTGCGAGGAGTGCGGCCGGATCCTCGTCCGCGTCGAGCCCGCCGGGCAGGCCGCGTGAGCACCGGCCCCGCGGCGGACGCGGAGCGGCCGGCGCCCCGTCGGCCCTCGGGCGTGACCGTCCGCTTCGACGACGCCGAGCCGCTCACCGTGGTGCTCGTGCGCCACGGGGTCACGGAGATGACGGTCGCCGGCGCGTTCTCGGGCTCGGGCGAGCCCGGGCCGTCGCTCACCGCCGCCGGCCGGGTGCAGGCCGCGCAGGCCGCGGACCTCGTGCACCGCATCGGCCGGACGGCGTGGACCGACCTGCCCCGCGCCTCGGCCGTCGTCGCCTCCCCGATCGTCCGCACCCAGGAGACCGCGGCGGCCGTCGGTCGCCGGCTCGGCGTGCCCGTCCGGACCGACGCACGCTTCGCGGAGATCCACTTCGGCGCGTACGAGGGGCTGCGCTTCCCGGACGTCGAGGAGCGCGACCCGGGCTGGCTCGAGCGCTTCTACCGGGGCGGCGACGTCGCGGCGCCGGGCGGCGAGTCGCTCGCCGACGTCGGCGAGCGCGTCTGGGACGGACTGCGCGCGCTCCGCGACGAGGGCGCGGGCCGGACCGTCGTGGTCGTCACGCACGCCATGGCGGTGCGGGCCGCGGTCGGCCGGGCGTTCGGGTCGCCGCCCGCGCAGTGGACGAAGATCCGGATCACCCCGGCGTCCGTGACGATCCTGCGCCTGTGGCCCGACGGCGAGACCGAGGCGACCGTCGTGGGGTGCCCGCCGGACCTCTGACCGGCGACCTGTCAGAACCTCGCGGCAGCGGAGTGCCGTGAGGTTCTGACAAGGCTCGTGGTGGGGCGCGCTGTCAGAAGCTGGCGGCAGCGGAGTGCCGTGAGGTTCTGACAGGTCAGGGGGCGTCCACGACGACGAGCTCGAGGCTCGACGAGCCCGCCCTCCGACCCGGGACGAGCTCGGCGGCGGCGATCCGCCGCCGGTCGACCGTGGTCCCGACCAGCTCGCGCGCGGCGTCGAGCAGGCCCTCGGGCGTCGTCGGGGGCTCGCCCTCGCGCCGCAGCAGGTGCCCGACCAGCACGCCGCGCGTGTGCTTGGCGTGGTGCGAGACGACCGTGCGCTTGCCGGCGTGCTCGCGCAGCACCGTGACGGGCACGTGCGCCGCCGAGGCCGGCGGCCTCCACGCGGCCGCGTAGGTCGCGGAGCGGCAGTCGACGACGACGTCGCCCACCGCCCGCGTGTCGAGGGCCTTCGCGAGCGGCTCGCGCCAGGAGCGGGCGAGCGGCCCGACGCCGGGCAGGTCCACGCCCATCGAGAGCCGGTATGCGGGGATGCGGTCCGACGGCGTGACGACACCCCAGAGCGCGCTCACGACGCGGACGTCGTCGAGACGGGCGCGCAGGCGCTCCGCCACGTCCGGAGCCGCGACGCTCGCGCCGTCGGACGTGGCGTCGTCGTGCGCGGAGGCGAGGCCCGCGGCCGCGTAGAGGACGCCCGTGTACACGTGGGCGGCAGGGGCGGCGGGCTGGTCGCGCAGGGTCGCCCCCCGGCGTACCTCCTCCGCGAGGGACGCCCCGACGTGCAGGACGTCGAGCGCGTCGGGCCGCGCGCTCACCCGTGCCAGCGCGTCGAGCACGCGCTCGCGGTGCTCCGTCAGCTCGGGCGAGGTGAGCGCGGCGAGGTCGACGGCGTCGCCCGCCTCGGGCGCGGTCTTCCCCTCGGACGGCGGGAGCAGGACGAGCACCCGGCAAGCCTAGGTGGTGCGCCGTGGGGGTTCCGGCGTCCCGGCGCCCGAACCGCGAGCACTCGTGTGAGACCGCTCACGCTAGGGTCGGCCGATGGCCCAGGTGAAGGTGTACGGACGGCGCTCCGCGTGGGCGCACCGTCGCGACGAGCTCTCGGACGCCCTGCACGACGCGCTCGTGCGCACGTGGCAGCTCCCCGCCGAGAAGCGGTTCCACCGGTTCCTGTGGCTCGACGACGCCGACCTCGTGGCGCCGCGCGGCGACGCGTACCTCGTCGTCGAGGTCGTGTGCTTCACCGGGCGCAGCGACGACGCCAAGCGTGCGCTCGTGCGCGCGCTCTTCGACGACGTCGCCCCGCGGCTCGACCTGCCGACCGACGACCTGGAGGTCGTGATCCTCGAGTCGCCCCGGGCGAGCTGGGGGATCCGCGGGCGGGCGGGTGACGAGCTCGCGCTGGGCTACCGCGTCGACGTCTGACCTGCGCTCCCACCGTCGCGGACGCGCGGTGGGCCGCCGTCGAGCCGGTATCCTGAACGGGCGGACGAGTCGGTCGGACGGCCGCGTCACCGCTCCGGCGGTGCCGAGGAACGTCCGGGCTCCGAAGGGCAAGGTGGTGGGTAACGCCCACCCGGGGTGACCCGCGGGACAGTGCCACAGAAAGCAGACCGCCACGCACGGCTCCGGCCGAGCGCGGTAAGGGTGAAACGGTGGTGTAAGAGACCACCAGCGTGCCGGGTGACCGGTGCGGCTCGGTAAACCCCACCTGGAGCAAGGTCAGACAGACTGTGCCTGAGGGCGGCCCGCTCGGTTCTCTGGCGAGAAGCACAGTCGGGTAGACCGCTGGAGGCGCACGGCAACGTGCGTCCTAGATGGATGGCCGTCACCCGCGCGGGGGCAACCGCGCGCGGGGACAGAACCCGGCGTACAGACCGACTCGTCCGCACTTCCTCTCGCCGGGCGCGACGCCGCGGCCCACGTACGTCCATCCACAGGAACGCGTCCTGGTGGCGCTCCACACGGCGCACCAGGAGTCATCTGGGCTAGCCTCGTCGGGTGCGCCCGGCCAGGGTGCCGCCTCCGGCGGCTCCGGCGGTGCACGTCACGGACGCGAGCACGGACGAAAGAGGTAGGACTTCGGTGGTCGGGACAGGCGGAACTGCGGCGGGGACCATCTCCCTGGTCGAGGAGCCGGGACGCACGGTCGTGCTGCTCGCCGGCGAGATCGACGTGGCCCTGCGCGCTGACGCGAGCCAGGCGCTCTCGACGGCCCTGCGACGCGACCTTCCCGTCGTGGTCGACGCCTCCGAGGTGACGTTCGCCGACTCCGGCGGCATCGCGTTCCTGATCCAGTTCCGCGCCCTCGGGCGCGAGGGGCTCGACGTCACGTTCCGCGCGCTGCCGCCGGCGATCGTCGACGTGCTCGACCTCCTCGGCGTGCGGGACGAGTTCGCCCCGGCCGCCTGATCGACCCGCCCGCGGTGCTGCCCGCGCCGCGCGGCGATGTTGCCAGCACGTTCCCAGACCCGCGTCAGGTTGCTCCCATGTGACGCGGGGACGCTCGTCTGTGTCGGGACGGTAAAGAATCCGCCACGGTGATTACACAACAGGCCGCATCTGGGTTAGCCTCGTCGCACGCACCGGTCAGGGCGTGGGATCAGGGGACTCACGGCCGGTGGACGCAACGAGGCGTCGTGCACAGGGAGTGAGGTCGGGTCTGCGTGGTCGGAACGAGCGGCGTGGTGGCGACAGGGGCGATCGACCTGGCCGAGGAGCCGGAGCGGACGATCGTCGTGCTGAAGGGCGAGATCGACGTCGCCCTGCGGGCCGAGGCGAGCGCGGCGCTCGCGAACACCCTCGAGCGTGACCTGCCCGTCGTCATCGACGCGTCGGAGGTCACCTTCGCGGACTCGACGGGCATCGCGTTCCTCGTGCAGTTCGTGACCATCGGCCACGACGAGGGCCTGGACGTGACGCTGCGCAACCCGCCCCAGGTGATCGTCGAGGTCCTCGACATGCTGGGCGTGCGGGACCTGTTCGTCCGCGCCGCCTGAGCCGGCCGCCGACGCGGCCCGCGAGGGCCACGCCGGCGCGCCGACGCGTCAGGCCTGCGGCTCCTCCTGGGACGCCAGCCAGGCGGCTCCCACGATCCCGGCCCGGTTGCGGAGCGCTGCCGGGACGATCGGGGCGCGCAGGTGCAGGAGGGGGAGGAACTTCTCCCAGCTCTTCGACACCCCGCCGCCGACCACGATCAGGTCGGGCGAGAGCAGGTTCTCCACCACGGAGAAGTAGCGCTGCAGCCGCACCGCCCACTCCTCGTAGCTGAGCCCCTCACGCTCGCGGGCCAGCGTGGAGGCGCGGGACTCGGCGTCGTGCCCGTCGATCTCGAGGTGGCCCAGCTCGGTGTTGGGCAGGAGGATCCCGTCGACGAACAGCGCCGAGCCGATGCCCGTGCCGAGGGGCGCCACGAGCACCACGCCCTCGGTGCTGCGGGCCGCGCCGAAGTGCAGCTCGCCGTACCCGGCGGCGTCGGCGTCGTTGACGGCGGCCACGGTGCGACCGGTCGCCTCGTGCATGACCGTCACCAGGTTGGTGCCCGTCCAGGACTCGTCGAGGTTCGCGATGAACGTCACCACGCCGTGCTTGATCGGGCCGGGGAACGCCACGCCGACGGGCGCATCGGGCAGGTCGAACGAGTCGACGATCTTCGCCACGATCTCGGCGACGGCGTCGGGGGTCGAGTTCTCGGGCGTCGGGATGCGGACGCGGTCGGCGGCGAACTCGCCGGTCAGCAGGTCGACGGGCGCACCCTTGATGCCGGTGCCGCCGACGTCGATGCCGATCGCGATCTCGGGAGTCTTGTTCGTGGGGCTCATGGCAGGGTCAGGATCTCCGCTCCGGTGTCGGTGACGACGAGGGTGTGCTCGAACTGCGCGGTGCGCGACCGGTCGGCCGTGACGACGGTCCAGCCGTCGTCCCAGGCCTCCCAGGCGTAGGTGCCGAGGGTGAGCATCGGCTCGATGGTGAAGACCATGCCCGTCTCGATGACCGTCGAGTAGGCGGGCGCGGCGTCGTAGTGGGGGATCACGAGGCCCGAGTGGAACGACTCGCCGACCCCGTGCCCGGTGTAGTCGCGGACGACGCCGTACCCGAACCGGGCCGCGTACTTCTCGATCACGCGCCCGATGACGTTGACCTCGCGCCCCGGGGCGACCGCCTTGATGCCGCGCGCGAGGGCCTCGCGCGTGCGCTCGACCAGGAGCCGCGAGTCCTCGTCGACGTCGCCCACGAGGAACGTCGCGTTGGTGTCGCCGTGGACCCCGCCGACGAAGGCCGTGATGTCGACGTTGACGATGTCGCCGTCGAGCAGCTCGGTGGTGTCGGGGATCCCGTGGCAGATGACCTCGTTGACCGAGGTGCACAGGGACTTGGGGTACCCGCGGTAGCCGAGCGTCGACGGGTACGCGCCGTGGTCGAGCAGGAACGCGTGCCCGACCCGGTCGAGCTCGTCCGTGGTGACCCCGGGCGCGACGTGCCGCCCGACCTCCTCCAGGGCGGCGGCCGCGATGCGGCTCGCGGTCCGGATCCGCTCGATCGTCTCCGGCGTCTTCACCTCGCTGCCGGTGAACGGCCGCGGCGCGGGCCGGCCGACGTACTCGGGCCGGGCGATGGCGGCGGGCACGCTCCGGGGCGGTGAGACCGTCCCGGGGACGAGGGGGTCCGTGGTGGTGGCCCGCGACGTCGCGGGGCGCGGGACGGACGACGTCGCAGCAGGCGGGACGGGCATGTCCCCGAGTGTACGGACGCAGGTGCCGCGCTCGCGTGCCGAGGTCGGCGCGGCAGGGCACAATCCACCCATGAGCACGGACGCGGAGTACTACTTCAACACCCAGACCGGCGAGGTGGAGGAGGGCAAGCCGTCGTCCTGGACGCACCGGATGGGCCCGTACGCCACGCGCGAGGAGGCCGCCCACGCGCTCGAGCGCGCCAAGGAGCGCAACGAGACGTGGGACGGCCAGGACGCCGCGCAGCCGGGCGCGTTCGACGACGAGGACGACTGAGGGGCGTCAGCTCTCGAACGAGTGCTCGGCGCGCGGGAACGCGCCCGAGGTGACCTCGTCGACGTACGAGGCGGCCGCGGCCCCGAGCGCGGCGCCGAGCTCGCCGAACCGCTTGGCGAACCGCGGCGACCAGTCGCCCATGCCGGCCATGTCGGTCCACACGAGCACCTGCCCGTCGACGTCCGGGCCCGCGCCGATGCCGATCGTCGGGATCGCCAGGATCTCGGTGACGCGCGCGGCGACCGGTGCCGGCACCATCTCGAGCACGACGGCGCTCGCCCCGGCGTCGGCGAGCGCGAGCGCGTCGTCGGACAGCACGTCGGCCGCCTCGTCGCCCCTGCCCTGGACGCGGTGGCCGCCGAGGATGTTCTCGGACTGCGGGGTGAAGCCCAGGTGACCGATCACGGGGATGCCGGAGTCCGTGAGGAGCTTCACGTGCGCCGCGACACGGCGACCACCCTCGAGCTTCACCGCGTGCGCGCCGGTCTCCTTCATGAGCCGGACGGCGGTCGCGAACGCGTGCTGCGGGGAGTCCTCGTACGAGCCGAACGGCAGGTCGACGACGACGAAGGCCCGCTTCGCGGTGCGCGCCACCGCGCGGGCCGGCGGGATCATCTCGTCGACGGTCACGGGGATCGTGTTCCGGTGGCCGAGCATGTTGTCGCCGATCGAGTCGCCGACGAGCAGCAGGTCGACGCCCGCGTCGTCGAAGATGCGGGCCGTCACGGCGTCGTAGGCCGTGAGCATCGTGAGCTTGCGGCCCTGCGCCTTGGCCTCGGCGAGGTGCTGCACGCGCACGCGCTTGCGGGCGGGCGCGCCGCCGGCCTGAGGGGTGGACGCTGCGGGCTGGGTCATGACGGGCTTCCTTCCTGGGGCTCGCGCCACCGGGACGTGATCGGCAGACGCCGGTCGCGGCCGAACGCGAGTGCGGTGACCTTGGTGCCGAGGGGGTACTGACGCCGCTTCCACTCCGCGCGGTCGACGAGCGTGACGACCTTGTCGACGACCTCGGGGTCGAAGCCCCGGGCGAGCAGCTCGGCCCGTCCCTCCGCGTGCTCGATGTAAGCGTCGAGGACCTCGTCGAGGACGTCGTACGGGGGCAGGGAGTCCTGGTCGAGCTGGCCGGGGCGCAGCTCCGCGGACGGCGGCTTGGTGATGGAGGACTCGGGGATGGGCGGGATCTCGCCCGCGTCGATCGCGTGGTTGTTCCGCCACCGCGCGAGGCGCCAGACCTGCGACTTGTCGACGTCCTTGATCGGGGCGTACCCGCCGATCGAGCCGGCGTCGTAGATGGTCGCGTAGCCGGTCGCGAGCTCCGACTTGTTCCCAGGGGCGATCACGAGGTGGCCCTCGCGGTTGGAGATCGCCATGAGGAGGACCCCGCGGACGCGGGCCTGCAGGTTCTCCTCGGCGACGCCCTCGAGGTGGAGCTCGCCCTGGAACGCCTCGACCATCGGCGCGATCGGCTGGACGCGGTAGTCGGCGCCGAGCCGGGCGGCGAGGTCGGCGGCGTCGTCCTTGCTGTGCTCGGACGAGTAGGCCGACGGCATCGACACCCCGACGACGTTCTGCCCGCCGATCGCGTCCGCGGCGATCGCCGCGGTGAGGGCCGAGTCGATCCCGCCCGACATGCCGAGCACGACGGAGCGGAAGCCGTTCTTCCGCACGTACCCGGCGAGCCCGGCGACGCAGGCCCGGTAGACCTCCTCGTCGGGGTCGAGCGGGGGAGCGACCTCGCCGCGCGGCGGCGCCTCGCCGCGCGCGGGCAGGTCCCAGACCAGCAGGTGCTCCACGAACTGGGGCGCGAGGGCGAGCGGGGCGTCCGAGCCCGGCGCGACGACGAACGAGCCGCCGTCGAACACCAGGTCGTCCTGGCCGCCGACCTGGTTGACGTAGAGCAGCGGCGCGCCGACCTCGGCCGCGCGCCGCGCCGCGAGCTCGGTGCGCTGGTGGCCCTTGCCCTCCTCGAACGGCGACGCGTTGACGACGAGCAGCGCGTCGAGGTCCTCGCCCGCGAGCTCGGCGACGGGCCCGCCGTCCTGCCAGATGTCCTCGCAGATCACCAGGCCCACGCGCCGCCCGTCGACGTCGAGCACGCACGTGGAGTCGCCCGGCGTGAAGACGCGGAACTCGTCGAACACGCCGTAGTTCGGCAGGTGGTGCTTGTCGTAGGAGGCGACGACGCGCCCGCCCTGCAGCGCGATGGCCCGGTTGGTCGGCCGCGACGGGGAGCCGAGCGCCGCCATCGGGCGCTCCTTGATCGGGCGCGCGCCGACCGTCCCGACGACGACCGTCACGTCCCCGAGCCTCTCCTCGGCGAGCGTGCGGGCGAGGTCGTCGCCGGCCCGGTAGGCGGCGCGGCGGAACGAGGCCCGCAGCGCGAGGTCTTCGATCGGGTAGCCCGTCAGGGTCATCTCGGGGAAGGCGACGAGGCGGGCGCCCCGGGCGACCGCCTCGCGGGTCCGCGCGAGGACGGCCGCGGCGTTCCCCGCGACGTCGCCGACGCACGTGTCCACCTGGGCGAGCGCGATCCGCAGCGGCGGGGTCGTGGGCTCCATGGGGCCAGCCTAGGAGGTCTCGCGGGGCGGTCCGGGACACTCGGGCCGTGACGCCCGCGGGCGGGACCGGCGCGGGTGTCCACAACGGGGCTCCGCGTCGGGCAGGATGGGGGCATGGACAGGCAACAGGAGTTCGTGCTGCGCACCGTCGAGGAGCGCGACATCCGGTTCATCCGGCTGTGGTTCACCGACGTGCTCGGGATGCTCAAGTCGGTCGCCGTGGCGCCCGCGGAGCTCGAGTCGGCGTTCTCCGAGGGCATCGGCTTCGACGGGAGCTCGATCGAGGGCTTCACGCGCGTCTACGAGGCCGACATGATCGCGAAGCCCGACCCGACGACCTTCCAGGTCCTGCCCTGGCGCGGTGAGCAGCAGGGCACCGCCCGCATGTTCTGCGACATCCTCACGCCCGACGGCGAGCCGTCCCTCGCCGACTCGCGCTACGTGCTCAAGCGCGCGCTCGCGCGGGCCAGCGACAAGGGGTTCACGTTCTACACGCACCCCGAGGTCGAGTTCTACCTGTTCCAGGCGCTCGACCTCGACGCCGCCGTGCCGAGCCTGGTCCCCGTCGACCGCGGCGGGTACTTCGACCACGTGCCGCGCGGGTCGGCGCACGACTTCCGCCGCGCGGCCATCACGATGCTCGAGTCGATGGGCATCTCCGTCGAGTTCTCGCACCACGAGGCCGGCCCCGGGCAGAACGAGATCGACCTGCGCTACGCGGACGCCCTCACGACCGCGGACAACCTCATGACGTTCCGGACGGTCGTCAAGGAGGTCGCGCTCGAGCAGGGCGTGTACGCGTCGTTCATGCCCAAGCCGCTGGCCGAGCACCCCGGCTCGGGCATGCACACCCACATGTCCCTGTTCGAGGGGGACCGCAACGCGTTCCACGAGCCCGGCGCGCAGTACGAGCTGAGCAAGGTCGCGCGCCAGTTCATCGCGGGGCTGCTGCACCACGCCGCGGAGATCACGGCCGTCACGAACCAGTACGTCAACTCGTACAAGCGCCTGTGGGGCGGCTCCGAGGCCCCGAGCTTCGTCAGCTGGGGCCACAACAACCGCTCCGCGCTCGTCCGCGTGCCCATGTACAAGCCGGGCAAGGGCAACTCGAGCCGTATCGAGTACCGCGCGCTCGACTCGGCCGCGAACCCGTACCTGTCCTTCGCGCTCCTCCTCGCTGCCGGCCTCAAGGGCATCGAGGAGGGCTACGAGCTGCCCGAGGAGACGTCGGACGACGTCTGGGAGCTCACGCCCACGGAGCGGCGCGCGCTCGACATCCGGCCCCTGCCGCAGGACCTCGACGAGGCCGTCGGCATCATGGAGCGGTCCGAGCTCGTCGCCGAGACGCTCGGCGAGCACGTCTTCGACTACGTGCTCCGCAACAAGCGTGAGGAGTGGACGGCGTACCGCACGCAGGTCACGCCGTTCGAGCTGGAGCGCTTCTTCTCGATCCTGTGACGCCGCCCGTGACCCGCCGCCCCCAGACCCTCGTCGGGCGTCTGACGCGCCTCGGCTTCACGGACGTCGCGCGGGCCGAGTCGTTCGTCACCGACCCGGCGCTCGCGGCCGTCGTCGGGCCGCTGGACGCGACGTCGCCGCTGCTCGACGCGCTGGGGGCGGTCGCGGACCCGGACCTCGCGCTGCTCGCGCTCGTCCGGCTCGCCGAGGCGACGCAGCGGTGCGGCCCGGACGCCGAGGGCACGCCGGCGGCCCTCCTGCGCCGTGTGCTCACGGCCGTGTTCGACGACGACGGTGTCCCGGCGACCGGCCCGGCACGGGATCAGGCTCGACCTGTACCTGAGGGTCGGACCCGGGCCGGGCTGGGGAACGGCGTCGACACTGACCCTCGACCTGAGGTCGAGGGTCACCCCGCGGTGCCGGCCGTCGTCGTCCGGCAGCGGCTGCTCGCGGTCCTCGGCGCGTCCGCGGCGCTCGGGGACGAGCTGGTCCGCCATCCCGAGCTCCTCGCCGTCCTCGCCGACCCCGAGCCCGCCCTGGGGCGGCCCGCCGGCGACGTCCGGGCCGAGCTGCTCGCCGCCGTCGGGGCCGACCCGCACGCGCGCGTCCCCGTGGCCGGCGTCACCGGGCCGCAGGGCGTCGACGCCCTGCGCCACACGTACCGGGCCCGCCTCCTGCGGATCGCCGCCGCCGACCTGTGCTGCGGCGAGCCCCTCACGCGCCTGCCCGGCGTCGCGGCCGCCCTCGCCGACCTGGCGTCCGCGGCGCTCGAGGGCGCCCTCGCGCTCTCGCGCGCCGAGCTCGACGACCACGGCGCCGGCGTGCGCCTCGCCGTCATCGGCATGGGCAAGACCGGGGGCCGCGAGCTGAACTACGTGTCCGACGTCGACGTCGTGTACGTCGTCGAGCCCGAGCCGGGCTACGACGAGGAGTACGCGACGCGCGTCGGCACCCGCCTCGCGACCGGCCTCACGCGCGCCTGCAGCGCGCCGTCGGGGGAGCCGCCCCTGTGGGCCGTCGACGCCGCCCTGCGCCCCGAGGGCAAGCAGGGGCCGCTCGTCCGCACGCTCGCGAGCCACCTCGCCTACTACGAGCGGTGGGCCAAGACCTGGGAGTTCCAGGCCCTCCTCAAGGCCCGGCCCGTCGCCGGCGACGTCGAGCTCGGGCGCGCGTACCGCGAAGCCGTCGACCCGTTCGTCTGGCGCGCGGTCGAGCGGGAGAACTTCGTCGAGGACTCGCAGGCCATGCGCCGCCGCGTCGAGGACCACGTGCCCGCGGCCGAGGCGGACCGCCAGATCAAGCTCGGCAAGGGCGGGCTGCGGGACGTCGAGTTCACGGTCCAGCTCCTGCAGCTCGTCCACGGCCGTGCCGACGAGTCGATCCGCAGCCCCAACACGCTGACCGCGCTCGCCGCCCTGTCCGACGCCGGGTACGTGGGGCGCGCGCACGCGGCGCGGCTCGCCGTCTGCTACCGGTTCCTGCGGGCGCTCGAGCACCGCGTCCAGCTCTACCGGCTCCGGCGCACCCACCTCATGCCCACGGCGGACGCCGACCTGCGCCGCCTGGCCCGGTCGCTCGGCATGCACGCCGAGGGGGACGACGGGATGGTCGAGCGCTGGCGCGCGACCCGGCGCGAGGTCCGCACGCTGCACGAGGAGCTGTTCTACCGGCCGCTCCTCCCGGCGACGGCGCAGCTCTCCGAGGAGGAGGCGAGCCTCGCCCCGGAGGCGGCTCGGGCCCGCCTCGCGGCCATCGGCTACCGCGACCCGGCCGGCGCGATGCGCCACATCCAGGCGCTCACCGACGGCGTGAGCCGGCGCGCCGCGATCCAGCGCCAGCTCCTGCCCGTGATGCTCGGGTGGTTCGCCGACGGCGCCGACCCGGACCGCGGGCTCCTCGCCTTCCGCAAGCTCTCCGACGAGCTCGGGACCACGCCCTGGTACCTCAAGCTCCTGCGCGACTCGGGCTTCGCGGCGCGGCGCCTCGCGACCCTCCTCGCGAACTCGCAGTACGTCGCGGACGCGCTCGCCCGCTCGCCCGAGTCCGTCGCGTGGCTCGACGACGACGCGGACCTCGCGCCGCGCGACCTCGCCCGGCTCGACGCCGAGGTCGACGCCGTGCTCACGCGCGCGGACCGGACCCAGCCGGCCACCACGACGCTGCGCGCCGTGCGGCGGCGCGAGCTCGCCCGCACGGCCGCGGCCGAGCTCCTCGGCCTCACCGGCACGGTCCGTGCGATGGAGGCGATCTCGGCGGCCGCGGACGTCGTCCTCGTCGGGGCGCTGCGGATCGCCGCGTTCGACGCCCGGGTGGAGCTCGGCTACGGCACGGAGGCGGACGACTCGCCGACCCGGGTGCTCGTCGTCGGGATGGGGCGGCTCGGCGGGCGCGAGATGGGCTACGGGTCCGACGCCGACGTCCTGTTCGTGCACGACCCGCTCCCCGGCGTCGATCCCGGTGCGGCCCAGGCGTTCGCCCTGTCCGTCGCGACCCGGCTGCGGACCATCTGCTCGGCGCTCGGCGCGGAGCCCCCTCTCGCGGTCGACGCCGACCTGCGCCCCGAGGGCCGTAACGGGCCCCTGGTGCGGACCCTCGACTCCTACGCCGAGTACTACGGCCGCTGGTCGTCCCCGTGGGAGGCGCAGGCGCTCCTGCGGGCCCGTCCCGTCGCCGGCGACGAGGGCCTCGCGGCACGGTTCACCGAGCTCGTCGACCCGCTGCGGTACCCGGACGGCGGGATCGACGCCGCGACCGTCCGCGAGATCCGCCGGATCAAGGCGCGCGTCGAGGCGGAACGTCTGCCGCGCGGGGTCGAGCCCACGCGTCACCTCAAGCTCGGCCGCGGCGGGATCTCCGACGTCGAGTGGACGGCGCAGCTCCTCCAGCTGCAGCACGCCCACCAGGTACCCGGCCTCCGCACGACCGAGACCGTCGAGGCGCTCCGGGCCGCGGCGGGCGCGGGGCTCGTCGACGCCGACGACGTCGAGGAGCTGGCGGGGGCGTGGCTCCTCGCGTCGCGCCTGCGGGCCGCGAACGTGCTGTGGTCCGGCCGTTCGACCGGCCAGGCCGTCGACGTGCTGCCGCACGTCAGCCACGACCTGTCCGGCCTCGCCGCCGTCCTCCGGTTCGACGGGACCGGCGTCGACCTCGAGGACCACTACCTGCGGACCGCGCGCCGCGCGCGCGCCGTCGTCGACCGCGTGTTCTACGGCGAGGAGTGACCCGGGCCGTCCGCCCGGTCCCGGACGCACCGACGGCGCCCTCCCCGAGGGGAGGGCGCCGTCGGCACTCGTACTACGACGTACCGATCAGACGTCGTAGTACAGCTCGAACTCGTGCGGGGTCGGCCGCAGGCGGACCGGGTCGATCTCGTGGGCGCGCTTGTACGCGATCCACGTCTCGATCAGGTCCGGCGTGAAGACGTCACCCTGCGTGAGGAAGTCGTGGTCGGCCTCGAGCCGGTCCAGCACCGCGTCGAGCGAGCCGGGGACCTGCTGGATCTGCGCGTGCTCCTCGGGCGGCAGCTCGTAGAGGTCCTTGTCGACCGGCTCCGGCGGCTCGATCCGGTTCTGGATGCCGTCGATGCCCGCCATGAGCATCGCGGCGAACGCCAGGTACGGGTTGCTCGACGGGTCCGGCACGCGGAACTCCACGCGCTTCGCCTTGGGCGAGCTGCCCGTCACGGGGATGCGGATGCACGCGGAGCGGTTGCGCGCCGAGTACACGAGGTTGACCGGGGCCTCGTAGCCCGGGACCAGGCGGCGGTAGGAGTTGACCGACGGGTTCGTGAACGCGAGCAGCGACGGCGCGTGCTTCAGCAGACCGCCGATGTACCAGCGGGCGATGTCCGACAGGCCGCCGTAGCCCTTCTCGTCGAAGAACAGCGGCTCGCCGTCCTTCCACAGGGACTGGTGCGAGTGCATGCCCGAGCCGTTGTCGCCGAAGATCGGCTTCGGCATGAAGGTCGCCGTCTTGCCGGCGTTCCACGCGACGTTCTTGATGACGTACTTGAACTTCATCAGGTCGTCGGCCGCGTGCTGCAGCGTGTTGAAGCGGTAGTTGATCTCCTGCTGGCCCGCGGTGCCCACCTCGTGGTGCGCGCGCTCGACCTGGAGCCCGACCTCGCCGAGCATGGCGACCATGTCGTCACGCAGGTCGGCCATCTGGTCGTTGGGGGAGACGGGGAAGTAGCCGCCCTTGTAGCGCGTCTTGTACCCGAGGTTGCCGCCCTCCTCGTCGCGGCCGGTGTTCCACGCGGCCTCCTGCGAGTCGAGGGAGTAGAAGGACTCGTGCTGGTTCGTGGAGAACCGCACGTCGTCGAAGATGTAGAACTCGGCCTCGGGCGCGAAGAACGCGGTGTCCGCGATGCCGGTCGAGCGCAGGTACGCCTCCGCCTTGGCGGCGATGTTGCGCGGGTCGCGCGAGTACGCCTCGTCCGTGAACGGGTCGACGATCGAGAAGTTGACGACGAGCGTCTTGTGCTTCCGGAACGGGTCGACGAACGCGGTCTCGACGTCGGGGATGAGCTTCATGTCCGACTCGTGGATGGCCTGGAAGCCACGGATCGACGAGCCGTCGAACATCATGCCGTCCGTGAACGCGGCGTCCTCGAACTCCGAGATCGGGATGTTGAAGTGCTGCTGGACGCCCGGCAGGTCGCAGAAACGCACGTCGACGAACTCGACATCCTGCTCCCGCGTGAAGGCGATCGCCTCTTCCGCGCTCTTGAACATGCGATGAACTCCTTGATCGGTGGAGCCCCGTCTCGGGGCG
>Ga0164242_10004515_pt1 | contig 15637 bp, 12 predicted proteins | sample OricomgcompostMG_FD_108783 | JGI IMG/M metagenome (GOLD analysis project Ga0164242, IMG submission 108783) | Miracle-Growth compost microbial communities from Emeryville, California, USA - Original compost - Miracle growth compost (MG) ... | reverse complement strand
CTTCGAGCCCTGGATGTGGATGAAGTCCTGGTGTGGCGGAGTCGGGTTGCCCACCTCGGTGGGAATCATCACCCGGGCTATGTTGCGCGGCTGCGGCAGCACCGGCCCGTCGAACAGCTTGCGGTAGACGTCCAGCAGCGCCGGATGGTGCGACAGCCGGTGAAAGGCCTCCAGGTGGTAGATCGACCGGTAGGCGTCCGGCCCCACGCCGACGCCACAGAAGTCGACGTCGGTTTTGGGTACCCGGGCGTACGCCGCCACGTCGGCGATGCCGTCCATCAGCTCGGTGCCGTCGGCGATCCAGCCGAATCGGTCGAGCACTTCGAGGATCTGCCGGCGTACGTCCAGCACGGCTGCGCTCGGCAGCAAACCCTTGAAGAACAGATAGCCGTGCTCGGCCAGCCGCTCGGTCAGCTCCTGCGGGTCGTCGAGCACCGGCGACGAGTCGACGAACGGGGTCGTCGGCGACAATGCGGGTGACGCGGTCGTAGTCATGTCGCCCATTTCAGCGCGTTCGGTCCGCTCGGCACATAGCGGATAACATCATTGACCTGGATGATCTGATCACTCCTGCTCGAGGTGCCCATGTCCGTCACCGCCGCTGCTGTTCGTGCCGCCCCGCCAGCCGCAGACGCGGCGGCCGGCCCCACCGACCGTGGCTACCCGGTGCTGACGCAGGCGTCGCACACCCGATTCAACCGGGGCGGTGTGCTGCACTTTCCCTGCGTCCAGTCCCGGATGGTGCTCGGATGTCATGACGGGCACGGGACGGTGGAGCTGAACGGGATGGAGCATCCACTCACACCGGGGCGGCTGTTCCTGCTTCCCTGGGGGCATCGGATCACCTACCGAGCCGACGCAGTCGACCCGTTCTTCGTCTACGGGATGCACGTGGTGCCCTGGCATCAGGCCGACGTGGCGATCGAGCTGACGACCGCTCATATGCCCCGGCACCACCTGTTCGACGCACCCTGGCGCGCGCCCGCCCGCCCGGGTGCCAGCCCACCGGCTGCCCACGTCGTCGTCAGCTCCGAACGTGAACGGCCGGTGCTGGCTGCGCTGACGCGCTATGCGATCGAGGCGTTCACGCACGCCCGAATGACCGACGCCTCCGCCAGGGCCATGGGCACGCTCGCGCTGACCGAACTGGACGCGCCGCCCACGGTGGGGGCGCACGGCAGCGAAGCGCCGGACCGGCTGCGCGACCTGCTCGACTGGGTGGACGCCCGCCTCGGCCAACCGATCGCCCTCGCCGACCTGGCCCGTGCGGCCGGTTGCGCGCCGGCCACCGTGACCCGGATGTTCGGCCGGCACCTCGGCCGGTCGCCGATGGCCTGGATCACCGACCGCCGGATCGACCGGGCCCGCCATCTGCTGGCGTCCACGCACCTTCGCATCACCCGGATCGGCCGCAGCTGCGGCTTCGACGATCCCTACTACTTCTCCCGGGTGTTCAAGGCGCGTACCGGGATGTCGCCCTCGCAGTGGCGCCTCCGGCACCAGCTCTGACCACCCCAGCCGCAATTCCTTCGTCAGCTGACGAAGCCATCGCGTCGGAGCAGCTCGAGCACCTCGTCGGCGCATTCGTCGATGCTGCGGCCGGTAGTGTCGATGCGAAGGTCGGGGTCGACCGGCTCCTCGTACGGGTCGCTGATACCGGTGAACTCGGGGATCTGTCCGGCCCGCGCCTTCGCATACAGGCCCTTGCGATCCCGGCGCTCACATTCGGCCAGCGGCGTCGCCACATGCACCAGGACGAACGCCGCGTCGGCCTCGACCGCAAACTGACGCACCCGCTCCCGGGTGGCCGCATACGGCGCGATCGGCGCGCACACGGCGACGCCGCCGTGCCGGGCGATCTCGGCCGCCACGTAGCCGATGCGGGTCACGTTCATGTCCCGGTCGGCCTTGCTGAACCCCAGCCCCGACGACAGCAGCCGGCGCTGACGGTCGCCGTCGAGCAGCGTGACCGTGCGTTGCGCCCCGACCCGTCCGGCCACCACGCCGGCCAGCGTCGACTTGCCCGATCCGGACAGGCCGGTGAACAACAGCACCAGCCCGCGTTCGGCGGCCGGTCGGCGATGCCGGCTGACTGCGGCCGCGACCTCGTCGGCCGGCACATCACCAGCCGGCTGCTCGGGCGCGCGCCCGAGCGCGGCCAAGACCGCCCTGGTCTCCGGCTCGGCCAGCTCGGGCGGCACCGGCAGCAGATCGATGCTCACCTCGACCCCGGCTGCATCCAGCGTCCGCGCCGCTGCTTCGGCGAGGTCGATACGCGCCCGCACGCTCCAGTCGCCGCCGGCACGGGACGGCACCAGCAGCTGCACCCCGCCGACAGCACCGGCCCGATCCGCCACCGCCGCCAAGGCATCCGCGGACAGCGGCCCAGCCGCCCACACCGGCAGCTGCTGGTTCGCCGCCGCCGCGCGCAGCCGGGCCACGTCGGCGTCGGGCCGGATCGGCACGCCCTCCTCGTCCACCAAGTCGGCCAGCCCGTCCGAGTCGGCCAGCCCGTCCGAGCCGGCCGGGTCGATGTCGGCGAGCGAATCCGGCCACGGGGCGTATCCCGCCAGCGACAGCACCAGCCGGTCGTAGTCGACCGGTCCCAACACCCGTGTCATTCCTGCACCACCCTGGGGAGAGGTTCGTACGGCTCGGCGAGCATAAGGGTCACCGGGCCGTCGTTGACCGACGCGACCGCCATGTCCGCACCGAACCGGCCCGACTGCACCGGCAGCCCGTGCCCGGCGACGGCGGCGCAGAAGCGCGCCACCAGCGGCTCAGCCGTCGGGCCGGGCGCGGCTGCCGACCAACCGGGCCGGCGGCCCTTGGCGGTGTCGGCATACAGGGTGAACTGACTGACCACCAACAACGGCGCATGCTCTTGCAGACACGAGCGTTCGCCGTGCAGTATGCGCAGGTTGACGACCTTGGCCGCCAGCCGGTCGGCCCGCTGCTCGGTGTCGCCGTGGGTCACGCCCACCAGCACCAGCAGCCCGGGTCGGTCGAGCTCGGCGATCGTGGCGCCGGCGACACTCACCGACGCCGAACTCACCCGCGTCACCAATGCGCGCATAGGTGCGATTCTGCCGGATCGCCGTCTGTGGACCGGCGGCTCGTCCGGGGCGAGTCGACCAGCCGGCCGGGCCCGCTGGCATGCCAGACTTCCGCCGTGACTGTGCTCGCCGAAGTGATCCGCTCCGGCTTCCACGAATGCGAACACCACGGGTCGATGATCGCGGTGGATGCCGACGGGAACGAGCTGCTCCGGGCCGGCGAGCCCGAGCGGCCGATCTTCCCGCGGTCGTCGAACAAGCCGCTGCAGGCTCTGGGCATGCTGCGCGCCGGGTTGGCCGTGCCGCCCGACCAGCTGGCGATCGCCAGCGCCTCGCACTCGGGTGAGCAGATGCACGTCGACCGGGTACGCCGGGTGCTGGCCGGCGCCGGACTCACCGAGGCCGACTTGCAGTGTCCGCCGTCGTGGCCCGCGGACGAGCCCACCCACCAGCGGCTGTTCAGGGCGGGTGCGGCGCCGAGCCGGGTGCGGATGAACTGCTCGGGCAAGCACGCCGGCATGCTCGCCACATGCGTGGCGGCCGGCTGGCCGATCGGTGACTATCTCGACCCCGAGCACCCGCTGCAGCAGCAGATCCGCCAGACCGCCGAGGAGCTGACCGGTGAGACCTGCGCAGCGGTGGGCGTCGACGGCTGCGGCGCCCCGCTGTTCGCGTTCACCCTGGTCGGGCTGGCCCGGGCATTCAGTCGGATCGCGACCGCACCGGCCGGCACGCACGAGCACCAGCTGGCCGCGGCCGTGCGCGCTCATCCAGAGCTGATCTCAGGCACCGACCGGCCCGATCGGGCGCTGGCTGCCGGGGTGCCGGGCCTGTTCGCCAAGGGCGGCGCCGAAGCCTGCTACGTGGCGGCCCTGCCCGACGGCCGGTCGATCGCACTCAAGATCACCGACGGCGGTGACCGGGCCCGTGGGGTCGTGCTCGCCGAGGCGCTGCGCCGGTTGGGGGTGGACCAGCCGGTGGTGCGCGAGCAGCTGACCGTGCCGGTGTACGGGGGTGGTCGCGTGGTCGGCCAGGTACGCGCCACCGCGTGGTAGCCGAAGGCCGCGTTGGTGCCGTCGTTAGGCTGCTCGCGTGTGGTATCTGAACATCCCCGACTACCTGGCCTACCTGCTCGGGCTGATCGCGCTGGGGATGAAGGTGTTCGCGCTGATCGATGCCGCCAGTCGGCGACACGACGCCTACCCGGCCACCGACCACCAGAGCAAGGCGTTCTGGTTGGTGCTGCTCGGCGCGTCGCTGGTGCTGTCCGTTCTGTTCATCTACCGGCCGATGAGCATCTTCAACGTCGCCACCGTCGCGGTGGCCGGCGTCTATCTCGCCGGGGTACGTCCGGCCCTGCGCAACGTCCTCGGGCACTGACCCGGCCCGCCCGGTTCTCGCTGACCGTGGGCGGCCGGCTGGAATGAACCCGTCCGCGCGTGGGTTGCATGGTGCGGGCGGTGCTGGGCCCGGCTCGGCCGAGCGTGCCGTCCATGCTCGTCCCCGACCGGAAGGCTGCCGATGCCCCTGCGCCCCGACGAGCCGCCTGCACGGTTGGCGCTGATCAGCCTGCACACGTCGCCGCTCGACCAGCCCGGCACCGGCGACGCCGGCGGCATGAACGTCTACGTCAGCCAGCTCAGCCGCAAGCTCGCCGAGCACGGGGTGTGCGTGGACATCTTCACCCGGGCCACCTCAGCGCGCCAGCCCGAGTCGGTGCCGGCCTGGCCTGGCGTGACCGTCCGGCACGTGCCCGCGGGCCCGTACGAGGGCCTGGCCAAAGACGACCTGCCTGCCCAGCTTTGTTCCTTCGCGCGCGGCCTGCTGCGCTATGAAGCGGCGGCGCCGCCCGGACGATACGACTTGGTGCACGCGCACTACTGGCTGTCCGGCCAGGTGGGCGCGCTAGCTGCCGAACGCTGGGGCGTGCCGCTGGTGACGTCGATGCACACCCTGGCGAAGGTGAAGAACGCGGCGCTGGCCGACGGCGAGCGGCCCGAGCCGCACGCACGGATCATCGGTGAGCAGCAGGTGGTCGACGACGCCACCCGGCTGGTCGCCAACACCGACGTGGAAGCACGCCAGCTCGTCGACCTCTACGGCGCGCCGTCCGCGCGGGTGGACGTCGTCGAGCCCGGCGTCGACCTGTCGACCTTCGCCCCGGCCGGCGAGGACGTGCGAGCAGCGGCGCGACGGGACGCCGGCATCGCTCAGCGGGCCCGCGTCGTGCTGTTCGTCGGACGGTTCCAGCCGCACAAGGCACCTGACCTTCTGGTGCGAGCGCTCGCGTTGGCCGCGCACGCCGGTGAGCTGCCCAGCGATGTCCCCGTGACCGCGGTGTTCGTCGGCGGCCCGAGCGGGTCCGCGTCGCAGTCGGCCGACGACCTGCGTGCGCTGGCCGTCCGTCTCGGCGTGGGCGGCCTGGTGCGCATGGAACCGCCGGCGCAGTCCGGCGACCTGGCCCGCTGGTACCAGCTGGCCGACCTGGTGGTGGTGCCGTCCTACAGCGAGTCGTTCGGACTGGTCGCGGCCGAGGCGCAGGCCTGTGGCACGCCGGTGTTGGCGGCCGCGGTCGGCGGGTTGCCCGTTGCGGTAGCCGACGGTGTCTCCGGCCGGCTCGTGCACGGCCACGACCCGCACCGGTGGGCCGCCGAGCTTGCCGGGCTGCTGGCCGACCCCGAGGCGTTGGCCGGGCTGCGCACGGGCACGGTCGCGCATGCGCGGAGGTTCGGCTGGGGCCGCACGGCGGAGAAGATGCTGGACGTGTACGCGACGGCGCTCGACCAGGTACGCATCGCCCGGGCCGGCTGATCGGTGCTGCCGGGCGCGGCGGATCCTCCCGGCCGGTGTGCCGGCGGTAGGCCGCGCGGATTTGCGCGTGCCGACGGCCCGCCCGCTGGCTACCCTCCCGGTATGACCACGTACGCACGGCTGCGCCGATGACACGTCGGCCCGCGTCTCGGCGTCCGGACGACGCCGCCGCCGGGGTGCGCGCCTGTCTCGACCAGCTCGACCTGCCTGAAGGAGAGCAGACGCCGGGCTGGCAGGAGGCCGAGCCGGGAACGTTCGTGGCGCGCATTCCCGGTGACCTGAAGCTGTCCATCGCCGCCGTCCTGAGAGCTCGCCGGTACACCGTCGACCTGCACGTGTTCGTCGCCCGCCGGCCGGAGGAGAACCACGAGACGGTCTACCGGTGGCTGCTGCAACACAACGTCACGCTGCACGGGCTCGCCTACGGGCTCGACCAGCTCGGCGACGTCTACCTGTCCGGCCGGCTTCCGGTCGACCAACTCGGTCCGGATTCGCTGGACCGGCTGCTCGGGGCTGCCGCCGACGCGGCCGACGCCGGGTTCCGCGCGGTGCTCGAGCTCGGATACGCCTCGGCGATCCGGCGCGAATGGGCCTGGCGCACCTCGCGCGGTGAGTCGACCGCCAACCTGGACATGTTCGCCGGCCTGCTCTCGGCAGGCACCGACCGGCGAGCCGGGCACGGCGAATAAACTCCGAAGCATGTCCGCCACTGCTGCCGCCGAGTCCCGCCCGTACCAGCTGATCCTGCTCCGCCACGGCGAGAGCGCGTGGAACGCAAAGGACCTGTTCAGCGGCTGGGTCGACGTCGACCTCACCGACAAGGGCCGCGACGAGGCGGTCCGCGGCGGCAAGCTGATCGCCGAGCGGGGACTGGCGCCGGACGTCATGCACACCTCGCTGCTGCGCCGCGCCATCACCACCGGCACGATCGCGCTGGACGTGTGCGACCGGCACTGGATCCCGGTGAAGCGGTCGTGGCGACTGAACGAGCGCCACTACGGGGCGCTGCAGGGCAAGAACAAAAAGGAAACGCTGGCCCAGTACGGCGAGGAGCAGTTCATGACCTGGCGCCGGTCCTACGCCACGCCGCCGCCGCCGATCGACCCGGACGACGAGTACGCCCAGACCAACGACCCGCGCTACGCCAGCCTGGGCGACACGATGCCAGCCACCGAATGCCTCGCCGACGTGGTGGCACGGGCGCTGCCGTACTTCTACGACCAGATCGTGCCCGACCTGCAGCTGGGCCGGACGGTACTGGTCGCTGCACACGGCAACTCGCTGCGGGCGCTTGTGAAACACCTGGACGGCATGAGCGACGACGCCGTGTCCAAGCTGAACATCCCTACCGGGGTGCCGCTGCTGTACGAGCTGGACGCTCGCCTGCACCCGGTGGTGGTCGGCGGCGAGTACCTCGACCCGGCCGCGGCCGCCGCCGGCATCGAAGCCGTGAAGAACCAGGGTCGTTAGCCTCGCCGCTCATCCCGCCCGGCTGCTTCCCGCTGCGCTCCCTGCCGCTCGTATGACCGTCCGCACGCTGGTATGACGCAGCAGGGTCATACCAGCGTCGGCACGGTCATACCAATGCGACGCTGCACGGCGCGCGGCGCGGACGATGCGTGAGTGGCTGGCCTGGTGCGGCCGGATCGCCCGCATGGTCCAACAGCCGCGGCCAGTACCTGAACAATCGACGCCATGAGTGACGTCGCACGCTGGACCGAGCTGACCCGAACCCAGCTGACCGAGCTGCTGCCTGACGCCGTCGTCGGCATGGCCATCGGCGCCACCGAACAGCACGGCCCCCATCTGGGCACCGGCACCGACGCGCTGCTGGCCACCACCGTGCTCGAACGGGCAGCCGAGCGGTACGCGGCCGGCGACGCCGCACGCCCCCTGGTCCTCGCACCCACTCTGCCGTTCGGCGCCTCCGATCACCATCTGCCGTTCGGCGGCACGATCTCCCTGCACACCGAGACGCTGCTGGCGGTACTGGTCGACATCTGCTCGAGCCTGTCCACGGTGGGCGCGCGACGACTGCTGATCGTCAACGGACACGGCGGCAATACCGGGGTGTGCCACGCCGCCGCCGGGGCCGCAGCCGCTCGAACCGACCTGGTCGTCGCCCACGTCGACTACTGGTCCCTGCTCGGCGACGACAGCGAGCCGCTGGAACCGGCGGCGGTACCCGGCCACGCCGGCGTGTTCGAGACGTCGCTCCTGTCGGCCGTGCGGCCAGACCTCGTCACCGACCCCCCGGCGCGCCCGAGCCCGCCGGGCACGGTCGAAGTGGCCGGCCTGACCGTGCAGGCCGCACGGACCTGGTCCGACCGTGACGGGTATACCGACTCGCCGGCCGACGGGGCCGCCGCAATCGGCCGTCAGCTGCTCGATCGTCTGGCCGGAACACTGGCCGACCGGCTCACGGCCTTCGCCGACGCCGGCTGATGCGGCGGTAGCGATTCGGCTCGAGCCGATCATCCCAGCAATTCCCAGCAGTGGAGGAGGACCAGCCATGAGCCGTCCCAAGGTCGCGCTGATCGTGACCACCTACTTCTTCGGCTCCCACGCCGACGTGCTCGGCACCCGCCTGATCGAGGGCTACGAATGGCATGGCCAGCACGTGGACCCGCGCGTCGAGGTCGTGTCGATGTATCTCGAGCAGCAGGGCGCGCACCTGCGCCGCGATCGGGTCTTGCGGCCCGACATCGGGGTCGAGATCGCCGAGCGCAATCACGTCCCGCTGTTCCCGACGGTGGGCGAAGCCATCGGCTGCGGGCGCGGCGGCGTGGCCGTCGACGGGGTCGTGATCATCGGCGAACACGGCGACTACGAGTCCAACGAGTTCGGCCAGAAGCTGTATCCGCGGCGGCGGCTGTTCGACGCTGCGGTCGCCACCATGGCCGGGGCCGGTCGGTACGTGCCGATCTTCAACGACAAACACCTGTCCTACTCGGTCGGGGACGCGCTGCACATGGTGGGAACCGCACGCCGGCTGGGCATCCCGATGGTGGCCGGCTCGACCATCCCGCTCAGCTGGCGGATACCGGCGGGCAGCCAGTGGCCGTTCGGCGAGGCCATGACCGACGCGGTCGCGGTCGGTTACGGCGAAGCCGAGAGCTACGGATTCCACACGCTGGAAGGCCTGCAGGCTCATGTCGAACGCCGGCTCGGGGGTGAAACCGGGGTGGTCGCCGTCCAGGCCTACAGCGGTGAGCGAGCAGTGCGAGCGTGCACCGACGGCACGGTCGACCCGCAGCTGCTGGACCGGGCGCTCGGATCGCTCGAGTTGGACGAGAGTGCGCGGGCGCGGGCGGTGCAGGGCGCGGCCGAGGTGTACCTGATCGACTATGCCGACGGGCTTCGCGCCGCCGCGGTCACCTGCCATCAGGAGGTGGCCAACTGGGGCGCCGCCTGCCGGGGGCCGGCGCACGAGATGGCCTGCCAGATGTACCTGCCGGGTGCGAGCCCCGGCAAGCCGAGCGAGCATTTCATCTTCCTGGCCCGGCAGCTCGAGTCCGCCATACTCACCGGTGAAGAGCCGACCCCGGTCGAACGCACGCTGATAACCACCGGAATCCTGGATGCGGCGATGCTCTCGCGGCATCGTGACGGGGCCCGCCTGACCACCCCGGAGCTGAACGAGGTCAGCTATCAGCCGTCGGCCGATATCGCCGACACCGGGGTGTTCACCACCTATCCCGAACCCGTTCGTCCGGTCGAAGGCGGCTGAGGTGCGCGTCCTGCTGGTCGACGTCGCCGAGCCGCTCGCGAACAGCGTCCGGGCCGCGCTGGGACGACGGCACCGGGTGGACACGTTCGCCGGCGACGTGCGCGAATTGGACCGGTGCCGCAACGTTTCCGATGCGGCCGACGTCGTGATCCACGGGTTCGCCGACGACGCCGAACCGCTGGATCGGCTCGACAGCGCCGGTCGCGGCACCTGGAACCTGCTGACCACCACGGCTGCCACCCGCTACATCCAGCTGTCGTCGATGCGGCTGCTATCGCGGTACCACCCGGGCTGGCATGTGGACGAGCAGTGGCCGCCGCTGCCGGGCACCGGCGTCGACGAGCTGGCGCCACACCTGGCCGAGATCGCTGCCCGTGACGTCTGTGCCGCCCGCGCAGTCGAATGCCTGGTCTTGCGCCTGCCCGACGTCGTGCCGGCCAACGTGTTCGCCTCGAACCCGATCGAGCCGACCTGGCTGCACATCGATGACGCGGTCGCGGCAGTGGTACGGGCCGTCGAATCCGAGCGGCCGGAACACCCGGCGCCGCGGTGGCGCTGCTACGACATCGTCCGCGGCGACGCCCGCTGCCGGTTCCCGCTCGGTGCTGCCGCGCACGAGCCGTTCGCCTTCGTCCCGCAGCATCTGGACGACCGTCCGCCGGACGCGGCCCCCGAAGAACCAGTGTTCCCGCGGCTGCCCGGGCCGATGACCGGATTGCCCGTGCCCGAACACCTGCTCGTTCTGGGCGCCGGCGGTCCGCTGGCCACGGTGCTGGCCCGCCAGCTGTGGTCGCAGCGCCGGCTCCGGCTGGCCGACCGGGCACCGCTCGCGCAGCTGACGCCGCGGCCCGGTGATCCCCGGCCGGGCCCGACCGCGCCGCCGCACGAAGAAGTGGTCGTGGACGTGACCGACCCGTCCGCGGTCGCCGCCGCTGCCGCCGGCACCGACTGCATCGTCAACTGCACCGTGGTACGCCCCGATCCGGTCGAAGCGTTCCGGGTGAATCTGCTCGGCGCCTACAACGTGATGACTGCCGCGGTCGACGCCGGAATCTCCCGGGTCGTGCATACCGGCCCGGCACAGACGCTGGCACCGCACCCGGTCGGCTATGCCGACGATCGGGCGGTGGGTGAGCAGGTGCCGCCGCGGCCGGGGGACGGGCTCTACGCGCTGAGCAAGCGGCTCGGCCAGGAGGTGTGCCGGCTGTTCGCCGAACAGCACGCGATCGCCTGCCCGACGCTGCTGTTCGTCGGCTTCACCGACGCCGACGCCGACGCCGGCCACGGGCATCCGTTCACCGTGTCGTGGCCCGACGCCGGTGCGGCGATGGCGGCGGCGACCACCGTGACCGAGCTGCCCGAGCCCGCTCCCGTGCTACACGTGCTGGCCGACGCGCCGCACGACCGTTACCGCAATACCCGGGCATGTGAGGTGCTCGGCTGGCAGCCGCATGACCGCCTGGACCGCATGTGGCACCGGCGGCACTGATGCGAATCAGCCGGCTGTAAGCCAGCTGTCAGCCGGTCGCGGCCTACAAGCCGGCCATGAACTCGAAGATGGCGTCGTCGTTGTCCGGCAGCCCCTCGTGCCCGAAGTCGGGGTATTCACGCAGCCGCTTGGGTGCGGTGATGCGGTTGTAGGCGGCGAACTGCGTGGACGGCGGACAGGTCCGGTCGGCCAGGCCGACCGCCATCTGCACCTGCGCTTGGATGCGTGGCGCCAGCTGGGCGACGTCGATGTAACCGAGCTTGGTGAACACCTCGTCTTGCCGTTCGTGCAGCGGGTCGAACTTGCGGAACCACTCCTCGATATCGGCGTAGGCGCCCTTCGCGAGTTCGAGATCCCACACCCGCTGGTAATCGCACAGGTACGGGAACGTCGGCGCGGCCCGGGCGATGCGGGGCTCGAGGGCGGCGCACGCCAACGTGAGACCGCCGCCCTGGCTGCCGCCGGTGGCCCCGACTCGTGCCGGGTCCACCTCTGGCAGTTCGAAGATCACCCGGGCCAGCTGCTTGGTGTCCAGGTAGACCTGCCGGTAGTAGGCCTTGGTCGGGTCGTCCACCAGGCCGCGCAGGATGTGCCCGCGCAGCGTCCAGCCCGATACTCCGCCGACGTCGTCGGACAGTCCGCCTTGCCCTCGGCAGTCCAGTCCGGCGACCGTGAAGCCGGCCGCCGCGTAGGGCAGCATCGTGTACCAGTCCGGCGCCCGGCCGGACAGTCCGTGGAAGAACAGCACCGCCGGCCCCGGCTCGCGGGTGGCAACGGGTTGCACGAGCCGCGCGTGCACCTTCGCGCCCTGGATGCCGGTGAACCACAGGTGGGAGCAGCGGGCGAACGGCGGCTGGAACGAAACCGGCTCGGTGCGCGGCGCCGGGTCGACCTCGGCCAGGTCGGCCAGAGCGCCCGACCAGTATTCGTCGAAGTCGTCCGGACGCGGATTCGTGCCGCCGTAGCTGTCCAGCTCGGCGCGGGGCATGTCGAACAACAGGGGCATCGCAGAACCTCTCGTCGCTATCACTGGGCTGATCTCGTGCCTGCGGTCTGAACCGGCGCGACGATTGTCTCGCGTCTGCGCCGGGCGCGCAGTGATCTGACCCGATCCGGGCAGCGGTCACCGGGCCGGCTCGAGCCGACAGCGCACCCGGCGACAGCGGCGGTACCGACGAATGTGGCGCGGATCGCATCAATTGCATCTTGATAACGACTGATCTGGCTGGTTTCGCGCGATCGGGCTGGCTACTGTTGTTCCCGCGCGACCGCACGACTTCCCCGTTTCCGACCTCAAGCTCGATGAGGTGTGTTCGACCCCGATGTCTGGCCAGCAGTTCTGGCGTGACGACCACGTGTGTCCCACCCGCCGGGTTTTCCGGCCGGCTCCTCGTGAGCGCGGCTGCCCGGTGCGGGTCATGCACCGCAAGCACTTCCTCCCGGTCAGGCGCTGATCTTCGTCGTCAGCCCGACCGGTCCACGCGTCCCTGACTCCACCCCGATTCCGCCGGCGGCGGGACGCCCCTAGACCTTGATGCATGTCCGCATGCCCTGACTCTGTCCGGCATGCGGCCAGGCCCGAGCGCGACCACGGCCACCATCCGCGCGCCTCGGCCCGACCTGCCCTGCCGTCGCCGGCGTGAAAGGCCCTGTTCCATGTCTACCGCAGCGCTTCGTGCTGCTGCCGTGCTCCGGCGCGGTTCCACTCGCTCCGCACTCCCGACGAAACTGCGTCCGACCCGACTGGTCCGCGCGGTTTCGTCAAGCAGACAAGAAAGTTCTCGCAAACAGTCCGCCTCTACTGGTGGTCCGCGCACGCCGAAGTCCGGCCGTCGCGGCACCGACGGTGGCTGGCTGCGCTGGCTCGCGCCCTACCTCGCCCGCAACCGCAAGCTGCTGCTGCTGGCACTGCTGCCGGTCGGCGGCTGGACGGTTGCGGTGGTCGGCAGCCCGCTGATCCAGCGGGTCGTCGTCGACGACGCGCTGGTGACCCACGTGCGGCCGCTGCTGCCCTGGCTCGGGCTGCTGGTCGGCGTGGCCATCTGTCGTGCCGTGCTGTCCGGCGTGTGGCGCTGGGCGGGCGGACGGATGAGCCTGGAGGTCCAGCGTGATATCCGCGACGACTTCTACTCTCACCTGCAGCACCTGGATTCTGCTGCCCACGAGCAGATGCAATCGGGCGCGCTGGTGGCTCGGGCGAACTCCGACCTGAACCTGATCCAGCAGGCGATCACCCTGCTGCCATCGGTGCTGGGCACCATCTTGCAGGTGATCCTGGCCGTCTCGGTGATGGCCGTGCTGTCACCTCCGCTGGCGCTGCTGCTGCTGGCCATGCTGGTCGTGCTGATGCAGGTGTCCCGGCGGATGCAGCAGCGGGTGTACGCCGCGTCCTGGGACGGGCAGCAGCGTGAGGCCGAGATGAGCACGATCGCCGAGGAGGCGGTCAGTGGCGTGCGCGTCGTGAAGGGCTTCGGTCGCGAGGCAGACGAGCTGAACCGGTTCGTCGATGGCTTGCGCACCATGTTCCGCGCGCGGGTTCGCGCCATCCGGCAGCGGGCGCCCCTGTTGGGCACACTGCAGGTGGGCCCGCTGTTCGGCCAGGTGCTGGTGCTCGCCGTCGGCGGCATGCTGGCACTGGCCGGACACCTGACCATCGGCACGTTCTTCGCGTTCCTCGCCTACCTTGCCGACCTCACCGGTGCCGCGAAGATGCTGGCGATGGTGCTGGTACTGGCGCCTCGTGCCCGCTCGGGTACGGAGCGGATCGCCGAGATCTTCGACGTCGCACCGCAGGTGCGTGACGCCGACTACGAGGCCGAGGACAGCTCCCGGGCGCGGGCTGCGACGCCGGACGACGTTCCGGTCGACACCGTGGACCGGTACGCACCGACCCGCACCGGCTACCGCGGTCAGCCTGCTGAGATCACTTTCGACGACGTGACCTTCGCCTATCCGGACGGGCCGCCGGTGCTGCGCGGCTTCGACCTGCATGTGCGCCCCGGCGAGACCGTCGCGCTGGTCGGCGGCACCGGCTCGGGCAAGTCCACCGCCCTGCAACTGGTCGCCCGGCTGCGCGACGCCACCAGTGGCCAGGTCCGGGTGGACGGCGTGGACGTCGCCGACCTGCCCCTGATGGAGCTGCGCGACCGGGTCTCGATGGTGTTCGACGAGGCGATGCTGTCGTCTGGCACCGTGCGGGAGAACATCCGGGTCGGTCGCCCGGACGCCACCGACGCCGAGGTCGAGCGGGTTGCCCGGATCGCAGCGATCCACGACTTCATCGCCGGTCTCGACGACGGCTACGACAGCATCGTCGGCGAGCAGGGGCTGACCCTGTCCGGCGGCCAGCGGCAGCGCATCGCGCTTGCCCGCGCGCTGCTGGCTCCGTCGGACATCCTGGTACTCGACGACGCCACCTCTGCGGTCGACGTGAAGGTGGAGCGGCGGATCCTGGCGGCCATGCACGAGCTCGTGGACGACAAGACCGTGCTCGTCGTCGCCTACCGCGAGTCGACCCTCGATCTGGCCGATCGGGTCGTGCTGGTCGACGACGGGCGCATCGTCGACGCCGGCACCCACGCCGAACTGCTCGAGCGGTCCGCGCACTACCGGGGTCTGCTGTCGGAGAGCCCGCAGGCTCCGCACATCGACGAGCCGGCCGAGTCGGTGACGGCGGCGGCCTGGCAACCCTCGCAGCGGCCGGCCGCGGCACGGGTCGGCGACCCGGTCTCGCCGGAGCTGGCGGAGGCGCTGGCCAAGCTGCCGCCGGCGCTCGACCGCACCGGCGTCGACACCGAGCACGAGGCCACCAGGCGGGACAAGTTCTCGCTCGGCCAGCTGGTGCGGCCGCAACGGTGGGGGATCGCGCTCGGTCTCACCCTGCTGCTGGTGGACGCGTTCGCCGGCCTGTCCGGTCCGCTGCTGGTGCAGCAGGGGCTGGAAACCGCGCTAGGGAGCAAGTCGCTGGCGCTGTTGTTGATGGTGTGCGGCCTGTTCGCGCTGGTCGCGGCGATCGACTTCGCAGCGGTGTGGACGTGCCATTTCGTCACGTCCCGCACCACCGAACGAGTGCTGTACTCGCTGCGAGTGCGGATGTTCGCACACTTGCAACGACTCGGCATGGACTACTACGACCGCACCCACGCGGGCCGCATCATGACCCGTCTGACCTCCGACGTGGACGCGGTGGCGAGCCTGATCCAGGCCGGCATCACCAACGCGTTGGTCGCGATCGTCACGTTCTCTGGCATGACCGTCGTACTGGTCGTGCTCAACCCGACGCTCGCGCTCGTCGTGCTGTCGGTGCTGCCGTTCACCGTGGTGGCCACGATCTGGTACCGCAAGGTGGTGCGGCCGGCCTACGAGCGGGCGCGTGAGCTCAGTTCCGCGTTGAACACCTTCCTGCACGAGACTCTCGCCGTGTTGCCGGTGACCCACGCCTTCGGCCGGGAGCAGTCGAACCAGCGGCACTTCGACGGGCTGGCCCAGGCACAGCTGCGCGCCCGCGACAAGTCCACTCGGGCGACGTCGATCTACGTCGGCTTCCTCGAG
>Ga0164242_10004514_pt1 | contig 15637 bp, 16 predicted proteins | sample OricomgcompostMG_FD_108783 | JGI IMG/M metagenome (GOLD analysis project Ga0164242, IMG submission 108783) | Miracle-Growth compost microbial communities from Emeryville, California, USA - Original compost - Miracle growth compost (MG) ... | reverse complement strand
GACGAGCGTCTGCGACAGGCCATCCGCCGCCAGTGCGCGGTGGTGGACCTGTGGCCGTCGAGCCGTTCGGCGATGGCATTCAAGCAATTGGCGGGTGCGGTCGATACATGGGCAGAACCCGAACGCGCGGGCCATGGCCGCATCGCCTTTTTCGGCGGTCAGCCTGTGTCGTCAACGGGGTGGTGAGATGAACGTGGCATCGGAATATCTGCAACATTCCCGCGAAAGCGCCGACGAACTGGTACGTCGGCATGCGCCGCTGGTACGGCGCATCGCCTATCACCTGATGGGGCGGTTGCCGACCAGCGTCGACGTGGGCGACTTGATTCAGGCAGGAATGATCGGTTTGCTGGAGGCTTCACGCAATTACGCCCTAGACCGGGGCGCCAGTTTCGAGACGTATGCGGGCATTCGCATCCGTGGCGCCATGCTGGACGAACTGCGCCGTACCGACTGGACCCCGCGCTCGGTGCATCGCAAGACCCGCGAAGTGGCCGAGGTGGTGCGTCAGATCGAAGCCGAAACCGGTACCGAGGCGGAGGACGCCGAAGTGATGAAGCGCCTCGGCATCGGCGCCGAGGAATATCACCAGGTGCTGGCCGATGCGGCCTGTGCCCGGTTGCTCAGCCTCACCGCACCGGACGATGGCGAGGAAAGCGCCGCGCTCGATGTGGCCGACGAATCGGGCCTGAGCCCCGCGGACAGCATTGAAAACCAAGGCATGCGCGATGCGCTGGTCGACGCGATCACGGGCTTGCCCGAGCGCGAACAGCTGGTGATGTCGCTGTATTACGAACAGGAATTGAACTTGAAGGAAATCGGCGCCGTGCTCGGCGTGAGCGAATCGCGCGTCTGCCAGATCCATGGCCAGGCGGTGATCCGGTTGCGCGCACGGCTGGGTGACTGGCGCGATTGACACCCGTCAAGCGGACGACTGAACAAGCGGCACCGGCGAACCAGGGGTCCGGTACCTCCGCCCGAAAAGCACTAACGGAGAATGCGGTTTGGACAAGAACATGAAAATCCTGGTGGTGGACGACTTCTCCACCATGCGGCGCATCGTCCGCAACCTTCTGGTCGAGCTGGGTTTCAGCAACCCGCTGATCCAGGAGGCCGACGATGGCGAGAACGCGCTGATCATGCTGCGCAGTCAGCCGTTCGACCTGGTCGTGACCGACTGGAACATGCCCAACATGACGGGCATCGACCTGCTGCGCGCGATCCGCGCCGAGCCGGCCCTGAAGGGGCTGCCGGTGCTGATGGTCACCGCCGAGAACAACCGTGACCAGATCATCGCCGCCGCCCAGGCGGGTGTGAACGGCTACATCGTCAAGCCGTTCACGGCGGTCACCCTGAAGGAAAAACTCGGCAAGATCTTCGAACGGATCGCTGCCGCCGGAGCGAACGCATGAACGCCATCCTGCCCGTATTGAACGAACAAAGCCTGCCGCAGGAATTGCGCGATCTGCTCAACAGCCCCGATGGCCCCGCCTTCGAGCATGCACTGGACGTGATGGTGCGCGACCGCGAACAACGCCTGTTCCGCGCGCTTGGCCAGCTGGCGCGCGACCTGCACGGCGCCATGCGCCGGCTCGGTGGCGAACTGGCCAATGAAGGCGTCCCCGGCAGCGTCGCGGACGCGCGCAAGCACCTCAACGATGTGCTCGAGATGAGCGCGCAGGCGGCGCACCGCAGCATCGACTTCGCCGAACGCATGCGTCCGGCAGCCGAGTCGCTGGCCCACAACGCCAGCGAAGTGCTGGCGTTCACCGACAGCAAGAGCGACCCGGCCGCGGTACTGGCCCACCAGGCCAGCGACTTTGCGCTCAGCTGCAAGGATGGCCTGGCCGACATGGTGATGGCGCAGTCGTGGCAGGACCTGTCCGGCCAGCGCATCAAGAAGGTCGTCAACTTCATCGAGAGCGTGGAATCGTCCCTGCTTGAACTGGTGCGCCTCACCGGTGCGCTGGCAGGCAGCGAGGTGCCCGCCAGCGCCGTCAAGGTTTCCAGCCAGGACGACGCCGATCGCCTGCTCAGCGAATTCGGGTTTTGAAGGCGCGGCTGCCGTGACCGCAGAGTTCGACAACGAGCTGCGCCAGGATTTTCTGGTCGAGGCTGGCGAGCTGGTGCAGGCGCTGGGCGAGCAGTTGATCGGACTGGAAGCGAACCCGCATGACAGCGAGCTGCTGAACGCCGTGTTCCGCGCCTTCCATACGGTCAAGGGTGGCGCGGGTTTCCTGGCGATCGAGCCGATGGTGCAGCTGTGCCATCACGCCGAGGACCTGCTCAACGGCGCCCGTAACGGCGCCGTGATTCTCGATGCGCCGTTGATGGACGCGCTGCTCGAGGCGCTGGACCTGCTCAACGACATGATGGCCGCGCTGGGCGCCGACGCGCCGCTGGCGATGCCGCCGCCGGCCTTGCTGCAGCGATTGAACCGCGCCGCGCCGGCGGCTCCCGCACCCGTCGCGGCTCCGGTCGAGACAAGCGGCGACAACGCCGCCATCGACGACAGCGAGTTCGAGGCGTTGCTGGACAAGATGTACGGCAGCAACGCACCGGGCACGGTCGAGCCGGCACCGGTCGCCGTTGCGCCGGTCGTGTCCGCGCCTTCATCCGGTGGCGCCATCGACGATGACGAATTCGAAGCCTTGCTGGATGCCTTGCACGGTCAGGGCGGGCAGCCCGGTACGGTGTCTGCACCGGCACCGCCGGTCACCGCCGTGCCGGCATCTGCGGCTGCACCGTCGCCAGCGCCTGCACGCCATGCCGCCGCGGCCGAAACCACCGTGCGCGTCGATACCGCGCGGCTGGATGCGCTGGTCAATCGCGCCGGTGAACTGGTGCTGGTGCGCAACCGCCTGCTCAGCCTCGCCGCCAACAGCGCCGACGAGGCGCTGGTGATCGCCGCCAACGAACTTGACCGCGTCGCCGACGAACTGCAGACCGCCGTGCTCGGCATGCGCATGCAGCCGGTAGGGCGACTGTTCCAGCGCTTTCCGCGCATCGTGCGCGACCTGGCGCGCCAGCTGGGCAAGAACGTGGAGCTGGTGCTGGAAGGCGAGGGCACCGACCTCGATCGCAGCCTGGTGGAATCGCTGGCCGATCCGTTGATCCACTTGTTGCGCAACGCACTCGACCATGGCGTCGAGGCGCCCGAGGAGCGCCAGCGTACCGGCAAGCCCGACAAGGCCCGCGTGTGCCTGTCCGCCAGCCAGCGCGGCGAACACATCGTGATATCCGTCAGCGACGACGGCCGCGGCATGGATGCGAACGTGCTGCGCCGCAAGGCGGTGGAGAAAGGCCTGATCAGTGCCGATGAGGCCGCGCGGCTGTCCGACGCCGAATCCTACGAATTGGTATTTCGTCCCGGCTTCAGCACCGCCGCCGTGGTGTCCGACATCTCCGGCCGCGGCGTGGGCATGGACGTGGTCAAGACCCGCGTGGCGGAGCTGGGCGGCAGCCTGAAGGTTCGCTCGCGCCTGGGCCATGGCAGCGAACTTGAATTGAGCGTGCCGCTGACGCTGGCGATCCTGCGCGTGCTGATGGTGCGCGTAGGCGAGCGTCTGCTGGCGCTGCCGATGGGCAACGTCGAGGAAGTCTTCGAATTGAGCGCCGGGCAAGACCGCATGCTCGACGGTCGCATGGTGGCCAACCATCGTGGCCGCGCGCTGCCGCTGGCCGACCTCGCCGGCTGGACCGGCTCGGCGACCACGGCCGGCCGCCACGTGGTGGTGCTGCACATCGGCCATTTGCGGCTGGGTTGCCTGGTGCATGCCGTGCTGGGTCGCGAGGACGTCATGGTCAAACCGCTGGGCCCGTTGTTCGAAGACGTACCCGGCGTCGCCGGCGCCACCGTGACCGGCGACGGTCGCCTGGCGCTGGTGCTGGACCTGGCCGGGCTCGCCGACGAGCGTGGTCAACTACTCCCCTCTTTGCGCGCGGTGGGTTGATACGCCATGGATATGGTCAGCCTGATAGGCACGATACTGGGCTTCGTGGTGATCATCCTCGGCACGGTGCTGAAGTGATCCACGGTGGGCGCGTTGTGGAATCCGGCGGCGTTCGTGATCGTGTTTTTCGGCACCCTCGCCGCCTTGCTGGTGCAGAACCAGGGCAAGGTGCTGAAGCACGCGTTGAAGATGATGTCGATGGTCTACAAGCCGCCGCGGCACCAGCCCGGCGACCTGATCAGCCGCATCGTCGGCTGGAGCGAAATATCGCGCCGGCAGGGCCTGCTGGGGCTGGAACCGCAGATCGAGGCCGAGTCCGACAGCTTCATCAGCAAGGGTCTGCAACTGCTCGTCGACGGCGGTGAACCGGAGGCGATCCGCAGCGTGCTCGAGGTCGACCTGGAGACGCGCGAGGCGGTCGACCTGGCCGGCGCCAAGGTGTACGAGAACGCCGGCATCTATTCGCACACGCTGGGCATCATCGGCGCGGTGATGGGTCTGATGGCGGTGATGCAGAACCTGGCCGACCCCAGCAAGCTGGGTCACGGCATTGCCGCGGCGTTCGTGGCCACGATTTACGGCGTCGCGCTGGCCAACATGTTCATGCTGCCGATGTCCGCGCGCTTGAAGAGCCTGATCAGCAAGCAGTCTCAGATGCGCGAGATCCTCATCGAAGGCCTGGTGTCCATCGCCCAGGGCGACAACCCGCGCCAGATCGAAGCGCGGCTGCAGGGTTACCTGCCGTGAGAAGGAAGCATCACGAGGAGCACATGAATCACGAGGCGTGGGCGATTCCCTATGCCGACCTGATGACGCTGCTGCTGGCGTTCTTCGTGGTGATGTATGCCGTCTCGGTGGTCAACGAGGGCAAGTTCCGGGTCATGTCCGAATCGATCGTGGAGGCGTTCAACGGCTCCAGCCACGTGATCGCACCGATGCCCTCAACCAAGGTGCGTCCGCACAATATCCAGCCGGCCATCGCCGCGCCTGCCGGACAGCCCGGTTCGTCGATCGTGCCGATCGCGGTACCCATTCCGCCGCACCCGGTACCGATGCACGGCGAGGGCCACGGCGCGCATGCCGGCTTCAAGCACGCCACGCCGCAGGAGAACCTGAAGAGCATTGCGGACCAGGTGCAGAAGGCGTTGAAACCGTTGATCGACAAACAGCAGGTGGTGGTACGCCGCACGTCGGACTGGCTGGAGATCGAAATCCGCACCGACATCCTGTTTCCCAGCGGCGTGGCGGACCTGGCGCCGCAGGCCAGCGCGGTACTGCGCAGCCTGTCCACGATCCTTGCGCCGTTCGCCAACCCGTTGCGGGTGGAAGGCTATACCGACGACGTACCCATCAAGACCCTGCTTTATCCCTCCAACTGGGAGCTGTCGGCGGCGCGTGCCGCCACCGTCGCGCGCCTGTTCTCCGAGCATGGCGTCGATCCCGAGCGGCTGGGCATCATCGGCTGGGGCCAGGTGCGCCCGCTGGCCGACAACACCACGGTCGAGGGACGCAACCTCAACCGCCGGGTGCTGGTGGTGGTCTTGAGCGATCGCTCCGCCCCGAGCCGTTTCTACACCGATCCGCATCCGCTCGACGAAGCACCCATGGTTGCCATGAGCCAGGCCGCGATACCGCGCGAACTGCCCACCGCGCGCGTTACCGCCGCGGACGAAACAGCTGCCGATGGCGAAGCTCCCGCCGTGCCGGCCGCTGGCCCTACACTGCGCCAAGCGACGGATTCGACCGTGGCCGCTGTCCCGTCCGCCGGAGCTGCCAAGGCACCCGCCGAGCCGGCCGCACCGTCGGTGACGATTCCCGCCGCCGGCGTGCTGGTGCCCACGGCGAACGCCGCGCCGATGGGCGGGGCACCGCGGCGCAATCCACAATAATGGCGTCCCGCAACGCTGGAGTACACGCATGAATGCCGTTGCCACCACGTCCGAATCAAACTCCGGGCATTGGCTGTCGTTCCATATCGGCAGCCAGCTGTATGCCGCGCCGCTGGTCGAGGTGAGCGAGGTGATCCGCGCGGGCGAACTGACGCCGGTGCCCGGCGCCGCCCCCGACTTGCTGGGCATTCGGCATCTGCGCGGGCGGATCGTGCCGGTGCTGGATGGCCGCCTGCGGCTGGGCCTGCCCGATTCCCCCGCCGCCGACCCGGCGCGGGTGCGCGTGGTGATGCTTTCGCATGGCAGCCATCAGGTTGGCCTGCGGGTGGACGAAGTGGGTGAATTGCTGAGCACCGACGGCGTCGATATTGCGCCGCCACCGCCCGATCGCGTCGTCCGCCGCGATGACCCGGTCAGCGGCGTGCTCAACTGGCAGGGCGGATTCGTGGCCTTGCTCGACGTGCGTCGCCTGTGCCGGCTCAGCGGGGAGAGCAGCGATGTTGCTTGAGATCGCCATCGTCGTGTTGCTGTTGCTGGCGGCGATCCATTGCGTGTTGCTGGTACTGACGCGGCGCGATGTGCGCCAACTGCAACAAAAGATGGAGCCCTTGCGCCAGGACATCGCCGCGTTGTCGCAACAGCTGGCGCACATCGGCCACACCGACGTGCCCACGTCGATGCTGGTCACCGCGCTGGGCCGGATGGAGCGGCGCATGGGCTTGCTGGAACAAAAACAGCCCGTGGCGCCGCAAAGCACCGGTTCGTACGAACTCGCCCAGCAACTGGCCCGGCAAGGCGCCGACGTCGACGAATTGGTGGCGCGTTGCGGCGTCACCCACGCCGAAGCCCTGCTGATTCGGCAGATGCACACCGCCGGCCACTGAGTCCTGCCGCGTAACCCGCACGCAGGAGCGCACCCTGTGCGCGATGCTTTTTCTCTTACGATTCCCGATTCCCGATTCCCGATTCCCGATTCCCGATTCCCGATTCCCGGATGACCGGTGATCTATTCCTCGGCGGCGTCGTAAACCGCGGCGAGCACCGAAGCGGCGGACGCATAGAGCAGGGTGGGTACGTCGTCGCGCATGCGCAGGGCGGCAAGCAGGGCGGCGATCTGCGGATCGTGGTGAACGGGCAGGCCCAGCATGCGGGCGCGTGCCAGCAGGTTCTCCAGCGACTCGGGCGGCATGGCCCTGGTTTCGCTCACGCTGTTGCCCAGCCGCAGGCTGACCTTGCGATGCGGCGGTGGCAGGGGCGTGTTCATGCGGTGGCCTGCAGCAACAGGGCGCTGTGCCGTCCGGGCGGTTGCGGCATGCCCACCTGGCAGCTGAGTTGATCCAGCAGCACGCCGCAGGCGGCCAGCCGCTGCTTCAACGGGGTGAATTGCCGCTCCAGCTTCTGGGCGGTTTCCGCGTGCTCGGCCCACAGCCGTACCGACAGGCGTGGTTCGCGCAGTTGCAGCTCACCCTGCACAGGGCCCAGCGCCGGCAGATCCAGTGCGAACCCCAGGGTCCAGCCCGCACTGCCTTCGACCGTGTCGTTGACGAACTCCAGTTGCACCTGCAGCACGTCGCGGCCGTCCTTGCCTTCCAGCGGAATCTCGATCATCCAGGCAGTCGCCGCACTGGCGCCCAACTGCGCCACTTCCACCCGCGCCAGCGCGGCCTTGACGTCGCCGTGCAGCCGGTTGATCAGCGAATCGACGTCGTTGTCGGCACCCAACACAGGCAGCGGCAGCCTTGGTTGCGCCTGCACGCCACGCTGCAGCAGCGGTGGCGCGGTGTCGCTGCGGTTGGGCGAGGGCGGTGCTGCAGCGCGCTGATCGAGCAGGTTGGCCAGCCGCAACAGGGCGCCCTTCCAGTCGTCCTGGGTCAGCACCGGGAGGTTGCCTTGCGGCTGCGCCAACCGTGATTCGAAGAACAGGCCACTCTGGCTGATGGCTTCGCGCAGGCCCTCGCCGCGTGTCACGTCGGCCGGCGTGCGAACCGATTGTTCGAGCATGGCCAGCGCCGTGCGCAATGCCGGCGGCAACTGGCGCACGACGGGCCGCTGCGCCAGAGCGCTCAGCGTGGCCAACAGCGGCGCGTAGCCGTTCTGCTGCGGCAGCCGCTCGCGCAGCGCGCGCTGGACGGCGGGGTCGGCGGCGGGGTGGGACGACAACACCTCGAGCTGCGGTTGCGCGCCCAGGCTCAACACCCGCACCTGGAACTGCGGCGGCAGCTGGCCGCTCGGCACGTCCGCCTGCACCGTCGTGGCACCTACCTGCATCACCAGCAATCCCTGCGGATCCACGCCTAGCGGCCGCGCCGACAGCACGGTGCCGATGCGCCAGCTTTGCGCGGTGGTACCGGCGGCGGCGCCGGCCCATGTAAGCGCGGCAAGGCTGGTGGGCTGGATGATCAAGAGATGTCCTGGACGGTGGCGGACGGCGTTCGGATGGAGTCGTCTCGAAGGGAATCGGCCACGTGCGCGGAAACTTGAGGACGGTTTTATTGTGACGGAGCGCACCCATTGGCACTCAAGCGATCGCCGCCGCCGCCGATAAGGCAACCATCTGCAGACAAATGGGCGGTTCGACATGGCCGGCAAACGGACAAAGCGCAAAGAGCACGGTGGCGCCGCGGAGCACGGGGCCGCTCCCGAGGCAACGACCGCCGGTGCCGCCGTCGCGGCCCCCGAATCCGCTGCCTCCGCCGGGCCGATGACGCTGGCGCTGCCGGCGGATTTCCGCATTGCGGCCCAGGCCGCGTTCAAGCAGCAACTGGTCGGCGCGCTGGCCCATGACGCCATCGTGCTGGACGGCGGCGCGGTGGAGCGTGTCGATACGGCCGCGCTGCAGTTGCTGGTGGTGTTCCAGCGCGAGCTCGACGCGCGTCAACGCGCACCCACCTGGCAATCGGCCAGCCCCGTCCTGACTGAAGCGGCCGACGTGCTCGGCCTGACCCAGCTTTTGAAAATGCCGGCTCCCGAGCTGGCCTGAACCGAGGTAGCAGCATGGCAAAGATTCTCGCGGTAGACGATTCGGCTTCGATGCGCGGCATGGTGGCTTTCACCCTGCGTGGCGCCGGCCACGAAGTGGCCGAGGCCGAAAACGGCCAGCTGGCGCTGGACGTGGCGCGCGGCTCCAGTTTCGACCTGGTGCTGGCTGACGTGAACATGCCGGTGATGGACGGCATCGCGATGGTGCGCGAGCTGCGTGCGATGGATGCCTACAAGGGCGTGCCGATCCTGATGCTCACCACCGAATCGCACACCGAGAAGAAGATGGAAGGCAAGGCCGCTGGCGCCACCGGCTGGCTGGTCAAGCCGTTCGATCCGGAACAGCTGCTGGCCACCGTCAAGCGCGTGCTGGGCTGAAGCGATGAGTTCGGTCGACCTGACACAGTTCCACAAGACGTTTTTCGAGGAAAGTCTTGAAGGGCTCGACGCGATGGAAGCGGCGTTGCTGGCGCTGGATTCGGGCTCGACCGACGGCGAGCTGGTACACACCATCTTTCGCGCCGCCCATTCCATCAAGGGCGGCGCCGCCACGTTCGGCTTCACCGACGTGGCGGCGTTCACCCACGTGGCCGAATCGCTGCTGGAAGAAGTGCGCAGCGAACGCCGCGGCATCGATGCCGAGTTGATCGACCTGTTGCTGCGCTCGGTCGATTGCCTGCGCGGCATGCTGGCGCGTTCGCGCGCCGGCCAGCCCGTGGCCGACGCCGAGAGCGAAGCGTTGCGCGGCGAACTGGTGCGCCTGGTCAGTGGCGAGGCTGCGGTGGCCGTAGCTGTTGCGGCAGCGCCGAAGGCCGTGGTCGCCGGTTGGAACATCGATTTTTCCGCGCTGCCGCACCTGCTGCATACGGGCAACGAGCCGTTGCGCCTGTTCCGCGAGCTGCAACAACTCGGCAGGCTGGAAGTGCTGCGTGCTTTCCTGGTGGACGGTGCACCGGCGCAACTGGCCGATTTCGATCCCACGACGTGCCATCTCGGCTGGCAACTGCGGTTGCATGGCGACGTGGCCCGTGCCGATGTGGATGCGGTGTTCGACTGGCTCGACGGTGATTGCGTGCTGGCCATCAAGCCGTTCGATGCGGCGCCAGCGGCCAGCGAAGCGGCAGCCCCTGCGCCCGCCGCCGTTGCAGCCTCGGCGGCACCTCCCGCCAAGATGGCGGTTCGCGAGACGGCGACGGCGTCCAGCGAGGGCAGCTCGATCCGCGTGGGCATCGACAAGGTCGATGCGCTGATCAACATGATGGGCGAACTGGTGATCACCCAGTCCATGCTCAGCGACATCGGCGAAAAGTTCGACATGTCGCAGCTGGAGCGCCTGCGCGAAGGCCTGGTGCAACTGGAGCGCAACACGCGCGAGTTGCAGGAAAGCGTGATGCGCATCCGCATGCTGTCGATCGCGTCGGTGTTCAACCGCTTCCCGCGGCTGGTGCGCGACCTGGAGCGCAAGCTCGGCAAGCAGGTGCGGCTGGAGCTGCACGGCGAAAACACCGAACTGGACAAGACGGTGCTGGAGAAGATCGGCGATCCGCTGGTGCACCTGGTGCGCAACGCGATCGATCACGGCCTGGAATCGCCCGAGAAGCGCAAGGCCGCGGGCAAGTCCGAAACCGGCACCCTGAAACTCAATGCCTACCACGAAGGCGGCAACATCGTGGTGCAGATCAGCGACGACGGCGCCGGCCTCAACCACGCCGCCATCGTCGCCAAGGCGCAGCAGCGTGGCCTGGTGGCTGAGGGGCAGGAGTTGAGCGATGCCGAAGTGGCCGAGCTGATTTTCCAGCCCGGCTTCTCCACGGCGGCGCAAGCCACCGATCTTTCCGGCCGCGGCGTCGGCATGGATGTGGTCCGCCGCAACGTGCGCGATCTGGGCGGCACCGTCGGCGTGCGCAGCGTCACGGGCCAGGGCAGCACCTTCACCATCGCCTTGCCGCTGACCCTGGCGATCATCGACGGCCTGGTCACCGCGGTGGGTGAGGAGCGCTACATCGTGCCGCTGATCTCCATCGTCGAATCGCTGCGCCTGAAGGCCGATACGGTGCGCAAGATTGCCGGCGGCGGCGAAGTATTCCTGTTCCGCGACGAATACCTCCCCATGATGCGGCTGTACAAGGCATTCGGCTGCGCCGACGCGGTCAGCGACATCGAGAGCGGCATCGTGGTGGTGGTGGAGGAAGACGGCCGCCGCGTGGGTTTGCTGGTGGACGACCTGCTGGGCCAGCAACAGGCGGTGGTGAAATCGCTGGAGGCGCACTACCAGCGCGTGCAGGGCATTTCCGGCGCCACCATCCTCAGCGATGGTTCGGTGGCGCTGATCGTTGATGTAAGCGGAGTGGTGCGGCTCGGCCAGAGCCAGGGTCAGCGCCGCAAGGCAGCCTGACGTTTCAACCGGCGACGCACGGGGATACCCGCCGCGCCGCCGGATACCTTCCACATAACCCGGCGCCCTGGCGCCGATACCGTCCAGCCGAGCGTGATGCGGCGAGCTGGCACTTTGACCTTTCCGCAATTCCGTGTTCCCGAGGCTCGTGTGATGTCGTTCCTGAAGCGTTGGTCGTTCAACCGTCTGAGCTTGAATGCGCGGGTGGTGCTGGTGGTAGTCGTGGTGGTCGCGGGGCTGGTCGGCCTCACCGTGATGAATGCCTTCGAGAGCCGCACGCGGCAGATGGACGGCCTGGAGCGCACGCTGCGCAGCGAGATCCAGTCGGCGATATCGGTCGCCGCGGCGTACGACAAGCGAGCGGCCGGCGGCGAGTTCAGCGCGGCCGAAGCCAGGCGTTTGGCATTGCGGCAGATCGAGGATATGCAGTGGGACGGAGGCACCGGTTACATCTTTGCCTTCGATACCGGCATGACCATGCGCATGCATCCGCTGAAGAAAAAACTGGTTGGCCAGAATGTCGCGAAGGAAACCGATGCCAACGGCAAGCCGCATTACCGCCTGATGATGGAGGGCAATCAGCAGAACGGGCATACCCTGATCCGATACACGCAGATCATGCCCGACGGCAGCAGCAAGGATAAAATCACCTACTCGCAGCTGTTCAAGCCGTGGGGTCTCAACTTCTGTGCCGGCGCTTATTTCGATGATATCGACGCGCAGTTCCAGCGTTCGTTGATGGTGAACCTGGCCAAGGCGGCGGCGGTGGGGCTGCTGGTGATCCTGATGGTGTGGCTGTCGATGCGCAGCATCCGGCGCAGCATCGGTGGCGAGCCGGATTTCGCGGTGAAGATGGCCTCGCGCATCGCCGATGGCGACCTTGGCATGGACGATGAAAAGACCTTCGCCAGCGGCAGCCTGCTCGACGCGCTGGCGCGGATGCGGCAGCGGCTCACCACCATCGTGGGTGAAGTACAGCACGGTTCGCAGGCGGTCAGCACGGCCGCTCACCAGATCGCCAAGGGCAACGACGACCTCAGCCAGCGCACGCAGGAGCAGGCCTCCAGCCTGGAGGAAACCGCCGCCTCGATGGAGGAAATGACCTCCACCGTGAAGCAGAACGCGGAGAATGCCAACTACGCCAACCAGCTGGCCAGCGGAGCCCGGCAGCAGGCCGAGCGCGGTGGCGAAGTGGCGGCGCGGGCGGTCGAGGCGATGGGCGAGATCAACGCCTCCAGCCGCAAGATCGCCGACATCGTGGGGTTGATCGACGAGATTGCGTTCCAGACCAACCTGCTGTCGTTGAACGCCGCGGTGGAAGCGGCGCGTGCCGGCGAGCAGGGCCGCGGCTTCGCCGTGGTCGCCAGCGAGGTGCGCAGCCTGTCGCAGCGCAGCGCCGCGGCAGCGAAAGAGATCAAGGGCCTGATCAGCGAAAGCGTGCGCCGGGTGGAAGCGGGCAGCGTACTGGTCGATGAGTCCGGTGCGGCGTTGGCCGACATCGTGGACAGCGTCAAGAAAGTCACCGACATCGTGGCCGAGATCGCCGCCGCCAGCCAGGAGCAATCCAGCGGCATCGACCAGGTGAATCGCGCGGTGATGCAGATGGATGAAGTCACCCAGCAGAACGCGGCGCTGGTGGAAGAAGCCTCCGCCGCCGCCCGCGCGATGCAGGAGCAGGCCAACGAATTGCGCCAGCAGATGACGTTTTTCCGGCTGGACGAAACAAGCGCCCGGTCCGCCGCCGCGTCGCCCGTCGCCAGGTCGCCCGTGCCGGTGCCACCAAGACGGACAGCTGCGTCCACAGCGCCGTCGCGCGCCGCGGCACCGGCCACCGTCGGCGCCTGGACCGAGTTCTAGCTCACGGCTGGCGGCAGGCGCCGGCCTGGCGCGCTGCTTCACTCCTCCCCATCCCCTGGAGCGGCGCGCTGCCGCTCATGTCCTTTTTCCCCGGAATCACCATGAACTTTGTTTGGACGTCGGTCCGACCTTCGACGCCGATGCTTGCGCTGGGTGCCGCCCTGGCGCTGGCCGGTCCGGTCGCCCATGCCGGCGACTTCAGCTTCGGCGGCAAGGCGTTCGCCGATATCAGCCAACTGCAACAACAGGACCGTGTGGCCCAGACGGACCGTCGTGACTGGGATGCGGACCTGAAGCGTCTGTACCTGGATGCGGATTACGCGTTCGACCCGGCCTGGTCGGTCCATGTCACCACGGACGTCAACTGGCTGCGCGGCGAGCGCGATCCCGACGTCTGGCTGAAGCACGCCTACGTGCAGCGGCAGTGGGGCGGCGGCACCCGCCTGCGCCTGGGTGTGGACGACATGCCGGTGCTGGCGCTGACCAGCCAGTGGTACGGCTACCGCTACATCGATCCCATCGCCACCTCGATGCAGAAGATCGATAGCGCTGCCGATTGGGGCGTGCACCTGAAGGGCGTGCTCGCGCCGCAGCTGGATTACGCCGTGGCCGTGGTGACGGGCGGCGGCTACAAGCATCCCACCCACGGCCGCCGCGCTGACGTCGAGGCACTGGTGACGTGGCATACCAGCGAGCACACGATGCTGGCGCTGGGCGGCTTCGATGGCCAGCTCGCCGCCAGCGCGGATGCGCGGCCGCTTTATCACGCCGCGCGCCGGCTCGATCTGCTGGCAGCGTATGCGAGCGACATCTGGCGCCTGGGCATGCGCTACAGCTACGCCAGCAACTGGGCCAGCCTGTACACCGTGAACAGCGAGCGCAACGGCAGCTGGTCAGCCTGGGGCAGTGTGCGGGTGGCGCCGCAATGGAGCATTTTTGCCCGTTATGACCGGGCCCAGCCCACGCGCCTGAGCGACCCCACGCGCCGCGCGACATACGGAAACGCCGGTGTGCAGTGGCAACCGGTGAAGCGTCTGCGGCTGGCGCTGGCGTTCAAACGCAACGCCTTGCGCCGCGACAACGGCGAGATCCGACGCAGCAACGAAGCGGGCATCTGGAGCGAATTCTCGTTCTGAGCGGACCCGCCGGGCCTTTCCGGCACCGCTCAAGTTTCCCCACCTGGCGCCGACAAAGTCAGGGCAGCAGGACGTCTGCAGACGTCCGTCATCAGGTAGCAGGCCATGTACGAAAACAACCAGGACGCGGCAACGATGTTGCAGCAGCTCACCTTCAATCTCGCCGGCGAGGAGTACGGCGTGGACATTCTGGCCGTGCGCGAGATTCGCGGCTGGTCGCGGGTGACGCGCATTCCGCAAACCCCGGAGCATCTGCTCGGGGTGCTCAACCTGCGCGGCGCGATCGTGCCGATCATGGATCTGCGCCTGCGTTTCGGGCTGGAGCGCGAAAGCTTCGGCGACAACACCGTGGTGATCATCGTGGCGGTGGATGAGCGGTTGTTCGGCATCGTGGTCGACGCGGTGTCCGACGTGGTCGACATCGACCCGGCCGCGATCAAGCCCGTGCCGGACATGGGCGCGGTGGTGGATACCCGTTACCTGAAAGGCCTGGCCACCCATGTGGAACGCATGGTGATGCTGCTGGATGTGGAAAAACTCATGCGTCCTGAAGACGTTGAAACCCTGGACGCCGCCATGCCGGATGTCCGGGATGTTGAAGTTGCTGCCTGAATCGGGAACAGAAATGAAACTAAAGACATTCATGGCGCGCTTTACCAAGATGCCTACGCTGAGCGTCAAGGCCCGCCTCATCGGCGTGCTCGGCCTGCTCGGTGTCATGCTGATTGGCGGCGCGATCATCGGCCTCGGCGCGATGCAGATGCAGAACAACGGCACGCGCGAGATCTACGACGGCCAGATGGTGCCGGCCAACCTGGTGGCCACCATCACGCAGCGCTCGCTGATGTCGTACATCGCGCTGGGCGAGGCGGCGTCGCTGATGAGCCAGCCCGACCAGATGAAGCAGAAGGTCGACGACTTCAACAAGTCGCAGGCTGACATCGCCGCGCTGAAGAAGAAGTTCGCCGCACTGCCCAAGACGCCGGAGATCGAAAAGCTCTACAAGGACTGGGCCTCGACCGACGGCGACCTGGAGTCGAACAGCAAGGACCTGCTCGACGCCCTGGCCGACAAGGACGAAGCCTCGCCCGACCTGCTCAACATGCAGGTGCGCCCGCTGATGCTGATGCGCCAGGCCACGCTGGCCAAGGTCATGCAGGCGCAGCAGGCCGCCGCGCTGGAAATCTTCCAGACGCAGGTGAGCCGCTACCAGAAGGTCCGCGCCCTGACGCTGATCGCGCTGGCCGGTGGCCTGCTGCTGGCCCTGGTCGTCGCCGTGTTGCTGATCCGCTCGATCACCGGCACGCTGAGCCGGGCCGTGGAAGTGGCGCACGCCATCGCCGAGGGCAACCTCGGCCACGAGATCAAGGCCGGCCGCGACGACGAGCTGGGCAAGCTGCTCAACGCGTTCCGCACCATGGACAACCG
>Ga0164242_10004513_pt1 | contig 15643 bp, 15 predicted proteins | sample OricomgcompostMG_FD_108783 | JGI IMG/M metagenome (GOLD analysis project Ga0164242, IMG submission 108783) | Miracle-Growth compost microbial communities from Emeryville, California, USA - Original compost - Miracle growth compost (MG) ... | reverse complement strand
TGAAAATATATGGGATCCCATATATTTTAGACTGCATGTCTGAAACCCAGCGGATCTTCAATGCTTTGAGACAGCTCGTCCGGGCGCTTCGCCTGAATTCGAGCCGGATCGAGGATCATACGAATCTGACGGGCGCTCAGGCCTTCGTTTTGCAGAAAATCGCTCCGGGCGAAGCTCTCACTGTCAATGAGATCGGCACCCGTACTCAGACCGATCAAAGCTCGGTCTCGGTGGTGATCAAGAAACTCACGGCGAAAAAGCTCGTTTCCAAAAAACGAGACCCGAAGGATCAACGCAAATTTCGGATTTCGCTGACGTCGAAAGGCGCAGCACACGCCGGGAAAACGATGGGATTGATTCAAGACCGCCTGCTGTCGGCGATCGACTCCCTGACGAATGCGGAACAAAAAAAACTTTCCGTTCTTTTGCAAAAACTCAACCGCCTCACTCAAATCGACCAAGAGCCGACCACGCTCTTCTTCGAAGACGAAAGACCTCAGAAACATGGAACATGATTATCGCACATCAAAAAGAAACAGGCTTTTCTTCATCAGCGCGCTGGCCTGCGGATTAGGAGCGATCTCGATGCCGATCGCGAAAGTCCTATTGCTCTCGATCGCCTGGGTGAATAACCTTTCTTACTTTCACCGCTTCAGCTTCAACGACATCGCTCCGGGCGAAAATCATCTGGGCTGGCTTGCCATTCTGGTTCCGGTCATCGGCGGACTCATCGTCGGCGTGATGGCCAAATACGGCTCGGCCGCGATTCGCGGCCACGGAATTCCGGAAGCCATGGAAAGCATCCTGCTCAAAGACAGTAAAACCCCCACCCGGGTGATGTTCTTAAAACCGATTTCTGCCGCGTTTGCCATCGGTACCGGAGGCCCGTTCGGAGCGGAAGGACCGATCATTGCAACGGGCGGAGCGGTGGGCTCATGGCTCGGCCAGGTCATTTCGGTCACCCATTACGAACGAAAAATCCTGCTCGCCAGCGGCGCCGCCGCCGGAATGACGGCGATTTTCGGAACTCCTTTTTCAGGCGTCTTGCTCGCCATCGAATTATTGTTGTTTGAATTCCGCCCGAAATCGTTCATTCCGGTCGCATTGGCTGCCGCTACGGCGGGAACACTCCGGTTCATGTTCATCGGACAAACCCCCTTCATTCAAATGACGGACGTCCATGCTCCCGGCATGACTTCGCTTCCCGTTTACTTAGCGATGGGAGCGGTTTTCGGATTCATTTCGGTTTTAGTGACCCGCTCGGTTTACTGGATCGAAGACACCTTCGAGAAACTCCCCGTCCATTGGGCCTGGTGGCCTGCCATCGGCGGCATCGCCGTCGGCGTGATCGGGTTGATCCAGCCGCAAACCCTTGGGGTCGGATACTCGAACATTACCAATTCTCTGAACGGCCAGTTTGCACTTTCTTTCGTCGCCTCGCTCGTTTTATGGAAATTCATTTCATGGTCGATCGCGCTCGGAAGCGGAACTTCGGGTGGAACCCTGGCTCCTCTCTTGACGCTCGGATCGGGATTGGGCCTCATTATCGGAACAGGCTTCGAACATTTCTTTCCGAGACTCGCCGTCGATCCGCACATGGCGGCTTTGGTCGGGATGGCTTCGCTGTTCGCCGGATGCTCGCACGCCTTGTTGGCGTCGGTCGTCTTCGCGTTTGAAATCACGAAACAACCCATTGGGCTGGTTCCGTTGTTGGGAAGCTGTTCGATCGCTTATCTGATTGCGACGACGTCGATGCCGACTTCGATCATGACTGAAAAGATCGTCCGTCGTGGTGTTCGAGTCCCGAACGAGTACTTTCCTCGTTCGGAACTCGAAAAGGTCACCGAATCGGTCACAGCGAATTCACCAACCTCCCCACATTGACCCGCCCGCATTGGGTCGAGCCTTGAAGCACCGAATCCGCACTGCTACAAAGTGCGGCCTTGAGGGCTTCTGGGGTGAGGGATTGGTTCTTACTGAGCGCGAGCGCCACTGCACCCGAAATCTGCGGAGCGGCCATCGAGGTTCCCGACAAGGTCGTGTAGCCGTCGTTCAAGTAAGTGCTGAAGATCTGGTCGCCCGGAGCTGCGATCGTGACGTTCGAGCCGTAGTTGCTGTAGCTGGAAAGCTTGTCGTTTTGATTCGAACTCGCGACCGAGATCACGCCGTCGTAGCTGCCCGGATAATACGGTGAATTGACCGTGTTCCGGCCCTGATTCCCCGCCGCTGCGACGAAGATGATCCCCGCATCCTGGGCCCGCTTCACGGCATCGGCGAGGTACGAGCTGTAGCCTGAATTCCCCCATGAGGCCGAGATCACTTTTGCGCCCATTTTGATCGCATAATCGATGGCATCAATGGCGTCCGAAGTCGAACCCGATCCGCTCGGGCCGATGAATCGCAAGGGCATGATCTTCACATTCGGTGCAACCCCGATGCTTCCGAAACCGTTTTTCAAGGCCGCGATGATTCCTGCAACGTGGGTACCGTGCCCGGTCTCGTCCGTCGGATCGCCCTTACCGTAATAAAAATCGTATCCGTGAACGTCGTTTTTATATCCGTTCCCGTCATTGTCGGCATTGGCCTTCCCGTTCACTTCTCCGGGGTTCGTCCATAAGTTGTCTTTCAGATCGGGATGATTCAAATCGACGCCTGAATCGATGATCGCGACCACCACCTCGGGGCTTCCTTCAGTGACCTCCCACGCCTCTTTCAAATTCATTTTCGTGCGCGAGTAATCGTAGGTATCGCCAGTCGGAGCGGGTGTCGCACCCGTGGACGGCGCGCCTGTCGGAGCGGGCGAAGCGCCCGTGGACGGCGTCGGCGTCGGAGCCGGATCATGCCGACGCGCAAACGCTTCGGTGATCAGGTAATTGGGTTCACAATACTGTTTCGCGCAGATTTCTTTTTTCTGGGCTTCATCGCGAATCACGACCCGCTGATTTGCGATCGTGGTGATCACACCGTCGGATTGGGGTTCCGATTGTCCGCAGGCGGTTAAGATAGAAGTAAGAGAGATTAGAACTAACGCCGAATACTGCTTCATGAAATACGTCCTCAAAGGACGCTTCGGCGTGTGGAGTAGAACTCTTGATCAAAAACTCTTGAATCAGAACCTTAAATCAAGAAATGAATCGTTGTGTCATTTGACGAATGAAGCGATTTTAAAAAAATAATTACGATTTCCAACTCGCGAGCTGATCGTTCGCATCGACTTCGGCCAGTTGATTGTAGCCACCGATCAGTTTTCCGTCGACGTAGATTTGCGGGACGGTTTTCATCCCACTTTTTTTCACGAACGAATCCCACTCGTCATCCGACCATTCGTCGATCATGATCACGTCGTAATTCAAACCCCGCTGAGTCAGCAAGTTTTTCGCTTTTACGCAATAAGGGCAGTTTTGCATCGAATAAACGGTGATCTTTTTCATAAGTTCAGTTTACCGCAAAATCGTGCTAAATTAAACCCCAGGAAAATCGGAGAGCTTGATGAAAACCTACGGTATGCGCCACGTCGCTTTAAACGTGAAAAACGCCCAGGCCTCGAAAGAGTTCTACTGCAAAGTCTTCCACATGCAGGTGGAATGGGAGCCCGATCCGAAAAGCGTCTATCTGACCAGCCAAGACGAGTTCGGCGGCGGAATCGACAACATCGCCCTTCATCAAGCCGATGCCCCTCTTTATAAACCGGGAGCATTGAATCACCTGGGATTTTTCGTACCCACGCCGGACGATGTGGATGAGTGGTATGCGCACGTGCAAAAGCAAGGTGCGAAGATCGTGAAAGAGATCAAAACCCATCGCGACGGCGCACGCTCATTTTATTTCGAAGACCCGGACGGAATCGTCATCCAGTTGTTGTATCATCCGCCGGTTTCTGAGCACGAGCGTCTGCGCGCGAAAAAAGGCGAACCGAGCCCCCGGTCAGAATGAGCCCTTGATCGCCCTTTAAGAACGAATAAAGTGCCCGCATGCCCTTCTCGCCAAGCTGGGGTGAAACGAGACCGCTCGCCTCGAGATCCGCGAAAGACTTCGCCTTCAGCCGAAGGAGCGGCAAAATATGATTCGGTTGCACGATGTGTTTGCTCGCCAACTGATATTCTTCCGAAAGGAGGGTGAGACACACGCGCAGCAGATCCATCGCGCGATTTTCGCTGGCCGTCGGTTGAAGCACGTTCCTGCGTTTGATATCGGACGGTGTTTCGATCTCGCCGCTCAAACCGGCATGAACCGCCTTCAAAATCCGTTCGGCATTCGGCGACTTGTGTTCGCCTTTCGATAATCCGCGAAATCCCTGAAGCTGCTCGATCGTCGTGGGCTTGATCTTGGTCAAATCGATCAACACACCGTCGTCGGCGAGCCAACGGCGGGGCACATTGAGTTCGCGTACACGGGCTTCGCGCCAGCGCACGAGCGCGAGCAAGACGCCGTAATCTTTCACATTGAATTTGCCCGATTGGGCGAGTCGCTTGGTGATTTCTTCGGGCGGGACTTCGTACAAATTCCGATCGCAGAATTTCGACGAAAGATCGAGGGCCCAATCGCGACGTTGGGCCTGGTCGAGGCGGTCGAACAGCGCATGAGCCACGGCGATCAGATGCTTCACATCCAGAATCGCGTATTCCAACACGGGCTTCGGGAGCGGGCGCTTCGCCCAGTTCGTGCGGGCATAACCCTTCGGGTGTTCGATGCCGAGCAGAGACTTCAGCAGATTTCCGAGCCCGATGTGATCGCCTAAGCCGCACAAAGAAGCTCCGACTGCGGTGTCGAAAATCGGAGTGGCCAAAATGCCCATCGCCGAAAGTAGGCACTCCTGATCGCCATGGGCGGCATGAACCACCTTCAGGATATTCGGATCGACGAACACGTCGATCAGCGGCTTGAGCTCGGCCTTCGAGCGGCCCTTCTCTTGAAAGGCGTGCATGTCGATCAACCAAGCTTCGTCTTCGGTGGCGATTTGAAGGATTTCGAGTTTGGGATAAAAAGTACTTTCGCGAATGAACTCGGTGTCGAACGCAATCTCTTTCGCTTTCGAAAGTTTTTTGGCAAGCGCTTGAAGGTCTTTTGCGTCGGAAATCAGGTTGAGCGGGGCCGTCGTCATTCTGACTGAAATTCTCGCACAATCACCCCTTGATTTCTAGTTTGGATTCGTAAAACCGTAAGGTTTTCCGCTGATCAACAGAAATCCGTGAGGATGGCGTCCGCCGTCTCGATCGCCGGGATTAAAATGCACCCAATGGATAATTCCGCCCATCGGAGAAGGAAGACGCGCGTGCGGTCCGACCGTGATGTAATCGCCGCAAGCCGTGACTTGCATTCCGATTCGGATGGCAGGGAGTCTTCCGAACTCGTCGTTGTAAATGACTTCGAGATCTCCGTGATGATCGCCGTTCAAGTCGATTGCAAAATGGGTATGACCGTTTCGGCTCGGATAAATCGCAGTCACGATCCCGTTTGCAAGGCCGCGATTGTGAAATTGATCCGGCGTACTTCGTTTCCATTGCAGGATCTGCTGGTTGTTTTGTTGAGACAAAGGCCGTCCATCGCGGCCGAGACAGGAAAGAGCCCAAGCCTCCTGTGTCCCTAGGGTGAACGATAGAACCAAACCGAGGAGGCCCACGAACCGAATCATGTTGTTTTTCATGAGCCGTACGAATACCGGAAGTACGGGGAAAAAGGATACGGAAATGACTAGTAGAGTTAAAAATGCCCCGTCGTGAGTTATAAGGGAATTGAGTTAAGACGCATTGCGTCAATTAAGCAATGCTTCGATATTGAGATTGATCGAGATCAATGACCTTGATTCGCACCTTGGCGCGAGGACCGGCCAACAGAAAATCGGTCCTGCCTGGATCATTCCGATAAACTTGGAATGCGTAAAGCGCAATCACCCGCGAGGCATCGTCCTCAGCCTTTTGATAAGACTCGATTTTTGCCCGCGATTTAAACCATTGCACGGCGTGCTCCTGGACGTCGGGCTTGACGAACGATTGCGAGAGCAACCCTTCGACGAAATCCGCGAATTCTTCTTCTTCGCTGACTTGCTTCAGGCGATACTCCAAAACCCGCTTTAAGGGCTCCGGATCGCGATTCATCATCGCCAGCTCCAGTTCGAGGATCTCCTCCAGACTGGTTAGGGTATCGGCCAAAATAGGTTCGCCCTGTTCGTGAGACACAATTAAAGCAATAGTAGGTTCGGTAGCTTGCTTCATACAAAGACATTATCGGATCATTTTAGTCAGAAATTAAGAACTATTTGAGTTTGAATTTTAACTATCGAGAATTAAAGGGATTTTATTGTATTCAAACTCAAGGGAATCTGATATCTTGCCCAACGTGTCTGAAATCATTCAAAAATTAGAATCCGAAGTCCGACGCCGTCGCACCTTCGCCATCATTTCACACCCCGACGCCGGGAAGACCACCCTCACCGAGCAATTGTTATTGTACGGCGGAGCCATCCACTTGGCCGGAGCCGTCCGCGCGAAGGCGAATCAACGCCACACGACTTCAGACTGGATGGAAATCGAAAAGCAACGCGGGATCTCGATCTCGACCTCCGTTCTGCAATTCGAATACAACGGCTTCATCATCAACCTGCTCGATACCCCCGGCCACAAAGATTTCTCGGAAGATACCTACCGCACGCTCATGGCCGCCGATGCGGCCGTCATGCTGATCGATGCCGCCAAAGGGGTTGAGCCGCAGACCCGTAAATTGTTCGAAGTCTGTCGCATGCGTGGAATCCCGATCTTCACCTTCATCAACAAAATGGATCGCCCCGCGCGCGAACCGCTCGACCTGCTCGACGAGCTTGAAAAAATTCTGGGCATCCGTTCTTGCCCGATGACCTGGCCAATCGGCTCGGGCGATCGTTTTCGCGGGGTCTATGATCGCCGATCGCAAGAGATCCTTTTCTTCAATCGCGACACCGAAAACAAAGGCAAGAAAGTCGAAGCCAAGAAAATGAACGGCGTCGACGATCCCGATTTTCTGAAATCACTCGCCGGTAAAAAGAACGACTCCTACGAAGCCCAAGAGCTTTACGATCAATTCAAATCCGAACTCGAACTGCTCGAAGTCGCAGGCGATCCGTTCGACTGGGAGCGGGTGCTGGAAGGACAACTCACCCCCGTCTTCTTCGGCTCGGCGATGACTTCTTTCGGCGTCGAACCGTTTTTGAATCGCTTCATCGAGCTGGCCCCGACACCGGCGCCGAGAATCTCCCACGATCAGGAAATCCCGCCCACGACTCCGAAATTTTCGTCATTCGTGTTCAAGATCCAAGCAAACATGGACCCGTCTCACCGCGACCGCGTGGCGTTCATCCGAATCTGCTCGGGCAAGTTCACCCGCGCGATGACGGTGAAGCATTCTCGCCTCGAAAAAGACGTCAAACTCGCCATGCCTGTTTCATTCTTCGGGCAAGAGCGCGTCGTCGTCGAAGAGGCCTGGCCGGGCGATGTCATCGGCTTGGTCGACACGAATGGATCGCTTCGCATCGGCGATACGCTGAGTGAGATCAAGGGCCTCGAATACAAGGGCGTTCCTTCGTTCTCGCCTGAACACTTTTGTCAGCTGACCTTGAAAGACCCGCTCAAACGCAAGCAGCTTGAAAAAGGCGTCGAGCAGCTTTCTGAAGAAGGCGTCGTTCAGATTTACCGCCAGCGCGGCCTAGGAAACAAAGACCCTGTTCTCGGAGCCGTGGGTGCCCTTCAATTTGAAGTGCTTCAGCACCGTTTGCAGGCCGAGTACAGCGTCGATACACGGGTCGAGACCTTGCCTTACGTGCTCGCACGTTGGGTCGTCGGCTCGGGCGGCTCCGCATCGCAATCGCTCAACATCGACGTTTTCGAGCGTCGCGAGGATTCGCGTTGTCTACTCGACCGAGACGACAACGTGGTTTTGCTTTTCAAGAGTGAGTGGGCGCTCCGTTGGGCGACCGAGAACTACAAAGACCTTCAGTTTTTGACGACGGCTCCGGTGAAGAAAAACTAACTCGCCATCAGTTCGACGTGGAAATATCGGTATCGCGCTCGGGATCGCCGTACATGAATTCGAGGATTTGATCCTTCTTGCGAAGCGTATCGCTGTATCCAAGTTCGATCAGCTGACTCGTGTAAGCGCGTTCAAAAGCCAGGTACGAAAGCAAATCCCAACCCTTGTCTTCGTTCGCTCCGACGCCTTTCAACAAAAACCGGATCAGCGCGGGGAACTCCTTCAGTGTTCCTCGCGCAAGCTGGCCGATGTCTTGGGACGGCCTGAGCGCTAACACCGGAATCGATTTGAGCGAGACTTTCGCGCGGACTTCGGGGTGCATCAGCGAAAGCGTCGAGTTGACCCGCTCCATTCGTTCGATGTCGGTCTCCAGCGAATCCAAGAAAACCGCGTTCAGTAAAACCCCGCCGATTTCGGCAATGGTCAGTTCGTCGCGTTGACTGCTTTTGTTGATTTCAAGTGTTTGCTCGTGGCTTCGGAAATACCGGATTCCGATCGCAACGATCCGATCAGAGCCCAAGTGGATCGCCGGGCTGAGCGGCGAAGTCAGTCGGATACACCCGTCGCCGTACGCCGCGTTTTCGACCTGAACAGGAGGGAAAAAAACCGGAATTGCGCTGGATGCCATCACGTGATCGGCCGTCAACGGCGAGCGAACGCCGATACGAGTCGAGCGCACCCAGGGTTCGATTTCGTCGACTCCGTCGAAGAAGCTGATCGCGGTTCCGGTCATGTAATTTGTGGCCGAGACACTGACGCCTCTCAGAACGCCATTTTTGAAGAATTGGGGAAGTTTATCAAGTTGCAACTCTTGGTTCAGTAACTCTCGCAGGGGGTCGGTGTTGAGGAGGTGATTCGCCTTCTTGCGGTGGGCGATGCCGCCAAACCCGACGGTGCGTAGCCACCGGCTGCCGAGCGACGCCAGCGAAGGGGCATCCGTGCGGTAGATCCGCTCGGACTCTAAATTCATCCAAAGGTCCCAAAGGCCTTGGGCGGCAAGCTTGAACTCGTCAGCGCGCGACATTAGGTAGCCGCCGTTGATCGCGCCGGCCGAAACGCCGGTAATAACTTTAAACGGCGATTCTACCTCGTGAGTCAGCTCTGCCAGTGCCTGAATGACGCCGACCTGATAAGCCGCCCTCGCTCCCCCTCCGGTCAAAACCAAACCTAGATTCATATCCATACTTTACCAGATCAATAAAGTGTATGTAGTTTTTCATTTGTGAATTTCATTGAATTCGGGTCGATGTTACGTTATAAATTTGACATGGCTACACGCACAGAACTGAACGTTTCGCTTTCTTCGCGAAACAACCGAGACCTTCCTTCCACCCACGGCACCATCACCAAAATCGACTACGATAAAAAAGACCGCACCGAAAATGCGATCAAGACTTTCGGAATCTTCATCGCGCTGACCTTCTGCTCGATCTTCGTTCCGATCGCCCACTTTATCCTGGTCCCGGTTCTGTTGATCTCAAGCTTCGTGGTGGCACTCAACCAACTGAACGTCATGGCGAAAAACGACGGTGGTACCGGCGAATGTCCGAAATGCCACAAGCCTGTGCAGATCGTGGCTTCTAAATTCGCCGATCGCATGACCGATACCTGCGCCGCTTGCCACGAAGACGTTGTGATCACCGTCGACGGTACGGCTCACGCGACCGCGACGGCCACTGCTTAATCACGGCTTATTCGCCGTCGGAAAGCTCGTACGCGAGTTCGATAAAGTATTTGAAGTTTTTCTGAATCTGATTGCGATTCAACTTCTGGGTCGACGTCACTTCGCCTTGATCGACCGAGAATTCGCGCGATAAAATGACGAACTTGTGCAGCCGATCGGTGATCTTCTTCTGAGCCGAAAGCGTTGCGATCCCTTCGGCGATCCGCTTTTTCAACGCATCATCTTCGACCAACATCCCCTCGATCGAACCCGGGATGAATTTGTGCTCCATCAGAATTTTTTCACTGAGTGTGATCAAAGCCAAAACCTGCGAGTGGCCTTCTCCGACCACGCACGCGTTCGAAACCTCGGGGATTTCTTTCAGCGCATTCTCGATCGGAAGCGGGGCCACCATCCGACCGTTCGAGAGCTTGATGATCTCGCGATTGCGACCGATAATCCGAAGCTCTTCATCCTGCGTTCCCGAATGGGTCCATTCGCCTAAATCGCCGGTTTTCAACCATCCGTCTTCGAGTAAGACTTTTTTCGTTTCTTCGGGGTCTTGATCGTACCCGAAAAAAACATGCGGGCCTCGTACCCAAACCTCACCTTCGGGGCTCAGTTTGACCTCGACGCCCAACGGCGGCGTCCCCACCCCATCGAACTGTTTGCGCGGCGAAGACGTGAGCGTCGCCAGCCCTGTACACTCGCTCATCCCGTAAATCTCATGAATCTCGATCCCGATCGAGCGGAACCATTCGCCCACCGACGGCGGAAGTTTCGCCGCTCCGGCGACGGCGAGCGCCAACTGATCGAGCCCGAGCTGCTCTTTGACCTGACTTAAATAGATTTTCTCGGCCCAGGGGCCCAGACGCTCGAACTCCATCACCCTTCGCAACAGCTTGGGGCGATGACTTTCAATTTGCTCTTTCATCCGCTCCCATACGCGGGGCACGGCGAGGAACATCACGGGCCGAACTTCTTTCAGCTCTTGCAGGAATCGATCATATTTCGAGTTAAACCAAACCGGGTATCGCTGCGAAATCCCCACCGCGATGGATTGAATTTTTTCGGCAACGTGGCTGAGCGGCAGAAATGAAAAGAGCGAACCGTCGGCAAACGGCAGGTTCCACTCTCGGTTCAAGGCATCAGCGACAAAGGTGAACTGCCGAAGTCCGAGTGACACGCCCTTCGGAATGCCGGTGCTGCCCGAGGTGTAAACGATCGCCTGCGTGGCTTCGGGATCCACTTGGCGCAAAAGTGCCTCGCCTTGAGCGTTCAACAGCGCTTCGTCGCTCGACGTTTCTTCGAGCATCGCCCGATTTGCCTCGGCGAAGGTCAACACGTTTCCGAAGTATTCGCGATCCGCCGCGACCTTCTCTTTGAAAAGCTCGGATTGCACCAGAATCAGCTTCGGCTGAGTCTGATCGAGAATACGCTGAAGATCCAACTCAGAGGTATTCGGATGCACGCTGACCGAGACGCACCCTGCGAGCCAGGCTCCGAGCTCCCACTGAACCCACTCGGGCGAATTCAGGGCGTAAAGCGCGAGGCGGTCGCCCGGAACGAGCCCGCGCGAAGCGATCAAACGCGCGATTCGCACGACGTTGAACCAATATTGTTTGACCCGAATCGGCTGCCAATTCTGATTTTCGTCTTTGTACAGCTGCGCCTCGGCGTTCGGCTGATCCAGGTACCAAAGATAAAGCCGATGCAGGAGGGTCGAGTTGTCTCTCATGACGGTCATTGCGATTTCAACGACTGAAACTCACTCGGAGTGATCTGCGCGATGCCTTCGCTTTTCAGGCGATCCGCATAGATTTTCGAATACCAATAATAGTTCCGTCCGATGAGCGTGACATAATCGCGCGTTTCGGCGTACGGAATCAGATCGAGAAACAAAATACGATTTTTCAGCGAGTAGCGCTTCACCCAGCGATCGACCACGTCGGGGCCCGCGTTGTAAGCAGCCAAGGCCAACTCGACGTCGCCTTGATAGCGATCCACCATTTTTTCGAAAACCTTGATTCCCACTCGCAGATTCACTTCGGGCTTGTACAATTGCCAACGCTTCACCTTGCGATCGACGAGCCTTGCTGTTCTCGGCATCAACTGCATCAGCCCCATGGCACCGACGCGCGAACGGGCGTTTTCTTGAAATGCGCTTTCCTGACGGATCAGGGCCGTAATCAGAAAAGGATGCACGGTTTTCACATTCGCCATGATCAGGTCGAAATACTTCATCGGATAAAACAGCTTCAGCGTCGAATCGACGACGTACTCGCTCTGCGTGCGGAACACGCTATCCAGAATCCGGAAAAGCGAGATCGTATCGTGCGATCGGTAAGCGAAAGTCGAAAGGTAAAGACGCACGCCCGGCTCTAAGGTGTCCAGATACTCGGGGCTCGTCCGCACGGGGGTCAGTAATCGTCTGACCGCCATTTCGTTTTTCATCCGATCGAAATCTTCGATCGTACTCAGCCAGACGTTGTATTGATCGTCGACCTCGGTCCGGGTGTGAACGATCGGGTCGACCGGTTTCGAAAGATTTTCAACCAGGATCGAATCGCCGTGATTGATCGAAAGGGTGTGAAAGCCGAGCGGGCTGCTTTTAAAGAGCTCGTCGAAATTGGCGAGGAACTGATCTTTCTTCGAGGCGTTTCGCGAACAATACGCTTTCCAGTATAGGGCACGGGTCGAATAATCGCCCGCTCCGGTTTTTGCCAAGCGGCCGAAAACTTCTTGGGCGCCCGAGCAGTCGTCTTGAAGAATCGAAAGCAGCCCCTTCCGAAAGCGAGAGTTCTGAACATAACGGTTGTTGAGATTCTGCGATTCTCCGCATTCGTCGGCCTTCGAGTAAAGCGCGATCGTGGTTTTCAGAAGATCGTCGTTCGGAAAAAACTCTTCGGCTTTCAGTCCGAGGTAACTGTAAAGCTCCGGATCGGTGCATTCTTTTCGATCGATCAGTTTTTGTGCCAATGTTTCAAGTGCCGGGGTCCACGAACCGAATTTTTTCAATGCCCGGTAATAATCGCCTTCGCGCTGATTTTTGACATGATCCAACGAGCTGCTTTTCAAGTTCTTCACCAGCTGGCTCAATGCGCGCCGCCGTTGATAGCGTGAAAGTTTTTTCTGATGATGCTTACGTTCCGAAATTTGCAACGCGACTTCGGTATCGTCACCGCCGTCATCGTCCGCGTCGGTCGAGCTGTCGTCGACAAACCAATCGTCACTCCACGACGGTTTCAGAAAAATACATTCATCCGCTTGTTTGAATTTTTTTTGACATTGATCGTAAGCGAGGGCTCGCTTCTTCGAACCTCTGAGCGCCTGACCGTGGGCGATGAACTTTAAAAGTTTCAACCGTGCATCGTTCGGGCGGTCTTGGCGAAGGTTTTTTTCGAGCGCTTCCGAAAGGCGCACACCGTCTCCGACCGAGATTAACGAAACGTCGGGTTTTCGGTCACGCAAATTTTGCTGTACACCCCGGTCAAAATCGCTCCGAACCGAACTGCATCCGATCGGACCCATCCAAAAAAAACCGAGAAAGAAAACGGCGATTCCCGCCGTTGACCCGATCGATGATTTTAATGTATTCAAACGGTTCATTTATCCGTTACCCTCAGATTATGGCCTCAATGAAGTCGATTCGCATGCTGTGGATAACCGATCCCTGGCCCACCCTATCCCTCTTTAATGATACCACGCTCCGACTCATTCAAGAAGCGACGACCATGGGAATTCAAACTTTTTGGAGCGCGTCTGATCTCGTGTTAAACACGCAATCGAAAGGAAAACTCAATGTGTTTCCTTGCCAAACTCCATTGACTTCATCGAACCCGCCGAATTTTTCAACGGGCTCCATTGAAATGGAGCCTTCCGCATTCCACCTGATTCATTATCGGGTCGATCCGCCGGTCGACTTTAATTATATCTCGCTCGTCGACGCGATCCTTGAGCGGGACAATCAAGCTCGAATCGTCAGCCCTCCCAATGCTCTCAAGCACCAAAGCGAAAAGTTGCCGCCGCCCGAACTCTCGCAATATTCCCCGCGTTTACAGGCCATTTACACCGAAAAAGAAGTCGGCAGCGCTTATGCGAAATTCAAAGACGACGCGATTGCGGTAATCAAACCGCTGAACGAAGCTCAAAGCAAAGGGGTCAAAAAATTGACCCTGCCCGCATCCGGTGAGGCCTTCGAATCCTTGCTTCGAAGCGAAACTGCAAACTTCACGATGCCGATCGTAATCGAGGAATACTTACCCCAGGTCGATCAAGGCGAAGTGCGAATCTGGTTTGCCTGCGGCGAAGTCGTAGCAGCACTCAAGAAATTTCCGAAGACGGGCGACTTTCGAGTCCTCATCGACGAAGGGTCGCGAGTCGAAGCCTACTCGCTGTCGGAATCCGAAGCCGAAGTGGCCCAGGCCGTCGGTGCGGTTTTACAAAAACAGGGAGTCCTGCTCGCTGCGATCGATTTTATCGGCGGGAAAATTTCGGATTACAACATCACGAGCCCGGGATTACTCGTTCAGCTGGAGGAAGTTCATGGCGGGAAAAATTTTGCGCGAACGATTCTCGAACGACTCTTACGCCACCTGGAATGATCCGCTTCGAATCACCCCAAGGCGCGAATGACCTTCGCCTTTTTCGACGGTCAGATGCTCGAGGTAACGGCGGGCGGATTGAAAGTCGGGGTGTTCGAAGATTCCGCAACGAACGAGATAAAAAAGAATTCCGACCATCGACTGCGATTCGATTTCGGCCTTCAGTTGTTTGGGATGGGTTTCGTGAGTGCCCCACGTGAAGGTCAGCTCAAAAGTCGATTCGATCGGCTGTACGATGATCTCGGGTGAACCGAAAATCCGAAGGTAATTCGCCTGATCGTGGTTCGACCGATAGGCGTGAATCGCGGACTTCAGTGCGGCCAGAAGTCCGGGCCTGAAATCGGCAGCATGCAACTCGGTTTCGGTGAAGTAACATTCCAGCATCCGAAGAAACCCGTTCGGATCAATGATCAATGTTTTGGACAGGCCGCTTTCGTAACACTCGCGATCTTCCAGCTCGAATTCGAACACTAGCGCAGTTTCGAAAGACTCAGATGATTTCATTAAAATCATGCTTACTGATCGGAAGAAAAATGCCGGAACTAAAGACGTGAATCCGTCAAAACCCTTCTTAAATGTTTAGGAAAAGTTCAGGAGCGTCGGAGGCCTGGAACTTCAATCCCTTGGCCGTCAGGTTCGCGGATCAGACGCTGAAGATCGGCGATTTGTTTTTCGAGTGCTTCGATCTGGGTCACGGCCGTATGCTCTTTGGCGACGATCGAACCGATCACAATCGCGGACTCGTCTTCGGCCGATACCAGCGCCGTCATCGCTTCTTTCAACTTTGCTTGCTTGCGAAGTTCGGTCAGTTTCTTTTTCGCGCCTTCGATCGAATAACGCTCGACGTGCAACAGATGCTTGACCAGGATCAAGGCTTCGATCTGAGAACGGCGATAAACGCGCTGACCGGAAGCCCCCTTTTCGGGAGCAACGAATGGAAACTCGGTTTCCCAAAAGCGAATGACGTAGGTCTTTACGCCGAGAATTTCAGCGACATCGCCGATCCGAAAAAATACACGGCTCGGAATCGTGATTTTCATTCGTCGTCTCCGTCATCTTCGTCGCCCGCGTTCTTTCCGCGACGGCGAATCATCTCGTCGGTGATCGGCTTTTCTTTCAATGTGTCGTTCACTTCCGCTCGCAACACTTGCGAAGGCTTGAAGGTCAGAACACGACGAGCCGAAATTTCGATCGCTTGGCCCGTTTGCGGATTGCGGCCCGTCCGAGCACGTTTTTCGCGCACGACGAAGTTGCCGAATCCTGAAATTTTGATTTTATCGCCATCGGTGAGAGCATTTTTGATCGTGTCAAAAATCAGCTCGACCATATCGGCGGCTTCCTTTTTCGAAAAGCCAATCTTCTCGTGAATGGAATCCAC
>Ga0164242_10004512_pt1 | contig 15643 bp, 13 predicted proteins | sample OricomgcompostMG_FD_108783 | JGI IMG/M metagenome (GOLD analysis project Ga0164242, IMG submission 108783) | Miracle-Growth compost microbial communities from Emeryville, California, USA - Original compost - Miracle growth compost (MG) ... | reverse complement strand
CCAGTTCAACCATTGGGGAGATTCATATAATTTCTGCCAACCATCATGCCCTACACCCGGAAATTCACTATAAATAGGCTCAAGTTCATACGGCGAAGGCCACTCTTGTCTCCCGGTTGTCTCATTTAAGGTATAAACAGGATTTGCACCCTCCGCCTTTAAGGCATTTACTATTAATTGAGCCCCTGCCGGTGTGGGGTTATGATCGGCACCTCCTTGTCCAATCCAGATAGGTGTATAAAGCAAGGTTTTGGCAGAATCGGTTTTAGCAGGCGAATGAGAGGGGGATATGGCCGCAAAAAGGGCAGGATCTCTCATTGCCATTTCCCATACACCTCTTGCCCCTGCACAAAGCCCATGTATATACACCCTGTCTAAATCTATATGGTACGTTTTAAAAACATATTCAAGTAAGCCTATTAAGGCACTTAGGGATCTTGATGGCTGTGATACAAAACCACCCAAGCTATCAGGTGATGCCCAGCTTCCCCCGTAGGTTTGCGGGAATAAGACAAAACCCGGGTACTTAGCAAGGGAATCTAAATGCATTTTACCGCCCCAGGTCAATTGAATTTTATTATAACCAGGATCTTCCGGCTTACCTGCCAGGCCCTCTCCTTCTCCATGGAGCATAATGACAAGGGGGTACTTTTGAGCATCGGCAGCATTGTAATTTATAGGCTCTAACAGCCTATAAGGCATAGTCATACTTGATGCTCCACCCTGATAAGAATAAAAAAGCGAGTCATATTCCTGAGTATCCCAATTTACACTGCTGCCATATTGAGCAAAGGCATTAGAAAAAAACAAAAGGAATAGGGATAAATACAAATATCGTGAGCGATACATAATTTTATAAAGGGATAAAGGGTATTAAGAATTTCTTTGCGTATTTTAAAAATTGTTTTTTTTATTGAAATAATACAATAATGGCTTTTATAACTATATCATTAAAATACTTATCCCAATGTTAAAAAATTAAAAACCTATTTAAAATACAAAAAGCGGATTTTTATAAAAAATCCGCTTTTTGTCAAAAAAAAACTTTAATTAATTCTATTCAAGCAGCAATTTTTCACATATTGTGTTATCAGGCAACTCAAGTTTGAGGAAATACAAACCAGAAGAAACTTTTTCGAGATTACTCTTAGTTATTTCAACCTCATTTCTCCCATTTTTTACCCGGATGTTTTCTTCAAATAAAATACCTTTTACATCACTAATTAACTGAAGTCTTGCTTGTCCTTCCCATACTGAATTAAAAATCAAATGAAGTGTTTCTCCGGGGGAAAGAGGATTTGGGAAAAGAGATAAAGGGCTTATATCATTTACACTACTTTTGTTATTGGTTAATACAGCATATTCAAAAGCACCAACGTCCGGCTTACCGTCTTGCGCACGTAAATTGCCTTTCACATCCTCTAAAAGGATTATGTTATAAAGGCTCAGATCGATTCCCTTGTTTCTTACAGGCGAGTTTTCTTGTAAATTAAAATTTTCATCTAAAGAATCTACCACTAAGACATCTTTTAAAGAACTAAAAGTAAGATTCCCTTCCTCTGTAATGGTTGCTCCTTTAAGAATGCCCTGCGAACCTACAAAAAGATTATTCAAAACTTCTTTTTCACCTCCATCGTCATTATAAAATACAAGCCCACCCTCTTGAGGATAAATGAATGTGTTATTATAAATTTTGAAAAACCCGGTATCTATACGGATTACTTGAGGACCACTTGCTCCATAAAACCCATATTCCCCACAATTTACAATGAGATTATTATAAATCTTATTGTTTCCCATTCCATGAAATTGGATGCCATTGCCGGTACCATTGCTAATAATATTGTTGTTGCATTCCCCGGTTACCCCTTCTCCAAGTACAATTCCCTCATTCTGACTGGATACATTCAGTTTCCCAAAATTTCTAATTGTGTTATTATGTATTTTGCAGTTTTTATCGGCATTTTTAATTTGCAAACCGTCATATCCTGTATTTTCTATCCTATTATTATAGACTTCCAAATTTTGTATGGAATGGGAATAAGTTGAATCGGTACAACCTTCTTCTATACGTCCTTTATAAAAACCATGCCCAAGATAAATACCTTCCCCTCCTACATCATGAATGTAGTTATCATGAATAGATACATTTTTCATGATCCATGCAGTCCTGGTTTTATCTTTAAATAAGTCGCAATCCCTATATGGACTTGTTTTAATCCCCATGCCGGCAAATCCGGATAAGCTTAAATCTTCAGGGTGGCTTCCTGCTATTTCAAGAAAAGCTATTTCAAAATCAGTAGAAAAATAATCGAGGGATAAATAAAAGCTGGTCGGAGTGGAAATTTTAATTCCATAGGGAACATTTTCGTCTCCATTTCCCAGTATTTTAAAGTTTTTGCTATACTTAAAAGTAACACCGTAATCCCTATCGGAATTTATAAAGGCTTGTCCATTACAATTGGTAATAATAATGGGCTTATCCGGTGTTCCATTAATATTTGAAAAGGTAATTCTATTGTAATTAACACCTCCTTCAAGACAAATAGTATCTCCCGGCTGTAAACCCAATTCATTCCCATCGGGTTGTCCCCCAAGAGGGACGGTATAAGTACAATGACATTGCCCCAATGCCCCTAAAGGATATAACATGCTCGTTAAAAGAATAAAAGCACCAATACTTCGTAGTTTTCTTTTCATATAATTCAATTTAAATAGAATGGTTTTTAGTATATCATTTTCATTATTAACCCATTGTTAATAATCTTTAAAAATAAGTTTTAGTAGATTTACGAGTGAAAGCTTTTAAAAGATGAAACTTATTGATAAAAAAACAAAATGATTACCCTTAATATAAATTTTAATAAAGGGATTTAACGAAATCTGCCTTGAGTAAAAATATAGGATTACTTATTACATTTATAGCAATTAATAGAAAAAAGTGGAAATAAAAAAAAGTCTGTATTTGAAAATCCTTGCAGAGGGGCCGGTTCTTCTTTTCGATTGCCTCTATGCCTTTTCTTTAGCTTCTCTATTTATTCCTCCCCATCTATTCTGGCCTTCCGGCTTTCTTACTTATCTTTTACCTTTTTTTTTCCTGCTAAACTTCGTTATCCTACTCACAACCCTATTTCTAAAATCCTCTTTATGCATCATTTCTTTTATTCTGTGCTTACCTTCTTTGTATCTATTTCATGTGCTTTGCCCTCTAAGTGCAAAAGTACAGACACCGGCAAATTTTCATATCCTAAGCTATAACATCAGTGGCTACAGTCATTACAAAAAACCAAAAGAGTATAGTGCATTGGAAAAGTTTCTAAGCGATTCAAAGGCAGAAGTCATTTGCTTGCAAGAGTTTTTTCCACCGGAGTACAAAAATAAAAGTAAAAGACAATTAAGGAATTTTAAAAAAACGGCTTTTCTAGAAGAATATCCTTTTCAATTTGTAAGTGCATTTCCTCCGCTCATTGGGGTTGCAACGTTTTCAAAATTTCCTATTATTGCGAAAGGGATATTGTTTGAAGGAAAAAACACACACAACAGAGGTATTTTCACAGACATAGTTATCGGGAAAGACACACTTAGAATTATAAATGTTCACCTTGAATCAAACCAGCTAAATTGGTTTGAGCTATTTACTTCTGAGCATAATTTTGTAAAAGCGCTACATATAATAAAGAAAAAACAACCTATCCGAAGTAAACAAACCATACTACTCAAAAGATTCATAAAAGAAAGCCCTTACAAATCAATCATAACAGGTGATTTCAATGAATTTCCACTGAGCTATACTTATTTTGCCTTTAAACGATTCTTGAAAAACGGGTTTGAGGAAAAAGGGCGAGGACTTGGCGTAAGTTTCCGCCCCGGTAAAAGCTTTCTCCGCATCGATCATCAATTTTTTTCAAAAGGAATAGAAATAAATTCCTATAAAACTATTTCAGATGCTCCTTATTCCGATCATGTGCCAATAGAGGGTGGTTACTCCATTTATTAACCTGAGTCCGATTATTCATTTTACTGCAACTTTGGATTTTAGGTTTAAATGCCAGGTAGAGAAGAATGCCACCCCTCCGGGGTTTCGGTTTATCGGATTTAAATTTTCTACAATCATTTCAGCCGTTCCGGCTTTCATCCAAGCGAATTCTCAAAACAATCGTTTATAAACACACCTGATAAATAGTTTTCATCGAGTCTCTATATTTTTAATGTAGGACTCAGTTTATTAGGCTTTTTCGCATAGCCAAAATAAACTTAAAGGTACGAATACTCACTTTTATACGGGTTTTCCAGCTTCCTCCTCCTTTTGCTTCACCAAAGAGCCTTTGGGTCATCACAACCGGAAACTCCACTATTTTACCTGTTCTCTTTGCCCAAAAGAGCGCATACAAATCTAAAGAAAAATCAAAAGGAGCTTTATTTTTCAAATACCGGTCAAAAAAAGCTTTGCTAAATAATTTTGGCTGCGCTCCTATATCCACCAACTTTGTTTGCAAAGCAACAGAAGCTACTATTTGCATCCCTTTACTAAAAAAATCATATGTCAAGCCTCTTTTTGCCCTTCTTCCTTTCACAAATACCGTATCATCCTTTAAATTCTCAAAAATTGTATATGCTTTCCAAACATCCCCGGGATGTGTTTGTAAGTCGGCATGTGTCCATGCAAGTACACTCCCGCGTGCAGCATTCAATCCATACAAAATCCCATTTCCGTATCCTTCATTTTTCAATACGGTTACCACTTTAAAGAGTGTATTTCCAGCAAAAACAGCTTCAAATACTGCTGCCGAATTATCGGTAGATCCATTATTTACAAGAATAATTTCTACTCCGGGTTTATCCTGGAACACTTCCCCAAACAATTGGGATATGTGGGGTAAATTTGGTGCTTCATTATAGCAAGGAACAATAATCGAAAGTTTAATGTGCATATTTTATATATACTTCAATAAAGGAATTCCCATCTTTACGGGGTGCAGGGAAAACGGTAACGAGTTTATAGCTTTTGCGAAGTTGGGTTTGCAGCGCATAAGGGTAAAAATTATCCAGATTAGGAATATCTTCAAAAAGGACAAGGTCAAATGCTCCTTTTTCAATAGCTTCCCGAAGTCCTTCTACCTGTTTATCAAAAATACCCACATGTAAATGATACCAAAGAGGAACTTTCTTTAAAGGTTCATAAGGTATTTCTTTTGCCAACATAGTAAGTTCAGACATATTGAGCACTTTCGGATTGGAAGGAAGGTTTAGAGCTAAAATCTCTTTAATTCCGGTAATAGTAGGCTTCGGCAAATACACTTTATTAAAGGAAAGGAAGGGAGCAGAAGCCCACACATAAGAAGGTTTAGCAGATGTCGTTTTTGCTGTCCCGGTACTTTTAAATTTCAGGATGCGATTGGCATAAGACCAGTATTTGGAAGAAAAAAGGAAAAAGATAAGGCAAACAAGCGTAAGCCCGTATTTTAACTTTTTAAAGTCTATGAAGGAAAACAACTCCGTTAAAAATAAGGCAAAGAAAAACCCATAAAAATAAGTAGTCGTATCTTTGGGTAACCTGCTGGTTTCTTTAGTGATAATTGTTTCTGCCAATATAATCAAGACCAAGGTGTAAAAGAAAAACTTCTTTTTATCTTTTAATAAGACTTTCCACTTATAAATCAATAAAATACCTACAATCAAAAGTACCAATTTCTCCCATTCAGAACCTGCAAAGACTTCTGTAAGTAATCTGGAAATGTCTATTCTGGATTCGTGGGGAGCTTGCCCCAGATTGAACCAATAGGAAAAAGCCTGGTTATAAACAGGTAAAATAAAAAGAGCTGCTGTAAGTGCAAAAGAAGCCAGGTATGTACCAATGCTTTTTACAGAACCGCCAAAGAATAAATTGACCAAAAATAAAAACAACACAAAAACAAGCGCTAATCCGCCATAATCTTGTTTTGTAAAGAATGCTAAAAAAGCAAATACGCCGGCCAAAACAGCGTGCAAGAACGATCTTTTCTCTTTTAAGACCGCTAAACAGGCAAAATAAAGTGCCACAAGATTAAAAAAGAAAGCAGTTTGGTTGTACCAAGGCCAAAAAAACAAGAAAGTATAGGTAAGCCCCATTACAAAAGTACTTATCAAAGCAATTTCCCGCTTAATATCAAAAAGAAGAATAAGCCTGTAAAAGACAAATAAAAAGAGAGTATTTAGAAAAGCTTGCGCCCACAAAAGTACGGTAAGACCAGACCCAAAAAGTTTAAAAAACAAAGCAATAAAAATAAAATACCCATACCCAAAGGGCATATAAAAATCCTTAAAAGGAATATCTCCGTTTGCAATTCTATATGCCCCCTCCCAACTTAAATAAATATTATCCCGAAAGGGCAAATTAAACAGAAGCGGAAAAAAGCTAATGCCAAGTGCAAATAATACTACAAGTAATTCTATAGTAAGCTTTTCTGTGTACTGAATTTTGAAACTCATACAATGTTTTTATAAATTCGACGAATTTATTATTTTTTTTTCGCTTAATCTATTGAATAATAAAAAGAAATTGTTCCTTTTTGTAAACAAAGAATTGAATATATACAATCAACACATTCAATTCTTTTTTCATATATTTAGATTAAAATTAAATTTATAACTTTCATCCAAAATAAAGACATTACTCAAATTAGCTTTGAATCAAGATACAATATTATTATGCGCCGGAGCACCTGTCATAAAAGGGCTTGGAAATAATTTTGCCGTTTCCAACGCCATGATTCCGGTAAACGGGAAACCCGTACTTGGAAGAATACTAGACGACTTGCTCCAAAAGGGTATAGACTCTGTCATCATAGTACACCAAGCAGCGGATTTTCATCTTTCCAATTTTATACATATTGCTTATAAAGACAGGCTTTCTATAAAACAAGTCCCTCTTCTATCTGATGGCAATATAGTAGAATCACTTCGCAAAGGACTTGAAGTATCTGAAGCTAAAAGTATAAGAGTTATTTTGGGAGATACTCTAATAACAGATCCACTAGAAGTAGATCAAAAAGATTATCTATACATTCATCCTGTCAAAAATGCTTCCAGATGGTGCATAGCCCAAACCAATGAAGCGGGTTTTATTGTTTCTTTTTTTAATAAGCAGGAAAACCTTAATTCCGGTTTATTGGCGGTTTGTGGGCATTACTTTTTTAACGACGCTGAATTATTAAAAATAGCTGTAAATAACACTGCAAGCAAAAATTTATTCAATATAAGTGATGTTTTAACGCTGTACAACCAAGAAAAACCGATTTTTGCACTGCCTGCAAAAAACTGGTTTGACTTTGGTAATATTGATACTTTTTTTACCTCAAAAACAAAATTGCTAACCGGCAGGTATTTCAATCAGCTTGAGATAGACCCGGTTTTAAATACAATTACTAAAGTAAGCCTCTTTAATGAAAAACTAAAAAATGAGCTCGATTGGTATTTACTCATACCGGAAGAGTTAAAAGTACTAACGCCCCGCATTATTGACAAAGAAATAAAAAATTCGAAAGTAAAAATAGTACAGGAATATTATGGCTATCCAACCTTAGCAGAAATTTTTCTTTACTACAATTTACATCCTGATGTGTGGAGTTTTATTCTTAATAATCTTTTCCTAATCCATGAAAGGATAAAGTCTTACAAAAGTACCCTGAGCAAAAAGGCAATTTCCTCTGTCTATGTAGATAAAACGAAAGAGCGTTTTGAAACTTTAGTAAAAGATGCCTACTGGAAAAATTTATTTGAAAAGGAAACAATCATAGTAAATGGAATTGAATTAAAGAACATAAAACTTTTACAAGATTTTCTATTTAATGAAGCGGAGGCACTTTCAGAACATGCAGAAGTAACCATCATCCATGGGGATTTTTGTTTTTCTAATATTTTATTTGATCTAAGCACTCTGATAACAAGAATAATAGACCCAAGAGGAAGTTTTGGAGAGGTTGGTATATATGGAGACGCAAGATATGATATAGCCAAATTAAGACATAGTGTATGTGGTTTATACGATTTCCTTATTGCTGATCTTTTTGATCTCAATGAGTTTACACCGGGTAAATTTACCCTTAAAATATACAAACCGGAAGAATCCAAAAAAATATCAGCTGAATTTGATAGAATCCTATCGGAAAGGGGCTATAATCTAAGAGAAATAAAACTCATTGAAAGCCTTCTGTTCCTGAGTATGCTTCCACTTCACAAAGAAAACCCTAAAAGGCAAAAGGCAATGTTTTTACGAGGGATTTCATTACTAAACGAATTAGAAAAAGAGAATATAGTTAATTATGAGAATAGTAATAGACCTTGATGGTACCATTTGCCCTATTAAGCAAACAGGAGAAAGTTATGCAACCTTAGTTCCCTTCCCGGGCGCCAGAGAACAAATACAAGCACTAAGGAAAGCGGGGAATTATGTAATTATACAAACGGCAAGAAACATGGCTACCTGCGACAGTAACATGGGCAAAGTTATGAAAAATGTAGGGAAAATAACGCTCGATTGGTTAGAAGAACATCAAATTGAATACGATGAGCTATTTTTCGGGAAACCCAATGGGGATATATATATAGATGACCGGGCATTTCGATTTCAGAACTGGGAAACAGTTAGCGAAGAAGCATTAAAAAAGCTGGCTAAAGCAAAATGAAAATAGTTTTACCAATGGCGGGAAGAGGTTCGCGCTTTTCCAATAAAGGGATTGCCACTCCCAAACCCTTTATCCCGGTAAAAGGAAAACCCATGTTCTTGCATGCACTGGAAAGTGTATCAGGAATAGCATATTCAGCACTTATTGTAATCGTCCTGAAAGAACATGCCGCTGTTTTTAATATAAAACAATTGCTTTCGGATGCAGGATACAAAAATATAAGTATCATTGAATTGGAAGAAGTTACCGAGGGGCAACTTGCTACTGTACTCACAGCTTCATCCTATTTAGACACACCGGAAGATCTTTTAATATTAAGTTCTGATACCGTTATTGAATCAGCGATAAAAGCAGAAATCCTTGAAAAAAGAAATGCTTGTGCCGGAATTATTTCAGTAGCAAAACTAGCCGGAACACAGTGGAGTTTTGCAAAAGCAAATGCGCTTGGTATCGTTGAAAAAGTTGCGGAAAAAGAAAGGATCTCTGATCTTGCCAGTACGGGTATTTACTATTTCAGCAAGGGAAACGCTTTCCTGAAATATGCTTCTAAGATCATTACTCAAAAAGAAAAAACCAGAAATGAATACTACGTAATACCGGTATTTCAGAAATTTATTGACAATAATGAGACTATAGTCATCTCTTTAGCTAAAAAAATGTGGGACATGGGTACCCCTGAATCCTTAGAACAATATATACTCGCACACTAATTTCCCAATAGGAATGCTCCAATATACCTTGCTACTTCCTCTGGTTTTTCATAAGGAGCAGGATGCCCGCAATAGTCAATCGGCTTAAAAGATACGCCCGGCAGCTTACTTATGTATTTCTTGCTGGAAGGAAATAAAGCTCTTGTATCGTTTTTACCCCATATAAGTAGTTTTGGGAAAGGCAATTTCCCCAGTATCTGAATATCTCCGGACTTATCAACACTCAATACATTTCTCCACAGAGATAAAATTGCCTGCTTATATCCTGCAATTTCTTTCTGTTCTACCAAAGCTTTTCGATAAGCATCAAAACCTTTTTTTGCATAAAACTCACTCATTTGGCTTTTTATAGACTTAGGCATCCAGTAGACAGTGATGAGAAAATCGGCCAAATATTTATTTTTTAAATACCATTTTAATCCGGAATTCATCGCTGCGGGGTCAACAAAAATAAAACTTTTAATCGTAGAAGCATTTTGCAGGGCATAATCAATACCTACAATTGCTCCCATAGAAAAGGAAGCAAGATTTATTTTACCTGAAATTTTTAAACTATCTAAAAGTTCTTTCGTCTGCCCGGTAAAAAGTTGAGAAGTATATACTCCCTCAACCCGGTCGGAAAAACCCCTCCCGTAAAAATCAAACGTTAGCGTTCTAAAGCCTCGTTGTGCCAATCGATCTGCTACTTTCTCCCATACCTCTATCCCTACCCCTGCACCGCCCAGAAAAACAATTGTTTCTTTGGCATCCGGATTATTCATTTTATACCGGACAAAGCCTTTGGAAAGCCGTATAAAAGTTTCATTTCTACTCTTTCGAAGGGCAGCCGTAAGTGGGTTCTTTTCTTGCTTCCAATAGCGATATAAGTACAAACTAAGGCAACCAAAAATAAGAGCAATTGCTAAAGTACTTAAAATCTTTATAACTTTTTTCATGCCAATATTGGTTCTTGAGCAGGCTCAAGTATCTTTATAACCTTCGCAGGTATTCCTGCCACTACTGTATTGGGAGGCACATTGCGGGTAACAACAGCACCTGCAGCTACTACAGAATTTTCACCAATGGTAACGCCTTTTAATATAGTACAACGCGTTGCAAGCCAAACGTTGTCTTTTATTATTATTCCGGCAGTTTTGCCCTCTTCAGAAAAATGGTTTCCTATTTCATGAAAATCGCTATCCAATATTATGGTATAAGGAGCAATACGTACATTATTTCCTATGACTACCTTTTTCCGCACTCCGATATGAACTCCGTTTAGTCTTGAGTTATGACCAATAGTAAGTACTGCATCTTTTCCCACAAGTATTTTTGCTTGCGTAAAAACAGACCATATTCGTACCCTATCGCCTAAAAAAACCTTTCCTTTACTCCGAATCATCGGAATTCCATTTACAGAAGGGAACTTACCTACTCGGGTAAATTTCCGGAGATAGTATTTTGCCATCAACAACCGCCCAAAACCGGTAATCAAATAGATTAAACTTTTCTTTGTTTTTTTGTTACTCATACTACTATGCCGATACGGGAAAAGATATACGCTGCTGCGAAGTATATAAATATTCTTTTTGCACTTTTGAATGCAATAAACCACTCCAAGCCCCTTTCAGTAAAGCCCATGCAAAATTCAGCTTTCCTTTTAATAAAAAGCTTAAAACGGTTTTAGGTAAAGCAAATACGAAATAGAAAAGAAGGGCAACAAACAATACAAAGCTATTTTTACTATTCCTTCTGCAATAAATAATCCTATTTCGATGCATATAATAAGTTTTTAGGGGATTATTTTTCCCAACTGAAATGGACTCTTTATGTAATATATGCGCATAGCCATTGTATAAAATTTTATAGCCTTTCCTTTTTATTTGTTCACACCAATCATGTTCCTCGTAATAAAGAAAATACAATTCCGGCATAAGCCCTACTGCTTCTACAACCGCTCTTCTTACCATCATGGCAGCACCGTGTGCCAACGCTGTCTCTTTTATAAAATCATACTGCCCCAGATCTCTTTCCAAGTTTCCCAATTTTTTGCCTCTTCCGGTATATGGATTGATCGCAATAGCACCCGCATACTGAATGGTATTTGCCGGATGCTGAAGAATTATTTTAGGAGAAACCACACCCACTTGAGGATTCTGTTCAAAAGCAGCAAGCATGGACTCTATAAACCCTTCTGCTACTTCTGTATCATTATTAATAAAAAGGAAATATTGCCCCTGCGCTTGTTGTATCCCTAAATTATTTCCCCCGGCAAAACCTAAATTTTTTTTTGAAGTAATTAAACAGACAGCTGGGAATTCTTTTTTTATCGTAAAAATACTATCGTCCTCAGAACCATTATCCACTACAATAGTTTCAATCGCCGGATAGTTAAGAAGGCTCAAAGACTTTAAAAGCTCAAGCGTAACCTTTGTTTGTTTATAATTAACCGTAATAACAGAAACTAAGGGTTTTTTCATTCCTTTGGTTTTTCAGTTTCAACTTGGGAATGGGGTGTATGTATAAATTTATCGGTTGCTGAGCGCATTTTAAAAAGGCTGAGTACCATAATAAAAAAAGCTTGTGGAAGACGGAACAGCGATTGAAAAAAGCCTTTATCATACAACCTGAAAGGTATTGCAAAAATAAAAGCAACCAGATAAATCAAATAAATGGAAATCCAAAAAAAGAGGGAGTGGCTGAAAAAGGAATGAAAAACAAGTACGATACCAACTATCATCCCAAGCAAACCCAGATTTATTATTCTCGGTAATTGTATATTTCTTAATATACTACTGTTAAAATAACTAAAATGTCCTTTAAAAAAGGCTTTCATCCCTTTACCAAAATATTTAAAAAGGTATAAATACTGAGCAGCTATCCAACGGGTTCTTTGTCTGCCAAAATTTTCCGGATTATCTACTTTTTCATCATAAATAACAGCCTCTTCGAGATAGTAAGCACTAATGCCTTGTCCAAGCAAACGCACCTCCAGTTCACGATCAAAACCACCAATAGAAGTCATTTCAGACAAAGTAGAAACAAGTATTTTATAATCAAATGCCATTCCCGATCCTATAAGCGATGCAGCAAAACCAAGGGCATTCTGTCCTTTTCTGTAAATATGGTTGTTTATCGTTTCACTCAATCCATCAAGCACCGCAAAAGAAGCATTCCTGTTTTTTGCAGTCCTTCTGCCTTGTACCGCTTTATACCCGGATTTAAAAGCAGCATTAAAAAGCTCCAGGCAATTGGCTTCCATTGTATTATCAGCATCCAAAATAAGTGCGACATCGTAGTCGGAAGGCAAAGTAGCAAAGGCTGCATTTAATGCTTTTACTTTAGTTGATTTTTCGAACCGGACTTCTATTACTTTTATCGGTAATGCGTTTAAGGCAGCAAGTGTCTCGCTTTTCAAACTATCGGCAATTATCACTATATCAAATCTTTTCGTTTGGTAGTTTTGCTTCAATGCTTGCTTTGCCACAGAAACGATTACAGCATCTTCTTTATAAGCAGGGATAAGTACAGCAAATTTCCTTTTATACGCATCTACAGGAAAAGTTTTCTTTTTCCTGAATAAGCCGGCAAGGGAACTGATAAAAGTATAAGAAACCGTATACAGGGCATATACAGCCAAAAGACCTTCAATTAAATATACAAGGAACGTAAAAAGGTGTGTCATACATTTTCTTTTTGAAATAAAGCCGGAAAAGTTTTTAAAATAATCTTTAAGTCTCCTGTAAAAGAAAAGTTTTGGGCATATTGATTATCCAATTCAATTCTCTCTTCTTGAGACATAGCACCTTTTCCGCCTCTTTTACTTACTTGCCAAAGCCCCGTAATGCCAGCTGGAGCCACAAACCGGGTTATAAAATGATCAGTTGTAAGTTTTTCTGCTTCATACAATGGCAAAGGCCTATTTCCCACAAAAGACATATCACCTTTGAAAACATTAAAGACCTGTGGAAGTTCATCCAAACTTATATTTCTTAAAAATTTACCAAACTTGGTAACCCTCGGATCGTTGGTAAATTTAATAAAATTAGGTTTCGAACTATTATCCACTTCAAGTAGCAACCTTTCACAAACGACAGACCCATCTAAATATAAAACCTGATCGCATGATTTGCCGGAAGCTTCGCAAAGATTGCACCTTTTCAAAACAGGAGGAATCTGAGTATCGGAAGTTTTATACTGATTTAAAGAAACAAACTGGGAGAGTCTCTTGTCTGCATCTGAAAACATGGTTCTGAATTTATAAAAATCAAAAATCTCATAACCCGTACCCACTCGCTTACTGATGTATAAGATAGGTCCCGGTGATTCCAGTTTAATAAGGAGTGCTATCAGAAGAAACAACGGCGATAGTGCCATAAGAAGCAAAAGAGAAAACACGATATCAAATATCCTCTTCCCAAAAGGGATTTTATATACAATTTCTTTCTCTATCTTTTCTTCCTTCTTTTTTTTCAATGAAAGAATAAACTCTATTTTTTTCAGCACATCTTCTGCTTTCAATGAGAGGAGCAAAACATCGGACAGTCCAACGTTCAACAGCTTTGCCGGTATTTCTAAGGGAGGTAAACAATCGGAAATGAAAAAAAAGGGTATTTTTAAATGACACATTGCCTGAAAAAGAAGAATCCCGTTCACGGAATTGAGTCCTTCGGTACAAATTGCTGCAGAAAAACCCTCTTTCTTTTCTTTACCAAAAATGAATCCGCTTTGATAAAAAGAAAGGCTAAATTTAGAAATTAATTTTTCACTCCACTGTTCCGGTAAAGGTTTAGCTCCAATTACAGCAATTCTCAACTGTTGAGATTCCATTGTAATTTAAGAAAAAGAGATAGAAGAAGATCTTTCAAGGAGCTTTTTGGTACGGAAATGTAATTCTTCGGGATTAAAAGGCTTTCCCAGATATTCATCTGCTCCTAATTTAAAGCACATAACCCGCTCGGCAGAATTATTTTTTCCACTCAGTACAACAATTGGAATACGGCAAAGTAAACCACTTGATTTTAATTCCCGAATAAATTCCATTCCTGTTAGTTCGGGCATTTGCAGATCTGTGATGATTATATCAGGAATATTTCCTTCGTATAGCCAAGCTAAGCCTTCTCTGCCATTACTTTTTTTGACAATATTAAAATCATTTGAAAAAATTGTAGAAATAACGGTTAGTATAGATGATACATCATCTATCGCCAACAATGTTTGCTTCATATTCTTAGGATTAGTTTATGGGGTTAACCTTTAAGTATATTTTATAATTAGAATAAGTATATTTTGTATTTTGATTAAGGGGTTTCTTTATTAATTGCACCAATTTAATTAACAGCTATATTGTTTCCAAAACAGTCAAAAATTATATTTTAAAATACTTTATATAATCCATTTTCTTATAAAAATAAGAATATTTATTAAAACAAAAATTGGTAAAACACGTAGAGATTTATAATATACTGTAGAGCAATATATTAAACAAGAAACAGAAAATAAGCCCAATATTAGGTATAACAGGGAGGATGCCTTTAAAAGATTTATAATTAATTGTAGGAGTATTCTGCAAAAAATCCTTTGTACGCCACAAAACTGATCTGCTATAAAAGCACACGCTTCTTAAAAAACATTTTTCTTTAGAAATTCCTTGCTTTTACCCACCCTTAAAATCTACATAAAAAATAAACAGTCCCTCTAAAAATAAAAAAAAGGATTGGTGCTGAATCCTTTAATTTCTCCTGTTCAATTCATCTCTGATTCTTGCAGCTTTCTCGTATTCTTCCTTATGAAGAGCTTCATCCAGCATAGTTTTCAACTGATCATCGGAGCTGAACTTAATTTTATCCATAGGAGTTTCCTCTTTTTCCGTACTTTTCTCTTGCTCCTTTTTCTTTTTCTTTTTTGCTTCTTCGGGTGCAGCAGTATCCTCCGGAATATCACTTAAAACAATGCCCGCTTCAGACAAAATATTTTCATAGGTATAAATAGGCACATCAAACCGAAGCCCTATTGCTATTGCATCAGAGGGGCGCGCATCAATTTCAACGGTATTTACGCCATCGGAACACACAATTTTGGCAAAGAATACCCCTTCCCGTAAATCTGAAATAACAATTTCTTTAATTGTGAAATTAAAACTGGAAGCAAATGATTTAAATAGGTCATGGGTCATGGGCCTATTGGGAATTATTTTTTCAATTTCAATAGCAATAGCCTGTGCTTCAAACATTCCAATAATTATAGGAAGCCGTCTATTACCCGGTTCTTCGCCTAAAACCAAGGCAAATG
>Ga0164242_10004511_pt1 | contig 15644 bp, 12 predicted proteins | sample OricomgcompostMG_FD_108783 | JGI IMG/M metagenome (GOLD analysis project Ga0164242, IMG submission 108783) | Miracle-Growth compost microbial communities from Emeryville, California, USA - Original compost - Miracle growth compost (MG) ... | reverse complement strand
GCTTCATGCTGACGCAGAATACCGATTATCTGCTCTTCACTAAATCGACTCTTCATTGGATGCGCTCCTTAATTGAGGATAAATCTCTCATTCAATTCGGTCTACTTTTAAGGGGCTACTGCGTACCCTTATTGTTCTGATTAGAATAAGAGATATCATCTTTTCGCACATCATAGTTAGCTGAATTGTGCCCAACTCCATTTCGGAGCTTGCAATCCATCACAGACACGAAAATATTTGCAATGGGCAACTGTTTCAGAATGTCTGGCTTGCTTCCGTTTGCCATTGTTTGAAAGGTAGAAGTCGGCATATTTCCTTTTGCTGTTGGTACGATTGGGACTCCGAATTGAATTACCCCTTCAATTGTCGCAGCAATTACAGATATACGCCCTAAGGTCTCGAAGCAATCAATATACATTGATTTCAATTCGTCGAACCGTTTTTCTGCCAGTTGAAAATCTTCCAAAGAATAAGACGGATTTGTTTTGTTCCAATAAAGCGATTGATAAATCCCTGAAATTGGTGGGAATATGCGCATAAAACCGTTGCGTACTCTTTGAATTTCTGTGACCAACTTATCGTCAGGATATGCATTTACTAACGTTTGAATCACTTGAGGAAGTTGATTGCCGACTAAACTTTCAGCGTAATTGATCCGTTGTCGTATCAATGCTTCCTCTGAGGATGTGAATGGCCGAAAATATTGCAAAAAATGGGGGAAGAGTAGTAGCTTCACCTTAAGCCGTTCATTCCAATTTTGAAGACTTCCTTCATATCCTAATGAACGAGCAGTTTGATCAAATAGAACGCTATTCTGAGTGCTATGGTGAACAATCAAATGGTTTAGAGTGGGCCAAACTTCAAGTGCTACCTGAAAACGACTTTCGTGATCGCGAAGATATAAAACAGGATCATCAAGGGATACAACGGTTGCCATAAAAGGGCTCATTTCCTTCAGTTTTTTGGGAACAAGAGATTCTCCATCTAAATTACGCACATGGATTGGCTCTGGTGGAATTCCCTCAGTTACCCACTTAGCACCTGTAACTGAGACATACTCCCATGAGCCAGCACTTCGGTCTAACGTCATTCTAAATCGAAGTTCCACACTGCATTTAGGACAGGGAAATGCAAATTCTTGACGGTCTCCATGTCCCATTGCAACTCTAGTTGTTGTTCTTTCTCCACAAGTAAGGCATTCAAGGTAGTTTCTATTTATCATTAATGAGGACTTTCGTAATCTTAATTTGACTAAGTATATGACACTGCAAAACATTTCCTATAGCTCAGCTTTGACGTGGTAAATTTTCAGGCCACATAATTCTTTGGGGTGAGATTTTAACATTCCTAAAAAGTACTTTCACTCTAGCCACAGATTCCAAGACCTTCACAAAAAAGCGTCCCCTTTGGGAACGCTTTTTTCGGTATACATAAATTTAAATCTCACGAAACCGAACGCTTTATCGATACCGTAAGCCCATCAATACCACGTTGGCGCAACACGGGAATGATAATCGACGTTAGTTCCGGGCATTGCGCGGCGGCCGCGTTATAGCGTTTGGTGCCGCTATCTTCCTGCGTCAGCACGGCATTTGGGAGTGTATTATCCGCCAGCAATAAACCGCCTTCGCGCAAAAGTGGCAGAGATTCTTGCAGGTATTGGGAATAGCCATCTTTGTCGGCATCAATGAAGATCAAATCGAAAAGTGGTTCGTTTTCCGCGGCCATTTGTTGGAGAGTTTCCGACGCGGGGCCGACGCGAATTTCCGTCTGCTGTCCGATTCCGGCGCGCTCAAAATTACGCCGCGCGACATCGGCGTGATGTTGATCGAGTTCTAGCGTGACGAGCTTTCCATCTTCCGGCAAGGCGCGCGCGAAATGAATGCCGCTGTATCCGCCAAGCGTTCCGATTTCCAGAATTCGTTTCGCGCCAGCTATCAGCGCAAGCACTTGCAGCAACTTTCCTTCCGTCGCGGAAACATTAATTCCCGGGAGATTTCCGCGTTGCATTTCCGCAATTGTTTCCGTGAGCGCGTCATCCTGCGGAGCGAAGAGTGACGCGATGTAGTCATTGTAATTTTCGTATGAATTTTCCATTTGTATTTTCCTTTTGTTAAATTAATTTCGATAAAGGCAAACTAAGTTAGTTTGCCTTCTTGATTTGCGCTGCTGCCTTTTCCAAAATCCCGGCAATACGTTTTGCCTCGTCCGGTGTGAAAGGTTGCCGCTCTCGTATTGCCCGTCTCAGATTGTGCCTCGCCGTTTCCATTTCTTCGCTGGTTTCGTCGTCCGCGCCTTCTTCCATCACCTGGCGCGCTTTTGCCATCTGCGTGCCGGCGCGTTCCAATTCCGTCAGAATATCTTCAGCTGCCTCCTGATTTTTTTGAAGATAGTTTTTTCCGTCGGTCGTGAGTTGGTACCGCTTCTTTGCGCCTTCCACTTCAACAGACGTGTAACCAATCTCTTCCAGATAAGTCAAAGCAGGATAAACCATGCCGGGACTCGGCACATAAAATTCTTCCGTGCGCTCTCCCAAAGATTTGATTAGCTCGTAACCGTGAGCGGATTGTTGCGACAACAACAATACCAATAGCAATTGTAATTCGGAAGAAGAAAGCTTGCGTCCCGAATGCAGACCCTGCCGCCCATGTTTGCGGCGGCCATGTCCGTGATGTTCGTGTTTGTGTGGGCGATGACGCCCCCGTGGAGAATCTCTGTTCTCATTTTTATCGTAAAACATATTTTAAAATATATCTTACGATATAATATTTGTCAAGTAACAGAGTTGAATATTTATCCTATACACTAACAAGCAAAAGCATCATCTCTGCAAGGTCTTTCGATTAATGAACATAGAATCTCTTCTTTTATATGTAATCTTTGTCGTATTTTTCGCCACATTAATCCGTTCTGTTTTTGGTTTTGGTGAATCTCTTATTGCTGTTCCGTTATTGGCACTTTTTATCCCGATTGAGATCGCTGTTCCGCTTTCAGTTCTGGTGTCTATTACGATTGCTGGTGTGATTGTCGTTCAGGACTGGAAAAAAATACATATAAAGAGCGCCGGATGGCTAATCCTTTTCACGCTTTTGGGAATTCCCCTTGGCCTTCTATTGTTGAGATTGGGCAATGAACAAATCGTCAAAGGTGGATTGAGCGTAATTATTATTGCGTTTTCCATCTATTCGCTATGGGGCAAAAGTCCACTAATACTGAAAACAGATAATAAAAGATGGCTGTTCATTTGTGGGTTTTTCGCCGGAGTTTTCGGCGGAGCTTATGGATTAAATGGACCGCCGCTGGTGCTTTATGGCTCCATGCGCCGTTGGTCGGCACAACATTTCCGAGCTACATTACAAGGATATTTTCTTCCAGCAAGCATCCTTGGCATGTTTGGATATTGGCTGAATGGCCTTTGGGTTCCCGCTGTCACGCACTATTATTTGTGGTGTCTGCCAATAATGCTACCTGCTATTCTTTTGGGACGATTGATTAATAGCCGTATGCAGGGAAATCACTTTTTCAGGTATGTATATTTTGCATTGATTGTTATCGGAGTCGTCTTATTGGCACAATCCATAAAACATTAATCTGGAACAACTTGAACGGAATAAATTACACAAACGAAAACGCTGTGCCCTGCCCTTGCGCTTTAATCCGCTCCAGCACAACTTGTCCCACGGCAACATCCAGCGCACCAGTTCCGATGGGAATGCAAATGATGCGTTCATTACTTTGCAAAAGTACTTTTGCGCCAACGGCCAACTCGCCAATAGTCGCAAAAATATCGTTTTCGGTGATGCGCCCCTGCGTATTTAATTCACGCAACGCGCCGCGATGCAATGCTTGCTCCACGTGATCGACAACAATTTTATCGGCATTCAATAGAAGCGAATCTTCACATTCCTGATACGATCCCATTGGAAAAACAATAGAGCCGGGTTTAATCCAATTTTCTTTCAAGAATTTTTCCTGCGCAGGCGTCACAGTAATCACAGCATCCGCATCGGCGGCTTCTTCTGGAGTTTGCGCGATGATAATTTCACCCTTCACATATTCCTTCATTTCATTTTTAAAACGCGAAGTGGACCCGGAATCGCGATCATAAATGCGCAGTTCGCTAATTTCAAATACCTCGCTGATCGCCATTGTTTGCGTGCGGCCTTGCATGCCCGCGCCGTAAATTCCCAGTCTTATCGACCGCGACTTTTTCATATATTTGAGCGCGATGGCTGTTTGCGCGCCCGTTCGCAAATTGGTAATATGCGCGCCTTCCATCACCGCCGTAAAATTGCCGGTGTGCGGATTTACTAAGACGATCAATCCCGTCAAAAAAGGCAGACCCAATTTCCTGCGTTCGCCTTGAAATCCACCAACGAATTTCATTCCCGCTGCATCCAAATGCCCGACATAAGCAGGCATGGAATTCATGAATCCGTCATACGGCGGATAGGCCGACATTTCGCCCAAATCCAGCGTCACTTTTGTCGGATTGATGGTGGTGCCGTTTCCGAAACCTTTAAAAGTCTCGTCACAAATTTCTACAACGTCTTTCATCGTCAAAACTTTTTTGATGTCATCCTGATTGATGAGCAATGTGCTTTCGATACTATTCATAATTACGCCTTAAAAGTACTTTTACGGCAAATCAAATATCAACGTTTTCGACTCCAATGCACCCAATTGAAGCAAAATGACATCAGGTAGTTTTGCAGAATCATCCATCTTGGATAACCCAGGAAAATTAAATCCAGGAACAGTAATAGTAGCGTCGCTCTTGCCATCCGTTGGATTCGTCACCATAATATACAACTTTCCCTGATATTTCCTGGCGCTTGCCTGCACGTTTGAATTGCTGATTTTAATCGGCACATTTTCGCCCAGCATCAGCGGCGCTGAAAGTACTTTTACTTCGGCATTAATTTCTTTCATGTGCGGCCAAAGCGGAGTTTTGGTCAAATCCCAACCAGGATCGCGCATCGAATACCACCAAATTCCCTTCGCGCCATTAATGAGTGCCAGATAAACCATGCTGCGCGCCTGCGCCACGGAGGGCTGATTCGAAAGATCGGCCATCCAGCCACTTTGCAAAACGATACTCAAGTTTTGCCAGGGCTGCATTAAATCCTTCGCGCCTTTCGCCATGTCAGAAACTTGCGTTATCGGAAAACGCGGCAACGGATAAACATCGGGCTGCACGATGTCGCAAAAATTACCCCAGAATTGTTGCGTTGCAGCGGAATTCAACGTCAGCTCAAAGGGATGATTGGGATCGGCGGCTTTGAGCGCGCGATAAGCGGAAGGAATATCGACGGCAACGCCGCCATCGGGATGAATGTGCGGTTCGTCGAAAATTTTCCAATCCAAAATCGCCGGATGATTGGCAAAACGTTTCACTTTCTCCAACGAATTCACGAGATTATCCTTCACTTTCATTCCGTTATAAAGAGGCACGTCCACCGCCAAGCCATATTTCTGCGCTAAATCCAGGCTCGTTTTGAATTTATCCAAATCCAAAACGGCATTTCCCTGAATCGCATTAAAACCGTTTTCTGCCAGCAACTTGTAACTTTCTTCGCCGGCAGGATGATACATTCCAATCGGAAAAAACGGTTTACCGTTCCATAGAAGCGTTCCGTTCTGCGTCAATGCTTTGGGTTTACGACCTGCTGTTGTTGTAAAAACATACGCAGGATAAACGGTCTGCAACGGTTCGTCGCCTTGAGTTTGAAATTGAATACCGTAACTTCCCGCCTTTAATTTCGGAATGGTAATCGTCGCTTTAAGTTGATTCTCCTTATCGCCACGCGCCACAACCGCCGGTATATTCTGGAGTTCAGGAGAATTATCAATCTCATCTAGCGAACTCAAGGTCGCTGTCATTTTGGGTAATTCTACTTTATTCCACGGCTGGCGCAGCAGCAATGTAAAAGTACTTTTGAAGCTCGCGTCAGGCGCGGCCGTTATTTTCGAAGGGTCGATTATCGTCAAATCCGGCGCGTGGCCGACTTCTTCAAAAGTCGCATCATCAAAAATAACTGCGCCGTTACCAAAGACGCGCAGCAACAAACTGGCGCGACCAGTATCACCGCTGACGCGTTGTTGGAGAGTAATTTTTGTCCATGTTCCATCAGCGTCAAGTTTCTTTGTACCATACAATTCACCAGTGCTGCCCGCCGCGCTATAGGCTTCCATCTTGATGGCCGCTGTCACGGCAGGCGAGCCGGGCGCGACTTTTGCCCACGCGGAAAATTGATAAACCGCGCCGCCAATCAAACCGCTAATACTTTGCACAACAAAGGGTGAATTTAGTTTTTTGGTCGCATCTATTTTAAGCGCTTTGCTTCCGCTATGAACTGAATCGTCAGCGACTTCGATTTGCCCTTTGAATGCAGGCAAAATTGCCCAACCGGTGAGATTATTCTCGAATCCTGCATTTACCAATGGCAACGCTTCAGGCAGCTCATCCGTAGCAAAAGCAACTCTGACGGCTCCCGTTAAGACGGCTGATAAAACAATAACTTGCGCCGCTCTTTTAAGATTAATTTTCATAGTATGCAGTTTCCCTTTTATTTGCCAATATTGTGCTAATAACCACTGCCGGTTCAGCCCACAAAAGTACTTCTATCGGTATAGTACAAAAAGTTTTAATTCAAATACGGATTCCAGGCGCGGCTGCAATACGCGTTATTACCAGGTGGAACCCCTGGTGAAGTTAATACACAAGACCCTGCTCCGATACCGATATTCGCCAAGATAGTTCCTCTTGATCGCCACTTCACATGTCCATCTGCATACACCGCATTCCCGCCTTCGAGATGTGGTGTCGCTCTTATACTATTCGGGTCTGCAGCCTGAGTTCGAATATCTATTGGCCCCATCATGGGGCTTGATGAACTGGGGTACTCTGCAATGCAAATAACTTCTGACGGGCGAGTAACGGCGGCCATTGAAATCGGAATAAAATTATTAGCAGAACCGGCTCCCCACGATGTCGGAGAACTGCGGTAACTACCAAAAGCCGACGAATATCCATAACTGGTCGTCGTCTTATCGCCGCTCCAAGAAGGACAAACGAATATCTGTGTGCTCTTCACATAAGGAAAAATAGAATCCATCCAGGTACGATAATGATTTGTGCCTACGTAGGAAGCAGTCATAAATACACCGCTCGGCTTGCTAGGATCCGTATCTGTCGCATAGCTTCCGCAGCCAGTGATATCGCATTGTGTGGACGGCGGATAGCGTTCATCGTAATCCTGTAGATATTGCATCAATCCCAAACCGATCTGTTTCATATTACTCATACAGGCTGACCGCCGCGCGTTTTCTCGCGCCCGTGCAAATACTGGAAAGAGGATCACTGAAAGAATTGAGATAATAACAATAACAACCAATAATTCTATCAACGTAAATCCTTTATTCGATTTTTTCATAGACATGTTTTCCTCCAAAAAGTACTTCTCCTAGCAAAACATCCTAACATTTTGCAAAACATCCTAACATTTTGCTGTAAGATTATTATACCCTTCCTGAAGCATTTTAAAACGTTGAAATCAGCCAAGCAGCTATGAATTCCATTATACTTTTGCATTCTGCGATTCCAAGCGATAAACACCCGGAGAAACCCCCATATGCCGCAGAAAAAAAGCGCCAAAATAAGTGGATGATTTGAACCCCAACTGATTAGAGATTATTGCAATGGACCATCGAGTTTCCTTCAGCAAAAATTTAGCCTCTGATACTCGGCACTCTGTCAGTATCTCCACAAAAGTTTTCCCACTCTCCTGCCGAAGATACTGCGTAAATTTTGAAGGCGACATGTACATTTCGCGCGCCACTTTCTCAATCGTCAATCCTTCATAAAGATGCGCTTTTATATAATCCCGGATTTCCTGCACGGAACTGGGGCCAGAAGTACTTTCTCTACTCTGAAAGCCAGGATTCAACTGATGTCCAGCGGCTATTTCGCGTGACATGCTGAGGAAGAACGCAGATAACAAATGTCCGCTAATGGTAATGTCCGCAGTTTCATCGGACAATATTTCCTCTGTAAATAGTTTGAAAGTCTGCACTGCTTGAGGATGACGAATTAGGAAATTCATGTCATGCTCATTGATTTTTTCTCTCCGCCGGCGAGTGTGAATTATACAATGAAGGCTATCACGATATAAATTAATCCCCAACAAAACGCCTTCCTCCTCACCGTTATCAACCAACTTAGGGGAGAAATGCTCAGCAAAACTCAGTGGCATTGGCGTTCGCGAGGGCACCAAAATAAAATGCCCTTCGTTACATGTGATGCCATATTTCCCCACTTGAAAATCGGTAATGCCGCCGTTTAACACGCAAATCAATTTTGGGACATCCAATTCATGCAATTCCGCCTCCGGCCAAAGTGCATAATAAACCCGTTGATTTCCATAAATACGCCGATTGCGCACGATGACACGCTTGCCCGAAATCTTCATCCTAGTCAATTCAACATCAGAAGGCAAAGACGATTTTTTGAGCACTGACCGCGCCACGATTAGCCGTTGAGCCAATCCTTCCTGCGCCCAGGGAATTAGTTTTCGTTGAAAAATGGGTAATAATGGCGACATGTGCGCTGTTGATTATGTCACTTTGTAAAACGGGTTTCAATCGGATTGTAAAAGTACTTTTAGATAGTGGCGGTGCAGTTTGTTCGAACTTGATCACAAAGATGTAAAATTAAATTCATGCGAATCCACTATCTCCAACACGTCACTTTTGAAGGTTTAGCATTCATCAAAACCTGGGCTGTGGCGCGTGGCTATTCTTTATCTTCCACGCGTTTTTTTGCGAACGAACCTTTGCCGCAGATGCAGGATTTCGACTGGCTGATTGTGCTGGGCGGGCCAATGAACATCTATGAAACCGAAAAGTACTTTTGGCTGACTGAAGAAAAACGATTCATCGAACAGGCAATTAAAAATGACAAAACGGTGATCGGCATTTGCCTCGGCGCGCAGTTGATCGCGGATGTTTTGGGAGCGAAAGTCACGCGAAATGAATTCAAAGAAATTGGCTGGTTTCCAGTGGAATTGACAGCGGATTCTCCCGTTTTCCATTCTCTTCCAAAGCGATTCAAAGCCTTGCACTGGCACGGCGATACCTTCGAATTGCCGCGCGGCGCGGTGCATCTTGCAAGGAGCAAAGGCTGTGAAAATCAGGCTTTTGTGTATGAAGAAAAAGTACTTTCGTTGCAGTTTCATTTGGAAGCGACACCAGCAAGCGTCCAACAAATTATCGAAAATTGTGGAGATGAAATAGTTGAAGGAAAATATATCCAAACGCCAGTAGAAATTTTGAGGGAGGACGAATACTTCGTGCAGGCGAATCAAATGATGTGGCAAATTTTGGATAATCTGGTAAATATTGACAATATCCATTGATCTCACCAAACTCCTATTCTCATGAAGCGAGATAACGCACCAGGAATTTCAAATCTATGTATCACCATTTAGACTCCGGAAAACGGATGGAAGAATTTATTCCCATGCGCGTGCAGGAAGCGCGCGTAGCCAGCGGGCCGTCCGGCAAATTATTACAAGTGGAAAGCGAAGGCGATGCGCCTACTATCGCCGGCGTGGAGATAACGCAGGCGCAGACATTTATCAACGAACGCCGTGTTTTGGTGGTGTCGCATAATTCGCAGGAACCGCCGGGAACGTTGGGCTATTCCGTGGTGCTGCGGCCAGGCTGCAGCGTGGGCGATCATTATCATCACAAGCGCGAAGAGCGCATTTTGATTTTGCATGGACAAGCAGAATTTCGTTTGCAGGATTGCCGCCCGCTTTCGGGATCACATGATTTAATCAATCTATTCACGCTGGATTATCCTGGCGCTTGCGTACGCATTCCTGCGGGAGTGGCACATTCGATCTACGCGAAAAGCAGCATCGTGGTGCTTCAGGTTTTGGCGTCAGACGATTATGATCCCACAGATGATGTGCATGTGTTGCTTTCGACTTGGTAAAAAGTAGCTGTGTCACAACTGTAGAAAGTACTTTTCATGTGTTTCATGATTGAATTCAAATTTGGAATTCCTCACGGGACATGCGAAGATAACACCTATGCAAAAACAACACATCGCCATTGCACTTGTTTTTTCATTGCTACTGGCAGCAGTTTATTCCGCGCCAGACGCGACAGCAGATATCTTGTTGAAGGCTGTTGGCAAAAACGAAATCTCCCTGCGTCCCAAAACGATGGATTCGCAGATCGATATCCACGGCCAGATTGCGCAAATAAAAACCACGCTGACGATGGCCAGCGAATTGGATATTCAATCAGAAGCGGATTTTGAATACACCGTGCCCGACAACACGCTGGTCACTTATTTCGCCTATTGGTATAAAGGCGAAAAAGTGATCGCGCGCATTGTCACCAAAGAACGCGCTGCGGAGATCTATCGCATTGTGAGCAATGCCAAGGACAAACGCCAGCGTCACGGCGATCCGGCTCTAGTGGAGATGGAAGATAAAAATACCTTTCACGTGCGCATTTTTCCCATCGAAGCCAACGCCGATTTGAAGGTGGAAATTCATTCAGTGCAATTGCTCGATAGCGACGCCAAAGGCTCGCTGTTCACCTTTCCTCTCAAAACGCCGAAAAAAAATAAAGGCACTTTTGAGAAGATCCATCTGCATTTGCAATTGTATCCCGACAACGATGTGGCGGGCATTTCCAATAACTACAATCTGCCGCTGATCCGCAGTAATAATATTCAGACGTTGGATTTGCAACAGCAAAACTGGCGTGCGCCGCAGGATTTGAAAGTGCGTTTTTCGCGTCCAGCGAAAGCCCTGAATGCCAGTTTATATTCCGCCAGGGCAGGCGGCGCCGACGGCTTTTTTGCATTGACATTAATTCCCAGCCAGGACATCCCGAAACCGCGATTGGAAATTCAGGGCATCAAAACCCGGCAACTTCTGCCCACCAAATTAGCGCCGATGAAAGCGCATGTTCCCGTGCTTGTCACTGGCCGCTACAGCGGCAACGGCGCGGCAAAAGTACTTTTGCATGGCTATGGCAAAAACGGTGTTTTAGCGGGCACAGCAAAAGTACTTTTCTCTTCACAAACGGCACAACCAAACGCCGCCGCGCAATTTGGGGCAAAGCTGCAAATGCAACATCTGGCCACAAATCCAAAAAATAAATCCGCTGTGATGCAACTTTCCAAACGGTTTAATTTACCCAGCAAATACACGTCATGGCTGGCGTTGCCGGAGGAAGGGCGGAAGATTTACGAGAAGAACTTGGCGGAAAATGACCTCGCAAAATACGCTCCTGCGTTAGTGAATTTGATAGCAGCAGGAAAAGGAAACATAGCTAAAGCACGCGCATTGCGCAAATTGGTTGAACAAAAGTCCGCTATTGCCGGAGTAAATCCAGATAACGCAGTCGCGCGTTATTTGGCTTATCAGATAGATAATACAGCGAGTGACATTGTTCGGCAAAAGGAAAAGGAGCATACCAGCCTCAAGTATGTCCAGCAAAAGCAACATTATTTGAATATGCTGTTGAGTTACATTCCCACGCATACGAATCGATATATTAAATCCAAAGTCAACGAAATAGCAAAGACGGATTATAGAAATGCAGTGGACCGATATGTAGAAAATGTGCAAGCGGGAAAGAAAGACATGCCATCTTCGCAAGCTCTATTAGGACGTATAAAACGTCTCTATGCGGAGTATCCTTCCAAAGATGACGAAGGACTTGCGAAACCAAAGGACGCAATACGCAATGAAGCCAATTCAAACGTGTGGGAATTATTGCAAAACATCACAGCGGAGAAAGTAAAAGATACGCCCGACGCACCGAAGATGCAGGCGTGGGGGATTCAACTCAAACGATTAGTGGATGAGACAGGTATATCAACTGATTCGATGATTGAGCGAACCAATAAAAATATTTTTGAAGGCAAAATTCGCACAATGATTGGTTATCCAATGAATGTGAACGAGCATGATTATGCCGGCAAAATAACTGTAGTTGAAAAGGCACTTCCCAAAATTGGCGAAATTCTTAATATCGATAAAAAGCAACAGCGGCAATTATTGGAGAAAGTTTTGTATCAAGACGTTCAACCACTTTCACGTGATTATTATTCACTACAGGATAAGCCCGAGAAAAACGCAGAAAAGCGAGTCCTTCACGATCAATTAGCCAGTATTGCTCAAGCGTTGCATGTCCCTTTCGAAGACATTGTAGATAATAATGCAAAACTATGGGCTCGCCAGCAGGTGTATAACTTACCGCGGACAATTATAGACGAGAAAGGAAAAGAAAACTCGAATACAGAGAAGATTCAATCATTAGAGGATAGATTGAATCGCGTGGCACAAATACTTCAATACAAACCTACGCACTTCACAGATACATATGAAAGTGAATTTGCCGCACATTTCCATTCAGATAAAACCGCCAACGACTACATCGAAGAAGCTGAGTTTGACAAGGCTTCTGCTTCTATTGAAAATAGTAACCGGATTTTATCGGTCGAAAAGAAACTCACGTATCCTGACGTAGAGTATGACAAGGAGTTGGAAGCATCCAGGCAAAAAATAATTAAAACGTTTTCCGCACAAACACAAGCTCGCCTAAAAAACGTAGAAGGATCTTTTCCAAGTTCGTTATGGACAGTGCGTGATTTGCTGCTTCGTGAATATCGCAAGGAAAATCCCGATGAGTTGAGAGCAAAAGAACTCAAGGAAATGCTCGTCTCTCTTGGACCGACTGACTGGTATTTGACGAGTCAATATACTACCGTCCGCAAAATTACTAATCCCACATTGTTTGAGAACCTCCGCGCGCAGCGTCTGGAACTTCGTGCCAATCGCGAAAAAATAGAAGACAAAATCAAATCCGAAACTGATCCATCTCGAACAAAAACATTACAAGATCAACGCGCCGAAATCATGGTGCAGCAGAAGAAATTGATTGCGCGGATGGGCGATCCGTTGATTTCCGTGCAGGCGCCGGATGCGGTTTCTGTGGTGGCGTTGATGCCGGACGGGCAAATTAAGCAGCTTGTTTTTGACGCGCAAAAAAATCGTTGGGAAGCGCGGTTCGATATTCCGGCCAGCGCGGCGGAAGGTGAATATACCATTCAAATTATCGTGGTGCGCAAAGACAATTCCCGTCAAATGCTGACGATGCATTATTCCGTGGACTTGACGCCGCCGACTGGAAATGCGCAGATAAAAGTCATCGATAAAAACTATTCAGGGCAAAAGGTGTTGCGGCTGGAAATGCAAACAGATGAAAACGCCGCCAGAGTCAGCGCGCTTTTGCCATGGAATACCAAAGTGGAATTAATGCCGTCTGAAAATACATCCAACCAGTTTTTTGCGCTGACACCGGTGCCGGAGGGTTATGGCAAAAGTACTTTTCCGGTCACTTTTGTGCTAACGGATAAGGCGCATAATCGGGCGGAGATTACAGTGTTGAATAAATGATACCTGCATATTATTCCGATTTATCCGTGCAGATCAGAATATCAGGAATATAATTCCCCCTTGTAAAGGGGGTTAGGGGGATTTTACACCTTGCGCGATAAAAGTACTTTTGCTGAATGGATGACGTTCAAGACCCCCCTTAATCCCTCTTTACAAGGGGGAATTCGCTACTCGTTCAGAATGACGTTGTGTTGTTTTGGTTTTTCGTTAGTTGCGCTGTTTCTCTTTACATTCGCCGCAAATGCCAACCCCTCGCTCCGGGAATTCACCAGCACACGGAGCATCACTTCAATGGTTGTCACCAAAGACGGAACGCTGTGGGTGGGAACACGCGGCGGGATATTGGTGCGTAATGATACCGGGAATTGGTCGAAGCAAACCACGCAAAACGGCCTGCCCTCCAACGAAGTGCGCGATATTTCAGAGAGTAAAGACGGCTCCATAAAAGTACTTTTCCCCAACGCCATGGCCGTTTGGAAAGAGGGAAAATGGCAGATAGATAAAAGTACTTTTATCGCGCCCAAACAATACCAATTCCCCAAAACTCAATGGCAGGATAAGATCGTGCTGGCTGGCTGGAATGGTTTGCAGATTGGAAATCGACACATTGAAATGCCGCCCTCCAACGGCAGTTATATCAGCGCGTTGTTGCCGCAAGGAAAAGTACTTTTACTGGGAATTTATGGAGATGGAATCTGGAGTTACGATGGTGGCAAATGGAAAAAGTTGTATACCGAATCACCCACGAAAGCACAACAGATAACAGCGTTGGCTTATGATCCCACCAAAAAAGTACTTTTCGTGGGAACGCGCCGCGCTGGTGTTTGGATGTTTAACGGCAAACAATGGCAGCAGCATCTGCAGGATAATGAACCGTATAATGACGATATTCAATCATTGATTTCATTTCAAGGAAACATCTTTGCGGGAACGTTAGAAGACGGATTACTGGAATATACAAACAACAAATGGCAGCATTTTGATAGCGCCATCTCATCCTCCAACGCGCCACGCCAGATGGCGGTTTTTCATGATCGTTTGTATGTGCGTTTTGGCAATGGCAATGTGGATTGTTTCGACGGAAAAGATTGGCAGCGCGATGTCTTTCCCGATCTGCCACGCGGCAAAGTCTATTCATTGGCTGCCGATGATAAAAAATTATATATCGGCCAGTGGGGCGGCTGGAGCGAATGGGATGGAAAAACGCTCCAGAACTTTCTCAAAATCCCTGAGTTGCAAGGCGTTCCGTTGATGGTGTTGCATCCGATTGGATATTCGCTTTGGATCGGCACGCAGAACCTGGGATTAATAATGTATAATCATCGATCCGCGAAAATCCGGCTGATTGATGCGCGTCATGGATTGCCCGATGATTGGATTACGGCGATTGTCGGCAACACTGATAACAATATATTCGCCGGTACTTTCGTCGGTGGCTTGGCCAGAAAAACAATCTTGGGCTGGCAAACATTAACATCGGTCGCAGGCGAAAACGTGACGGCGTTGGAGATGGATGGAACAGGCGGCGTTTATATCGCCACGCGTCATGGCGTGTGGCATAAAAGTGAATCAAACATTTGGCGGAATTATCAACAATACTTTCCAGCTCTATCGCCAGAAGCGCAGGCATTATTAAACACACCGGATGGATTGTGGATTGGCACGCGGACGGGGCTGTTTTTGGTATCTCGCGCAGAGGCGCAAAGCCGCAAAGAAAAAGATTGAAAAGTACATCAGATGGGCATGGCGCGCCATGCCCCTACATTGTGCCGGCATCTGCGTGCGCTGGCAATTCTTCTAACGTTGCTAATACTGCTAAATCCTCGCTCATTGTCGCCAATGCTTCCGGCGACGCTGAAACGATTGATGAACGTTTCAGAAATGTATCTACGCCGACGCCGGCGGCGAAACGGGCTGTGGTTCCGGTGGGCAATGTGTGTGATGGGCCGGCGATGTAATCGCCGAAGGGAACCGGCGTATTCAGGAAAATCGCGCCGGCGTGTTGGATTTTTTGGCTGATGGATTGCGCATCGCCGCTCCAGATTTCGACGTGTTCAGCGGCGATTGTATTGCATAATTCGATTGCTTCGCTGAGGTGATCTACGACGAAAAGCGAGGATGTGGATAACGACTCTTGCAAAATTTCTTCACGCGGAT
>Ga0164242_10004509_pt1 | contig 15647 bp, 17 predicted proteins | sample OricomgcompostMG_FD_108783 | JGI IMG/M metagenome (GOLD analysis project Ga0164242, IMG submission 108783) | Miracle-Growth compost microbial communities from Emeryville, California, USA - Original compost - Miracle growth compost (MG) ... | reverse complement strand
TTATGGGGGGGGAGTAGAGTGTTGGGTAGGGAGCGTGGGGTGGGTGGTGGGGGTTGAGTGGGGAGGGAGAGGGAGGGGGGATAACCGTGTTTTGTAGTTGAGCGGATAGTGCGAGAAAATAAAGAACGATTGGCCTTCGGACTTAAAAAGACAAGGCAGGTGCGTCCTTTACGGTGCCATGCTTCAAAAGGGTCTATAATTGGAGCTGTTTCTAACTTCCTCGGAGCATGTATCCCTATTGACCTGCTGTCTACATTTGGCATTGGGTTATTGCCCTTGCGGCCCTATTCATTTGGTGAGAACGTCGGTAAGCACCGTGAGATAGCCTGGACACTGCTTGACTGCCACAAATACTTATTGGTGATGCCCAATCGACACAATCGCTCTGTGACTCCGTACACTAGAAGAGGAGTGTGAGACGTGGTTACCTTATGATACGGCTAGCTAGGTTGCTTTTGTCGACAAATATCGGACCCCGGACGCCCCTGGGGAAGCGCAGCTGATGCTCACCGGGACCTTGGCAGGGGGTGCATCCTTAAAGCCAGCCGAGACACCATGTCATAAATTAGTCGCCATGATAGCAGATGCCGTAATCCTTCATTTTAAATATACGTTACTAACGATGGAGTGTAGAGAGAGGAGCTAGGAAAGAAAAGTTGGCCAATGCGAGATTATTCTCCTCTATCGCAACCTACGATGGGCGGCATGGGCTGGTGTTTTGCAGATACCAGCACCGGGTTTGGGTTGTGACTAAGTAGCTCCTTCGGGCCGGCTGAGCCTACTAAGTAATTACGTCCAATACTCTTGGATACATAGAATGGGTGAACTTTGAATCACTTAGTTACCTACCTAGTGAAGGTAAACAATTAATTAGCTCTATATTGCGTCATTGCAGGGAGTCTATCCGCAGTAATCCAGCTTTGGCAGTCTTGGCTCAGTGGTTTGAACATAGTTTGGTATTAGCCAGATACCTATAGAGACGTGTAAAAGATATACTGTGCCGAAATGATGGATTTGGAGCGCATGGTATATTATCAGACCAGTCTCGCCACGGAAGGGTAAAGGGGCTACTTTTGTGGGTAGGTCAGTGAGTGCCCTGTTCTAGACTAGTGAGGGTACTGGAGAAGCTTGATATTCTTACCAACCCGACTCGGTGATAGGTGCCTAGACAACTTAAGCTTAGAACAATGGCCCACAAAACTCCGCTTAACCCTCTTTCCCCTCACCTAGAGTCAGCCGTCGTGGATACTTCAGATGTAACCCATCGAAAGAATAATGTCTACTTCGCAGATGAAGAGAAGAACGGCTTCTTGTGCTCTCTGCCGTAAGCGTAAAGTCAAGGTACAACCTAAGTAATTCTCCGCCCCATTGCGTACGGGTTGATAATTAACTCTTTCCAGTGCGATGCAAGGTCTTGGCCATGTGGCCCTTGCAGGAAAGCCGGAGCATCTTGTGTCGCCGGTGATGTGGGTAGCCCCGAGCATCCAGTCACTCCGAGGAGCTTGGTATTGTGGCTCCAAGAGGAGATCACCAAATTGGAAAGACGAGCTGGGGGCAGACAGAGCTCAGAATCACGAGACTCAACGGTTCGTCTGCCAAGTTGCCTGGCCGTCACAAGGACCTCGTTTTGCTGACTAGTATTCAAACACAATAAGATTGGCACCCCGTTTCACCCTCGGTTAGTAGATGCCGTATCACGAGATATGATGTTCCCATGGCTCGGATTCTCCGAGAAGCTACCGCTTCCGAAATTCGTTCTCCTCTCCGACGCACGTCTGCCGTCGCCGGAAGTACGGTTAGTACGAGGCCCTGCAACATCTGGGACTCCCAAGTCCAGCGCCGAGCGAATTGGAGGGTTAGACCCTCTTAAATCAATCCCGGTCCGGGTTGCAGATTTTCTTTTAGAAGTCTACATATCAAGGGTCATGCCATCGTACCCGATCTTCCACGAGCCGTGGTTGGTGTCATGCCACGCAGCTGTCATTCACCGAGTCTTAAGCAACGACGGCGGAACGAACCGGCCAAGTTCATATGAAATCTTCATCACTAGCCTTGTGATGGCAATCTCGCTCTCGACGGCAGCAAGATCAAAACAAGCTCGCGCAAACGATATGGCATTTAAGCTATTTCAGCATGCAATAACTCGCCTTGGAGAAATCCTGACGAACGACTTTGCCGGACTACAAGCCCTTGTGCTCCTACACACATACGCGGTAATGAACCCGGCGGCTGCCAATGTGTATTTCCTCTCAGGATACATGATGCAGGCATGCATCGACCAGGAGCTGCACAAGGAGGACACCAGACCGATGGAGACCGATCTTCTTGCCCAGGATCTCAAACGGCGTGTCTTCTGGTCTGCCTGGGAACTGGACGTGTCCTGCAGTGGAGGCTTTGCGCGCCCCGTAGCATTGCTTCCCAAACACATCACGACGGGGTTCCCGTCCGACTTAGAAGACAGCGCGATACACCCCGGATACATTAACCAACAGGCCAGGCGGTCGAAATTTGTCTGTGGCCAAGTCCGGAGTTTCCGCCTCATCGAGGTTGAAGTCATTTCTGTTCTTTTCCATGGCCATCCCATCAACCCGGCCATGAGTTCGCTTGAAGCCTGGATGGGTGACGTGGAGGACCGCATCCACTCTTGGAGAGCAGATGTTGACCACAGCGCCTCAGCTAACCGAGAACCTAGCCTGAAGGTACAGTGGGAAGAGATGGTGGTCTTTGCCGAAATTGCGCTTCCTCAGGTACTTGTCACTCTTTTCCGACCATGTCCCAGGATCAAGAACCCTACGATGCCTAATCTCCTTAAGGCATTCAAGGCCACCGTGCAGGTCGTTCAGGGTTATCTGAAGCAGGCCGGAATGGGATTTGGGAGCTTGAAGTTTACCTTCCAACCTTGCCACCATGTATTCTCCTCTGCCATGGTGTTCCTCCACATAATCCGAGAATGCCCATCAGCCTTGGTCTCCATGTATACTCTCGAGGAGATGAAGGGATTTATGTCTGCGTTCTCCGACTTCTTTTCTCTCACTACCGAAAGATGGCCGGCCTCTTCAGCCTATATGGACGAATACAACCGACTTCTCGAACCTCTCAAGGAACATTACTTCAGCTCCGTCCACCTAACAAATACCAGTTTTCAGTACCAGTCGGATGAACTGGGAGAGTATCTTTCGGGATATAATCTGTGGTCACTATCGGGTGAACCTGGGGGCTTCTCAAACCTTGTATTTGAACCTTTCACTGATGCTGCTACTGCAAACCTCTGGCAAGATGGTGGATTTGATTCCATTGACTGGGATAGGTACTTTGATCTCGGAGCATGTTGATTGGAAAGTTGGCTGTATATCCAGATGCCCTCAGCATATACATGATGATACTTTAAATGGTAGATGGAGGTTCTGCCATGCACTCATAATGTTTGATACCAACTCGCTAATATTCGTTCTACCTTGCCCTTCTGCTACAAAAAAAAATTTTACGTTCCCTTTGACGTGGTTTTGGAGATCTCATTAGTCCCCCTTTCCGAGTCCTCGGCCTGCTCAACTTGGAGTTGTTGTGCATGCTCCAGTTCAACATGTTTGGGGATTGTGACCTCTTCCTCCTCGAAGTATCTCGTATTTTTAATAACGAAGAGAGCGAGATAAGCCATGGTACAAAATCCGATAAAGTAGAAGCCAAGGATCACTGATGACTGGATTAGGTACGAGATCCCACGGCTGTCTACGCCGAATCCGATAGCTTCACCAATCGAGTAGACTCCTCGGAGCACACCAGCATTGTTTGCTGCGCGGCGGGGATTGTTGCTGAAGCAACCGACGAAGTACATGGTAATGTACTGCCACAGCGCCGAAAAGACCCAGTTCAGTATAAACAAGATAAAGGTTGACGCAAATTTCGGGTCGTTCCAGTCTACGGGCGTCTTGGTAGTGTCGGAGCGGTCGTAGTTCCGGACTTCAACTGTCTGCCAGATCCATGCGGCGAGAAGCGGTATCCCCACGGCACACAGACCGGCAACGGCGCGGGATTTGCGCTGCACTGGTATATTCATTTAGTCGTTATCCCTTTGACAATTATCTGCGAGGTTCGACTTACGTTTTGGGTGATCCAAGATGTACTGCAGACCAAAGGCGACAAACATTTGTATGGTCACGGCGCAGAAGGATAAGAGACTTCGTGCTCGTAGAGTATTTGAAAAAGCATTGACCGAGCCACAGAAGACGAGGTAAACCTGGCCCGGGAGAAACGCCGGGATCTGTTGCGAGCCAAATTAGCGGACATACTACCTAGGACTGGTGGCAGGTTTGACTTACCATCAACATAAGTTTCCAGTCTTTCAGAGCCTCGAATGTACCCCAAAGCTCTTCCAAGAATGTTCGAGGCTTGATATCAGCCACGTCTGTCCCGTCACGACGAATGACCTTATCGGGGGAGGCCAGGAGAAACGCCATGGCTGCACCGACGAAGTCCATAACAATAAATATGATATACACGGATGGTGGAACACCGGCGCTGACTGCCTATTAGGAGTGTTAGGGAGTTCCAAATCTTTGGGGATATATTTGGTGCCAACCCTGTTACGGTTTATGATGAGCGGGATGATGCCGCCGATGGCCGCGCCGAGAGCTTGCATGTTGAGCGTTATGGTAACGAACTTTCCTCGCTCATTCTCTTCCGAATACGACATCGACACATAGCCTTGGACAACATAGATAAAACCAGCTGATGTCTTGGAACTATTAGCGCACCGTCGCGTTGGGACTCTCGGGGTGGCTCTTGGGGCATACACCAACACAGACGGCTGCAAATAGAGGAAACGCAGCTTTCGCGTACTTGTCGAAATACCATAAACTTCCAATGTAAATAATATACCCGAGGACACCAAACTATGAGGCGTTGTTTAGCACAATATATGGCGTGTGAAAGTCAACCGTGGGCTTAGAACCCACAAATGCAGTCCAAGCTGGTCCAAGTTTATTCAAAACGGTTCCCCCAAAGAGGGCAACGACGGCATAGACCGCGCATAGGAGAGCGTTGGCTGTGTTGACGGTCGACGCCGAATTGGGCTTACCCCCACCGGCTCCGAGGAGGTTCAATGCGACATAGAGACCGCCAGTGAGGCCCAGTAGGATACCGACGATGAAGTTCTGCCTGGGAGGATACGTTAGCATTCCTAGTTGCGGGTTTAATGGCAAACAGTGGTATTTTACCAATAAGGACTTCGGAGTTTGGTTCTCAGCTTCTCAAGCAGCTTTGCCATGCTGTAGGTTGGACCCCGATGTACGAATAGGGGCAGTCTTAGGCGAGTAGGTTGAAGAATTTTCCTTCTTTTCCTTGCTCCCTCTGGAGTTTACAAACGAAAGATTTCTTCCACAAGCAGCATCTCTCAATGTTCTATATATGCCCCTAATATCAAGGTTGTGTTACTCGCAGCTTGGATTACCTTCCTCCGCTATCAGAACACGCGGTTGAGACATCGCTTAGTTCCCCCGTTGAACGTCTCCATGAGAGCTAGTGGAACATCTATGAAGACTCCACTCCTCGCAATCTGCGGGGTACGATAAAGAGAAGTGGATTTAGCTGTTATTTGCTGGATACTCGAGACGACAATCGTTAGCGGTGCGCCCAGGTCCGAGATGCGCGCATCTCCGAGCAGCAAAGCGTGCGCCTTCGTCCGAGAAGGAGGCGCTAGTCATCCCGGCATCCACGTTTGCCCCACAGATTAGCTGCCGTGTGGACCCACTTCCAGGGTTTATCAAACATTAGCGCCATGCCCCTTTCCCTCAACGCCCGCTCCGGATCTTCGACGTCATAAGTTAATAAGACATGCTTGGCATCTTGGTGGAACGGTGAGGGTTACTCGGCTAGAAAGGAGGAGGCGGAAGCTTAGAACCAAGCACCGCACACCGAGGCACCACGGAAGAGAGCATGGATAGGTAGCATGGTGAGATAGGACAGATAGGGTCTTACCCCGTGGAGTTACAAATCTAGGATGGTACCGTGGTTATCTAATGAGGAGACGCAACTCGGGTTATCAGCACAATAATTGGTTCGTGAATTACCAGATATCATGAAGATAGATGTGGATTATCTCTTTGCCCATTCCTATGAGTCTGCCTGTGTATCAGCACCTCCCTGTACCGTATAGCCCTGAATCGTCCCATCTTTGAACTGCCTAGCCATTTCTTCTAGCGGAACCCACTGCACGCCCTCGTGAGAATTTATGTACTGAATAAGCTTCTCCTGCATCAATTGAACATGGGCTTTACCCGTGACTTGTGGATGGATGCTGATTGGGAAGATGAAGGTGTCGTACTCGCGGTAGAAGAAGTCGAACTGAGCCTTCCATATTTTGAGGACTACGTCCGGGTCAACGAACCCCTGGCCTATGCCCAAGCCGATGCTCAGGGGAGGCCAGTCGTCTAGGTGCCAGTTAGCTGGGATCTCGATGATATTTGACCGCTCTAGCCGTGACATGGGCTTCATCCACTCTGCCGCTTTCATGCTGAGATCTGTCTCGATGTAATGGGGGTTGTGCGGCAGATAGTAGGGCTGGCAGTCGTGGTGCATGAATGAGTGATCGTAAACAAGCCCACTCTCCTCTAGGATCTTGACAGTTCGAGGAGATGTAGTCCATGCGGGAGCAGTCCATCCGCGCGGGTGTTTTCCGGTCAGATCCGTGATGACCTGGATGCTCTTGGCGAGGACATCGCGTTCTTGCTCCTCTGACAGGTCGGAAACAAACTCATGGGTATACCCATGTAGAGCTCTAGGCTAAAGTGAGCTTGATTCGAGAATCGGTAGGTCGACACGCCCAAACTCACATTTCATGACTCTCATCTCGGATGATAGCCATCTGTTCTGGGAATGATTCCGCCGTGTGGGCTGGCGTGAAAAAGGTAGCTTTAATGTTGTGCTTCCTTAACATTGCCAATAACCGGTCTAGGCCGACAGTGGCACCAAAGATACCACGCGACACGTCCGTTGCATTTGCACTGCGGCCAGACCCTGCAGTGTTGATCCTATCACCATACTCGAGATTAGCTAGATCCTGGATTACACAGATGGGGATATCATCATTACCAAGAACTGACGGCATCTAGGTCAACGCCATAACCACAGAGAACTTTCTTCGGCATCTTTGTATCGCGTCGTCGCTAGGTCCTCGTGGTGGACGCGATATGCTATGATGTTGCCACCAATACCGCGACGAGTTTGGGGCGAGGTAAATACCTAAGTATGTTAGCAGATCCCGGAAATAGCAGTCCATGATTAAAGGCGGGACTGCGGAGAACCTGGCGCTTGGTGATTCCATGGAAATGGTCACGATCGATAGACTTGTAAGTGGGCCTCGGGTACAAGCACCCCGCCACCCCTGAACCCCCACTTGCCCACTTGCACTAGATAGGAGACTATCTCGGGAGTAGGCGCGATGGAAGAAAAGTGGTCAACGGTGTCAACTTGTGATTGAAATAGCCCAGTCAATCTGTGCTTTTGACTCACAGCAGCAAGAGGAACCAGCCCGCGATAACAACATGGAGAGATTTGTGGCCGACACCGATCATTACCGATCGAACACAGTTCAAAATTTGATCACACTTACCGGCAAAACCACCGTTGTGACTGGTAAGAGGATTCGCCCATGTTACTTCACCATCGACCGAAATCTAAACCTCCATGCCAACGTTAGGTGGAGCCCGTGGCCTCGGTCTCGCCATTGCTGTCGCTTGCGCCGAGCTAGGTGCGAGAGTTGCTGTGCTCGACGTCTTGGAGGAGCCATCAGAGACCTTGTTGAGTCTGGAGACCCAGAGCAAGATCAAACTGCATTACCACCGGTAAGATCCCAGAGCAGCCTCGTTTGGGAACGTATTTATTTCTGCAGATGCTCATTCGAGCTGCCATAAGTCTCGATGTCACCAACTTAAACTCCCTCCGCGCGACATTTGCACGGATTGAGCAGTCACTTGGGAGCGTGGACTGTCTAGTAAACGCAGCTGGAATTGGCACGGGCGGTCCTTTTCTTGAATGCGATCCAGCAACCGTAAACAATATCCTTGGAATCAATGTACGCCGCCATACACCACTTGCCCCCTGGTTAGGTGTGAAAACGATCCGCTCTAACACGCACAAACTAGTTGGCGGGAACAATCTTTACCACCCAACTTGCAGCCCAACAGATGCGCAACAAGGGACAGGGAGGTTCCATTGTCAATATTGCATCTATCGGCGGCCACGCGGGGATCCCAGGTCAGCAAAACGCTGTATATTGCGCATCAAAGGGTGCTATATTGTCGTTCACCAAATCCCTCGCCGTGGAACTTGCGCAGGAGGGCATACGTGTCAACAGTGTTAGTCCAGGGTTCTTCTTGACCAAGGTCACGCCGGGATACCTCACTCAAGATGTTGCCCGGTTGGAGGGCTTTGAGCGATTGGTTCCAATGGGACGATTTGCCGACCGCTATGAGCTGAAGAGCCTCGTCGCGTTTCTGTTAACACCTGCTGCTTCATACATTACGGGAGAGGACATCGCGGTAGATGGGGGAGTGTTGGCTGGGTAAGATAACTCAGACAGGTTCCACAACGACATCTTCCTTAGTTCCGTCGTCTTCAACGGTCTTGTTCCGTGTCATATTCCGTTAAACAATATCACTAGGTGATGCCACCATTCGCTTCTAACGGGTTCGAACGATAGAAGTCCCATTTTCAGAGTCTTTTCAGCTATCGTGAAAAAAGGAGCCCGTTGCCACCCTCGCTCCGCTGATACCCCTCCTTGCCCTCCAACCCTCCACATATCCGCGTACTTCCTAGAACAACTACGTTAGCGTTAGTGTGCCGCATGGATACTCACTAGTGGATTTGCGCCCTCCTCCGAGAGTACCCCGGGAATTAGACTAGGGTGGTGAATGGTTCGAGATCGTGGTAGGATTCAAGCAGACATCAGGGCGTTTGCGTCCGAGGTCCAAGATCGTCAACTATAAGTGCAACCGGAATAGTGAGCAAGACAAATCTGGCACCAGCTAGACATAGCAGACGCCTCTGAATATTACTTGAAGATAGCTAGGAGGTGTTCCTTAATTGGGCATCCTTATTCTTATCATCGAACCGTCGATTTGACTCTATGCAGCAATGGCTCAGCCGAGGGTACTGGTTGTCGGCGGCGGCATGGGCATCGGCCAATTCATCACCGAGTTCCTTGTTCAAAAACATGGTGCCAAAGTCGTCGTGCTCGGCCTCGATATTTCAGAGAGTGTGCAGCAACTAGAAAAAGAAAAGAAGCTATGCATTGTCAGAGGCGACGCTACGGAACTTGACACACAGGGGCTCGCCCAGAGTGCGGTTTCGAATTACCTCGGCGGTCTCGACGCACTCGTCATCACCTTGGGGATATTAGGAGAGGTGGAAACTGTGGCGCGTCTTGATATCGAAAAGATGCGAAAAGCATTTGCAATCAATTTCTTTGCACCAGTGCAGTTGGTATATGACTTATCCCTCATTTCTTTTAACGTGTTTTGAACGAAACTGAAGCTGATACGTCATGTGGCACAGACTCAGCAATATTTACCCTTACTTCGACGGAGTAAAGGCCGCGTCATAATTTTGTCATCCATGGTTGACCGGGAAATAACATACAGTGGATGGTCTCCCTACAGCACTAGCAAGGCCGCCCTCACTCGATTTATTGAAGGGCTAGGTCACGAGGAAGACCAAGTCAGCGTTGTGGGCGTCTACCCTGGACTCACAAGGACAACAATGGTGACTGATCTGGTTGCGGGAAAATACTTCGGCAAGATGACAGATGCCGAAGTGGAGGACTTTAAGCGACGTGATAGGGATGGCGAAGTGGAACCCCCTGAATGGACGGCGAACGTAACCGCCAAATTGGCTGCTGGAGCCATTGAAGGGAAAGGCCAAGGGCGAGTGTTATGGTACCATGAGCTTGATGGAGACTACAAGTCGTTCGAGGTATAAACGTTGGGAATAAGAGCAGAAGGTTGGGGCCTCAAGAGAGTAAGTAGTATGGGTGTCTTCAAGGGAATTATATATACATAAATAGGAATGAGAAAGGATAGTAGCTAGATGCCTGCCTATTGAGACGATGAGATAATGATGGCCGCCCGGACTCAATTAAACGAAAGCTCGATTTGTTCCACCTGTTCTGTAGGGCGGCCGAAAGAGACCAATGCGCTCTTCTTACCTAGATCCATTATAATAGTAAAGAGCGTTTGCGTCTCGGACTCCCCTTTCTGACACCGGTTTATTGCTCCGGGGTATCCTTCTTCATCTGTAAACAGTGTAAAGAGTGTCTGGACGCTGGTGGAGGAAGAGGCCACAACATTTCTTTGGAGCAGATCCTGGAGACGAGAGACGCGACCCGGGGAATCTCGAAGCCAGGGTGGCTCGTCAACATCGGCGTGGTCGAGGAGAAGATGATTTGCATGAACGATTATCCCATCATCGTCCATCTCCAACTCCTTGATTCCGATGCTAGTACACTCGAGGCCAGTCGATCCGGTTTCGTCGGCGACCAAGATATGGGCACTCCCAGCAACCCCAGTCGCTTTCAGGCTATCAATAGCCGCCTGTCGAGACGTGGACTCCAATGCTGCTCGTAAAGCAAGGTGGATAGGTAGCTTTGACGGATCGACACCCCGGGCGCGGATAGCGTTCAAAGCAACCCCAACGCCATTCGCATTGAGGCCAATCTTGCCAATCACCCCCCCTTCTGTGACCATCGAAAAGTCTGGTGCTCTAATACCGGGCTGGGAAATATGGCAAACGAAGAGATTTGGAGTTTGCTCGACTTGCCAGTCCCAATTCTGGGCAAGGAAGGACTGGCCCGTCGGTGCCCTGTAACCGAGACTGGTACAACCGTCCAACTTGACTTGGAGGTTTGGCTGCTCTGTGAATAGCCCGAAAGCGATTTCAGTTCGAACATTGAGCACCACGATGTCAACAAAGTCAACCTCTGCTCCAGCTGCAACGCCACGGATCTCGTCGAGATAACGCGGACAGTTGTGCTGAAGTGGAGCAATGTATTTGGTCGCCTCAAGGCGCACCGCAGTCCAATTCATTGCGCATGTCGCCTGAAAAAGCTTCCTGTAGAACGCGAGGGAACCGAGCACCTTTTGTTTCGCCACGAAGCCATGTTGGTGGCCCACCTGTGCAATATTTTTAGCAGCTTTCGTTTATCAGAGAGGGAGGTTTGATTAGTTTGATACCTCAAATGGTGTGCCAGAACACCAAACTTCAAGCATGACTTCAGAATGAAGAAGACTCGCCTGCCTTTTTTCCGTCGGATGCTGGCCAGAGATGGGTAGATTCTACCTATGGAGATATCCGAGAACAAGTCTTGACCGGAGCTGGTGAGAGTGTGCTGAGTTTTGGCGTTTCCTGATTCTATTTGCGACGCAACTGAGATTAACGTGCGCAAACTCCTGGACACCATCTAACCATCCTAGTAAAACCGAGGCATCTTGTACTTCTTTGTCCGGTTCTGGAGGGTTGGCTTCGGCCAATCAGAGTCGATTCCGGGGACAGATACGGATACAACCTGCTCCGTAGACACAACCCGGCAAGACCGCACTAGTGCGCCCTTATGATGTAGGCCCCTGTAGTGGCAAGAGTGGGTTTGGGTTTAGTGTCGAGCGGGGTCGAAACATGTTTGATTGCCGGCTGGCCATTTATCGTGGGATAGGTACCATAACGTACGGAGACTTGGGAGACCACGGCGTTCAACGTGTTGTGGGCCACTGCTGAAGCGGTGGGGTCTGACAACAGGAAGGTCCCGGCTCGGGTATCATTTCCGGGCCCTAGAGTGTTGCGTACATCCCGTTGCATAATGCAGACCTCAGCCTACGGCATGGGGGATGTGCAAGAGCTCCTCAAAACCATCCCAGCTTGCATACGATGCCGAAGAAACCACCGCAGATGTGATTCGTCACTACCCCGATGCCGCAACTGTGCTCGGGCTGGACTTGAAGAATGCTTGTATCACGATCAGATTTTAGACCGGGAGATCGCACGAAGGTAAGAGACCTTCGTAACAGCAGAGGAGTGGAATGTGGCGACTAAGCTTTGAGCAGCTACGTCGTTTCACTGGCATCTCAACTTCAAGAGCTTCAAGCAAGCACCAGCGGCTTTTCCACGAGTCCCCAACCTAGCCTTCATGAGACTCCCGTTCTTGCTCACAACCGAGGTCCCGTGTTTGGACAATTTTCCTGCATACCGGCGTCATTGCCAACATCGGCGCCGAACCATCACACCCAGCACCTTCTCCCGCATGCGGCCCTCTCCAACCTGATGCCGCAGCTCTACCAAAGCCCAAATATTTCGGTCGAATTACACGACTTCCTAATCCAGAACTACTTATCAACTATCCATCCGTTATATCCTATACTTGACGGCTCGGACGTTTGCCTTGCAACAAGCGAGCAAACCCTTGGCCTGCAGTCGTCAGCCCCGGGGTTTCTCCTAAACATGGTATTTTTAATCTCATGTCATTGCATTCCCGGTCATCACCGGGCGGAACACCCGCTTCTACCTTTAGCCAACAATTTTCACCGCCGAGCAATGAACTGCCTTGAGGAGGCAACTTCTGATGTCAGTTTGCGGAGTCTTCGGAACCTTACCGTCCTCGCGGTTTATGGCTTATTCGCGCCGAACGAGGTCAACCTCAATCAACTCATTGGCGCCGCTGCCAGATTATCCATTGACCTAGGCATCCACAAGTCTGAAGACACGCATCTCAAAAGGCTCTTCCTGTCCGTACTCTGCCTCGAGCGACAGGTAGCTTTGACTATCGATAGACCCTGGTTCCTGCCAGCGCCGGTCAGTAGCCCACCAACCTCCATCCGTTTCTGGTGACCGGTAGCTCATATTTTGCTCCTCTACAGGATAACGAGGCTCTTCCTGCCTCAAATGATCCCATAGATATACTCTGGTCATTGCTTTCGCTCCAGTGCTCTGAACGACAGAAAACAACGGAAGGTTACTACGGTGGAAATGACGCTGTTCCCGAGAAGCTTCATTCCGTAACCAACTTGATCAAGTCTCTAGAACCCTCAGTACCGAATTTGGTTTCTATCCTACGGGAGACTGAACTTGTGGTGGCCGAGAATACCGCTGGGCAAGATCTGGTTCAGTGTGGGGCGCAAGCCAGTGCATTATTACATGCGTACAGCGACCCGTCCTGCTTCCACACCTTTTTAACTCCTCAATGGACGTTTAAAGCGGCCTATATGTTGTCGAAATCCTCTTCATCAATCCCAAACGGTCAAGCTTCGAGGGACCTCCAGCTCGGTCTTCTCATGCTTGATCGAGATACGGCAAAGTGGCCAAGCTGTAGATATCTACTGGACTCATTGCTAGACTCTTAGGTGATTCGACGAAAAGATAGATACCTAATTGTTACTGGAGTCTTTTCTATCCTAGAAGGGAGCGTTAATGCTCAACATAGTCATGGCCTGGCGAGAAACATTTACCGTTCACAAAGGGCTTCATGGAACAGCGAAAATTGTGCACGTCCGGCAATGCTCCAATTCATTGGGACAGTAAAAGGTTGGGCGCTCAGATATCCCATCATCCCTCTCCGCTGACATTGAGACGCAGAATCCAGTACCTTAACCTCCATAGTGTTATATCCCCCTTTCAGTCCATCACTGCGAGATACACCAAACCGCCTGTCTCGACTAAGCGCGAAGATTCGTAGGTGCCACAGTGGCCGGCCCGTCTGCTGTCACATATGCCTTCGTCAAGCCTCCGTCAACAACCATATCATGGCCAATGACGAAGCTACTCTCGTCACTAGCAAGGAAAAGCGCTGCCTGTGCCTGCTCAATCGCCTCTCCAAAGCGTCCTGTGGGGAAGTGTATCTCTCTCCGGAACCGCTTTGCCTTATCATCGCCTAGGAACTCCTGTAGCATTGGAGTGCTGCTCTTGTGTGTCAGCCGTGGGTGTGCCCGCAACACGCGGTGAAAATGGAAAGGCAGTTATACGAAGGTAGTAGACTCACTTCAGGGGAGCGGGACATAAAGAGTTGAATCGATACCCTAGCGATTCACGTAAGTAAACATGCGCACTCTGCTAAAACTTCTGATCTATCTCACTCCTTTCATTCCTCGAGGGACGACACTTACCTTCTTTTGCATGCACAACGGCTAACTCCCGTGTCAGAGCAAGGACAGCACCTTTACTTGCAGTGTACGCAACCTGTGGCGTCGCCGACCCAACAAGAGCGACCATGCTGGCCGTATTGATGATGCTCCCATTTTTCTTTCCGTGACGCCGCATCGACGACACGGCGTGTTTACAACCGAACCAAACTCCCTTAACATTGACGTTCATGGTCAGATCCCAAATGTCTGCCGGGCACTCCCCGGCATCACCGTCGCGGGGATGCATAATTCCCGCATTGTTGAACATGATGTCCACACCGCCCCAGCTGTCCAAGCGCGACACCGCTGCCTCCACGTCGACCTCTTTCATCACGTCAACGGGGAGGGCTTCGAGACGCCCAGCTGTAAAACCAATTACTGCGCGGACCTTGTCGAGGGCTTCTTCGAGGACTGCCTCATTGATGTCCGTCATCAGGACAGAAGCCCCTTCCTTGGCAAAAAGGATCGAAGTTTCAAGTCCAACGCCGCTGGTCGTTGATATCAGCGGGGTCCCATATGACTAGGGGTTAATTGAAGGAAGGGAGTTTACCCTGCAGCGCCCGTGATGATGGCATTTTTGCCAGCAAGCCTTCCAGGCATGTTCAACAAGAATAAACCTAGGCCCGGATATGTGTGGTTTGTGCAACCGAAGGGTTAGACAGAGACAAGATAGGTTACTTGTTACAACTTGGCTTCAAACCTTCTCAGGAGGTCTGCACACTTATTGAAGGACTCTAAGTTACTCTAGCCCTAGATGTACATAAGTTCCCATTGTAGCCAATCTCATCAAATCCCGCCGCTTAGCCGCTCATAGTTTTAACGTAATCGCTCGCAGTCCTCCAGGAGCGCGATTGTCGTCTACTGTTATTCCACAATAAGGCCGACGGGCTAGTACCCCGCTGTAACACTCCGCCGACTTGGCTGCGGTAGCATAAAACGTCAGATCCCGGTACCGGACCGCGCTGTGGGGTTGCGCTACCGCGGTTGGGGTTAGTAGTTAGCGTAGGGTACCTTGGGCGGCAAGCTTGGGCGGGTGCAAGAGATGGTTAACCAGGAACTAAGAGGACACCGAGGGATGGCGACCGTCAGGAGACAGCCTTGCACGTTCCCCAACCGCTGGCGTACCACTAGTCCACTACAACGGAGTAGCATGAATCACAGGACTCTCGATCGACACCTGCACGTACCGGATTGCGAACGGCTAAATATCGTAGATACGGGATAAAAGATGAATAAAGCTGGGCATCTTGGGATGGACAGAAAAGAGAACAGATTATTCGTCTGTCCTGCAGGCATAGACATCTACTATGAAGATGGGGGTTTAAGTGTGATCTCCATTTAGATTGAACAGATTAACTTTCTCTCTCTGCTCAAGAAAGGCACCCAAAGAACAGGGAAGCCGAGCCACCGGCTTGTATCTTGGGTTCGCTGCAGGAGGACAAAGCATCTACTGATGTGTCTCGAACTACCATACTCGTGATCAGGTGTGGG
>Ga0164242_10004508_pt1 | contig 15649 bp, 14 predicted proteins | sample OricomgcompostMG_FD_108783 | JGI IMG/M metagenome (GOLD analysis project Ga0164242, IMG submission 108783) | Miracle-Growth compost microbial communities from Emeryville, California, USA - Original compost - Miracle growth compost (MG) ... | reverse complement strand
TATCAAGTTTTATTTTAGCAGGGGACGAGTGGTGGGGTTACATAACCCCGCAGGATGCGCTATCCAGGGGTCTAGGCCAATCAACATCGCCATTCCGACGCGAGGCTGCCGCGAACAATTCGCGATTCTTTAAAGGAGGTACCTTGTTGGCAGCTTATGTGGAGCTCTGCGACTCGACGTAATACCTGGTTTGTGCCAATGGGTAACCACGGTAATCGATCATGACAGCAGTAACTACTTGTATTTAATATTTCCATCTTTCGTTTTCAGGTCGCTGAACTGTGCGGGTTCGGTGCGCTCAGCTCAGGCCATGAAGTCGCGTCAAGATGGGTCGTCGCTCTACTCCGTGGTGCTGCTCGTCGCAGCCAACCTGCTGATTCCCGTCGCCCTCTTCACTTTTGCAACGGGCTTCTTTCCCTATAAGCCGTTCCTTCCTGGATTGGCTCAGTACAGCGACGTCTCCGAATATGGCCCTCCTCCGTCACCCCCTTTTGACCGTCTGGTCTTCATGGTTGTTGATGCTTTGCGAAGGTGAAACCACTCCCACCACGCCTAGGAACCTCTCCGGCTACTTACAGTCGCTCGTGTAGTGATTTTGTTTACCTTGCTGGAAGCGGGTTTGAGTACACACAATCGTAAGATGCTCCTTGCATTGCCGACCGTTGTCACACTTCCTTGCGCTGACACACCTCCCAGCTTGATTCGTAGCGGTGCGGCGATCCCGTTTACGGCCCATGCCACATCGCCGACCGTTACTATGCCGAGGCTCAAGGCCATAACAACCGGCTCAATTCCTTCGTTCCTAGACGTCATCCTCAACCTTGACGAGACTGACGAGACGTCGAACCTCGCCTCGCAGGACACATGGCTAGCGCAGATGAGGGCGAAGGGGACAGGCAAGCTGGTCATGTACGGTGACGATACGTGGCTGAAACTGTTCCCGGACACCTTTGATCGGGCAGACGGGACGACTAGCTTCTTCGTTTCGGTATGGAAGACTGATACACACCCTTGGCGAAAACGAACCTGGCTGAATTCGATAGGATTTCACCGAAGTTGACAACAACGTGACAAGACACGTCGCTGGCGAGCTTAAGAATGACGATTGGAACACCATGGTGTTACACTATTTGGGTCTTGACCACATTGGACACAAGGGCGGTCCAAGAAGGCAAGTCAGATCTCATCTGCCTGGTAGGAGGGCTATGGCTAACCCGTTTTAAGCCCCAATATGGTCCCAAAACAGCACGAGATGGACGGCATCGTTGAGCAGATATTCAACGCGATGAAGGCCGAGGACCATCTACAATCCACATTGCTCGTTCTATGTGGTGATCATGGCATGAACGAGGCTGGAAATCACGGTGCCTCGTCTCCTGGAGAGACATCACCCGCGCTAGTCTTCATTTCTCCCAGGCTCGAAGCTCTGCCTAGCAAGCGCCAGGCTCCTGTGCCTTTTAGAGACGACTTCCAGTACTATTCGACAGTAGAGCAGTCAGATATTGCGCCCACGCTTGCTGCTCTGTTGGGATTTCCGGTACCGAAGAACAACCTTGGCGCATTTATCGTAGACTTCCTCCCCTTTTGGATCCGGGGTGCGTCGCCCTAACTCCCTTAATTTCAGAGATATGATTGAAAACTAACACCGCTGTAGGCACCGACAGTATCCAAATCCTGATGCGAAATGCACAACAAATTATGGACATCGTGACCGCAGCATTTGGGCTCAATACATTCGATCCCAGCGGCGCTGATAATGACTGTGTAAACGATGGTTCAGAAGTTGGTGAGCTAGCTTGCGACTGGCAGGCAGTGTCTAAAACAGCCAGCAAAGCTTGGCAGGCGGAAACACTTGAAATCGAATGGGTGTCCAAGATTTCGAACGTTAGTTCTCCTTCCATTGATATATTGATATATCTCCCTTGTGCTAACTTTGACAGTGGCTGCGCAAAGCTCAGAGTCTCATGAGTAGCATGGCGAGTAATTACGACATGCAGAGGCTTATTTTGGGTCAGGGGGCCGCCGTAATAGCCGTCGTAGCCTCGTTGGTTGCCGCCCGTCCCTTGCTCACGGAACGCATCTCTTCAACCTTGCCGTTCATGGCAATCACCCTACTTTATGGAGTGATGATGTTCGGGAGCAGCTACGTAGAGGAAGAACACCACTTCTGGTACTGGTCGGCATCCGCCTGGCTAGCCCTTCTAGGCTTAAAGGGCTTCGATAAGTACGTGCTGCTGCCAGAAAACACCACAACCTCTATACTAACTAACCCCTAGGGCGAGCTCGAGGAAACATTACCTTCTGTCACTAGCATCTGCCTTCGTCGCCATCAGGCTTGTACGCGGTTGGAACCAAACAGGTCAGAAGTTTGCGGGAGACCCGGACATCGTAAAGACGTTCATCAACCCAAACCCTATCCTTCTGTGGTGCCTAGTCAGCGCCGCCTACTTCCAGGTATATCAAGGGCTCTCGAGTGGGTTCGGTAGCTTGCTGGGCCAGTTCAGCATGGTGGGAGCTACGGCATTGACCCTCGCGGGTTTTTCCTTCAAGTTGGCCTTCACGAACGAGGATGCTCCAGAACTGGTGGTTGGTGCCGCAAAACGCATTGTGGACTTGACACCTGGGTTCTCGCTTGTGGCTAGGGCGCAGGCGGTGTTCATCGGCCTCGGTGCGGCGACTGCCTGTGCGATGTATCTTATCTTCTCGAAGAAGCGAGCCGCAGGCAAAGCTACCGGTCAGTAATTTTTCCCTTGGGAATGCCAAGGAAGCTAACACATTGCGGCTAGCTATCGAAACCCTCCATCACCTCTACACCCTACTAGCCATGACACAATCCAGAACCACCAACATTCCCCTATTCCTCCTTTTCAACGTCCAACTCAACTTCCTCAACTCACAGAACCTCACCCTCCTCGAAACGAGCACTTCCTCCCTCCTCCTATCATTCATGTCCTTCTTCGCCTTCGGCGGCTCAAACTCCATCTCGTCCGTGGACCTGTCGAGCGCGTACAACGGCGTGAACGGCTACAACGCCGCCGCCGTCGGCGTCCTGACCTTCGTTAGCAACTGGGCAGCGCCGATATACTGGACTTTTGCCACCAACGCGCTGTTGCTGAAGAGGCAGCGAGTTGGCGGTCGGGAGAACGTCTTCTTGCAGCACGTTGCTGTGCTGACAGTGTTCGCGACGTTTAGCGTTGCGTCTGTCATGGTCGCTTGTACGATTCTGAGGACGCATCTGTTTATTTGGACTGTATTTTCACCAAAGTATCTGTATTGCATGGCATGGAGCCTCGGCCAGCACCTGCTCGTTCACATTGGATTAGGAAGTCTTCTGTTTTGGCTAGGCCAAGAGAGCCCTTCATAACACGAGTATCATCATCCTATAGAATAGACCGTTCAACATGTACAAGATACCGACGCTAGAAAATAGATCTACTGATTCAACGTATAACTTCCGAACCTTGTTCTTGGAAGTATAGCTAGTGGCACAACACGGATCATAGTTTTCAAGCTCTGAAGGAGGCTTGCGAAGTGACGATAAATCGCATTTGACAATTATACCCCTTCCATAGAAATCATATTGCCCGGCCCTGAGATCCGCATTCTACTCGAACAAACAAAACAAAGGCAGGTTATGGCCAGTATCACATCATAGTTTCCCCTTCATCAGTCAATAACTCTTCCACTAGCGAGTCACCCTCCTCGTGACGAACCACCGTCACGTCGATGCCATCACCATCGCTGTCCTCCTCCTCCTCCTTAATATCCGCCTCCGGCACCACCGTCCTATCCTCAGTGATGATCGTCTTGTCGTCGACGGACACCGAAGTAGCTCGGCTGACGCTCCTGCGGCCAACGCCCGCCTCCTGGCCCGCAGCGGCGTCGAGGCTGTTGACGATCTTCCCGAGGCTGACGTGGATCTTGTAGAGGGCATTCCGGCCGGTGGCGTCGGAAAGTAGCTGGCCGTCCACAGCTTCCGAGACGGCGGCGTAGACGTCCCGGACCTTGTCCTCGGACGAGGCCGGCGAGACGTAGAGTTTGCCTAGCAGCGGCGCGATGACCTTCTTTTCTTCTTCTGTTGGGTTCTTGTTAGCAGCTGGCTGAGCATCAAACGGACCGGTTGGATTATGGAACTTACTGCTGAAATTGCCATTGAGCTTCTCCAGAATATTCATCGCCAAGTCCAGGTGAGAATCACCGCTGACGATCTTCTTCTCGGCATCCATGCCGATGCCAGGCGAGTAGCACTTCCTCGGGTCTGTCCAGTCGAGCAGACAGGCCCCGATGGTCGTCAGGCTCACCATCTCCTCCTCCACGTCCGCGTCATCGTCGTCGAAGCCCTCGCGGACGTTGTAGAGGGAGTGGAGAGCGTCAAGCGCAACGGCACACATGAGGTCCTGGTTTTCCGGCCGCGAATAACAGAACACAGGCAAGAAATAGTTCAGTGCTTGTCGGACGCTCTGGTTGCCTGAACTAGCGGGCTCGAAGTAGGCAATCACCAACGTCTTGAGCAGTTCGGTTGAGGTGTCATGGTCCGTGACGACTCGGCCGAGGAGGAGCTTTGATACCGCGACGGTGGCGACAGCCTGGACCTCCGGCGCCTTTGACCCTGACCTCAGAGCCTTGAGATAGACCTTTAGCAAGGTTGGATTGTTCGATAGTAGCTGGGCGCCATGGACATTTAGGATGTCAGTTAGGATATGCAGCGCCGTAATCTGGAGAGCGGTGTGGCCCTTGGTGAAGAAATGCATGAAGAGAGTAAGATTCTCCTCGGCTAGAGACCGGTCCAGCAGGGAACAGAGACCTAAACAGAGCAAGCCGCGCTCACGGACTGGTGCCTCGTGGCTTCGCACGGCCGGGACCACCAAGTTGTTCAGCATCGCAACGAGGTGGTCGTTCTGCTGAAGATTTCCGGCAACGTTGGAAAGCATGCACTGCACGATATGCAGGCACTTCATGTTGATCATGATCTCCTTGATCGCCTTCTCACGCGACTCCTCCTCTGAGAGTTCAGGAGTCTTACTCTTCCCTCTCTTCGTAGGAGTGCTGTCACTGCTGACCTCCGACTTCGCAGAATGGAAACTCTCCTCGGCATCGTCGGCCGGCTCGTCAACAATAGTGTCGTGAACATCGGCGACGGCTTCGAGAACGATACTGCAGAACTCCCTCTCGCCCGCGGAGTCGGGAGCGCAGATGTCGCGCAGAACCTCGACGGTGAGCTTCGTGATCTCTTCGGGGAGCTCGGCGATGGACAGGGTCTGCCTTAGCAGCGAGAACATCTTCCGGCGGCCGACCTCGTCCGAGTAATCCAAGGTCAGGGCAATGTGCAGGAGCTGTTCAACAATAAACTCCTGCTCCACCGTGTCTTCCTCCTCCTCCTCATCTTCGTCTTCAATCTCCTGCTCTTCTGCTCTCTTAATGGCATCAATCAAGACCTTCATGTATCGCTCAAGATAAAACGCAACCTTAGTGACCTCTGGTAGTTTCTCCTCTGCCAGGGATTCGTATTTGCCGTCCCCCTCGGTCCTGCAGAAATCATTGAAGCTCCTGGCCATGAACACTGACTCCGCACTAAGAGTCTCCCAGAAGTTGTCGTCGAACACAATCGCCTCTCGATAGTCGGGGCGGCCCTCCCAGAAGCCCTTCATGGCTTCCAGCGCGACCCCATTCTCAACTCCAGAGTTGAGAATGTCAATGCGCTCCAACAGCTCCAGCAAACCGTCGAGGCTGGGCGCCGACGGCTCAGCAGGTGGGGCTCCCTCCTCGGGCGGCTCAATCCCAGCACAATCCTCAATCCATCGCTCACGGAAGAGGCGCCCGGCCGCCTTGCGCACATTCTCATCTCTATCACGGAGGCCCCAACGGAGCAATTTCTCTCTCATAGAGAGGGACAGATGTCGGAAATCACCCAAGGCTGGTAGAAGGCGCGAATACACGGCTCGACGCGTCTGGGCGTCCTGGTCCCGCGCTCGCTCAAGGAGGAACGGTAAGGTGCTGGGTAAAATAGGCAGATTCACCAACAGAGATCTCCTGACATCCGCGCTGGGGTCATTCTGAAGCACCTCGAGGAGCTTTTCAAGGAGGCCAGTTCCAGCATCGTCGCTATCGTCGGAATTTGGCTCGGCCTCGAGCTGGTTCCCTGCAAGGCGGCCTAGGCCAAGCACGGCCTGGGCGCGGACCATAGCCTCCTTGTCTCGAATCCTCCTGAGCAGGCCGGAACGCAGCTTCTGGAAGAGGTCGTCATCAATGGCGTCGAGGGAGTTGATGATGTGGGAGATGAGCTGCGTCGATCGATATCGCACAAACTTGTCCTTGGCAGTAAGCAAGGGAAGAATGGTGTCCATCAAATGCGCCGTAAGCCTGGTGCTAGGAGTCTCCGGCATGGTGCTAGCATCTTGGTCGACCTCGCCCATGGCCTCGTTATCCTTATCGATGGAGTGGCGGAGGAATAGCCCGATGAAGCGGATTGTCTTCTCGCCAACGCCCTCACTCTTCTTCACCGGCATAATCCTTATGACGCATCGTACAAACTCGACGTTGAAGTCATCCTCGTCAAATTCGGACGCCGACGACTTCTTCGCGCTCGTGGGCTCGTAGCAGCATGCTTCCTGGATCTTGCGCAGAGTAACGGCGAGCTTTCGGTGGGACGCCGTCGTCCTCTGAGCGTCGCGAAATATCAATGCGACTTGGGTTCGGAGCGCGTTGTCTGGAGCCTCGTCGGGGATGTCGATATTGGCGGATGACGCCCTTGACGCCGTAGAAGCCCGTGGGTTGAAGTTAGAGACCGACGACTTGTGAGAAACGGCCATCGAGGTCCGGGTGGACCTCATCGAAGATCGGGCCGGCATGTCTAGTAATATTGGTGATGAGCCTCCTCTCTCTGCTGCGTGTTAATTATGTCTGTCCTGTCGAGGATCGTTTTCTGAGATGGAGGTTGGACGTAATCAACAACTGGGCGCATTGCGTCGTCGCCTAGGGTCGCGCGTTTGTTTGTTTGTATATTGCCTAATGCGGCACTAGCGTCATTTTGCAGACCCCTGCAGTTATGCTGCCCCTCCTTTGGCTTTATGCATGTTGTGCAGATAAGAGTCCTTATCGCACAAGTGGTTCTCGAAATTTTTGTGAAGCGACCATCGTCGAACTTTCCCCAAGGAAGCTCGAATCCAGGAATCGAGTTTTTGCAGACCCAATCTCCAGCGATATGGCGAAATCAACAACCAAAAAACGACAGAGGGAAGCAGAGGATTCCCCTGAGATTCCTACTCAGGATTCTACCAAGCAACAGGATCCTCCCCCCAAGAAAGCTCGAGTTGAGGCTAGTCGGACTCTCTTCGTTCGATCGCTGCCACCATCTGCCACGGACCAATCCCTCACAGAATTCTTCTCCCAACACTACCCCGTGAAGCATGCCGTGGTCGTCCTTGATCCAAAGACTAAGGCTTCCCGAGGCTATGGATTTGTTACGTTTACGGACGAGGACGATACCATCGAGGCGAAGGAGAAACTCGGTAAAGAATTGTTAGACGGACGACGACTCAGGCTAGATATTGCCGAGGCGAGACAACGCGACAACGTTAAAGGTGCATCCAGTACCATCTCCTCCAAGGTAACGGAGGAGAAACGCAAACGAGAAGAAGCTCTCGCCGAAGCGAAGAAACCGCCCAAGCTCATTATTCGCAATTTGCCTTGGAGTATCAAGACGTCCGATCAATTGGCTGCCCTCTTCCGAAGCTATGGCAAGGTCCGATTTGCGGATCTTCCCCAATCCAAGGGCAAGCTTTCCGGATTTGGGTTTGTGACCTTGCGTGGCCGTCCGAATGCGGAGAAGGCACTGGAAGGCGTGAATGGCAAAATCGTCGATGGAAGAACTTTGGCTGTGGACTGGGCAGTAGACAAGGGCACATGGGATCAACAACAGAAGCCGGAGACCACAGAACCGGACACCGAGCCTGAAGATGTGGCTCCCAAGACCGTTTCCAAGAAGCCTAAAGAGGACGTCGATGATGACGAGCCGGAGAACGAGGAAGATGCCGACATTGCAAACTTTATGAAGAATCATATGGAAAACCTCGAGGATGAGAGCGATGGCAGCGAGGATGACGAGAAAGAGGATGAGGAGGAGGAGGAAAAAGAACAGGAGGATGCTGATGAGGAAAGCGCCATTCCCAAGGTTAACCACGAGAAAGCAAAACCACAACGGGCCACTGATAACACATCAACTATTTTCATCCGCAACCTTCCATTCACGGCCACCGAGGAAGAACTGAAAACTCACTTCGCCCAGTTCGGCCCGATCAGATATGCTAGGGTTGTCAAGGAACGCTTGACTGACCGGCCATCGGGTACAGGCTTTGTGTGCTTTTTCAACAGCGATGACTGCCAGGCTTGCTTGAAGAGTTCTCCTCGACACCGACCTGCGACTACCCTTGGGAAACCTTCTGTTCTCCAGGATGAGAGTGTCGATGAGGACGGCCGGTATACGATGCAAGGGCGTATTCTGCAGGTCGCACAAGCAGTGAGCAAAGATGAGGCAACTCGACTAGCGTCTACCGGACCCGGCGCTCATAGGAACGAGGACAAGGACAGAAGGAGACTTTTCCTCCTGTCTGAAGGAACAATCCCCAACAGCTCGCCCCTATACCGCTTACTCGCCCCTGCCGAAGTCAAGCTTCGAGAGGCCAGCGAGAAGCAGCGGAAGAAGCTCATTCAGTCCAACCCCAGTCTGCACCTGAGCCTGACCCGTCTTGCCATTCGAAACATTCCCCGAGAGATCACCGCCAAGGACCTCAAGGCCCTGGCGCGCCAGGCTGTTGTTGGCTTTGCGACGGATGTGAAGGAGGGCCGCCGACAGCCCCTCTCGAAAGAAGAAGTAGCAAGAGGTGGGCTGCAGGACAAGGAGGCGGAGCACCACCGGAAGGAGAAGCGCAAGGGCGTTGTGCGCCAGGCGAAGATCGTGTTTGAGAGCAAGGAGGGCGCCAAGGTCTCGGAGCCGGGGGCAGGCAAAAGCCGAGGCTACGGATTCATCGAGTATTCGTCACATCGCTGGGCGCTTATGGGCTTGCGATGGCTCAACGGCCACCCCCTGATGACCGATAACGGTAAGACCCTAAGGCTAGTCGTGGAGTTCGCTATCGAAAACGTCAACGTGGTCCAGAGACGGCGTGCCGTCGAGGACAGGGCCAGGATGCAGCAGGGCAGGCCGGCTGCGGAGTCGGGCCCGAGAACAAGCCGGGAGAACAATGCCTGGTCTAAGGGGAGGGCTAGGGGTCCGGTGGGTAGGGTGGGACAGGAGAAGGTTGAAGCTCCCACCCCTAAGACCCCGGTTGTTACCGATAAAGAAGAGGATTCCAAGTTGGCTGTGAGGACCAGGATTATCGCACGGAAGCGTAACCTTCGCAAGAAGAAGGCGGTCGTGCGGAGGGGCAAATAAAGGATTGCGCTACATCTGAGACACCAATTCCGAAGTGGGTTCGACTTTAGGGGTAATCAGCCTTGCTAAGCCTCCTCGGCACACACATAGCTAGCGATATGACTTTCGTTATATTACAAATACCTAGATATTGACATTCACAATCTGTGGTTCCCAGATGTCAAACCGCGAGCGATGATAGGAGTAAACATAACTCTTAAGACACTCTGAGCGGAGAGGGTCGTAGTTCCGACCTAGGTTCATTTCCAGAACCAACCGTCTTTGCCATCTTGTTTCTCATCCTGCCCTCGGCGAGCTTTCTCCGGTGGTTCTTCTCTTGGTCTCTCCTCCTGCGGCTCTTGCTCTACCTTGCGCGTCTGTGGCGCTGGTCGGATAAAGTAATGCGTCTCAGTCGCGACCACATTCCCGTCCCAGTCCGTCCTGCGCACTTCAGTCTTGGAGTGCAGGTTTCCAAATGCGTCGACATATTCGTTGGTCGAAGTAACAGTTTTGCCTGATTTATCTTCGCGGACCTCCTCGCTCGGCGCGTTAGTGCCGCCTGCCTTCGCATCGTCTCCCCAAGGCTCGAAGCGCCATTTCCCGTCCGTGAAGGACTTGACGAAGGTACTCAGCGACCGCTCCGCGTCATAGTAAGCAGATCGGACGGTGTCGTATAGATCGGCCTCCGTCTTCGGGGCTTCACCATCGCTATCGGTCTTCGGGCGGTCCTCTCTTGGCCTCCTCCTTTGTCCAAAGGAGGAGATCTCATCCTCGAGGACCTTCCCAAGTTCTTTGAATGCCTTGTCTAGTTCGCCAAATAGCCCTGTCTGGACGCCGAGCTCCTCGTGGCGGGGAGACGGGCGCGACGGTGTCTCAGCCCTTTCAATATTTGCCTCTTGGGCAGCTTCGTGGCCCAGCTTCTCCTGATCATCTTCCGTAAGAAGTTCAGCCGGATCATCCACCCGCGCTGGTGTGTACTGGTTCCCACGGAGGTAGCGGGAAAAGGCCTCTGAAAGATTCTGCGACTCGAGTCTGGAGTACCACGCCAGCGGATGCTCACCCCTCGGCCACATGCCCGCAAGGTATATGTTCATCTCATACCTTGTCTGGAGATCCATCATAGGTCGCCCCTCGCTCTGGGCGAGTAAGTCTTCAAAGGCGTCGAGGTAGGTAAACATGCCGGGATCCATCCACTCGGGTAGGTCTCGAGGGCACGGCTGATCCGGCAGCGTCGCCAGCAGGAGTGGCGAGTAGCGCGAGCCGTATGCGAAGATTTGCCATCTCCGCATGTGCTCCAGGGGCCCGTAGCCATCGAAGTCCCTATCCGACCATGCCTCACGGGATGTGCCTTGCCGTTGCTCGTAAATCCGGCGATCGGGATCCGGGGAGGAGGAGGCAGCAGGAGGGTCCGAGTGGCGATCGTAGCGGTACCGCTGGGATTCGACATGCGGCTCCTCCGAACGCAAGGGTCGGGAATTCAGGTTCTGGGTGACGAGGGACGGCAATCCCAAAACGCCTTGAAGCCCCGAGCTGATGCGTGATTCAACATGCTGTTTGAACCTCACAAAGGGGTTCTTGGATTCGTCATCTGATGGCATTGTCGCCAGTCTCACATGGCAGAATGTAGGGTGTGTTGCAGCATCGAAGTTGCGATCGCGGTGCCCCGCGTCGGGTTAAAACCGGTTGCCACCGGACAAAACGTGACTTGGTTGCAGCTCAAACGCTGCGCGACGTCAATCTGATTACAGCAACCCACGTGCTCATAAACCCGCGAAAACTACTGGCTGTCACCTTGGTTCGACCACTAGTGTAAAGCCACAAAAACGTCTTGGTCTTGGCTCCGTTTCCTCCTTATACTATTAAAAGGCCCCCGATGGCGTGCGAGGGGAGGAGCTGGTAGCATCCCAACACAGATCGTTCACGCGATAAGGCAAGACAGGTGTGAAGTTTTAGATAACTCGTAAGCAATAGTAGAGAAGAAATGGCTATCAAACGTTGGCCTAATCTGTGGAACACGGTTCGGGAGAACTGGTACCTGGGCTTCACCTCCTTTGGCGGCCCGCCTGTGCATTTCAAGATTGTGAGTCTGCTTGGCCTCGTCCTAGCTGCCCTCTCCCAAGGGCAAAGTCCGAAATTATCGGCTACGCTCTGGAAAGGGGGATGTTAGGCCGGACAGTTCCATACACAGAACTAACGGAGATTTGGAACCAGTTGCACGACAAGTTTACAAAGAAACTGTCGTGGATCGACGAGAATGTAGTAGGTGACCCCATCGTTAAGGATACGAGCCCAATGGGACAGGAGCTGACGAGATGGAAGTACCAAGAAATCTTTAGTATCAGCCAGGCCTTATCCGGCCCGGCCAGCACGAAGATGCTTTACTGCATCAACCTCCTCCACGACGGTTTTCTTGCTGCTGTTCTCGGTTTCCTGTTCTGGAGGTACGTGTTACCCCTCTCCTCCGCCTATGCCATCTAACAGTGTCACAAGTCTCCCGGGAGCTCTAGGCATGTACGGGCTCTCGATCGGCGTCTCAAGCATGGGCGACTCTCTCCCTAGCGCCGTGTACGCGCTCCTGTCTGGCATCAATGCCGCTACTGTTGGCATCATTGGCCTTGCTGCAGTCCAGCTATCTGAGAAGGCCATTACCGATAAGATGACTCGCTTGTTGGTCTTCCTTGGCGCGGCGGCCGGGATGATGTACAACGCACTGTGGTACTTCCCCCTGCTTATGTTCTTGGCTGGTGTTGCTACAGTTGCCCACGACTTCCGCTGGTTGCATGGCCCTATAAAAGCTGTGGCTAAAATTGTGAGGAGGCGACGCCGGCAAGGGGTCGTGGAGGAAGAGGCTGTGGAGATGCCTCGTGGGACGGAAGTGGCCAGGTCTCCCGGCCTGCCGCCGCACACAGATAGCGACGCGACAAAAGCGATTAGACAGGCAGAACTTCCAGACTCTAGACGAGAGCCGTCGGCCACCGAAGACGAGACTCGTGTGGTTCCGGAAGAACGGCGACTCAACATGAGCTGGAAAGCTGGGCTACTCATCATCGTAGCCTTCTTCGTCTCTTTCATGGTCGTCATGGTTCTCCGAGCCGTGTTACCAAGGAAGCCCCTACTTTACAGCTTGTTCGCCAACATGTACCTCGCAGGCACAATTATATTCGGCGGCGGGCCCGTTGTCATCCCGTTGCTCCGCGAGTACATCGTCGCCGAGAACTGGGTCAGCCCGCGGGATTTCTTAATCGGCTTGGCCATCATCCAGGCGTTTCCAGGGCCTAATTTCAACTTTGCAACCTACTTGGGGGCGCTGACGGCCATCAACGCCGGATACAGCCCCGTTGCCGGGGCGTTTATTGGGTTCGTTGGCATCTTCGCGCCAGGGCTGATCCTAGTACACGGAACTATGGGGGTGTGGAGTGCTGTCAGGGGCTGGCGATGGGTCAAATCTGCCCTCAGGGGTGTTAATGCGGCAGCTGTTGGTTTGGTCTACACAGCGGTGTATCGCCTCTGGCGAATTGGCTATATCGATAAGGACGTCCAGCGCGGAACCGACCTTGGCGTCGAGCCGTGGTGGGTGGTGGTGACGGCCACGAGTTATGTAGGTGGGTGTTGGTTCGGGGTCAAACCCCCTGTTGCCATCATCATGGGGGCTGTGATGGGCTTGATCTGGTACGGGGTTGTATCGGATTGATTCTTCTCCTCGGAGTAACCCAAGCGACTGCGAGATATAAGCCAGCATAGTTAAAAACTTGTTAACGTGCGCTTATGCTGGTTAGCAAGCTAGTTTGCATCGCTCTTTTGTTAAGACTCAAACTACGTACCGATGGATTCCTACGAGGGAATTCCGTATCAACCACATAGATAAATTTTGCACATCACACCACGATACTGGCCACTAGGTCCGACCATAACAGAACAAACATCCCAAGAGTTTAGCGAGACTGCGCTGATGCTGCCCTTCTCTGACGCCAAGCTAGGCCCCTTCTTTGCAAGAGGTAAAGGCACGGGACCGACAGAAGGCCAAGCCCCGCCCAGAGGACGAAGCACCACCCAGGGCCAATTGCTTTAAGTAAAACATCCAGGGCTGCAAGTCCGCCGGCGGCGAGTTCGCACCTGACTAGATTACTTGCTGCCTGAGCTGTTGAGGGACAATTAGGGTGGATGTCAACAAGCAACGTGCTCAGCGCCGTGAAGACTCCCTGCATCGAAATACCAATAAAGAATTGAAGTACAAGAGGTACGGCGATGTGCTATATACCCCATGGTTAGCACGGCATGCGCAGGGCGCAGGAGCCATGGGATAGGTTGTGAGCTTACCACCTTGCGCTGAAGAGACCAACCGTATCCAATTATGAGAGCGGAGCAAATCAAAAGGGGGTATTTGAGGCTGCGAAGTCTAGCCTCCTCAATGGGAAACAACGCAAGATTGTGGTCTTTCTGCGTTTCCACACGGATCTTGTGCTTTGCCGCAGTGCGTCGATAGTCAATGTTGAGTACACGGCCTACAGGTAATGTGGAGGTCAGTCAAGATAGAAGCCGGATGGGAGAAAGATTAGCCGCACCAGTCCCAAAAGAACTAATTGCACAGGCGATACCAAAGGGCAAGTAAGACAAGCCGGATATCAGGCCAGAAACTTGATAAACATCGGTGAAGAGACTTGACAAGGACGCTTGGAGACAAGAATAGATGGTGTACCAGATCCCGGCGCATGCAATCATGATCGCAGTGCCAGGTTCTCGGAGCAAAACTAGAGTAGTCAAAGGATTTGGTATTTGGCATGACCTTGTTCTAGCCACGGGATGTAAGGGGCTAGAGTCCTTGGGGGAGGGTGGAATCAAGAAAGGCAGCAGGGGTCGGTTGAGTCCGCTTGGCAGCACACTGCCGTCGTGGACGATACGCCTCGACGTCTCTGGTAGGAAGAGAACGATGGCCAGCAGGCAACACGGCGAGATAGCCGACAAGAACCAGAATATGGCTCTCCACCCCCATCTATGCAGCAACAGCCCACTGATAACAGGCCCAATACTCGGCGGGGTGTTCAGCACAAACGACACAAGGCCGGAATACCCGCCGCGCTCGGAAGGCGTGAACAAGTCGCCGATCACGCCGTACGTCACAGCGTATGACCCTGATATTCCCGCGCTCTGGGCCATCCGAAGGAAGAAAAGAAGGCCGAACGAGCTCTGAAGTGCTAGGCCGACGTTTGCAGCGACGTATATCGCCAAGGTGACAATGAAAACAGGACGGCGCCCCAGAGTGTCGGCAGCGTCACCGGCAATAGAGGGGAAGATGCCAGACATGATGAGATAGGCTGTCACTGTAAGATTGATCTTCTCGATGGACTCGCCCAAGTCCGTGGCGATGGCCGGGATGGCCGGGAAGTAAATGAAGCTGCTCAAGGAAGAGAACCAGCCCGCAAAGGCAACGACGGCGACGATCCATTTTTTTTGTGTCTTTGTAAAGATTGAGTATTGCACATCTGGTTGTGAAATTCCAGGGGGCTCGGTCGGACATATAGAGGCGGAGTTGTCTCCCAGGTTTGATTCTGTGTTCTTTTCCGTATCACAGTGGTGGGGGTCTTCGGCTGAAGACATCTTACACTCACCACATTAGCGTTTTGAGGTACATGTATAGATGATGACTCGGGGAAGGCGAAGGAGAAGGAGAGTAGGCAGTTAGCTTGCCCGGTCACGAAGTTGTACGCTAGGGCAGGAACCAACATCCTTGTCGGCGAAACGAGGCACTAGCGCTTAAATTGCGGGACGGGCCGGCGAAACCTACAGTAGCGAGGCTCTCATATTTTAGCACAGTTTTCCACTTCACAAGGAGCTTCTTTACTCTCTGCCACCAATACAATACCTCACCTAAATGCGGACCAAAGGTTGTGTCGCCGTGTTGTTAGACAAGCCGGTCTAAGAACGTGGTAAAGGGCGAAGTGAAGTGAAGTTTCACATCTTATTCTATCATGCCTTACTCTCGTTCTAGTCCTCCCCAGCGCCGTAGTTGCTGATCAAGTACTGCAAATCTTCAAGAGCCTGTTCTCTAGCCTTGGTCCCTGGTACATGTGCAGAGTACATGATCATCTCTTTGATGCCGTACAGGCGATTTCGGTCATCATACTCTTCCACTGGCTCGTCGGGCTCGAAGTTCTTGAAGTACTCATTCCGATACTCCTTAGCTTTCATGTGGTGGTGGTCCACGCGCCACATTCCAACGGCCATCGCGTGATGAGCATAGTA
>Ga0164242_10004507_pt1 | contig 15649 bp, 14 predicted proteins | sample OricomgcompostMG_FD_108783 | JGI IMG/M metagenome (GOLD analysis project Ga0164242, IMG submission 108783) | Miracle-Growth compost microbial communities from Emeryville, California, USA - Original compost - Miracle growth compost (MG) ... | reverse complement strand
TCCGGCCAGCCGCGGGTTTTCAGGCCGCAGTCGGGGTTGACCCAGAGCTGGTCCACGCTCAGCACGTCCAGTGCCTTGCGCAGCAGTTCCAGCATTTCCGCCGGGTCGGGCACGCGCGGCGAATGGATGTCATAAACGCCGGGGCCGATGCCGTTGGGGTAGCGGAACCGCACGAACGCGTCGAGCAGTTCCATCCGCGAGCGGCTGGTTTCGATCGAGATCACATCGGCATCCATCGCCGCCACCGCCTCGATGATGTCGTTGAACTCCGAGTAGCACATGTGGGTGTGGATCTGGGTGGTGTCACGCACGCCGCCGGCAGTGATGCGGAAGCACTCCACCGCCCACGCCAGGTAATGCGGCCAATCGGCGCGACGCAGCGGCAGGCCTTCGCGCAAGGCCGGCTCGTCGATCTGGATCAACTGAATGCCTGCCGCCTCCAGATCGTGCACTTCGTCGCGCAGTGCCAGCGCGATCTGCCGGCAAACGGTTTCGCGCGGCAGGTCGTCGCGCACGAACGACCATTGCAGCATCGTCACCGGGCCGGTCAGCATGCCCTTCATCGGTTTGGCGGTAAGCGACTGCGCATAGCTGGACCAGGCCACCGTCATCGGCGCCGGCCGCACGATGTCGCCCCAGATCACCGGCGGCTTCACGCAGCGCGAGCCGTAGCTTTGTACCCAGCCCAGCCTGGTGAACAGATAGCCGTCCATCTGCTCGCCGAAGTACTCGACCATGTCGTTGCGCTCGGGCTCGCCGTGGACCAGCACGTCCAGCCCGATGGCTTCCTGGAAGCGCACCACGCGGGCGATTTCCGATTTCAGCAAATCGTCGTAGGCGATGTCGCTGAGCTTGCCGCCGCGATGGGCGGCGCGGGCCTTGCGCAGGTCGTCGGTCTGCGGGAACGAACCGATCGTGGTGGTCGGCAGCGGTGGCAGGTTCAGCGTCTCGGCCTGGGCGGCGTGGCGGGTGGCGTAGGTCGAACGACGCAGCGCGATCTGCGGGCTGAGGGTACGCAGCCGTGCACGCACGCCGGCGTCCACCACGCCTTCCGATTGCGCCTGGGCATCCAGCAATGCCTGCTGCGCGGCCAGCGCCGCGGTGGCCTCGGCCTGGCCGGCCAGAGCGTCGGCGTAGGTGCGCAGCTCCTCCAGCTTCTGGCGCGCGAATGCCATGGAGGCCCGCCGTGCCGGATCGAGCGAGGCTTCCGCCTGCAGATCGATCGGCACATGCTGCAGGGAACACGACGGCGCCAGCCACAGCCGCTCGTCACCGATACGCGACTGCGCCTTGCGCAAGAGTGTCAGCACCTTGTCCGGCCGGCTGCGCCAGATATTGCGGCCGTCGACGATGCCCGCGCTGAGCACCTGCGTCGGTGACAGCGCATCCAGCACGGCGTCGAGTTGGCCCGGCGCACGCACCAGGTCGACATGCAGGCCGTCGACGGGCAGCGAGCCGGCCAACTGAAGATTGTCGCCCAGCGCTCCGAAATAGCTGGCCAGCAGAATCCGGGGTCCACCGGCAGCAGCCAATGCGGCATACGCGCGACCGTAGGCGGCGCGCACCTCGTCATCCAGATCCAGCACCAGGCACGGTTCATCCAGTTGCACCCACGTCGCGCCCGCGGCGGCCAGTTTGCCCAGCAGCTCGACGTAAGCAGGCAGCAACGCGTCGAGCAACGTCAGCCGGTCACTGCCGTCGACCGCCTTGGCCAGCAGCAGGAACGAGACCGGCCCCAGCAGCACGGGCCGCGCCTGATGCCCCAGCGCCCGCGCTTCCAGGAACTCGACCACGGGTTTGTCGCCGGCCAGGCGGAACTGCTGGCCGGCCTGCAGCTCAGGCACGAGGTAGTGGTAGTTCGTATCGAACCATTTGGTCATTTCCAGCGCGTGCAGGTCGTGGCCGTTGCGCTTGTGTCCGCGCGCCATGGCGAAATAGCCGTCCAGATGGCCAGACGCGAACACCGGCCGATACCGGTCCGGGATCGCGTCGAACAACACCGCCGTGTCCAGCACGTGGTCATAGAGGCTGAAATCGTTGCATGGGACGACGTCGACACCGGCGTCGGAAGCCAGTTGCCAGTGACGCTGGCGCAGCTCGCGTGCGGTGTTTTGCAAGGCGCTGGCGTTAATTTCGCCGCGCCAGTGGGATTCCAGCGCGCGCTTGAGTTCGCGTTTCAAGCCAATGCGTGGAAAACCGGAGTAGGTGACCTGTGACATGTAGTGATTCCTCTTGCAGAAAGTGAGCAAAGAGGAACGAAGGAGTGGGGCAATGCATGCGCCCCGCGACCTTCGCCCCCGCGGGCGATCGATGCGGACACCGTGTCCGGACCAAGTCGGGCGGAAACGCGAACGCTTCCGGCTGGGGCAGGTATTCGGGCTCGTGGACACGCTTCGGGATGCCGTGTCCACCTACCGTTGCGGGGCAGCTCCGGCTTCCGGACCGGGATTCCCTACCAAATATCTTTATATTCGAATATAGAGATATATTGACCAGCGAGCGCAGGATAGGTGGTGTCGAAGGTCGAATCAATGATCCACGTCAATTCTGTGCGGGGCCGGCATCGTCGTCCTGAGCATGCCTGCCAGAACCCTTCGTGGCGCATGACCTGGTCGACGACCGCTTCGTGAAGAAGGCGATCGCCGGGCTGGGCGGCATGACGGCCTTCGGCCTGCCCGAAGGTTTCACCCGCCAAGAACACATCACCACCTGAACCCGTAACGCCATGCCGCCGCTCGCCCGAGGGCGCAGCGCCCGCATGCAGGCTGCAACTTCATGAACGCAACAAGCATTCCCTTTCACCGTTCCAGCACCCGCATCGGGCTGAGCCTGTTGGGCCTGTTGGGCCTGTTCGTGCTGCTGGTGCTGTGGTCGCTGGGCGTCCGCGCGCGCTGGACAGCGGCACCAGCGGTGCGTTCCAGTTCCTGTGCATGATCTCGCCGCTGTCGTGGATGCCGATCGCGGTGATGATTTCGGCATTGGCGATGCGCCGATCTATTTCCTGCTGACCATCACCGCAGAGGCCGATCATCCTCAATACCTCCGCGGGCGTGCGTCAGCTCAACCCGCGCTGGTTGCTGCTGGCGCGCAATCTCAGCGCCACCCGCGGCGAAATCCTGTGGCGCATCGTGGTGCCCGGCATCCTGGGCCACCTGCTCACCGGCGTGCGGATCGCCATCGGCATGATCGGGATCCTGCTGATTCCCTGCGAAATGCTGGGCGTCAGCTCCGGCCTGGGCTATTTCATCCTCGACACCCGCGACCGGCTGCCTATTCGGAGTTGATGGCCGCGATCGCGCTGATCGGCGCGCTGGGTTTTCTGCTGGATGCACTGGCGCAGCGGCTGCACCAGCGCTGGGTGCCCGCCGGCACCGATTGAAGCCTCAGGCCGCCAGCGCGCTGGCGTCACCAAGCGCGGCGAAATAATCGCGCGTCAGCCGGCGTTGCTCGGCGGCGGTTTCCGCCCGGTTGGCGACCTGGCGGAAGGCGGCGTTCTCGGGCCGGTCCTTCGCGTACCAGCCCAGATGCTTGCGCGCGATGCGTACGCCCTGCTGCTCGCCGTAGAACGCATAAAGCTGGTCGAGATGGCCCAGCAGGATCGTGGCGACCTCGGCCGGCGTCGGCTCGGGCAGCCGTTCGCCGGTGGCCAGGTAATGGGCGATCTCGCGGAAGATCCACGGCCGCCCCTGCGCCCCGCGGCCGACCATTACCGCATCGGCGCCGGTGACATCCAGCACGTGTTTTGCCTGCTGCGGCGAGCACACGTCGCCATTGGCCAGTACAGGAATGCGCACGGCCGCCTTCACCGCGGCGATGGTGTCGTACTCCGCCTCGCCTTCGTATTTGTCGGCGCGGGTGCGACCGTGCACGGCCAGCGCGGCGATGCCGGCGTCTTCCGCGATGCGGGCGATGTTCAGCGCGTTGCGGTTGTCGCGGTTCCAGCCGGTGCGGATCTTCAGCGTCACCGGCACCTCGACCGCGTCCACCACCGCTTTCACGATGCGCGCCACCAGCGGCTCATCCTGCAGCAGCGCGGAGCCGGACCACACGTTGCACACTTTCTTGGCCGGGCAGCCCATGTTGATGTCGATCAGCTGCGCGCCATTGGCTACGTTGAAGCGCGCCGCTTCGGCCAGCATCGCCGGGTCGTAGCCGGCGATCTGCACGCTGACCGGTTCGGGCTCGCCTTCGTGGTCCATCCGCTGCAGCGACTTGCGCGTATGCCACAGGCGCGGATCGGCGATGGTCATCTCCGACACGGCCAGGCCCGCGCCCAGCCGCTTGCACAGCAGCCGGAACGGCTTGTCGGTGACGCCCGCCATCGGGGCGAGCACCACCGGCGGGTCGATCAAGTAGGGGCCGATACGCATCCGCGCATTGTAACGGCCCCGCGGCTACCCCGACGTGGATCAGTGCGTGGGCACCGCCCGCTGCGCCGCCAGCGGATCGTGCCGGTGCTTGAACAGCGGCACGAACAGCAGCGCCATCACCAGGGCGTAGGCGGCGAACGCCAGCCAGATGCCGGGCCAGTTCTTGCAGATCAGCACCGCGTCGTCGCAGGCGTGATTGGTGAAGAAGTGGTCGATCACGAAGCCGGCGATCAGGCTGCCCAGCACCGCGCCGATGCCGTTGGTCATCAGCATGAACAGGCCTTGCGCGCTGGCGCGGATCTTCGGGTCGGCCTGGCTCTCCACGAACAGCGAGCCCGAGATGTTGAAGAAGTCGAACGCCATGCCGTAGATGATGCACGAGAGCACGATCATCCACAGTCCGCCGGCCGGGTCGCCGAACGCGAACAGGCCGAAGCGCAATACCCACGCCAGCATGCTCATCGTCATCACCGCCTTGATGCCGAAGCGCTTGAGGAAGAACGGGATGGTCAGGATGAAGGCGGTTTCGGAGAACTGCGAGATCGAGATGATGATGGTGGAGTACTTCACCGCCAGCAGGTTGGCGTACGCGGGCACCTTGACGAAGTCGCTGAGGAAGGCGTCGCCGTAGGCGTTGGTCAGCTGCAGCGCCGCGCCCAGCAGCATCGCGAAGATGAAGAACACCGCCATGTTGCGGTTCTTGAACAGGGTGAACGAGGTCAGCCCCAACCGGTCGGCGAGGCCGCTGCCTTGTGCGCCGCGCAGCCGCGGCGGGCACTTGGGCAGGGTGAACGCATACAGGCCGAGCAGCAGCGACGCGGCCGCGGCCACCTGAAACTGCGCGGGCGAGGCCTTGAAGCCGAGCAGGCTGGTGGTCCAGGTGGCGGCGATGAAGCCGATCGTGCCCCACACCCGGATCGGCGGATACGTGTTCACCACGTCCAGCCCGTCCTGCTTGAGCGCGTTGTAGGTCACCGTGATCGCCAGCGAGATGGTCGGCATGTAGAAACACATGTTCAACAGCATCACCCAGAACATCTGTTCCGGGCCCTGCACGTGCGGGATCGAGAACAGCACCGCGGCGCCGCAGATCTGCAGGATGCCGTACAGGCGTTCGGCGTTGATCCACTTGTCGGCCACGATGCCGACCAGCGAGGGCATGAACAGCGAGGCGATGCCCATGGTCGAGAAGATCGCGCCGAAGCTGGTGCCCGACCAGTGCTGGGTCTGGAACCACCAGGTGCCGATGGTCAGCAACCAGGCGCCCCAGATGTAGTACTGAAAGAAAGTGAGTACGGTAAGACGGAGCTTGAGGCTCATGGACGAGGGTCCCCTGCAAGGCCGGGGTTGGCCCCGTTGCCACGATGTTTTTCGCGGAGCAGGTTAGACGAGCGCGGCGCCGGGCGGCAAGGTGCAATGCGGCAGTTCAATCCCGTGAAGCCAGCACATCGGTCACGCGCTGGCGCAACACCGGCAGCAGTTCGGTTTCGAACCACGGGTTGTGCATCACCCACGGCCGGTTGCGCGGACTCGGGTGCGGCAACGGCAACACGCCCTGGGCCAGATGCGTGCGCCATGCGCGCACGGTGTCGGTGAGCGTGGGCGCACGGGTCGCGCCGAGCAGGCCGGCCTGCGCGTACTGACCAATGGCCAGGGTCAGCCGCACCCGGGTCAGCAGCGGCAGCAGCCGCGGATGCCAGGCCGGCGCGCATTCCGGCCGCGGCGGCAGGTCGCCACCACGGCCGCTGCCGGGAAAGCAGAAGCCCATCGGCACGATCGCGACGCGGTTGGCGTCGTAGAACGTGTCGCGATCGATCCCCAGCCACTCGCGCAGCCGCTCCCCGCTGACGTCGTTGAACGGAACTCCGCTGTCGTGCACCTTGCGCCCCGGCGCCTGGCTCACGATCAGCAAGCGCGCCGAGGCCGATGCCTGCAGCACCGGTCGCGGGCCATGCGGCAGGTGGGCGGCGCAGATCTGGCAGGCACGAATTTCCGCCAACAAGGCATCCATCGCACGCGGCGCCCGTGTGGCCCCCGCGCTTTTCCCGTTGCCGATTCCCAATGCCCGACTCTCCGTCATCACGGCAACAGCTTGCCCGGGTTGAGGATGCCATCGGGATCGAACGCCACCTTGACGTTGCGCATCAGTTCCAGCGTGGTAGCCGGAACGGCCAGCGGCATGAACTCGCGCTTTGCCAGGCCGATGCCATGTTCGCCCGACAGCGTGCCCTCCAGCTCGATCACCAGCGCAAACACTTCCGCCAGGCAGGCATGCGCGCGCTTGCGCTCGGCGTCGTCGCGCGGCAACAGGTTCACGTGCAAGTTGCCGTTGCCCGCGTGGCCAAACGTCACGATCAACACATCGTGCTTCGCTGCAAACCGCTTGATCCCGTCGACCAGCGCGGGCAGATGGCTGACCGGCACCACCACGTCCTCGTTGATCTTGTTGGGCGAGATCGTGCGCTGCGCCGGCGACAGCGCCTTGCGCGCGGCCCACAGCGCGCGCGTCTCGTCGGCGCTCTGCGCCACCCGCAATTCCTCCAGCCCGTCGCCGCGTGCGGCCGCAGCGACCGCTTCGACGGCGCTGTCCAGCGTGGCCGGTTCGCCATCCACCTCGATCATCAGCATCGCGCCGGCCAGCGGCACACTGTCGCCGCCGTGCGCATGCGCCAGCTTCAGCGCCACGTCGTCGATGAACTCCAGCGCGCACGGCGTCACCGGCTGCGCCATGATCCGCGCCACCGCCCGCGCCGCGCTGCCCACGTCGCGATAGGTCGCCCGCAACGTGCGCACCGCGGAAGGCTTCGGGGTGAGCTTCAACGTGGCCTCGGTGATCAGCGCCAGCGTGCCCTCCGAGCCTATCAACAACCGGGTCAGGTCGTAGCCCGTCGCGCCCTTGCTGGTGTACGTGCCGCAACGAAAACCCTCGCCACTGCCCGCCACCGCGCGCAAGCCCAGCGTGTTCTCGCGCGGCGTGCCGTACTTCACCGCGCGCGGCCCCGCCGAGTTGCAGGCCAGGTTGCCACCCACGCTGCACCATGGCGCCGAACTCGGGTCCGGCGGCCAGAAGAAACCGTGCGGAGCCAGCGCCTTCTGCAAATCCGCGTTCAGCACCCCGGGTTCCACCACCGCCAGGCGGTTGTCCGGATCGATGCGCACAATCCGGTTCATCCGCTCGAAACTCACCACCACACCGCCGGCCACCGGCACCGTGGCCCCGGTAGTGTTGGTGCCACGCCCCCGCGCGATCACCGGTACGCCGTGCGCGCGGCATGCCTGCACCAACGCCTCCACCTGCGCATGCTCCGTCGGAAACACCACCGCATCCGGCAACGCATGCCGGCGCGAGTTGTCGTAGGAATAGGCGATGCGCTCGGCTTCGCCGATGGCGAAAGCATTGGCGGGGAAGGTGGAGCGGAGGCTGTTGAGCAGAGCGGGGTGGGGCGGCATTTGGCAAGTTTAACGCCGAACCCTTTCTGCAGCCCGCGAGGAGTCTCAGGTTCAATTGATGAGAGCCGCCTTAGGTACGCTGGGCCGCCGGCTGTTCAAGTGGGCGAAGTCAAGGGATTCTTAGCCCGAAGATGCCATACCGTACTCGGCGATGATCGCGGTCAGGATGGCGGAGTTCGGGCCAATGGCGCTGGGGCATTGGGCGAGGAAACGCGTGCGATTGAGTGCGGTGGCGGGCCAGTCGATGCTCTCTTCGTCGTAGATATACAAGCTGGGGGAAAAGAACGCTTGGACCGGGGTGATGCAGCCGGGGCCGCCATCTCTGCCCTGGGTTTTGCCAGCCATGCACAAAAAGCTCGGGCAGGCGTCCTGGGCGTGCGCAGGGGCGGTGGTCAGACTGGCGGCAGTGCCGAGAGCCAGAGTGGTGAACAGGGTGCACAGCTTCATGGAATACCTCCGATGTATGGGGTGGTTCGGCAGCTTCATGTCTCGACGAGGACACGAATCAGATAAAGCACTGGCTCAGTGAACCAGTACGGGAAGGCTGCAGGCCGTGTAATAGATGCGGCAATTGGTATCTGCAGACTTACAAGTCTCCATGCTTGACTGGGAGGCTATTTTTATCGTGGCGTCTGAAGTTACGTTGTGTATTTTGTTGCCTACGCTCATGGCAACGCATCCGTTTTCATAAGTGAGCTCGACCTTGCAAGCCAGGCCGCCGTTCGACTTACACTCGGCGAGAGCTGCCTTTTCGGCCTCGCGCTTAGTGGGCTTGTCAACCGAGGCGCCCGCGCTGCTGTGCGCTATGTCAGTCGCGACTGCCCCCCACCTGGATTCCCGTAGAGGTGCCCATCCTGTCGGTGATGGCAGTTGGGCCGATTGTTGGTCGTATCCGGGGATGGGAGCACACCCTTGAGGGCCTTGCTGCCCCTGTGCAGCTCCAATGGGATAGTAGCCATTCGGACAATTGCCTTCTGCATGAACCATACCAGTGGAAAAAATAAGTATGTAGAGGAGAAGACGAAAAAATGTTGGCTTAAGATTCGATCTCTTCATGCCCGATTTCCCGTTTTCATGGCATCAGCTTGGATAATGCTCGTATTTCCAGTCATTCGGCCTAGGCTTATATTACCGGGCACACCGCCGTTTGCTTTTTCAGAGCTGACGTGAGGGATATTCGACAGTGAAGCTCCCAGCGCGAACCCATAACTCCCCGGCGGTTGCCCCTGCGGCCCCAATCGATTGCCGCCAGCCATACCGAATGCCGAGTAGGTCAGGAAATTGCCCACGGTACCTTGGAAGAATGCCGCCGCCAGAGGCGGGACGGAAATGATCAATACGGTCATCAACAGGCCCAAGCCTCCTTGTTGCAGGGCCAGGCTTGATATGCCCTCGGACCCTTGATCGGTCATGTTGTTGATGGCATTGGAGGCCCAGAGCGCGGCCGCGACGCGCGCAGTGAGATCCAGGGCGAGCGTTGTGACGAAGGCAAGCATGGCCATGGAGAAGATGGTCCCTATGCCGTACAGCAGCCAGCGTTGAAACAACGATTTCGTCTGGTCGAAGATCAGGCACAGGATGAATAGCGGCCCCAACCCGATGAAGATGGCCAGGGTGAACTGGTACAACAACAGCATGGCGGCGGCGGCCATCGGCGGGCTGGCTGTACCGAAACCCGCCATGACCAGCGCATGTGCCTTGGTGTTGCTGAGGTCGGTGTCACCGGTGGCGACCTGCACGGCGTCAATGGCGCCGAGAGCGATCTGCGTGTATGCGAGGTTATTGTCGATTGCCTCCGCAGGCGAGTCATCGTTGCCGGTGACCAGTTGGTTGACCTCGGTGGCGAGATCCGTGGTCAGGAGACGGTGCAGGTCGGCCCCGAACATGCTCATCGTGGTGGCGGCGGTGACGACGATGGCGATGCGGGTCATGTTCAGGACCAACACCATCATTGACTCGCGCGATTGGCCACTGATCATGCGGTAGCCCTGGATCATGATCCACAGGGTGACCAGCACGAGTGCAATGCCACTGGCCCAGGTCATGACGTTGCTCATCAGATCCAGGCCAAAATGGTTGATCCGATCGCTCAGCCACCGGTAGATCAATACAAAGTAAACGAAACCCATTGTGCCCATTCCTTGCTTGGTGTGAAGCCGTCCTTGGCCCCCGATAATGCGAAGCTGGACATCGGCTCAATGGAAGGCTGCAGCAAACGTCGCCGCCTGAATTACTCTCCCGGCAAGACTGGTGCTTCCACGCAGGATCTGCCGGGCCTGCACCGCCTGCTGGTTCTGCATGTAACTGATCATCTGGTCGTCAGCCATGATCTGGCTTCGCCAAGCCTGCATTTCGCTTTCGAGAGCGATGGCGTTCAGCTCGATATTGGTTTTTGTGCCGGAATTGGCACCCTCGCTGGTGCCTCCATCCGCCGCCTGCTGTTGCAACGAAGGTACGTTTTTCGCGTAGTCCTTCAGGCGTTTCATCATTTTGACGGTCAGGTTGTATTTGTCGACCTGACGTAACTGAATCTGCCTGCAGATCGTCAACTGATTGCTGAGAATCTTTGAATTGGCGCTGGGTGTGAATATCTGAAGGAGACCGGATATGGAGTTCATCGCTCCGTCCGGACTTGGGCAAGCGGCGAGCGCCTGCTTTTGCGCATCGCTGTCGGAAATCTCCTCGTAGTTGTTCTGCATTTCGGGCACGGTGAAATCCATGTGCGTCAACATGACAAGCTGCTGCTGATAATGTTCCAGGACGGCCTTGTACTGCGCATATTCTTTCAGGTACTTGGCGGCGGCCTGTTGCCAGGACGACGGGTTATTAACCGTCACGCCGCCAATGGCTTGGGCGGTGACATTTCCGGCAACCAGGCCGCATGCGACCACGATGCCGACGGACAGGCTGGCGTTGCGCACCAGGCGGCAAGTGAACAAGGTTCTGGATCGATCGTTGTTCATGATGAAGCCCTATTGCTTGGCAAGCAGAAAGTCATTGGACCGCCATGTGCTGGACGCGTGGAACAGACGGGCCGGGCATTCGTTTGCCGCTGCCCTTCCGGTTCTCGTAGAAATCGCCTAGCCACTGCTCCGGCCTGAGCGCGTCGATGGGCACGCCTTCTGCCTCCGCCCGCTGTGACAGCACCTCATGCATGATCTCGATGTTGTCGGTGGAGGCTGAAATCACGGCCAAGGCGTCGTCCATGCCGCGCAGGTTGAGTTGGCAGACGGCGCTGGCGTGACCCTGCTTGACCAGGAAGCAGCGCGAGCGCTCGTCCAAACTTACGACAACCTGGTACTCGGCGTCTGTCAGCTTCAGCCCACCCACGTAGTCATCGCGGCTCGCGTTGGGGTTGGGTAGCAGAATCATGGTGGCCGTCTGTTCGATCAGGGCAGCCGCGATGTCGCTGGCCAAGGCATCTTCGGGGCTCTGCGTGGCGAAGATGCCCAGGCCGTTCTGTTTGCGGATGGTTTTCTGCTTGTTCTTGGCGAAGTCCTTGAGGCCGCCTTTGCCGTCGAGAATCTTCCAGAACTCATCCATGACGTAGATGAGCGGGCGACCGTCGATGAGCGCTTCCAGCTTGTGCAACAGGTAGTTGATGACGGGTACGCGCGCTTCGGGGTTGTCGATCAGCTCGGTGTAGTCGAATCCGATGATGTTGGCTTTTTCCAGGTCGATGGTGTCGATGGGGTTGTCGAAGACCCAGCCCAGCGAGTTGCCGGCGGTCCACTTGCGCATGCGGATGAAAAGACCGTCATCACCCATATTGGGCAGGCTTTTCTGGAAGTTGGTCATGGTGCGCAGATGCATCGGGGTGTCGAGGATGCTTTCGACCGCGCGGAAGATGTCCTCTTCCTCGCGCGAGCTGTAGAGGCTCTTGCCTACCATTACTTTCACCAGCTCGGCCAGGAACTGCACGTTGGCTTCGGTGTGCTCGCACTGGAACGGGTTGAACCCGGTGGGTTTGCCATTTTCCAGCGCAAGATAGTTGCCGCCGCAGGCGCGCACGAAGATCTCGGCGCCGCGGTCCTTGTCGAAGAAAAATATGGTTGGCGAGGGCTCGAGCTTCTGCACCTGGCTCAGCAGGAAGTTGATCAGCGCGGTTTTGCCCGTGCCGGACTTGCCGATGACCATGGTGTTGGCGATGGCCTTCTCCCCCAGTGAATTCTCCGCCGGGTGGGTGGCGTGGAAGTTGAAGTAGTAGGCCTGACCGTTGGTGGTCTGCAGGGTGGTGACGCAGTCACCCCAGGGGTTGTTTTCCTTCTTGCCCGTGGCGAAGTTGTGCAGGGGCGACAGACCCAGGAAGTTGAGCGAGCTGACGTTGGCCAGCCGGGTGCGGTATTTCCAGTTGCCTGGGAACTGCGCGTAGAACGCCGCGGTGACGGCCAGGTCTTCCTTCACCGTGACGAAGCCCGCGTTGGACAGTTCCGCGCGGGTGGTGGCGATCTGCTGCGATAGTGCCTCCTGGCTCGATGCGTAGATCGCCATGGAAAAGTGGTACTCGCCCAGCACGAAGTTGCCTGAGGCAAGCTGGTCCATCGCGTGGTCCAGCTCGGCGATCTGACTGAATGCCTTGTCGCCGGAGGACACCATCATCCCTTTGGTGCGATCCAGCGCCTTGAGCGCGTCCTGCCGGCCCATGGGGCTGAAGGAGTGGGTGATGACGTACTCGAAATCCAGGTACTTCAGCCCGTTGAGAATGCCCGGGTAGGTGCTGTCGGTGTATTCCTTGATGTTGAGGATGGCACCGAAGTGGTTCCCGCCCTCCGGCGTGGTGATGACGAAATCGCCCGTTTTCGAGGAGAAGCGTTGCTTGCTTATGGCCAGGTAGTTGTAGACGGGCGCATCGAGTACCGGCACGGGTTCGTCGATGCGGTTGAGAAGATAACCGTAGAGTTCCAGCGCCTCGGAGAAAACCACGCCGTTGCCTGCCTCGTACATGCCAAGTCGGTACGGTGCGTAGTCCTTGAGCACGGCCTCCACATTGCCGGCGAGCTCCAGCAGGGTGTTTACCGCGTCGAGCTGCTGCGACTCCAGACGTCCGATGTCGCTGGATTTCTCCGCGAAGCGTTTGCCGCTGACGATGGGCCGGTACAGCATGGTCAGGTACAACTCGTTCTGCATCAATTTTTGCGTCGACAAGGCCTCGTAATAGGCGTCGGACATCTGCTGGTTGAAGCTCTGGCCGAAGCGGCTGTGATCCTTCAAGCGGCGACGGCGACGTACGTCGTGCACCCAGAACGCCACGTTGACGAAGTCCGGCGCCCGCAATGTCTGCAGGAGGCGGTTGAAGCCGTTGTGGCGGTGCTCGATCTCCCATTCTTCGCGCCCCACGAACGGCAATCCACCGAGACGCCACACCAGCAGAAAATCCCCGCCGGTCGTCTTGAGCACCGTGGGCGAGACGTGCGTCGACAATGGCAGGAATTCAGCGATGGGCGTGTCAGGCGTGAAGCTTGGTTTGGCCATGGTTCGGATCCGAGGTAGTGCATCGACCTTGCGATCGGGGCATCTTGGAAGACTAGGATTTGTCTTTGCCCTGGCCACGATGGTTGTTGGGTGTGAACACCCACATGCCATCGTTGGCGCCGAGGTTTCTTACGCGCGTGCGGAATTGCAAACGCAGGCCGAGCAACCGAAAGATCATCTCGTCGCGGCGTGCCATTTGCCGCATGATGAAAATCACCACCGGTAGCAGCAGCAAATAAAAGAAATTGGTGTACACCGCCAGCAGAAAACACCCGCCCGCCCCCATGAAAAAAGGCACGTAGGGCACGCCCATGAACATCGGCGGGCGGGTGCAGCCGCGAAAGAGCGGGTTTTTATACATAGTTGAGTACGTGCATGACCAAGCTGGTGGTCGCGTCGCAGCCGGTACCCGCGGTTGGCTTCAGGAACATGTTGGCGATCTGCCCGGCCGCGCCGATCAGGATGGCACCAATCATTACGGGTGCCACGTCACCGATGCGCTTGTGCGCGAAAGCAATCTGATAACCGGAAAAGATCACTGCGATGGTCACGACCACAACGGACAGCGCGTTGAGGATTGACTGGATATTCGTGGCGAAGCCGCAGGTGGTGCTGATCGTTTCGGTTGCATCCTGCGCAAAGGCGAAACCGGGAAGCGCGATAAAAGCCATGATGCACAAGACCATGAACAGGCGTGTGCGCTTTGAATTGAGGATGCTTTCGTTGCCGAGAGAGTGGATAGCCATCTGAGTTTTCCTTGTCGGTAGTTGCAGCAGACGCCAGGAGGGTGGCGACGGCCGGTTCAGGTTCGACCGCTCATAAGTGGCGGTGCATGCAGCGCTATGTCCCGGATGGACCCGGGATGCTCGAACGGCCGCGAGGCCAAGGCAACGCGCGTGTTTGGTGCGCGTTGGTGAAGAAAGCGGAATTCAAAAGACGAAAGCGGCATCGCGCTGCTCCTGCTGCAACTCGGCGTTGCCGGTGCCGGCAGTGGCGATTCCCCCCTGCATGGTGGCTGGCTCTGGCTCGGTGGATGCGGAAATATCGGGGCGGTCGCCTGGCCCGCGTACCTTGGGAACGAAGACGGCGTCGCGAGTGGGGTCGCCGGCGGCGAGTAATCGATCCCGCTCGGCGGAAGTGGATTCGTCCGTTTTTTTCGGTGGAATGGCTGCTGCCAACGAGGGCTGACCGCTATCCGTGCCGGAAGCGTTGACCATGTTTGAAGATTCCGCGGCTGTGGGCTTCCGCGCAGTCGAGGCGTTCTTGCTGATCGAAGTGGCGATTCCGGCAACGGTGGCTTGCGCGGCGGCATCGATAGCCATGCTGCGCAGAGCCACGCGATAGTTGGCCCCGCGGGGGGCATAGACGGTGACGGGTTTGAGATCGGCATGGCTGGCAGTCACCGCATCCGTTGTCGGCGTTGCTGGTAGCGAGCGCGGCGTTGTGGCTCCGGTGGGAACCGAAAAAGCAATGGTAGGGTTCACCGGCTTGCTGGTCTGGCGGTCGATTGACGCGTAGATCTTTTGGACGTAGCCGTCGCGGAAACCCGTGGTGAAATTGCCCGAGTAATAGCAACTGAAGGCTTTGGGCCAGTCGCCATGTGCGCTGGTGTAGCAATCGGCCAGGATGCGCGCGCCAGCGGAAAGATTGGCGCAGGTGCCGAAGGCTTCCCGATACGAACCGAGTCCATAACGCTCCAGGTTGGCCCGGTTGACTTGGGCCAGGCCCACCGAAAAGTTGTAGCCCTTGGCGTCGAGCATCTGCGCGGTAGCCAGCGCCTCGGAGAGGTTCCTGGGCTGGCGTTCCAGTTGACCGCCGACCACGCCGATGGCGTAGGGGTTCGCGCTGGATTCAACGTGAACAACGTGCTGCATGATCTCGGGTGAGACCGCGAGATTGGGGCACGCCAGCATTTCCATCCCGGGCAGCATTCAATGCTCCCCGTGGGCGCGCTGCGGGTTGAAGTCGATACCGGTAATACAGCGGCGCCCGCCATGCGCCTTGATGTGCACCACGATGTCGATGGTCATCATCAACAGGCGCTTGATGGTGTTGAATTCCAGTCCGGCGCCCTCGGATGATGCCTTGACCATCAAAGCGAGTTGGTCCCAGGTCTGCTCGGTACTGCCGGCGTGGCAACTGGTGATGGAGCCGGGGTGACCCGAGGCGCAGTTGCGGATGAAGTAGAACGACTCGTCACCGCGCAGCTCCGCCAGGATGATGCGGTCGGGTTTCATCCGCAGGCAGGCTTCCATGCAGCTTTTGGCGGTGACGTTGCTGGCGCTCTGCCCGCCCTTGGAATAAAGCAGGTGCACCACATTGGGCTGGTCGATGAAGAGCTCGCGTGCGTCCTCGAT
>Ga0164242_10004506_pt1 | contig 15649 bp, 11 predicted proteins | sample OricomgcompostMG_FD_108783 | JGI IMG/M metagenome (GOLD analysis project Ga0164242, IMG submission 108783) | Miracle-Growth compost microbial communities from Emeryville, California, USA - Original compost - Miracle growth compost (MG) ... | reverse complement strand
TAAAATTTTTTGATTTCAAAATCGAGCCGTTATTCATCTAAATGAAGTTTTCTACCTTAAATTTTGGTTGCGCAAGTTACGCAACAAACCATAAACTTCAAAGGCCATATTTAAGAAATATATATAAAAAAAATCGGCCGCGAAAACGAGCTTATCTACCTGATTTTTCCTCAAAAAGACTACTATAAAAAACAGGGTGCATAATATCTTAACCGTAGTGCCGGCCAGGAATGCCTGGGCATATAATTCGCTGTTTTTGCGCTGCACAAATAATACGGTACCTGTAACCAATAAGGTAAGTACGGCTATATAACCAAATAATATCCAGAATTTAGGAATAATATACACGTTTTGCCCGGTTAAAATAAGTATGGCCGGTGGGATAGCTATAACTAATACAAAAACCAGGAATGTTATGAGTGTATGGGTTGCTTTCAATTTTTTACAGATCTGATAACAAGGTACAAGGAAATAAATACACCCGCGAGCGAAAAAATAACCGTTACCCATTTGGTAGTATGTGCCGCCGATTCATCAATTTTATAGCCGGCATAGGTCATAACGCCAATAATGGCTACCATTTGGAAGGCCAGCCCGGTAAATTTGGCGTAGCTATTGCCCTCTTTACCCAGTTCATCACGTTCATTCTTAGTCATGTGCAAATTTATTAATCTGTTCTGTTAGTATTTAGTAAATTAGCAATACTTTTATAAAACTCCTATTTTGGCATTGAGGCGCGTTTCTACATCATACGGTTTAACATATTTAGCATACCTTTTATTATTTCTGCTGGCCGGCTGCTCGCTCGAAAAAAAAAGCGCGCTTAACCGGGGGCTGCAAAATCTTACCGCGCATTATAATATCCTGTTTAATGCTAACGAGCTATTGCAGCAAAAGCAGGATAGCTACGAGGCCTCCTACGTTGACGCGTATAACCAATTGCTGAGCGCCTACCAGGATACCACCTTTCAAAGCAGCGCGGCCGACAAAGAACTGGATGCCGCCATAGCAAAAGCCAATAACATTATTAGCTTAAAGGAACAGAGCCATTATATTGGCGATGCTTACCTGGTTTTAGGGAAAGCCAATCATTTATACGGTCACTATTTTAATGCCGTCGAGTTTTTCAGGTATGTAACATTATCCTTCCCGCAAAAAACCGACCTGGTGCAGGAGGCCCGTATATGGCAAACACGCTCGTTATTGTATTTAAACCAGTTGCCCCAGGCCAAAGCGGTGCTCGATTCGGTGATGAAAAACATCAACCCTAAAAAAAAGATTACTGCCGATGCCTATGCCACGGCCATGCAATACCATATAAATACCGGCGAATACGCCGATGCCGAAACGATGGCGAAACTGGCCATAAAGTTCGCCCATCATAAAACTCAACGCCTGCGCTGGACATTTATACTGGCCCAATTACAGGAGCTGAACCAGGAACCGCAGGATGCCGACCTGAATTACACCCGCGTAATGAAAAGCAACGCGTCATTCGAGCTGGCCTTTAATGCCAACCTTAACCGCATAAGGCTGGAAGACAAGCAGGGCAACAGCAGCCTGAGCCGGATGGACAGGCTAAGGCGTTTGCTGCGCGATGATAAAAACAGTGATTTTATTGATCAGATTTATTATAACATGGCCCTGCTTTACCAGGCTGATAATAATTTTGATGATGCCATTAAAAATCTGCAGCTATCTGTGCGTAAAAGCACCAAAAACCAAAACCAGAAGGGGCTCTCCTATCTGCGCCTGGCCGATATCAGCTTTAAAAACAAAGGCGATTTTGTGAAGGCCAAAAAGTATTACGATAGCACTTTGTTAAACCTGTCGCCAAGCTACCCGGACTACACGCTGATACAGAAGAAAAGTGAGAACCTGCAAGTATTGGCCGACCGGCTGCAGATCATCGGCCATGAAGATACTTTGCAAACCCTGGCCAAACTGGATGAAAAGGAGCGCGATGCCCGGATTGATGAAATGGTTAACCACCATATTTTACAAGCCCAGGTTGATGCTACCACCAGTGCAATTGATCCGTTTAATAATAACTACAACAATACGCTTAATAACCCCGGGCCTCAAAGCCGTGGAGCCGCCCCGGCTGTAAACACATTTTACTTTTATAATGCCGGTGCTGTTAGTCAGGGGTTTTCAGATTTTAAACGGGTATGGGGCAACCGTAAGCTGGAAGACAATTGGCGGCGCAGCAAGCATACCAATAGCGATATTACCGCCAACCAGCCCGCCCCGATGCAATTAGCCAATCCGTATATGGTACCGGGGCAGCCGCAAACAGCCGCCAGCCAGCCAGATACCGTTAGTTACCGCCAAAACATTGTACAACACTTGCCGCTTACGCCGCCATTGCTTGAGGCGTCAAACAAACGCGTTTATGATGCTTATGTAGATATCGGCAATTTTTACCGCGATATACTGAATGATGATAAGGAAGCCATTGAACCTTTTGAAACAATATTGAGCCGTTTCCCCAACGACCCGAACAAACCGGCTATTTATTATAACCTGTATCGCCTGTATACCACTATCAACCCTGCAAAATCGGAAGAATATAAAAATCTGTTGTTAAAAAATTATGCTTCCAGCGTATATGCTAAAGTTATCCTGGATCCCGATTACAATAAGCGGCTGGATGATAAGGACGTGGAGTTTAACGCTTTATATAACCAGGTTTACGACATCTTCGCCCGGCATAATTATAAGCAGGTAATAACCAAAGCCGACAGCTTATTAAAACTATATCCCGATAATAAGCTATCCGCGCAGCTATCCTATCTGCGGGCCATCTCCAGCGGGCACCAGGAAAAGCTGGGACCTTTCCGCGATGAATTGTTCCAGATCACTTCGCGCTACCCTGACGATCGGTTGATAGCGCCGCTGATCAATCAGCATATATTATATATAGAGGCCAACAAGGCCAAAATGTCGGCCCGCGAATTTGCCCTGATGGATACCGACCCTAACGAGGAGCCATTTATACCGGCAACCGTACAGCAACAACGGCCAAACGTGCAAAGGCCGGTACAAAACCAACCGGTGCAGCCTCAGCGGCAAATAGTTAACGCCCCGGCAAAAGTGCCGGCAACAGCAATCCCATCCATAGCAACTCCGCCTGCGGCAACAGTGCCTGCTACCACTGCTCCTGCAACTACGCCTATAGCTAACATACCTGCTGTTACAACTCCTGCACCTGTTACCGCCCCGCCTTCCATCTATTCGCTGCGCGATAGTACTAATTACTATTTTGTGGTAAATGTGAACAGCGGCACAACTAATCTGGCTTCCTCGCGTTTTGGTATCGGGCAGTTTAACCGTACCACGTACAGTGGTAACAATATTAAGCACGCGCTGAAAGATGCCGGGCCGGATAACCAGCTGATATATGTTGGCCGCTTTTACAGCTTAAACGACGCGAAGCAATATGCAAGGGCTATTATACCCCTTATGCCGCAAATAATGAAGGTACCGGCAGATAAATACATGTTTTTTATCATAACCCAGGAAAATCTGAATAAATTAGCGGACAAAAAAACGTTAGATAGTTATATAGACTTCTATCAAAAAAACTATTGAAAATGATTGTCAAGCTCTCCAAGGAGGATATAAAAAGATATAACCGCAATATCTGGAAAGTAGTAATCGGCGGCTTTGTACTTGTAATATTGCTTTTTACAGCCGTTGGCTTCGGAGTTTTCGGCCCCCTGCCTTCTCTTCGCGACCTGGAAAACCCTAAAAGTAACCAGGCTTCAGAAGTAATTGCCGACGACGGTAAAACGGTGCTTGGTACCTGGTACTTCCAAAACCGGTCTGATGTAACCTACAAGCAATTGTCGCCTAACCTGGTACACGCGTTGGTTGCTACCGAAGACAGCCGTTTTTACGATCATTCCGGTATTGATTTCAGCCGGACATTTACTATGGTATTATATAACCTTATTGGCAAACAGCAGGGCGGCAGTACCATTACACAGCAACTGGCAAAAAACCAGTTTACAGGCTTATCTTACAACAACAGGATTACGCGTATTAAACAGAAAATGCAGGAGTGGATTATCGCGGTAAAAATGGAGCGCCACTATACTAAGGAAGAAATTATCACCATGTACTTTAACACGGTTAGTTTTGGCGCCTACAATACTTTCGGCATTAAATCGGCAGCGCGTACTTTTTTTAATACTACTCCTGATAAGGTTACGCCCGATCAGGCGGCGGTGCTGGTTGGTATGCTGAAAGGACCAAGCATATATTCCCCTGTTAGTCATCCTACCAATGCGCTAAACCGCCGTAATGTGGTATTGGAGCGTATGGCCGCTGAGAACTATTTAACCGATGCTGAAGTTAAAACCTATCAGCAGAAACCGTTAGGCCTCAATTTTCACCGGATAGATCATAATGAGGGGCTTGCCCCTTACTTCCGGCAATCTATTAAAAGCGATATCAGAAAAATATTGCAGGATGGTAACTACCTGAAATCGGACGGTACGCCTTATGACCTTGATCGTGACGGCCTTAAAATATACACTACCATTAATGCCGATATGCAGCAATACGCCGAAAAAGCCCAGGCCGAATATATGCGCAACCTGCAGGCGCAATTTAACGCGCACTGGAAAGGGCACAGCCTTTGGAAAGAGATTAAGAACTTTAAATATTTACTTGATCAGGGGATGAAAATTTCTCTGAGGTACAAAGAATTAAAAGCCGAGGATAAAACCGACGACGAGATCAGGGAAAATTTCAATACTCCGGATACAGTAAACCTTTTCACCTGGAAGGGCGAACTGGACACGGTAATGAAACCCATTGATTCCATTGTGTATTCAAAAATGCTGCTCCGTAACTCGTTAATGAGCATGGACCCTACAACGGGCTACATTAAAGCCTGGGTTGGCGGCATTAACTTTGAACATTTTAAATATGACCAGGTTAGGCAGGGTGCCCGGCAGGTAGGCTCAACCGCTAAGCCATTCACTTATACGGTAGCTATTGATAACGATTACTCGCCCTGCCTGATGGTGCCTAATGTACCGGATACGATATATTACGATGGCCAGTCATGGTGCCCGCGGTCGGGCCCAAGCGAAACTATACCAGGTTCATTAACCCTGCGCGATGCATTGGCCCATTCGCAAAACTGGATAACCGCGCATATGATGAAGCTGGTTGGCCCGGTACCGGTAATGGAACTCCTTAAAAAGGCGGGGATAACCACCCCTGTGCCGCCTGTCCCTTCTATTTGCCTGGGCAGTTTTGATGCCTCGGTATATGATATGACCGGCGCCTACAGCATTTTTGCCAACCAGGGTGAGTGGCGGAAACCCACTTACCTGCTGCGTATTGAGGATAAAAAAGGCAACCCGATTTACACCAATCATACGCCGTTTGTACAGGTATTGAGCCGGCAAACCGCCTACATAATGAGTTATATGCTGAAAGGAGTTGTGGAAAAAGGCACCGGCGTTCGCCTGAGGTATAAATATGGGTTAACAAACCCTATTGGTGGTAAAACAGGTACTACTAATGATAATAGCGACGGTTGGTTTATTGGTATTACCCCACAGCTTGTCACCGGTGTATGGACTGGTTGCGAGGATAGGGATATACACTTCCGCAGCATCAGTTTGGGCGAGGGCGCCAATTCGGCATTGCCTATATTCGCGTTGTATATGAAGCAGGTGTATGCCAACCCGGCATTAGGCATTAAAAAGAATGTTGATTTCCTGGCGCCTCCCAATGGCGTAAATATAGTAACCGATTGCAGTGTGTATAACCAGCAGCAGCAAGGCACCCCAACCGAGCCGGATAAAAAGCTGAGCTTTTAACAGAATTGTGAACCGAAGGAGCCAGTAATGGCTCAATAGTAAAAGAGCTTATTCCCGCTTAAGGGGGTTAGTAACAAATGGAGAAATTTGATTACCGGGCCGCTTTAAAAACCATACCGCACAAACCGGGGGTTTACCAATATTGGAACAGCGATAACGAGCTGATATATATAGGTAAGGCCAAGGACCTGCGCAACCGGGTATCCTCCTATTTTATAAAGGACAACCAGGTTAATGCTAAAACACGGGTACTGGTATCTAAAATCCGTAATATCACCTTCACTATTGTTGATACCGAGATTGATGCCTGGCTGCTGGAAAACAGCATGATCAAAAAGCATCAGCCCCGGTATAATATTATGCTGAAGGATGATAAAACCTATCCCTGGATCATCATCAAGAATGAGCCTTTTCCGCGTATCTTCTGGACACGCAAAATCATTCGTGATGGTTCCAAATACCTGGGGCCCTACGCTTCTGTAAGTATGATGCACGCCATATTAGGCCTTATCCGCGAAACGTATCCGCTGCGCACCTGCACACTGCCGCTCACCCGGCAAAATATCGAGGCTGGTAAGTTTAAGGTTTGCCTGGAATATCAGCTGGGTAATTGCAAGGGCCCCTGCCAGAATTACCAATCGGAAGGCGACTACCTGAACAGCATTGAGGAAATAAAGGATATCCTGAACGGCAAAATAGGCGCCGTTGTTAAAGGCCTTAAAATTGAAATGGAAACCGCTGCCGCCAATCTTGATTTTGAACAGGCGCACCGCCTTAAAAGGAAATTTGATTTACTGGAAAATTACCAGAGCAAATCGACGGTGGTTAACTCGTCTATTACCGATGTGGATGTATTCAGCATCGCGTCCGAAGAAAAGTATGCCTTTGTTAACTTCCTGAAGGTAATGAACGGCACCATCACCCAAACGCAAACTATCGAGCTGAAGAAAAAACTGGACGAAAGCGATGAGGAACTGCTCAGCTTTGCCATATCCGAATTCCGGACACGTTTTAACAGTCATTCCAAAGAGATAGTTATTCCGTTTGATATTGAGCTTGATGATCCCACCATCAAATTTACGGTACCCAAACTGGGCGAAAAAAAGAAACTGCTGGATCTGTCGCAAAAAAATGTGCTCTTTTTTAAAACGGAACGGATAGATCAGTATGAAAAGCTGAACCCTGATGTGCGGATAGACCGCCTGCTTACGCAGATGATGAAAGATCTGCGCATGAACCAATTACCGCGTCACATTGAATGTTTCGACAACTCCAACTTCCAGGGAAAATATCCGGTTTCGGCTATTGTAGTTTTCAAGAACGCGCGCCCTTCAAAAAAGGACTACCGCCATTTTAATGTTAAAACCGTGGAAGGGCCTAATGATTTCGCCACTATGGAGGAGGCCGTATTCCGCCGTTACCGCCGTATGCTGGATGAAGGCACCGACCTGCCGCAACTAATTATTATAGATGGCGGGAAGGGCCAGCTCTCCTCCGCGGTAAAAAGCCTTAAATTATTGGGGATTGAAAAACAGGTAACCATAATAGGCATTGCCAAACGCCTGGAAGAACTTTTTTATCCCGGTGACCAGTATCCCATGTACCTGGATAAAAAATCGGAAACGCTTAAAATTATCCAGCAACTGCGCGATGAGGCGCACCGCTTCGGCATCACCTTCCATCGCAAAAAACGGGATAAGGGTACATTGGCTACCGAGCTGGAACTGATACCGGGCATAGGCAAAACAACTGCGGAGAAGCTGCTGAAATATTTTAAATCGGTAAAAAAAATAAAGGAAGCCACCGAAGATGAGTTGCAGGAAGTGCTTAACCTGAAGCAGACTAAGGCTGTTAAAGGGTATTTTGGCCAGTAACTATACATATCTATTAATCATAAACGAGCGGGACATTATCAAAATTAGCTCCGCTAACCCTACTGTGTGTGCACCTCTTTTAGGATTATGTCATTTCGATAGAGGCAGGGAAGCAATGAGCGTGGTGCGACAGAGAAATCTTATACGCGACGACATGCCGACCAGTATTTCGTATAAGATTTCTCCTCACCCTTGCGCATAAACCCGATCATTTCGTCGAAATGACATGAATTTTTTAAGAGTTTAGCTATAAAAGTGGATTTTAAAACATAGAAAGATGTGTACATGCGGTAGCTGCTTGCCGGGGATTGCCCCGTCGCTCCGCTCCTTCAATGACGTGATGCTAAATAGAAGAGCCCTTTGCGATTAATCACAAAGGGCTCTTCTATTTTATCTTATTGTTGATCCGGAATTCACTCATTCACAAATCACTCATTCACACATTTAATACTGCCACAAATCAAGCTCCCAGTCCATCAGGTCTTTTTTGATCTTTTGCGATTCATACAGACGGTCTATCCCCTGGGCATAATCTTTTATACGCTCATCCTGGTTGTTGGATTGTTTTACAATATAACTGCTAAACATCCTTTTCATAAACACATCATCGTAACTAAGGCCGGTAGCGTCATTCGAGCTGCTTACCACCTCCTTAGTAGCCAGTACCTGGCGCGCGTCGGGGAAATATATCCAGAATGCCGGTTGAAGATCCAACTCCATACCAGGCGCCGATTTTGGTTTAATAAGCGGGGCTATGCCTATAATGCGCGGTTCAAACACCGAACGCTGTTTATCAAATATCCAATCTTCTTTTATCCGGAACCTTACAATGCTATCGGGATTAAACTCCCCGGCAACCCTTGTCGAGCTGATGATATTGCCCAGGGAATCACTTTTGGTTACCAGCGCGCTATCAGCCAGTTTCGCCATGGCCTGATCTGGCTTTAACGGCTGCGAGAAAGCATCGCCATCCGGATCGTCCTTTGTCGGGGTTGGGTCATAAGCGGTTAATTCGCCGGCAGTTATGGCATCCATCAGCACATCAATCAGGCGCGATTTAGGCGAAGCCATATAGCTATTCATTTTTTCGCGCAAATCAATCTCTCTCCAAATACGTTTAGCAAAAACAACATCGGCCTCGCGCACATTGGCGTAAGGCGTAACCGTAGCCTTCATTATATTTTTCTTTTCATAATAACCATCTACCGGTCGCGTAAACTTTCTGCCGGTATCGGGCAAGGCAACCTGCGCCGGGGCGTTATCGGTTACCGTTGCTGGCGGCTGCACTGCGGGCTGCTGCAAGTCGGTTACAGCCGGCGCTTTATTAGTAGCAGGCTTTTTTGCCGCGCCGCGCCTTTGGGCGAACGTGTTAACGCAGCATGCACAAATCAATAAAATCAAAAATCTCTTTTTCATACGCCTTTAGTTAGCGGATAATACTATAGGGTCAATTTCTTGCTGAATACCGTCAGGGCCAACTGCAATAATATCCCGGAAATATACAGTTGAACCTGGTGTAACAGAATTTAAAGCAGCATGCATATCACTGGTCAGTACATTGCCCGATCCGGGTTTAATAATAGCATCCTGCTTAGGTTTTAAAACATATAATGTAAAATGGGTAATATTAAACCGGGCATCAAAATCAAAGTTATCCAATTTAGCGAATATCCGGTCCTGGGCCCTGATGTTGGCCGCGCTGGTTGTACCACCGCTTTTCCCGGCAAAAACAGCTTTAGGCGGAGGGATACGTTTTACCCGGAAGTCGGTTGAGCCCAGTACTTGCGATTTTCCGCTGCCCAGATCGCCCGAAACGGTGATGACAGCGGTACCTATACTGCTTACTGTAGCCGTATAATGCCCTGCCGAACCGCTTATTTGTCCGCCGGTCATCCTTACCTTTAATTTCTCCTTAGCAATGCCTGGCGCCGATATAGATACCGGGTTAGGCACGCCTATATATAATACATTCATTTTATCGGGCGATACCACTGCCGATGGTTTGGCCACCTGGTAGGTTTGAGGCGCAGTGGTATACGTTTTTAACGTGCCGTCTGTTTGTTTTACAGTTATGCTGCCCACCCAGGTGCGGATGCCTTCGCCGCTGGTACCAACAGTGTATTTACCTTTGCCGTCAACTGTAGGCAGCCTGCTGCCGCCAACCGTGATCTCGGGGTTTGATTTTGAATCGGAAGCGGTTAAAAATACCTCGGCGGTGTAGGGCTGCCCGGCTAACACATAGCTGCTTGGCGCTACCGCCACTGCCGAAAATTTATCCAGGTTAACTACCGCCTGATCCACTTCTCCTAATATTCTTTTAACCACCTCGTTTTCGGCGTTCTTATTATCAGCCTGTATTTTAGCCAGCGTGGTCAATGTAGCTCCCAACGGAATACCATCGCCAAAATAAGCTTCCTGCCAGTTTCTTTTAGCCCCGGTTTTATTACTGCTTGGGTCAACCGCGTTTAAAGAAAAATTTACATTGGCACTATCCTTACCCAATAGTTTCAGCAAATTCTCCCTGGTTTCATTAATTTTTTGCCTCAGTATATCAGCATTTTTTTGAGTGATCATTATCCGGGGCGAAATATCCAGGTTATCCCGCGCGCTTACATCGTTAATGTCCGGGTTAATGCCACCGCCTTCAACAATCAATTTCGCTTTTAACTGTTCAACATACGCATCCAGCTCGTTAGTAATCTTACTTGCTTGCTTTGCCCGGTTATAAATAGGCTGAGCCCGTTCCTTTTGTTGAACCAGCTTGGTTTTTTCAAAAGCGGAATACGTATCGTTGATACTTGTGGTAACATTTGATCTGGATTTATCTAAGCTATTCGTAATGTTTTTAAACGCATCCATCAGGCTATCAGGTATACTTAAGGCAATAAGGCCTAAAAGTACCAGATATAATATACCGATCATTCGTTGTCTTGGGGTTTCTTTACCTCCGGCCATCTGCTAATTTCTTTTTGTTTATAATTAACAAAATTTAATAATTAATTGGTGCGTGGCTGGTTCATTGCTGTCAGCATGTTGCCATACACTGAATTTAACGATGCCAGGTTTTTAGCCAAACGACCTACTTCCTCTTTAAACTGTTTGGAATCTTCCATTGACTCATTAAAGTTTTGCATAGTTAATGAGAGGTTGGAATAAAACTTGTTCATTGATTTAAGATGCGCGCTGGAATCCTGCAACTCTAATTCATAAACCGCGTTCAGTGCCGACAGATTTTTGGCCAGGCCGTTAACCTGATCATGATAGGCCTTTGAATCAATATTAGAATTGGCCATTTCATTCAAATTAGCCGATGCTCTTTCAAAAGAGTTACTGAGCTGCTGGTAGCTGGCGCTTGCCGATTTTACACTTGTAGCAAACTCTGTTGTGGCCATGCCCGCGTCGGCAACTTTTGATATGTTGGCTACCTTATCGCCAAATGTCCTTAAGCCATCACCCAGGCTGGTAATCAGTTCGGGGCCGATCTTAGCGTCAGCCAGCATTTTATCCAATGCAGCGGTTGATTGCATGGGTGCTGCAACTTTTGAGGATGCCGCAGGCAGCTCGCCCTTGTAGTCTACATCAAGCTCGGGATAAACTCTTACCCAATCTACCTCTTTATCTTCCCGCTGCAAGCCCAGAATTAAAAATAACAGCGCCTCTGTTCCTAATCCTACAGTTATAAATGTAGAAGCATAATTCCAATGTTGTATTTTGAACAAAAGCCCGATAATAACAACTGTAGCTCCAATTGAGATTACATTACCAATTCCGAAAGGTTTTTTCTTACTTGCCATAAGAGTTATTAAAAAAGATTTATAATTTGGTTAAGTGCAGGGTGTTAGCGTTTGTCTCTGATATCGCGGCCAAGGAAATGGCTTACGCTGCGGAAACCAATGTATGATTTAGCAGTGTCCTGATATTCATAGGTCCGGGAAGAGTTTTGCAGAAAATAGCCGATATCTTTCCATGATCCGCCTTTTACAACCTTGCGTTTCAGCACTTCGGGATCTGTTTCCTTGGCATCATACGTAAATGTAGGGGCCAGGTCGCTCTCAAACGTCGATGCCGATTCGTCCCACGCGGTTTTTGTCCATTCGGCTACGTTACCCGCCATATTATACAGGCCGTAATCATTAGGGAAATACGATTTTACGTTCACGGTATAAGTACCGCCATCGTCGGTATAATTACCACGGCCGGGCTTAAAGTTAGCCAATAAGCAACCTTTCGCATTTTTAATATAAGGGCCGCCCCAGGGGTAATCGGTACCTATACGGCCGCCGCGGGCAGCGTACTCAAACTCAGCCTCGGTAGGCAAATCGTAGGGTGCGCGGTGCGGCTGTCTTATTTTGTCTTTGTAAGCATCGTTGTAACGGCCGCGCCATAGGTTAAATGCCCGTGCCTGACGCCATGTTACACCCACAACCGGGTAATTGCGGTAAGCCGGATGCGAGAAATACCCCTGAACCATCGGCTCATTGGCCGAATAAGAGAAATCGCTCAGCCATACCAATGTATCCGGGTATACGGCAACGGTATCACGCAAAATAAAATCCGAACGCTTTTTTCCTTTCACGTTATGGTTATTAGCCGCGTCGCGATAGGAAAAATCTTCGTAATCATATTTCAACCTGCGCACATCTATCTCATTCCGGTCAAAAACACGGTCGTCGCCCGAGTAATACATGGCTTCAAGTTTGGAAGCATTAGGGTTGGGTTTACCTTTACGGCCGCCCCACAAGGGCATACGCGCTACTTTATTCCAATCAATATACTTTTTACCATCGGTAGTGGCATTAGCCGCCGCGCCTTTTGGATGGATGTAATAGGTATCATCATTCAGGTACTTTGTAATAGCAATAGAATCGCGCACCCAATTCACAAACATTTTATATTGGCTGTTGGTAATCTCGGTTTGATCCATAAAAAACGGAGCAACGGTAACCTGCTTGTTCTGAGATATTTGCGCAAATGTTACGTCCTGATCGGTTTGCCCCATCAAAAAAGATCCACCCGGAATATAAACCATGCCATAAGGAATTTCGGAATGGAAAGATCGTTGCGGGCGTGGCCTTAATTCTCCCCTGTCATTTGATCCTCCCCCGGTTTTACATCCGCTTATACCCACAAAAAACAACAGCACTAATAGAAAGTATATCTGCTTCATCGTTAAATTCAAATCGGTTAAATAACGCAATAGTAATAATTAGCTCCCGAATATATCAAATTTGGGCAATTAAATTGCAAATAGTTTTTACAACTATATTCAAAAATAATGTAATTAATTCATAAAAAGCCTGTTCCTTATTATTTTACCCTTACAGTAAAATTAATAATTGCATGCTAACAGCAGGGCTACGGAGACTAATGCTTAATACGAACATAGCCGAAAAAAAGTTTCGACTATGTTAAATCCAATAAAATTCCGAATTATTTATTTGCCTGTTTAATATACTGCTCAATAGCCATTGTCATGGATGGCGCATTGGGTGTTGGCGCGGGTATGTCCAGTATCAGGCCGGCTTCCAGCAAAGCTTTATGCGTAGTGGCGCCAAAGGCGGCTAAACGGGTATTGTTTTGTTTAAAATCGGGAAAGTTTTTGTAAAGCGACTGGATACTTGAAGGGCTGAAGAAGGCGATAATGTCATAAAACACTTCGGCCAGATCGGAAAGATCGCTGCACACGGTGCGGAACAATACAGCCGGGGTAAAGTTATAGCCGTTATCCAGCAAAAACCTTTGTGTTTCTTCGGCCGCTACGTCCGAGCATGGATAAAGAAACTTTTCGGCTGAATGCTTTTTGAGTACCTCGGCTAAGTCGGCAGCGGTTTGTTTACCAAAAAATATTTTGCGCTTACGATATTGAATATACTTTTGAAGGTAAAGAGCGATATTTTCTGTTAAACAGAAATACTTCATATCTACAGGCACCTCAAAGCGCATTTCCTCGCAAATACGAAAAAAATGATCAGCTGAGTTACGGCTGGTAAATATTACCGCGGTAAAATCGGCCAGGTTGATCTTTTCTTTACGAAAAACACTTGCCGGCACCCCCTCAACATGTATAAATGACCTGAAATCAATCTTCAGATTGTATTTCTTTGCCAGCTCAGCATACGGATTTTTGTCGTTCTCGGGCTTGGGTAAGGTAACTAATATACTTTTAACCTTCTTTTTTCTATCTTCCAACTTGCTATCTTCCAACATTCAATTGTCTAACTTTTACCTAAGTCTTAAATATTCAGTGCCTTAATTAGTATCAAAATCGGGCAAATTTCAAGGGCACAAAGATAGATAAATAAATAAAATTTATGAAATCTAAAGTTGGAAATTATGTTTACACTGCTGCGAAGGTACTGCCAAACAAAAATTATTACTATTAAAATAGCAGCCACCGTTAATATATAAGGAGCTAACTGAGCGGATAACAAACAGAAGCATAATGTTAAAGGCAGAAATACAAAAGCGATATTAAAATAGGTTAAGTAAAGGATGGAAATATACTCGCCCACTACCTTATTAACATTAAACACAAAGCCTATACACTGCAGCACCAGCAGCTTAAGCGCGAATAAAACCGCGATAATTGCCGACAGGGAAAGAAAGAGCTGAAAGCCCGATATGCTGTAATATTTGTCGTAAGCGGCCGATACCTGGTAGATGAATAAACCCGATGTAAGCCCGAACAGCACAAACAAAGCGATAAAGGCGCGGGAATTGAACAGGCTTTCCTCCTTTCCCATCTGGTTGGACCTTTTGTTATAAAAGGACCGGAAAACAATCTCCACATCCTTATTCATTACCAGGTTAAGGATACCGGCATACAACAACAGCACAATAATAATACCTATGGTCCATTGCGCGCGCATAGGGCGGGGAGTACCCTCCCGCACTATACTTTGCTGCTTTAGCTTAATATCCAGGAAACCATAGCCCTTGTAAAACTCTTTTTTAATAATATCCAGCACAAACTGATTAACCCTTGCGGAATCGGGCATGCGCACATATAGGGTAGCCAGCGAATCGGCCACGTAGCGCTGCCTTGCCGCCATGGCAGCCGCCACCGAGTCAATCACATTCATTGGTGGTACAAACTGCACGTTAGTATTAACCGCGGGCTGATTATTTAACAAGGTATCAGTTTGACGGGCGAAACCCTGACTGGTTATCAAGCAAAAAAAACATAATATAATAAAACGCATTTCCAAAAATCGACCCGGTTAATATTCAACAGGCACAAATTTATCTTTTTTTAACGAGCAACGATGTTTAAAGTTATTTAGAGATGAGCTGATTGGCGATTAGTTATTTTATTGGTTTCTTTTTGTATTTATTAATCATCACCCCAGGGCAATCGCGTTTAAAAGATATAGTTCATGCCGAACTTGCTTCGCGTTTTGATATGTTTAACTAAAATGGTTAAAAGCGGTTTCCCGGGCTCCTGTTAACTAATCTCCAATCAAATAATCGCTAATCACTACCTTTGCGGCATGGCAGGCATCTATATCCATATTCCTTTTTGTAAACAGGCTTGCCATTACTGCGATTTCCATTTCAGCACCTCCTTAAAATACCGCGACGAAATGGTGCAGGCGCTGATAAAGGAAATTAGCCTGCAAAAAAGCTACCTGGATGGCGAAACCATTGAAACCATTTATTTTGGCGGTGGCACCCCCTCGCTGCTTACCGCCCCCGAGATCGGTTTGATCATTGATGCTATCGGGCAGCATCACGTTATTGTTTCAAACGCCGAGATCACGCTGGAAGCCAACCCGGACGACCTTGGCCAAAAGCATATCAGCGCGTTAAGGCAAACACCTGTCAACCGTTTCAGCATTGGCATACAATCGTTTTTTGATGAGGATTTGTTGTGGATGAACCGCGCCCACCACGCCGCCGAAGCAGAAGAAGCCGTAAAGCGCGCGCAGGACG